>Ga0247825_10000684_pt1 | contig 21716 bp, 16 predicted proteins | sample 13C_Vanillin_Day_FD_194413 | JGI IMG/M metagenome (GOLD analysis project Ga0247825, IMG submission 194413) | Soil microbial communities from agricultural site in Penn Yan, New York, United States - 13C_Vanillin_Day48 | ecosystem: Environmental > Terrestrial > Soil > Agricultural land | place...
GGTGGGGCGCGCGGGGCAGCAGATCCTTCAGGACAACTACCGCAGCGTGCTGTCCATGCAGCGGGTGATGGAGCAGCTCGAGCGGATGGACAGCGCCGCGCTCTTCGTCGTCGCGGGAGAGCGCCAGCGCGGGCAGGAGCAGCAGGCGGAGCAGCGCACGAAGCTGGAAGCGGAGCTGCGCGTGCAAGAGCAGAACATCACCGAGCCTGGGGAGGCAGAGGCCACCCGCCGCTTGCGCGAGGCCTGGACGCGTTACCAGGCCGAGCTCGACGCCTTCCTCGGGCTGGGAGACACGCAAGCCCTGAGGGAGCATTACCTCGCGGCGCTCTCTCCCGCCTTCCAGCAAGTCAAGGAGGCGACCTCCTCCGTCCTGTCCCTGAACCAGGATGCCATGGTGCGCAAGAGCGATGCCCTGCGCCGCCAGAGCGAGCATGTCAACACGCTGATGGTGGCGGCGGTGCTGGCCGCGTTCTTCATGGGGCTGGTCGCCTCGACAGTGCTCACGAGCCGAGCGCTGCGGCCGGTGTCGGTGCTCTCGCAGGCCGTGCGGCGCGTGGGGCAGGGGGACATGGCGGCGCGAGCGGTCGCCGACGGACGTGACGAGATTGCCCAGCTCAGCCGGGACTTCAACCTCATGGCGGAGCGGCTCCAGCAGTACCGGCAGAGCAGCCTGGGCGAGCTGCTCCAGGCTCAGGCCGCCTCACAGGCCGCCATCGACAGCCTGCCAGATCCGGTGATCGTCTTCGGCGCGGGGGGCGCGCTGCTCAACATCAACCGGGCGGCGGAGAACACCTTGAGGATGTCGCTGGAGACCGAGGGCGATGCGCTGGGGCGAGCCTCTCCAGAGACGCGTGAGGTGCTCGAGCGTGTGCGCGCGCACGTGCTGGGGGGCAAGGGGCCCTACCAGCCTCGGGGCTACGAGGAGGCGGTGCGGGTCGCCGCTCCCGAGGGGGACCGGTGGCTGCTGCCACGCGGCAGCCCCGTGTATGGCGAGAGTGGGGACGTGGTGGGCGCCACCCTCATCCTCCAGGACGTGACACGCCTGCGCCGCTTCGACGAGCTGAAGAACGATCTGGTAGCCACGGTGGCCCACGAGTTCCGCACGCCGCTCACGTCGTTGCGCATGGCCATCCACCTGTGCGCGGAGGGAGTGGTAGGGCCAGTGACGGAGAAGCAGGCGGACCTGCTGTACGCGGCGCGCGAGGACTGCGAGCGGTTGCAGGGCATCGTGGATGATCTGCTCGATCTGTCTCGCATCCAGGCGGGGCAGCTGGCGCTGAATCTGCAGCGCGTTCCGGCTGGGGAGCTCGTGGAGCGGGCTCTGGGAGCCCATCGGGTAGCGGCGGAGGATCGGGGCGTGCGGCTGAGCAAGGAGGTGGCGCCCGAGGTGGAGGTGGTGGAGGGAGATGCCGAGCGCCTGCAGCTCGTCCTGTCGAACCTGGTGGGCAATGGAATCCGGCACACGCCCGCGGAGGGAGAGGTGGCGGTGCGGTTGGCACGGGAAGGGGAGTGGGTGCGCTTCGAGGTGAAGGACACGGGAGAGGGGATTCCGCCCGGGGAGCAGGCGCGCATCTTCGAGAAGTTCTATCGGGCGCCAGGCGCTCCAGCGGGAGGTGCGGGGCTGGGATTGTCCATCGCTCGCGACATCGTGCGCGCGCATGGTGGGGAGATGGGTGTGGTGAGCGCCTCCGGCCAGGGCAGTACCTTCTGGTTCACCTTGCCACAGCCTGGGCCCCACTCCTCTCCGTAGGGGGCCTCCTTCACGGCGCCGAGCTCTTGTCCGCGGGTGGGGACTCGTACTTCTTGCGCTTGCGCCACAGCGTGGAGGCATCGATGCCGAGGATCCGCGCCGCCTCGTCCAACGTGGGCGCGCTGGCCATGACGCGGAGGATGTGCTCACGCTCCACCTCCTCCAGCGTGTGAGGCCCTCCAAGCGTCACCAGGGAGCCCGAGGCCGCGGCGATCCGCTCCGGGAAGGCCTGAGGCTCCAGCACCGCCGACGGCCAGACGATGAGCGCCCGCTCCACCGCGTTGCGCAGCTCTCGTACGTTGCCTGGCCACCCATAGGCCAGCAGCATCCGCTCCGTCGCGGGTGACAGCTCCGGCGCCGGCCGCTTCGCCGCGCGCGCGAAGAAGGCCACGAAGCGCCGAGCCAGCGGGAGGATGTCCTCCGGCCGCTCCCGGAGCGCGGGCAGCTTCACCTCCACCACGTTCAGCCGGTAGAGCAGATCCTCCCGGAACCGCCCCGCTGCCACCTCCTTCTCCAGGTCCCGGTTCGTCGCCGCCACCACCCTCACATCCGCGCGCCGCGTCCGCCCCTCGCCCAGCCGCTCGAACTGCTTCTCCTGCAGGAAGCGCAGCAACTGGGCCTGGAGCGCGGTGCTCATCTCCGAGACCTCGTCCAGGAAGAGCGTGCCGCCCTCCGCCTGCTCCACGCGCCCGGGCTGATCTCTCACCGCGCCCGTGAAGGCGCCGCGCACGTGGCCGAACAACTCGCTGGTGAGGAGCTGCTCGGAGAGCGTGGGGCAGTTCACTGTGACAAAGGGCCGGCGCCGCCGCTGGCTCATCGAGTGCAGGGCTCGTGCAAGCACTCCCTTGCCTGTACCGCTCTCGCCGCGCAGCAGCACCGCCGCGTCCGAGGCCGCCGCGCGGGTGATGAGCCCGATGGCCGCGTGCATCGCAGGTGAGGCCGTCTCCCATGTGGCCTCAGGCACCGTCTGTGCCAGCTGCCCCTCCAGCTCTCCCAGCCGCGCGGTCATCTCGCGGTGCGCTCGCGCCCGGTCCACAACATGCCGGATCTGCGCTGGAGTGAAAGGCTTGGGCAGGTAGTCGCGCGCCCCACGCTTCACCGCCTCCACCGCTGTGTCGAACGTGGCGTAGGCAGTGATGAGGACGATGTCGAGGTTGGGAGACTCGGCGAGCATCCGGGGTACCAGCTCCAGGCCGCTGGCGGTCCCGAGCCGCAGGTCCACGAATGCCAGATCGGCAGGCCCTTGGGCGAGCGCTGCCAGGGCCGCCTCCGGCGTGGTTGCCTCGCGCACCGCGCAGCCGAACCCTTCCAGGCAGATGCGCAGGGTGTTGCGGATATTGCGCTCGTCGTCCACCACCAGCACCCGCATGGGGCTGGGTTCCGCGGGCATGGCTCCGGATGAGGGCTCCATGCCTCCATCTTAAGCACCGCGCTTGCCTGGGTGCTGCCGCCCGGACGGCTCCCTCATCTTGCACGACTCCCTCCGTTAAGACTTGCAAGTTGCAACCTGGGGGCGAGGTGGCGAGGGCAACCGCCTGGAACGACTGGAAGGGCTGGCCCCTGAGGCTGGCACGGCGGGTGCTTCAGGAGGGGGTGCCATGACCGCAGAATCCGCAGCCCCGGAAGCTGCCAAACGCACAGCGGCGCTGGCGCTCGCTGCGCTGGGCGTCGTCTACGGGGACATCGGCACCAGCCCTCTGTACGCGCTGCGCGAGTGCTTCTCGGGACCGCACGGAATCGCTCCGACACCCGCCAATGTGATGGGCGTGCTGTCGCTCATCTTCTGGTCCCTGTTCATCATCGTCTCGGTGAAGTACCTGCTGTTCGTCCTCAGAGCGGACAACCGGGGGGAAGGCGGCATCCTGGCACTGATGGCGCTAGTCCTGCAGCGGCCCAAGGGCAGCCAGGCGCCGCGCCCGGGGCGGCCTCTGCTGGTGGTGCTGGGCCTGCTCGGCGCGGCCTTGCTGTACGGAGACGGAGTCATCACCCCGGCTGTCTCGGTGCTGGGCGCGGTCGAGGGCCTGAGCGTGGCGACGCCGGTCTTCAAGCCCTACGTCCTCCCGATCTCGCTGGTCATCTTCCTGGCACTCTTCCTGGTGCAGCGGCACGGGACAGGCGGCATCGGTCGCGTGTTCGGGCCGTTCATGTGCCTGTGGTTCCTCACCCTTGCGGTGCTGGGCGTGAAGGAACTGGCGAGGAACCCAGCGGTGCTGGGCGCGCTGTCACCTCTTCACGGCGTGCAGTTCTTCATGGAGAACGGGGGGCATGGCTTCCTCGTGCTGGGGGCCGTCTTTCTCGTCGTGACGGGCGGCGAGGCTCTCTACGCGGACATGGGCCACTTCGGAAGAACGCCCATCCGCTGGGCGTGGTTTGGCATGGTGCTGCCGGGGCTGATGCTGAACTACCTCGGTCAGGGGGCGTTGCTGCTCCGCGACCCCGGAGCAGCGCGTCACCCGTTCTACCTGCTCGCGCCGTCGTGGGCGCTCTACCCGCTGGTCGCGTTGTCCACTGTCGCTGCGGTGATCGCCTCTCAGGCGCTGATCTCGGGTGCCTTCTCGCTGACGCGTCAGGCGATGCAGCTGGGCTATTGCCCCCGCATGGAGGTGGTCCACACCTCGGCTGAGGAGATAGGGCAGATCTACATGCCGGGCCTCAACATGATGCTGTTGATCAGTGTAGTCCTCGTGGTGCTGGGCTTCCGCACCTCCAGCGCCCTGGCGTCGGCGTACGGCATCGCGGTGACTGCCACCATGGCGATCACCACGGTGCTGGCGTACGTGGTGGCGCGCGAGCGCTGGGGCGTACGGCGGGCGCTGGCTCTGCCGGTGGCGGGGGCGTTCCTGGGGGTGGATCTGGCCTTCTTCGCCGCCAACGCGGTGAAGATCGCCGATGGAGGCTGGTTCCCCCTGGTGCTGGCGCTGGCGATCCTCACGCTGATGACGACGTGGAAGCGTGGGCGGGAGATCCTGGGGACCAAGCTGCGCGTGGCCAGCATGGACTTGTGGGCTCTGCTGGACAGCCTCAAGGGTGATCACCCACCGCAGCGCGTACCGGGGACAGCGGTGTTCATGACGAGCAACCCAGAGGGTGTACCGCCCGCCCTGCTGCACAACCTCAAGCACAACAGGGTGCTGCATGAGCAGGTGGTGCTATTGACCATCCTCTCCGAGGAAGTGCCCCACGTCTCCCCAGAGGAACGCGTGGAGGTCGTCCCACTCGAGCAGGGATTCGTGCGGGTGATCGCGCGCTACGGCTTCATGGAGCATCCGGGCATCTCGGACATCCTCAAGCGCTGCAGGGAGCAGGGCTTGCAGTTCCAGCTGATGAGCACTTCGTTCTTCCTGGGCCGGGAGACGTTGATCCCGGCCAAGAAGCCTGGAATGGCGGTCTGGCGCGAGTCGCTCTTCTCCTGGATGAGCCGTAACGCACGCAGCGCCACGTCGTTCTTTCGCATTCCGCCCAACCGCGTCGTCGAGCTCGGCGCACAGGTGGAGCTGTGACTCGTGGGCTGTACCTATCGCAGAGGCGACGGATCGAGCAATGCCCGGCCATCTCGGGCATCGTAGGGGCATGGTGCGCCATGTCATCGTCGTGGGAGCGGGGCCGGGAGGGCTGTCAGCGGCCATCAACCTTGCGGGCCAGGGGCTGAAGGTCACCGTGGTGGAGAAGGACGCCGTCCCCGGTGGCCGGATGAAGGGTCTCACCCTGGGCGAGCGCGGCGAGTACGCGCTGGACACGGGGCCGTCCATCCTCCAACTCCCCGGCGTGCTGGAGCGCATCTTCCTGCGCGCGGGCAAGCGCCTCGAGGACTACGTGAAGCTGGTGCCCGTGGAGCCGAACACACGGGTGCACTTCTGGGACGGCACGTACCTGGACACCTCGAAGGATCCCGCGCGCATGGAGGCGGAGGTGGCGAAGTTCGGCCCGGACAAGCCGCGCGCGCTGCGGGCCTGGCTGGAAGAGGGCCGTGAGAAGTACGCCATCGCCTATGAGAAGTTCATCGCCACCAACGCCGGCAGTCTCGGGTACTACGCACCGTGGCGCCTGGCCCCTACGCTGCGCTTCAAGCCGTGGCAGACGCTGTACCGGCACCTGGACTCGTTCTTCCACGACGACCGCATCACCTACGCGCTGTCCTATCCCTCCAAGTATCTGGGGCTGCACCCCACCACGTGCTCCTCCGTGTTCAGTGTCATCCCGTACTTGGAGCTGGCCTTCGGCGTATGGCACGTGCACGGAGGCTTCCGTCAGCTGTCACAAGGGATGATGCGCTGCGCGGAGGACCTGGGGGCCACCTTCCGCATGGGCGAGGCCGTGGCGCAGGTGCGGGTGGACGCGGGGCGCGCGGTAGGCGTTCGGCTGGCCAGCGGCGAGACGCTGGACGCGGATGCGGTGGTGGTGAACGCGGATCTCGCCTACGCGGCCACGAACCTCATTCCCTCCCAGGCTCGCGAGGGCTCGCGGCTGACGGACACGGCGCTGGAGAAGGCGAAGTACTCGTGCAGCACCTTCATGGCCTACTACGGGCTGGACACGGTGTACTCGGACCTGCCGCACCACCTCATCTACCTCTCGGAGAACGCACGCCGCACGGACCGGGATGCGCTGGAGGACCGTGTCCTCGACTTGGAGGATCCTCCCTTCTACGTGTGCAACCCGTGCGTGACGGACCCCACGGGAGCGCCCGCCGGACACTCTACGCTGTACGTGCTGGTGCCGACGCCCAACACCTCGCAGCCGGTGGACTGGGCCGCCGCCGAGCGCGCGCTGCGTGAGCGGATTCCGGACATGCTGGCGAAGGTGGGGCTCAAGGACGTGCGCCGGCACATTCGCGCCGAGCGCTACTTCACGGCAGAGACCTGGCGGGACGACTTCCACGTCTTCCGAGGGGCGGTGTTCAACCTCTCGCATACGTGGCTGCAGCTTGGCCCACTACGCCCTAAGGTGAAGAACCCGGAGATCGAGGGCCTCTACTGGGTCGGCGGCGGCACGCACCCGGGCAGCGGGCTGCTCACCATCATGGAGAGCGCCAACATCGCGGTGGACTACCTCACACGAGAGGCAGGCAAGGGAGCGCTTCCCCAATGGCCGTACGTGCCGCCCCTCGAGGGGTGAGCGGGCGGACGAGCTCCCGACGCCTGCCAGCCTCTGGGCACATGTCCACCTTTGACCCAGAGCGCAACACAGAGCGCCTGACCAGAGGAGGAAGCGTCATGGGTGAGTGGACCGACAAGATGAAGGGAAAGGCCAAAGAGACCGCAGGTGTAGCCACCGGTGATCGCGAACTGGAGGCCGAAGGCAAGGCCGACACGCTCAAGGGCAATGCGAAGGAGAAGATCGAGGACGCCAAGCGGGCCATCAAGGATGCCGTGGATCCCGATCGGCCGAGCCGCCGCGAGGAGCCGTAGCCTCAGAGCGGCGACGGAGGGGGCTCAAGGGTCGTGGGGGCTTTGTGCTCCCGCGGCCCTTCGTGTCTTCAGCGGTGACGCTCGCACTGGCAGGCCACCTCCAGGAAGGTGGTGGACTTGCCGCTCACGAGCGCCCACAGACAACGCAAGAGGCAGCTCGCGCCAAACTCCCGGTAGATGAGACCCAGGTTGGAGACCACCTCTCGTCCTGTGATGACTCCACGCATGACTGTTCCCCCTTTTACGCTCCCGCCCTGTCACCTTCGGACCACCGAGCCGATTGTGCGGTTCCTCTGCAAAGAGCTGGCCGACGCCGAGGCCCCAGAAGCGGGGGGGGGTGTTCCAGAGCGGACATGCCAAGGGAGCGATTCGGCGTTGCTGAGTGCACGCTCCTCTGAGTGCAAGTGCGTGCGAATGCGCACGCTCCTGTAATTTCTGCTGACAGCCCGTGGACTGGCAGACGGAAGCCTGGGTCCGCACGGCTCCCTGCCTGGGTTCGAAGGGGCGCTGCGAGCGATGGGGGACACACCGCTTGAATGTGTGGCACTTGGCGCTGGGAGTCGGAAGCTTGAGAAGGGGGAGGAGAGAGGAGGGTGTCGCGATGGCGGATACAACACAGCTGGGCGCTGGAGCGCAGGCCGCGCCGCCTCCGTTCCTGAAGAGGCTTCTGCACGCCAGCCAGAAAGGCCGGCTGACGCGGTTGATGGTGGCAACAGACTTCTCCTTGTGCTCGGACCTGGCGTTGGCCCGGGCGCTGCGGCTGCCCGTGGGAGCAGGGGCCTCGCTCACGCTCTTCCACGCGGTGCGGCCGGTGCCGGGGCTGGGGGCGCCGGGAGACATGTCTCTGGAGGGGCGCTGCCTGAGCCGGGTTGCTGGGGCCGCCCGCCGCAGGCTGCGCGCGAGAGAGCACGTTGAGGTGAGGGAGGATCTGCGGGCCGGAGACGTGGTCGAGGAGGCCACGCTGACCGCCCTGCGTGAGGACGTGGAGCTGGTGATTGCGGGCCGTCCCTACTCGCCGCGAGGCCACGAGCTGGCGCAGCGGGGCGCGACCGTGCGAGGCCTGGTGCGCCGGCTGGAGGCACCGCTGCTGGTGGTGGGGACGCACCCGGCGCATGCGTACCACCGGCCGCTGGTGGCGGTGGATCTCTCGGAGGACTCGAGGCGGGCGCTGGAGCTGACGCTGCGGCTGTGTCCGCCGCCGGTGGGCGTGGACGTGCTGAACGTGCCGGAGCCCTGCATGGCGCAGGAGCTGTGGCACGCGGGGATGACGTCCCGGGAGCACTGGCTCGCGGTGCGGCACGAGATCGAGGCCACGGCGCGCAAGGCGGTGAGCCGCTTCCTGGCGCCCTACCGGGAGGTGGGCCGCGAGTGCGAGATCTCCATCCGGTGCGGCGAGCCGCTGGAGCAGGCGCTGTTGGCGGAGGCCGCCGACCGGGGCTCCGACCTGCTGGCGCTGGGGATGTCCTCCTCAAGAGGGGAGGCTGAGCCCCTGGGGCTCCCCGAGCGGATGGCGATGCGGATAGGCTGCGACGTGCTGGTGGCGAAGGCCCACCCTCTGTAGCGAGAGGCTCCATGTTCAGCAACATCGTGGCCGGTGTCCTGGGCGTCTGGGTGCTCGGCGGGGCGGGTGCCGGGCCCGGCTACAACTTCCTGGTGCTGAGCGGTGGCGGCGAGCCCAGGAACAACGAGATTGCCCTGGAGAAGAACGCGCTCTACTTCCAGCGCACGCTGCGGGTGTTCGGGAGGGATCCGGCGGAGATCTCGCTCTACTTCGCCAACGGCAATGACGGGCAGGAGACCGTCCGCTACCTGGACAGGCGATCGAAGGAGCGGTTCAAGGCTCCAGAGATCCCTCACCTCCTGGGGCCCTCCACGCGCGCGAGCTTCCAGGAGTGGCTGGGCCGGACGCTGCAGGAGCGGCCCCAGCGGCCCGTCTTCCTGTACTTCACGGGACATGGGGGCCTGAACTACAGCAACCCGGACAACAACTATCTGATGATGTGGGACCAGCGCTCGCTGAGCGTGCGTGCTCTGTCCCGGGCCTTGGATCGGCTCTCGCCGGAGACGCCCGTGGTAGCGGTGATGTCCCAGTGCTTCGCGGGCTCCTTCGCCAACTTCATCTATGAGGGCGGAGATCCCATGGAGCCCGTGGCTGCGCAGGCCCGCTGTGGCTTCTTCGCGACGGTGAAGGAGCGCCCCTCCGTGGGCTGCACCCCCGAGGTGGATGAAGAGGACTATCGCGACTACAGCACCAGCTTCTTCGCCGGCCTGAGCGGGTACAGCCGGGCGGGGCATCCTGTCGACTCGGCGGACTATGACCAGGATGGCCGGGTCAGCTTCGCGGAGGCCCATGCGTTCGCGAAGGTGGATGAGGAGACGCCCGACTGGCCCGTGTCGACCTCGGAGATCTGGCTGCAGCGTAAGGCGCGCAACGATGAGCAGGACGAGATCGCCAACCGCCCCATCCTCGAGCTGCTCTCAGGTGCGCGCCCGGAGCAGCGTCATGTCATCGAGTCGCTCGCGGGGCGCCTGGAGCTCGATCTGGCGCAGTCCTTTGCCCAGAACGAGCCGCAGCTGCGCCTGGCCTTCAGCGACGAACAGGAGGCCTACGTGATGCGCCTCTGGATGGAGCTGCTCAGCGTCGGCATGGAGGCCCGCCTGCGTGAGGAGGGGAATGAGGACAAGCTCGAGGTGCTCGATCGTCTCCTCGCCTGCGAGCGGAGCTCCTGGCACGAGCCGCCCGCCGTGGCGGCCTTCCCGCGAGAGGAGGAGGCTCCCGAGGTGCCGAGCCTCTGCGTCACGAAGGAGGAGGGCGGCACTCCGCATCGCATCGCCACGAGGACGGATCTGAAATCGGCGAAGAAGAAGGCGTGGGCCCCCCGGTTCGTGGAGCTGTTCTCACGGGCGGGCATGAGCCTGAAGGATCCGCTGAACCAGCTCTACATGCAGGATCATGCCACTCCGCACCCGGAGGCGTACCACCAGGAGATCTACGATCGTCTTCAGGCCACGATGGAGGGCTGCGGCGATCGGGAGACGTGTGGAGAGGTGCTGAGGATGGCGCTCCGGCGGCTGGCGGCCGAGCTCTGCACTCCCGACACTCCGCTGAGCAGCCTGGTGAGCTGGTAGGTGAGCCTCAGGGCTCGCTCCTCACCGCGAGCGACAGCTCGGCATGGCGCGCCCAGAGCTCGGCCTCATCCCTGGCCGCGAGGCGCGGACCTCCCGAGTGATACAGGAGCAGCTTGCCGGTGCTCATGGCATCGAGGGTCGCGCGGCTCGCGCTGAGCGCCTCCTGGAGGCGGCCCTGCTTCTCCATGACTCGGGCCAGGCAGTCATGGGCGAGCGGGTTGTCGGGCTCGGCGTCCCGCCAGGTGGTGCAGATCTTCTCGGCGGCCGCGGTGTCCATGAGCCCAGCGGTGTTGCGGCGCGCGGCGTGGCGGCTCCAGATGTCATCCCGTTCGGCGAGCACCTTCCAGGCCTGGGGCAGGAGCCCGGCGGGCCATTGCCGCCAGACATCCCCATAGGGCTGGGTCAACAGCCGGGACAGCGCCCGGCGGGTGAGGAAGGCGTCGCGATCCAGGAGCATCAGGGTGTCGAGCACCTGGTTCATGGCCTTGAAGTCATGCGCCCGGAGCAGAGCGTCGGCGGTGACGGCGAGCAGCTCCAGCCCCTTGCCGTCAGCGGTCCTCAGCAGCCAGAGCAGCTCCCCACGAGCAAAATCCGTGGAAGGGCCGAGCTGGCCTGGCTGATCGTCGATCCGTGTCAGGAGGGCAAAGGGGTTATCAGGGTAGTGCTCGAGTTCGCGCTCGACAGGGAGCGGAGTGTCACAGGCGCCCAGGTTGATGAAGGCATTGCGCACGGGCTGCCCGTCCGCACGGAAGATGGGCAGCGTCTGCTCGACGACGCGCCTGTCCGGGCTGGAGATGACACGCAGGTGGAGGAGCGTCGCGTCCTCGGGGATCTTCAGCTCGTAGGAGAGCAGCACGCCTTGCGTGCGCATGGGCGCGACGCCTTGGGTGAAGGAGGTGTCCCCGTGGATGTCCCATGCGGCCTGGGCCTCAGGGGGGTGCTGCAGGGACTGGGGTGAGTAGAAGATCTTCACCGTCGAGCCGCGCGTGGGCCGCTCGGGGCGGACGAGCAGGGCCGGCTCCCACAGTGGGCGGTTACCCGGGAGGAGGGCGGAGACAGGCCGGCCGGGCTCTGGGCTCCAGGGACGGTGCAACTCCACCTCAATGGCATCAACGAGGCGGTAGAACGAGTCAACGGCACCGCGCCAGCGCCGGACGATCTGCCCATCCCGGCCGATGATCACGTGCGAAGGGTAGGAGGAGACGTTGTACGCGTCCGCGAGGTCCCCGGCATCAGCGACGACGGCGTATCGGAATGGGTTCTTGGGGAGGAACTTCCTCAGCTCGGAGTCCTTGTCGAGCGCGGGGGCGAGGAACACCACGTCCGGGTTGTCCCGGTACAGGTCGACGACCTCGTTGAGCTCCGAGCGCTCGGAGCGGCAGGCGGGGCAGGCTTTGAACCAGAAGTTCAGGACGACGACCTTCCCGGACAGTTCGGCCAGGGCATACCGTTTGCCGTCCAGGTCCTTCACATCGAAGGAGGGAGCACGCTTCGCGAGGACCTGGGAGGCGAAGAGGGCAACGGTCAGCGCGAGCAGGCGAGCGAGCGGCATATCCGCGGATGCTAGCAGTGCTCGGGTCTCTTCTGCTCTGGCCCGGGGGCTGGTTGTCTACTGCGATACCGGGACAGGCGGCGCACGCATGAGCGCTTCGCGGAACTTGCCCTCCTTCGCGGCTACACAGACCGTGAAGCCGTCCAGCATTCCGCACGTCACGTCCGGGCTCAGGCGCTGGAACCGGGCTCGCTCTGGCGCGTCGACGACATAGAGGGTGTCCTCGGCGAGGCGGCCGCTCTCGACATCAGCCCGGAGCGACTGGCACACCGCCCGGATATTCGCCGCGTCGAGGCGGGCCGCATACCCACTGTTCGTCGTCAGCCCCTGGCGGTAGGCGAGATCCCCAAAGCGCGCGTGATCATCCTCGCGGAAGGTGCCCTGGACGCAAGGCTCCTCCGATCCCACGATGAAGGGAGGAAACAGGACGATGTGCCGGTAGAGCGGGTCCACGCTCGCCCACTCGGGTGCACGGAGCCGGGGCCACGGCTCGCCGCGGAAGCAGGCTCTCTCCCAGAAGTCCCCCGCGTCCAGGACCTGAAGAATCACTGCGCCCAGAAGCACACTGGTGGCCACCGCGGGGCGCTGCCGCCAGCGCCACACGACGAGCGCGATGCAGCCCATCAGCACGGCGTAGTGAAGCGGCCAGATGAAGCGGCCCGAGGAACGGAAGGTCTCCAGCACCGGGAGGAGCGGCGCGACGAGCTGGCGCATCGACAACACGGTCCAACCCGCCACCATCACCACCGACGAGAAGGCCAGGGCTGTCAGCGCGAGCACCATGAGCACCAGGGGCCGCCGGGCCTTCAGCTCCGCCTTCGCTTGGGGCCACCAGCTCCAGGGCCTCCAGAGGAGCAGCACGGCGAGCCCGAGGACGCCCGTGCCCAGATAGCCAAAGCCCTCATACTGTCCTCGTCCGGAGGGGAGTCCTGGCAACACGTAGGACCAGCCCGCCGGGTTGACGAGCGCGAGCACGTTGGCGCTGAAGAAGCCGAAGCCACTCGCCCCGCTACGCACGCCCTGCCCCACGTAGCCGAAGGCCACGAAGACCGCCCCTATCGCCAGGCTCCCTCCCACGAGCGCTGCTCCTGCCCATCGCCAGGACAGATGACGCTCCCTCCGTACGGCGGTGAAGAGCAGCGCCAGGGCGATCGGAAAGTTCATCACCACCAGGTATGGGTGGATGCCCGCGGCGAGCACGTTGAGCAGGAGCGCCCACCCCAACGCTCGCCACGCGGTCTTGGCATCCTCGCGGGGGCGCAGGTAGAGCCAGAACATCGCGATGATCATCCACTGCGCGCAGAGCGTGTCGTGCCCCATCCCGGCTCGCTGAAGGAGCACGGGCGCCAGCACGAACAGGGCCGCTCCCAGGAGGCGCTGTGACACCCCTGGGGTGAGCAGCTCCATGAGCTTGACGCCCATCCAACCCTGGAGCGCGAAGCACAGGGCCAGCCACGGCCCGATGTACTGGAAGTCCCGGGGCAGCCACTGGGAGAAGGGCTTGAGCGCGAGCGCCACCCATGGATTCGCGTCGGCCAGAGCCACCGTCATGGTGAGGGGGTGCATGAGGCTCGGAGCCCGGCCCAGCGGAAAGCCCCACGGTGCGTCGCGGAAGTGGAGCCAGCCGAGCACGTGCGCGGCGCGATCTCCTCCCCCCAGCCAGTCCAGGTTCGTGGGATCGAGGGTCGGCCCCCCTCCCACCACGAGGAACCAGAGCACCCCGATCAGCGCTCCCAGCCAGGGCAGCAGGCGAGCCCACCCGTCAGAGATGGAGGTTGTTGTACCCACGGGCGAGCGGACGAGGCGCGAATCGATTAGTAACAGGGGATCGTGGCTCCACCTCTGGCACGTCCGCCCGCTCCGCTCAAGTCCCGCCTGAAGAATGCAGGCGCCCTGTTCAAGCAGCTCCCCGGCACGTTCCGGCTCTTCTGGCATGCCAGCCCCCGGCTGGCGGTGGTGCTGGGGTTGCTGACGCTGGTGGCGGCGGTGTTGCCAGCGGCCATCGCCTACGTGGGCAAGCTCATCGTGGACGGAGTGGTGGCGGCGGCGAAGGGCGGGGGAGAAGAGGCGCTGCGCTCGGAGGTGCTGCGGCTGGTGGGGCTGGAGTTCGCGCTGATGCTGGGCTCGGCGCTGGTGGACCGGAGCCTGTCGCTCACGCGCGAGCTGCTGCGGGCCAACCTGGGCAATGTGCTCAGCGAGCGCATCCTCCACAAGGCGCTGGAGCTGGAGCTGCGCCACTTCGAGGACTCGGACACCTACGACAAGATGCAGAACGCCCGGCGCGAGGCGAACAGCCGCCCGCTGTCGCTAGTGATGCAGGCGTTCACCATCGTTCGCAACGTGGTGACGCTGTCGACGTACGCGGTGCTGCTGGTGTCGCTGTCTCCGTGGAGCGTGGCGGTGCTGGTGCTGGCCTCGATTCCGGCGTTCATCGCCGAGGCGAGGCTGGCGGCGGAGGGGTTCCGGCTGTACTCGTGGCGCGCGCCCGAGGGCCGCAAGCTGAATTACCTGGAGTGGGTCCTCACGCGGGACAACCACGTGAAAGAGGTGAAGCTGTTCGGGCTGGGGCCGCTGGTGCTGGGGAGGTACCGGACGCTCTTCCAGAAGTTCTTCAGCGAGGACCGGGCGCTGGCGATGAAGCGCATGGGGTGGGGCCTGGGGCTGGGCGTGCTCTCCCTGGGAGCGTTCTACGGCTGTTACGCCTTCGTGGCGAACCGGGCCGCTTTGGGCGCCATCACCTTGGGAGACATGGTGCTGTACCTCTCGGTGTTCCGGCAGGGGCAGGCCTCGTTCCAGGGAATCCTGACGAGCATTGGCTCCATGTACGAGGACGCGCTCTTCATGAGCAACCTGTTCGCGTATCTGGACATCCCCACGAGCGCCGAGCGGCCGCGCGTGTCGCCTCCCCTGAGTCCGCCGCGAGGCCGTAGCAACTCCATCGAGCTGAGGGATGTGTCTTTCCGCTACGCGGGGAAGGAGGCGTGGGCGCTCCAGCACGTGAACCTCAAGCTCGAGCCCGGGCAGAAGCTGGCGCTGGTGGGCGAGAACGGGGCGGGGAAGAGCACGCTGGTGAAGCTGCTGCTGCGGCTGTATGAGCCGACAGAGGGCACCATCCTCTACGGCGGCGTCGACATCCGGGACATGGACGTGGAGGATCTGCGCAGCCGGTTCGGGGCGGTGTTCCAGGACTTCGTGCGCTACCAGTTCAACGTGGCGGAGAACATCGGGCTGGGGCATGTGCCCGCGCTGGAGAATCGAGACCGCATCGTCCGCGCGGCGGAGCTGGGCGGCGCCAGCCCCGTCATCTCGGCGTTGCCGCAGCAGTACGACACCATGCTGGGCGGATGGTTCGAGAAGGGGCAGGAGCTAAGCGCGGGGCAGTGGCAGAAGCTGGCGGTGGCGCGGGCCTTCATGCGCGAGGACGCGGAGGTGCTCATCCTGGACGAGCCCACGGCGAGCATTGACGCGGAGGCCGAGCACGCGCTGTTCGAGCGCTTCCAGGCCTTGGCGGCGGACCGGATCGCCATCGTCATCTCGCACCGGTTCTCCACGGTGCGGATGGCGGACCAGATCGCGGTGCTGCACAACGGGACCGTGGAGGAGCTGGGCAGCCATGACGCGCTGATGGCGAGGGACGGGCGCTACGCCCACCTCTTCCACCTCCAGGCGCGCGGCTACCGGGACTGAGATGCTGCTCGATCTGACACCCCTGAGGAAGTACCGAGACTTCCGGCTGCTGTTCCTCGGACAGGTCATCTCGTTTCTGGGCAGCATGATCACCTACGTGGCCGTGCCCTATCAGGTGTACGAGCTCACGCAGTCGAACATGATGGTGGGGCTGCTGGGGACGGTGCAGCTGGTGCCGGTGCTGATCTTCGGGCTCATTGGTGGCGCGGTGGCGGACGCGATGGATCGCCGCAAGCTGCTGCTCGTCTCCGAGGCGCTGATGAGCCTGGGGGCGCTGGGGCTGGCCATCAACGCGGCGCTGCCTGAGCCGAGCCTCCTGTTCATCTTCATCACGGCCGCGTTCATGCAGACGGTGAACGGGTTCCACCGGCCGGCTATGGACGCGACGACCCAGAAGCTGGTCCAGGTGGAGGATCTGCCCTCCGTCTCCGCGCTGGGTTCGCTGCGCTACAGCGCGGGCTCAGTGGCGGGGCCTGCGCTGGGAGGCCTCCTCATCGCGGCGGCGGGGGCGAAGGTGGCGTACGTGGTGAATTTCGTCACGTTCGGAGCGTCGCTGGTGCTGCTGTGGATGATGCGGCGGGTGCCTCCGGCGGAGGGCGGTCACGCCCCAGGGCTGAGGAGCATCTACGAAGGGCTGAGCTATGCGATGAAGCGGCCCGAGCTCGTGGGCACCTACGTGGTGGATATCGTGGCGATGGCCTTCGCGTTCTCCACGGCGCTGTTCCCGGCGATGGCGCAGGAGTGGGGTGGAGCGGCGGCGGCCGGGGCGCTCTTCTCCGCGATGTCGGTGGGGAGCCTGGTGATGACGGCCTTGAGCGGCTGGACGAAGCAGGTGCGGCGCCGAGGGGCGGCCGTGGTGGTGGCCGCGGCGATCTGGGGCGTGGCGATGGTGGCGGTCGGCTTCTCGCCGAACCTGCCGCTCGCGCTGTTCTTCCTGGGGCTGGCGGGGGCAGCGGACATGGTGAGCGGGTTGTTCCGAGGCGTCATCTGGAACGAGACGGTCCCCAACCACATGCGAGGCCGGATGGCGGGGATCGAGATGATCAGCTACATGAGCGGCCCGCTGATCGGGAACGCCCGCGCGGGCTGGGTCGCCACGGTGACCTCGACCCAGATCTCGGTCATCTCCGGGGGAGTGCTGTGCGTAGTAGGCGTGGTGCTGTGCGGATTCCTACTGCCGGCCTTCTGGCGTTACCGCTCTGCCGCCGCGGAGGCTCCGGCCTCTCCTGATGTGTGAGCTGCAGGGATTCGTAGGAGCGTGAGCAACGAGGTTTTAGCCTGCCGCACGCGCTCAGGCAGGGCGCGGTACAGTGGCGCTCCATGAATGTCGAACATGGCGTGCCTGAGGGCCCCCGGTGGTTGTACCTGCACGGCTTCGCCTCGGGGCCAGAGTCCAGCAAGGGGGTGGCGCTGTCGGCCCACTACGCGCGGCAGGGCATCCACCTGGAGCGGCTGAACCTGCGCCAGCCGTCGCTGGAGCACCTGCGCCTGAGCGCGATGATGCGCACGGTGCGTGAGGCCATCGGGGGTGAGCGGGATCGGGCCATCCTCTTCGGCTCGAGCCTGGGCGGGCTGACGGCGTGCCGGGTGGCGGAGGAGGACGCGCGGGTATGCGCGCTCGTGCTCTTGGCTCCGGCCTTCCGGGGGATGGAGCAGATGCGCCGCCGCGCGGGCAGGGAGGGCATGCGGCGCTGGGAGGAGACGGAGTGGCAGGAGGTGCAGGACTACGCCGAGAAGCGGATGGCCCGGGTGGACTTCGGCTTCGTGCTGGATCTGGAGGCCATCGACGCGCGCTCCGGCGGCTGGCCCGACGTGCGCGTGCCCACACTCATCATCCATGGGCGTCAGGACAGCACGACCGATATCGCGTACTCGCGGCAGTGGGCGCGAGGCAAGCGCCATGTCCGGCTCGTCGAGGTGGACGATGGCCACGAGCTGGTCGCCTCGCTCGACCGGATTGCCTCCGAGGCCGATGACTTCCTGCGGCCCTTCCTGACGCCAGCGGGAGTGTGAGTTCCCATCTGTATCCGCCCGGTGATACGAGACAGCGCCCAGGCGGCCGGGTGCAGGGAACGCGGGAGTGAGTGGAGCACCGTCGTAGGCGAGCGTTGAGGGGATGGAGCGAGCGGAGGACGAGAGATCACTCGACTCCGTCGGTGCGTGCAACAACAAGGCGATTGTGCCTGAGCAGGATATCCCGCAGCCGATCATGCGGCAGCGCTACCACCTTGGTGCTGTTGGCGCCCACCAAGGTCTCCGCGGCCACCATGGCATTGATGATGCACTCCTCGGTGGCTTGCACCGTGGCCTCGAAGAGCGGCGACATCCGGTCGTTCGGGAACATGGTGAGCGAGGCGAGCCCCTCGGCCCTGCCTGCCTCGGGGTTCGCCGTGGAGAAGGCGATGAAGAGATCGCCCGAGCCGTTACCCGCCACGCTGCCATTGCGTGCCAGCCCCATCGCCGCGCGCCGGGCCACCCGCTTGAGCTGGTGCGGCAGCAGCGGCGCATCCGTCGCCACCACGATGATGATGGAGCCGCTCTCCTGTCGGCTCTTGCTGAAGATCAGATCGTCCCGCAGCTCCTGGCCGACAGGCACCCCAGCCACCCGCAGCTGATGCCGCAGCCCGTAGTTGCACTGGGCCAGCACGCCTACCGTATAGCCGCCATCCTTCTCCGAGAGCCTCCGGGAGGCTGTCCCGATGCCGCCCTTGAACTCGTGGCACATCATGCCCGTGCCGCCGCCCACGTTGCCCTCGGGCACGGGGCCGGAGCGCGCCGACTTGAGCGCCTCGAGCGCATGCCTGGGCTTCACATGGAAGCCGTTGATGTCGTTGAGCAGGCCGTCATACGTCTCGGCCACGACGGGCAGCGCCCACCAGTCCTTTGTGTCCTTGCGCTGGCGCGCCATCCAGGCCACCACCGCGTCACGCACCACGCCCACGCTGTGCGTGTTCGTCACCATCACCGGCCCGGACAGCAACCCGGACTCCTCCACCCACGTGGTGCCGGTCATCTCGCCATTGCCGTTGAGAGAGAAGCAACCCGCGAAGACGGGAGTGGCGTCTCTCCGTCCGCGCGGGAGGACGGCTGTGACGCCAGTGCGCACCGGACCCTTGCCTGGCTTCAGCCTGCCGCTTCCAGAGATGAGGGTGCAGTGCCCCACCTCCACACCGCTTACATCGGTGATGGCATTCAGCGGCCCGGGGAGCCCATCAAATGGCACGCCGAGCTTCCGGGCTCGTGGCCTACGTCTTGTCCGCGCTGGCGCCATGCGCTCAAGATCCGGCTTCGAGGAACTCCACGTTGGGGATCCAGTTCCGCTTTCTGCGCGCGAGGCGGGACTCAGTGTCCTCGCCGTCGAAGCTGACTGGCGCACGGCGAATCATGGATGGGTCGATGCCTTCGAACGCGTTGACGCTGACGACCGCATAGAGACGTTCGTCGATGCGGCTCGTGACGACGGGCACGACGCCGCACCGGGCACAGATGTGGAACTCCGCGGTCTGGGTTTCGAAGGCATACCTGGATACGAGTGCCGGATCCTTCACCACGATCTTGAGGGAGGCCTTGGGATTGGCGGTCCAGACTCCACCGTGCTTGGTGCAGAAAGAGCAGCCGCAGGCACGAGCGGGAATCTCGGTGGGGTTCGGCTCCCAGACGAGCGAGAAGGAGATATTGCCGCAGTGACACTTTCCGTGGATGAGCAAAGGGATTACCTGGGCGTCACGAGGGGCGCGTGGTCACGCAGGGCCTCGCATACATGAGGCCTTCCTTCTCAAAGACAGCCCGCGTCACCCGATCGACGTTCCCACCGTAGACATGGATGGACACGGTGGGCCGGCCCTCGGGGCACGCTCCCTCGATGCGATGGACATCCCGCGGGGGGATGACGACAGCGGTGTCCCCGGGAAGATTGAAGCGGGTCTCCAGCTCGAGCAGCTCATTCGTCTCGGAGCGGCGGTAGCGCACCTCCCGCTCCCGGCCGGAGACGACGCCAATGACACCCCACGTGGTGTGATCGTGGATGGGGGTGGACTGGCCGGGCATCAGCACGATGCAGACGATGCCGAAGCGCCCCTGCGGATCGTCGTGAATCAGGTGGCGGGCATAACAGCTCGCGTCAGCCCGGATGAGGGGCTCGGGAAGTCCGCGGGCCAGCCAGGGTGTCAGGGCCTCGCGCACCTGCCGTGTGACGAACGCCGGTTCCCCGATCACCAGGGAAGCGTGCTCGATGTCCGCAATCATCGCTTCCAGCGTGGAGCTCTCTCGGGCTGACATGGCCAGATCCTTCAGGCGGGGGAAGGTACTCTGGGGCCCCAGCAGACGCAATCTGTAGAAACCAGAGTATAAGCTGCCGCACTTCCTCTCCGGCTCGAGGTCCTTGGATTGGCTTCACCCCACCCCCTCCGCCATGCCGAGCCCTCCGCCTGGGAGAGAGCCTTGCTGGGGGTGCGGTGGGTGAAGATTCCCTCGCTCCTCCCGGGGGTGGTGATGGCGCTCTGCGTTGCGCTCGTCGCCCACCAGCTCGCCACGCTGCTGGGGAGCTGGCTCCCACGGCTGCTGGGTCTGGCCTCATCGGGCCGGTCCAGCCCGGTGTCGGCCGCGGCTCTGTCGGTGATTCTGGGGCTGCTCCTCTCGCGCTTCGCGGGGCTCTCCGCGCTCAAGCCGGGGCTGGACTTCGCGGTGAAGAAGCTGCTGCGGCTGGGCATCATCCTGCTGGGACTGAAGCTGGCGATCGGGGACGTCCTCAAGATGGGCGCTGTGGGCATCCCCCTGGTGGCTACCATCGTGACGGTGGGCGTCATCGCGAGCTTGCTGCTCTCCCGGCTCCTGCGGGTGAGCTCGACGCTGGGCCTGCTCGCCGCCGCCTCCACCGGCATCTGCGGCATCACCGCGGCGCTGGCGGTCGCACCCGTGCTCGAGGCGGATGAGAAGGAGGTCACCTACACCGTGGCCAACGTCACCCTGTTGGGGCTGGCGGGCATGCTGCTGTATCCCTTCCTCGCCCACTTCCTCTTCGCGGAGCACCCAGGTGCCGCGGGAGCCTTCCTGGGGACCGCTATCCATGACACCTCCCAGGTGATCGGAGCGGCGCTGTCCTACGAGCAGCTGTACGGCCAGGCCCAGGTCGTCCAGATCGCCACCGTCACCAAGCTCACCCGGAACTCGATGTTGGTCGCAGTGGTGCCCGTGCTGGCGCTGCTCCACCGGAGGATGGTGGCGAAGGAGCGTGGCGCTTCAGTGTCGCTGCGCGGCCTGTTTCCCCTCTTCGTGCTGGGCTTCCTCGTGGCCTCCTTCTTCCGCTCGCTGGGAGAGGCGACGCTGGCCTCTAGCGGGTATGCCTATGGGGTCTGGGCCGCCGCCACGTGGGGGCAGTTGATCCGGTTGGTGGGCGAGCAGACACCTGGGATGCTGCTGGCCATGGCGCTGGCGGCAGTGGGGCTCTCCACCCGCTTCTCCGTCTTTCGCGCTCTGGGCTGGGCACCGCTGCTGCTGGGGCTGAGCGCTGCGCTGTCGGTCAGCCTTTGCGCGCTGGGCCTCGCGGCCCTCGCTGGGCCCATGCTGGACGCGGCCAGGTGACAGCGCCGGAGTTGGCCGGATTCAGTGGAGGCGGTAGCGGAACGGCAGCTCCATGATGAAAGGGTTGCCAAGCTCCGGAGGAGGTGGAGGAAACGGGTCGGCTTTGCGCACGAGCTCCAGCGCGGAGTCACACAGCAGCGGATGGGGGCAACGGCCGAGCTGCTCCACCTCGAGCAGCCGACCCTGGGAGTTGATGGACACGCGCAGCAGCACCTCTCCCTTGATGCCCGCCGCAGCCGCCTGGTGCGGATAGCGCACGCGCTTGAATCGGGCGCCGATGAGCATCTCCGCGTATTCCTCCACCATCGCCTCCCGCTCCTCGGGAGTGAGGGATGGTGGCAGCGGTATGCCGCCGGAGAGCACGCCGCCCAAGACGCCGCCCAGGACGCCGCCGACAACAGCCCCCTCCACGCTGTCCCGTGGGCCGCCAGTGGAGACGGCTCCGCCTTCGGCTTCGGAGGGATCGTCAGAGGACTCGGGCGCGTCGTCGAACTCGGGAGTGTCCACGGGGGACGGGGGCGGTTCTTCGACCTCGGGCGCTGGCTCCGGCAGCGGTGCGGGCTTCAGGCGGAGACGTGGACTGCGGGCAACTACTCTGCGGGTGCCGGCT
>Ga0247825_10000685_pt1 | contig 21698 bp, 19 predicted proteins | sample 13C_Vanillin_Day_FD_194413 | JGI IMG/M metagenome (GOLD analysis project Ga0247825, IMG submission 194413) | Soil microbial communities from agricultural site in Penn Yan, New York, United States - 13C_Vanillin_Day48 | ecosystem: Environmental > Terrestrial > Soil > Agricultural land | place...
TGGGCCCTCCGCGACACCGGCGACACCCTGCTCGTCCTGGTCCCGCGGCCCTCCCAGACGACCGCACCCGACCCTGATCAGGTCGAGGCCGTGTTCGGGATCGTCGCGACCTCCATCCAGCACCAGGTGGCACAGGCCAGCCCCGACTATCTCGCCGAGTCACGGGCCGCGTCGAGTGAACGCGCCCGCACCATTGCCGAACTGACGGAGGTGCACGAGGCGACCCTGTCTTCGGTCCTCGGAACCCTCCGATCGAACGACCTCGACGACCGTCGGTCGCGCATCACCGCGAGCGAGACGGCATCGGCAGCACTGATCGCCCTGCGATCGGCGGGTGCCGCCGATCGTGCCCTGTCCGAGGAAGCGGTCACCACGGCATTCGCACGCTTGCAGGGCGAACTACGCCCCCTGCTGCGGTATCGCGACGTCGAGGTCGACTATGTCGACCCGCCAGCCGACGGCCGTCCGCTTCCTGGTGAGGTGGCGCACGCGGCACGCGCGATGGTCCGCGCCATCGTGCTGGCCTTCGCCGCACAACCGGTGCTGACCCGAATGCGGATCGCGTGGGACTGCGACGGTGACAACGTCCTGATCGAGGTCCGCGACCAGGGACCCGGCGAAATCGACCGAACAGCCCTCACCCGACAGCTCTCCGGACGGCTGCAAACCCTTCGTGGCCGGATCGACATCGAATCCATCGCCGGCTGGGGGAGCCGGGTCACCCTGACCATCCCCCTGGATCCACCGGCCGTCCGACCGGACGAGCATCTTCTGTCCACCCTGAATCCCCGCGAACTCGAAGTCCTCGCCCATCTCGCAATGGGCAAACGCAACCGCGCCATCGCCGAGGAACTCGGGATCAGCCAAAGCACGATCAAGTTCCACGTCGCGAGCGTGCTCAAGAAACTCGACGTCGCCAACCGTGGGGAGGCCGGCGCGATCGGGATCCGGGCAGGGATTGTCTCCGGCGAGGCGCATCCAGCGCCCGGTCGAGGTTAAGACCGCAAACCATCTAGGCGGCGTACGCCCAGGTCGCCCTACATTGTGATGCCGTTTCATCGCCGTGATTCTCTCGACTCCTGGATCACCAAGCACGGCGTGTTGACGGCCGCCGAGGCACTGGCCGTCGGTGTCAAACTCGCCGGTGCTCTGGAGACCGCGCAGCGCGCGGGAGTGCTGCATCGCGACATCAAACCACGAAACATCCTTCTGACCGAGTACGGCGAACCCAATTGACCGACCGGAGGCGAGGAGACCACCCGGGGTCTGGTGGCAGGTTCCCCCGCGTACACCGCCCCGGAACTGCTCAGCGGCGCCGACGCGTCGGTGGTCTCGGATGTCTACGGGCTCGGGGCGACGCTGTTCACCGCACTGGGGGCGGCCGGCGTTTGCCCGTCGCCGGGGGGAGCAGGTCTTCGCGCAGCTGCTGCGCATCGGAACGGATCCGCTGCCCGATCTTCGAGAGGCGGGAGTCCCCGAGGCGGTGTGCACGGTGATCGAGTCGGCTATGGCCCGGGACCCAGCGGAGCGCCCCACCACTGCTGCCGAGCTGGGCGGCGCGCTGCGAGACGCGGGTGAACAGATCGGTCTCGCATTGGCGGATATCCCGCTTCCGATCGTCGGAGACGACGACCGCCCCTTCCGACCCACGGACGAGGTCAGGGTCGGCGTGTCGGAATATCTTCTTCGCTACCGACGCGGCAGCGCGACACCCAGGTAGATCAACCCCCGCCACCGAGTGCGTCCACCAAGTACCGCCCACCGGTCACACCGGGAGCGACGGTGGCCCGCACGCAGCTGCTCGCGCGGCTGCGCCGCAGCGGGCATCGGCGTCTGGTGCTCATTCATACACCCGCAGGGTTCGGCAAGAGCGCACTCGCCGCTCAACGCCTCGCGGCCCTGCGGGAGGAAGGGGTGGCGACTGCATGGCTGACCATCGACAACGACGACAACACCCTCATCTGGTTTCTCACCCACCTGATCGAGTCCATTGCCGTCGCACAACCAACCTTCGGCCGAGAGCTGGTTCGTGAACTCCAAGTCCACGGCGACGGCCGCGAAAGGTACGTTCTGACCTCGTTGATCGACGATCTCCATTCCTCCGACCACCACGTCGCCCTGGTCATCGACGACTGGCACCGCGTGAGCAACGAGGACACACGGTCGGCACTGGCGTTCCTGCTCGAACACGGCTGCCACCATCTGCACCTGATCGTCACCAGCCGCACCCGCCTCGGCCTCCCGCTGAGCAGAATGAGCGTGCACAACGAGCTGGTTGAAATAGATTCCGCAGCACTACGTTTCGACGTCCGCTAGTCGACGCAGCTGCTGCTCGACCGCACCGGTCTCGACCTCGACGAACCTGACATCGTCGAGCTCGAACAGTCGACCGACGGATGGGCGGCGGCATTGCAATTGGTCTCGCTGGCATTGCGTGATCACCCCGACCCGCGGAGGCTGATCGAGCATCTGTCCGGAGGGAACCGGGCCATCGGCGAGTATCTGGCCGAGAACGTTCTCGCAAGTCTCGATCAACGAACCCTCGATCTCCTCCTCGCAACGTCGATCACCGAAAAGATATGCGGCAGCTTGGCACGCGTGCTCACCAGTGGCCACGAAGGCCAAGCGGCGCTCGAGGACATCGAGTCACGTGATCTGTTCCTGCGACGGCTCGACGAGGAGGGGGAGTGGTTCCGCTACCACCACCTGTTCGCCGAGTTCCTCCAACACCGCCTCGAGCGTGACGATCCCGACCGAATTATCGAACTCCATCGGAAAGCAGGTCGGTGGTTCGCGGACCGGCACCTTCTCAGCCAGGCCGTCGACCACTACCTCCTCGCCGGAGACGAGGACGACGCTGTCACGCTCGTCGAGAACGCTGCGATGGACCTACTCGAGCAGTCACAGATGGGAACGCTTCTCGGCCTCGCCGCGAAACTGCCGGCGAAAGGAACTACCAACCAGCCCCGACTCCAGGTTGCACTTGCGTGGGCCCACGCCCTGCTGCATCACCCGCGCGACGCCGAACAATTCCTTTCCGTCGCGGAGACAGCACTGGCAGCGGCGATGACGAAACGATTGTGGATTTGCGCGTCGAGGCGAGGTTCATCCACTCCACGATCACCGTGTTCGACGACAAGATCAATGGGCACGACGAGGCCGTCGCGCGGTGCATGGCCAGGGCGGACACACTGCGACCATGGGTCATGTGCGGAGCAGCGGACGTCGCGTCCTTCGACGCGATCTACCGGTTCGATATCGACGACGCCCGCCGATGGCAGAAATGGGCACTTCCCCTTCCACCAACGTTCCACCGGGCCGTTCAGCGTGATATGCGGATACTGCATGGCCGGGATCGCGGCACGGGAACAACTCGATCCGCCGGCGGCTGAGGCGAGTGTCCGGCACGCTATGGCACTGGCCGCCGAGGCCGAAGAGGGTCTCGGCTACGGCGCCCGGCTCACCGCAGCTCTACTCGGCGACCTGCTGTACGAACAGGGGCACCTCAGCGAGGCGGATCAACTCTTCGACCGTAGTCACACCTTGGGCGCCGAGGGTGGCGCCGTCGACTTCATGCTAGCCACCTACGGAACCGGAGCGCGACTGAAACACCTGCTCGGGCAGAAGGATGCTGCGAAGGCGCGCCTCGATGAGGGTGCCCGGCTGGCGGGGCAACTGGGGTTGCCTCGATTGGCAGCGCGAATCGCCAACGAACGAGTCCACGCCGGAATCGGACACGTGGCTTCCGGTGCCCCGGTTCTCGACCCCGGGAGCCGACAACAGCGCGACCGGAACAATTGGATCGCCGTCATCGCTTTCGAAATGGAGGAGGACTCGGCGATCCGGGTGGCCCTGACCGCACAAACCGATGAGCAGAACCTCGCGCCCGTTTACGAGAGGGCACACGCCCTCGTCGAGTCGATCGACCGGCGAGTCCGAGCGCGGGCATTCCTCAACGTCGCCCTACTGCAGGTGGAAGTGTTGGCCACCATGGGACAGGAGGACGCCGGTGGCGGAGCCTTACCGTCGGTGGTCGTATTCGCAGGCCATGCGAATAGCCAACCTATTACTGGTAACCCTGCATATCAAGAGTGGTCGTATTGCTCTGTGCTCTGTGCTCCGATGCCGACGCGGGGGACGCAGCCGCGTCAGGATTCCCTGACGGCGACGTACTTGACATAAAACCGGCCTATCGGCGGCATCGCGTCAAGATGCCCTAACGATGCGGTAACTGTTGTCTCCGCCCGCCGAATGCCATCTGGGTACCGGGGGTGCATGAACATACGCATCCCCTCGGTGCTTCGGGCGACGGGCGGCAGATGAGTTCGATGCGCCGAAACGGGCACGTTCAGTTGGCCCGGTCTCGCTTCTCGCCTGCCGACCGACTTCGCATCCGCGGACTACGAGAAATTCACGATCCTGGACGTCGAGGCCCCCGCGGAGATCACCCGGGAGCGGGCGCTAGATGGTGGCGCGGCCGTCTCGATGCAATCAACGACGGCGATCCGTTCGGCCGGCGCTTCACCCCGGGCTTCGTCATCGATGCCCTCTACACAGATGGCGACACGCAGGTGACAACAGAGAGCGCTCAATAATTGCTGACGACCCCCAGTTGGCGGGCCTAAACGTCAAATCGAGCGGTCACTGTTGACGGTACGTCGTGATGTACCGGGTGCGCGGTTTACAAAGTGAGCGTTGATCGGTGCCAACGGAGTTGGAACGGTGAGTTCATCCCAAAGAGAGGCGAACGTTCAGAAATGCCCGTTCACTCTCCAGAGCCCCGCGAAGGGACCCAGGGCTCTGAGCTCCATCCAACGGCGACGCACGAGGAGACCCCACCATATGAGTTATCGACGGAATCGGTTGCTAACTGTCTCGGCATCGCTCGCGCTGGCCCTTGTCCTGACTGCCTCTGGCTGCGGCGGAGGCGATGGCGCGCCGGGCGAGAGCGCCGACGCGATGGTGCTGGGAGAACCCGTGACAGTGACCACGCTGGATCCTCTTCTGGCTTATCAGGCTACCGATATCCGCGCCGTGGCCCTGCTCGGAGGACGGCTGTTCTCTTATGACCAAGCTGGCAACGTCGGTCCGGGTCTGGCGCAGTCGAGCACCGTCTCGCCGGATCAGCTGAGTTGGACATTTACGCTACGTCCAAGTCTGAAGTTCTCCGACGGTTCACCGCTGACGGCGACAGACGTCGCCGCCAGTCTCGAACGGGCGCGCACCGACGAGACCAACATCTACTCGTCGATGACTACTGCCTGGAAATCGGTGTCTGCGCTGGGCCCGGAGACGGTACGCGTGGACCTGAACGTGCCGACACCTAAACTTGAGTCCGTTTTGTCGTATCCGTTCACGACGATCGTGCCAGCCGCGCACGTCGCTGATAGCGAGTACTACAACTCGCCGGTCTCAGCCGGAATGTTCTCGCTGGAATCCTGGAACGGCGGCGCCGAGGCAAAATTTGTGCGCAACGAGAACTACTGGGACGCAAAACCGATCGTGAAGCGCGTCACAATGACCGGCACCGCCGACTCGAGCACCCGGCTCAGTCAGGTCCGATCAGGCCAGATCAACTTTGCGCCGGACATCACGCCGTCCTTGATCGACCAGGTCACCGAACCCGCGAAGCTGGACACCAGTCAGTTGAACGGAATGTATTCGTTGGTACCAAACAACACGGTGGCTCCGTTCGACAACTACGAGGTTCGCAAGGCGATTTCGTTGGCGGTGGACCGTGATCAGATCAATAACGAGGTCTTCTACGGGAAATCCGAACCGTTGGCCGGGTTCTGGCCTCCGTCAATGGACGGCTACGACAAAAGCGTTTCCACCGGCCGTGACCTGACGGGCGCAAAGGCGGCACTTCAGGGCACACCATGCGAAAAGGGCTGCACCTCCGAGCTGTACTTCACCTCTGCATATTCGGGCGAACCGGAGATGGCGATGATTCTGAAACAGAATCTAGCCGACATCGGAATCACGGTTAACATCCACGATCTCGACGCGACAGCGCTTTACAGTCGTCTCGCCGACGGTAACCTCCCGATGGCCATTACGCTGAACTGGGATTACCTTAATCAGCCCTCGGGCCTACTCAACTACGCACTGCAACAGGGCGGAAGCCAGGCCAACTGGTCCTTTTACAACTCCCAGCAGATGGAACAGCTGATCGGTGAGGCAAGCCAGCAATCGGGGGATCAACTCGCTAGCACGCTAGCCAAGATCGATGCCTTGTTCCTGCAAGATGTGCCTTACGTCAACCTCACGCCGTCTCCCACGTTCGCTGCTGTCAACCTTCCCGAAGAAGGCTTAGTCATCGAAACGAACTCCGCCACATACGACTTCAGACGGCAGTAGCGTGTTCGCAATCCGAGCACGGAACGTCCGTCTTCTCCACCGTCAGTGGAGGTCGAGGACCTCCACTGACGGTTTGGGTCGGTCGAAGTCTTCATACCGGTTCGGATCTCGTCCATACGTGATCAACCGTCACCGTCGCTGGAAAGTTCGGTTAGGGCAAAAGCGTCCTCCGCTGCGCGGTTACGGCTCTGCTACTAGTCTCAGTCGGTGACAGACTCGACCTGGGACGGGTACGTCCGTGTGCGCGGTGCTACCGAACACAACCTGGCAGCCGTCGATGTCGACATTCCCCGCAATGCATTCGTCGCGTTCACAGGGGTTTCGGGGTCCGGAAAGTCGTCACTGGCTTTCAGCACCTTGTACGCCGAAGCGCAGCGACGCTACTTCGAGTCGGTGGCCCCCTACGCCCGTCGACTTCTGCAGCAGGTGGGTGCACCCCATGTCGCCTCTATCACCGGCCTCCCCCCGGCCGTTGCGCTGCAGCAACGCCGGGGTGCGCCCAGTTCACGCTCCAGCGTCGGCACCATCACCACCATGTCCAACCTGCTCCGATTGCTGTACTCCCGAGCCGGTACCTATCCCGACGGGGCGTCTCTACTTGAGGCGGAGGCGTTTTCACCCAACACCGTCGCTGGCGCCTGCCCGCGATGCGGAGGATTGGGCGACTTCCACGATGTGACAACGGAACTGCTCGTTCCGGACCACTCTCTGAGCATTCGCAACGGAGCGATCGCGGCGTGGCCGGGTGCCTGGCAGGGCGCAAACCTGCGCAGCATCGTCAGCGGCATGGGAATCGACATCGACGCGCCGTGGCGGACGCTGAAGAAGGAGGACCGGGACTGGCTTCTTTTCACCGAGGAGCACCCCAAGGTGTTCATCAAACCTGAAGAGGGCCGCGTCGACCACGGTTACGAGGGCAAGTTCTGGAGCGCCCGTAGTCACGTCATGCATGTTCTGTCGGATTCGAACAGCCAGCGGATGCGGGACCGCGCTCTGCAGTTCACCGAGAGCGTTCGCTGCCCTGTGTGCTCCGGTAGCGGACTGCGCGCCGACGCCCTAGACGTGACCATCGCCGGTCACTCGATCGCCGAGATCAATGCGCTCTCGCTGACCGAACTTGCCGCAGTAGTGCGCCCGATAGCCGAACAGTCCGAGCTGGCCGCGGCGACGCCGTCCGCACCGTCGGGGGAGGCCACGGAGGTGGCTGTACGGATCACCGCTGACCTACTGACCAGAATCGATGTGCTGCTCGAGTTGGGATTGGGATACTTGTCGCTCGGGCGTACCTCGACGACGCTGTCGCCGGGTGAGACGCAGCGGTTACGGATCGCCACTCAGCTCCGTTCCGGACTTTTCGGGGTGGTGTACGTGTTGGACGAACCCTCCGCAGGGCTGCATCCCGCAGATGCCGAGCCACTACTCGACGTCCTGGACCAGCTGAAGGTGTCGGGCAACTCCCTTTTCGTCGTCGAACACGACATGGAGGTGGTGCGGCGCGCCGACTGGGTGGTCGATATCGGCCCCGCGGCGGGTGAGAGCGGCGGCCGGGTCCTGTACAGCGGCCCCGTCCCTGGATTGGAGGAGATCGAGGAGTCGGTTACCAGCAAGCACCTCTTCGGGCGAGCGGAATCTCTGCAGCGCAAGGCGCGCCCCACCAATAAATGGCTCACTCTGACCGGGGTCACGCGGCATAACCTGCGGGAGCTGACGGCGGAGTTCCCGCATGCGGTGCTGACGGCGGTGACCGGTGTGTCGGGCTCTGGGAAGTCGACACTCGTCAGCCAGGTCTTGTTCGAAGTGGCGCGCCACAGACTCGAAACCGCGGCGGACGAGGATAGGGATGCGCCAGTCGAGATCGACGTAGCCGAGGTCTCCGGGATCGAGATGTTCACCCGCCTGGTCCGGGTGGATCAACGCCCCATTGGCAGAACCCCCCGATCGACACTGGCCACCTACGTCGGAATGTTCGACATCGTCCGCAAACTGTTTGCCGCCACCGATGGGGCCAAGGCCCGCGGGTGGGCACCTGGACGGTTCTCTTTCAACGTCGCGGACGGACGTTGCCCCACGTGCCAGGGCGACGGTTTCGTGGAGGTGGAACTGCTGTTCCTTCCCGGCACGTACGGCCCCTGCCCCACCTGCCACGGCGCCCGATACACCCCCGAAACCCTCGAAATTACGTGGCGCGACAAGACCATTGCCCAGGTGTTGCAGATGTCGGTAGACGAGGCGGCGGTGTTCTTCGCCGACATCGTGGGAGCTTCCCGCAGTCTGGGGACCTTACGCGATATCGGGCGCGGTTACCTTCGACTCGGTCAACCCGCCACCGAGCTGAGCGGCGGAGAAGCGCAGCGCATCAAGATTGCGACCGAATTGCAGCGCACCCGCCGCGGTGCCGCCCTCTATCTACTGGACGAACCGACCGCCGGGCTGCATCCCTCCGACGTCGCTTTGTTGATGCGCCAACTGCACCTGCTTGTCGACGCGGGCAACACCGTGGTGATGGTGGAACACGACTTGGATGCCGTAGCCTCAGCCGACTGGGTCATCGACCTCGGTCCCGGCGGCGGCGACAACGGGGGCACGGTTGTCGCCACCGGGACGCCCTCCGAGGTAGCGGTGTCCCCGGACAGCATCACCGCACCATACCTGGCCCGACGGCTCCGATCCTGAGCTGTCGATGTCCCTGAAAGTACATGGTTTGTCGCTGTCGACTCGGAGGAGAACCTCTGCGACGGTGCCTGGGTCCTCGTCGCCACCGGAACTATCGATGTCAGCACACGCGGCCGCCCGGGCTCCGAGCGATCGTCAGAAGGGAAACAAGTAGGCCGCGTGTTGTGGCGCAGCGGCAGGCGTGGACAGTACACCAGCTGCTGCGAGCCGCGTGGCCTGCGAATAGCGAACGAACTACGCCGTGACCGGACGGTGTCTAATCGCGAAGCTTATCGACGATGAGCCTCTTGATTGAACGACATTTAGCGGTTCGGCTTGCGGCTAGAAGGTCAGTTGGAGATTGAGCGTCTTCCATTGCCGCGCATGCTGGATGCTGTTGTACTCCGGTTGTCCGACAAGCTCGATGCTTGAGCACTGCTGCGTCACTGCTGTCAGGATGGTTTCGGCTTCCTGGAGCGCAAGCGGCTGCCCCATACAGGAGTGCAGGCCAGCGGCAAAGCCTAGCTGGGGGCCTTCTTAGGGCGACCGGGTGTAGTCGAAGCGGTCTGGGTCCGGGAAGACGCGTTCGTCGCGGTTGGCGGATGCAAGCAGCAGGTAGACGGCCGAGCCGGCGGGTACAACGGTTCCGGCCACCTCGGTGTCCTCAAGGGTCATGCGCGTCACCCCGACCTCCGGCGTCGCAAACCGGAGCAGTTCGTTGACGACCTTGGGTCGAACTGCGGGATCGTCTCGGAAAGCTATGAAGAGGTCGGGGTCCGCCGCCATGCGCTCCAGGGCGTGCGCAGTGAGATTGGTCGGCGAAAATTGGCCTGCTGCCAGGAAGAGAAGAGCGTTGGCCGTCGTTTCCTGCCTGGTCATCTCACCGCGCTCTTCGGCCTCGAGATAGGCGGCGATAACACCCGGTCGGGGCTCTCGGCTGGCCTTGCCTATCTCTTCGACGCAGTAGTTTTCCAGCCACTCACTGCCCTCTGCCCCGGCCTGCAGATCGTCTTCGGTAGCAACAAGGCGAATCCGCGAGCGAACTGGTACGTGTAAAAACGCACCTCATCGGCGTGCTCGTTGGGTATGCGGCAGAGGTTCTTGCAGCGACTCGGACGTCAGCTCGCGGACTTCGTCTGTCGGCCCAGTGGGATAACCCGGTTCAGAGGCTCGGCTCGACATGCATATTGTGTTCGCCACGTGGCGAACAACAAGTTGGCGCTGCGAGCCACGGGCGCCGATTCCCGATCAATCCGGCAGCGGCGTGCGGTGTTTCGTCGAAACTGCACGCCGTAAGCCACGCAGCTCGCTCAGCGCTGTTCTATCAGCGCGGTGGAGTTCGGCTTCGCGACACGAGCGGTCTCTCTGATGAAGAACGGCGTGACGCCGCACAACACGACGGTGGCGACGGTCAACATCGCGAACCCCTGAACGAAACTTCCGGTGGCGTCCTTGACTGCCCCCAACAGGTACGGGTACGCGAAACCGCTGACGAGCCAGGGGGTTCCGATGATTATGCCGTTGACGACACCCGCAAACTTCGGCCGCACCGACTCGATCGCCTCGGCAAGCGTCAACGATTCACTCGCATAGACACCGATACCGATCAGCGGAATGAGTAGAACGACCATGATGTAGTTTTCGGTCGCCAGGAAGATCGTCATCGCCCCGAGTGCACCGGCCGTCACGATTCCGGCCACCGCGATGATCATCTTGGTACCGCCCAACCGCTCTGCAAGAATTGGCACCGTCAGCGCGGCTGCAGAACCGGCAATGGAGAATAGTGCGGTCAAGAACCCGGCTAGCGATTCCGACATGCCTGCGTCTTCGACCAGGATTGCCGGCATCCAACTCGAAATCGCGGCGAACAAGCCCACGCCACCGATCCAGAACAGCACCGCGGCCAGAACGTTTCGGTTCATCAGCGAGCGATACGTCTCCTCGGGAAGCGCGCTCGTCTCCAATTCTGTAGTCGATGATCGCCGCGCTTGGTCTCTGTCGACGGGCGCGTTCTTCGACACCACCAGCACCAGGACCAGGACCACACCCATGACGACTGCCTGCACGGTCAGGCCCGTACGCCATCCGAATGCGGCAAGCACAGCGGAAAAGACGAACAGACTCAACAGGGCGCCCATTCCATCCCCGGACAGCATCACACCAAGGGCACGTCCGGTCTTGTTGCTGTCACGGAACCAGTTCACAGCCATGGTGTAGGTAGCGACCCACAGAAAGCCCACTGAGACACCGGCCAGAACCCGCGCCACGACGATGAGTCCGAAACCGTTGGACATAGCGAAGACCGCTTGTCCGAGCACCCCGGAGGCAAGACCCGCCACGATGACGTTCTTACAGCCCCACCGAGACGCCACGAATCCGCCGATCAAGATCATCGCCCCCGCGACCAGACCTGTGATCGAGGAAATTCCGCCGGCCTGTGAGTAACTCAGGCTCAGCTCCTCACTGATTGCCCCAAGGCTGGGACTCCAGCCCACATAGGGAAGAAACGCGCACACCAGTGCCAGATATGCCACGAGTAAATTGGTCATCCTGCTGCTCGACATATGACTCCTCCACGACTCGGATCTCAGAAGTCCGCGAACGGGACTCCACAAAGGTTGTTTTTGCAAAGTCGGGCAGCGGCTGATTGTTACTTCATCCGGGCCGTCTGTGCTATCGAAGCTTGCGCCGCACGGGCCCTCGCGCCACATCACCGAAGTGTCAGGCAAAATTGCATCTACTGCGACACATCGTCAAAGACTGCTTCTTCGCGAAGACACGACGGGCACAACGCCGTTACGATCGACCACCTCAGTTAACCCACCTCGGGACAAGGACGGTAATGAAAGAATTCGAAGCCAATTGGACCCCCTTCACGCCGGTAGCACCGGAGCGCGTGACACAGGGGAGCCCCACTACTCGGCTCGCCGAAACCGTTGCGGGCGAGAGCTTCAAGTCCGGTCTCTGGGAGGTGACCCCCGGACGGTTTACCACCGCTCCGCGTGGGTTCGATGAAGTAATCCACATCATTAGTGGCATTGGGGTATTACGTTCCGAAGATGGCACTGCCGTGGAGCTGTCCCCAGGCGTCTCGTTCTTGATGGAAGACGGGTTCGTGGGTGAGTGGGAGATCCGCGAGCAGCTTCAGAAGTTCTACGCCAAGGTGCAGACCACAGTCACGGTCTGATCGACATAGGGTGGTCGATCGACTACTGCTGAGCAGCGTCAATTCGGCCACCCCACGGCAAACCGACCGGCCGCTTCAGCGCAGACTTCTCAAGCCTCCTGCCCCTGGTCAAGCCCAGTGGGTTACGTGGCGCTCGGGAGGAACTCTCGCGCAATGCAACGAGTGACACTGTGACGCACTCGGCGCGCAAGTATCTGACACTTTGGCCACGTGATGTTGATAACACTCTCCGTACTCTGAGATTTGCGCGCCGTTCTGCGTCAACTGTCCACCACCGGCACTCGAGCGCGTGGACCTCTCACCTCGATACACCGATGAGGCCCACACGTCTCGCCTCGCGAAAGTGCAGCAATGACTGACGAGAAACGTTCTAACACCACTCAACGACTCGAAGATGTGGCTCGCAGTGCTCCATCCGGGGGGTCATTGGCGGAATCAGTCGGCCCGAAGCCCACCGTTGCCGTGGTCGGAAGTGGACCGTCCGGATGCTACGTTGCGTCGTTTCTCGGTAAGAAGTGGCCGGGATCGGAGATCACCATCTTCGAGTCGATGCCCACCCCGTACGGTCTGGTGCGTTACGGAATTGCGGCCGATCATCAAGGCACGAAGAACGTAACTCGCCAATTCGACCGGCTGTTCACCAAAGACGGCGTCCGATTTGCCGGCAACGTATGCGTCGGCACCGACATTGACTTTTCAGATCTCGCCGGTTGTTTCGACATCGTCGTGCTCGCAACTGGACTGCCCGAAGACAGACCACTGGGTATTCCAACGCAGGAGGGAACACGCGTGATCGGAGCTGGAACGCTGCTTCGGGCCCTCAATTGCTTTCCGACACGCACGGTGCCGAGCGATCCCGACGGTCGGTACATCCCCCTCGGTCAACAACTAGCCGTGGTCGGCATGGGCAACGTCGCCCTAGATGTAGTTCGATTGATGTCGAAAGACCCCCACGAATTCGAGGGGTCCGACATCGACGACGAACTCCTCGAGCAACTGCGTCCCCGCAGACCCCAAAGTATCGACGTCATCAGTCGATCCGGGCTGTCCCTCGCTAAGTTCGACTACGCCATGTTGCGGGAGCTCCTGTCTCTGCCGAATATCGATGTGACCGTACTCGGATTGGGCGACAACGCCACCGGACCTGCAGCGGAACTCTTGCGCACACACATCGACACAGTCGACGACTCGTCCACGACGGAACCGGAGCGCACCCACGTGCGCCTGCACTTCCAGCTCACCCCCGAATCGATCACGACCAGCAATGGACGCACTCTTCTAAGGGCCAGCACTCCCAACGCGGCGGCCCCGGTAACGGACTTGGTCGTCGACACAGTAATCACGGCGATCGGGTTCACCCAAGGCGCCGAACAGGATCTGAGCTCTCCGACGGGGGAGTGGTCGGGAGACAACGTCTACCGCGTTGGGTGGCTCAGCCGCGGACCGCACGGCGCCATCCCCGAAAATCGCAAGGACGCGCGAGAGTTGGCAGAGCGCATTGCCGAAGACGTGACAAACGGGCGACTCGAAATCGGTAGGGCGGGCTTCGCAGCCGTGGAACCCTTGCTTCGCAACGTCGTCACCTTTGCAGACTGGCAGCGGATCGAGGCCTTCGAACAGCGGGAAGCTCTGCCAGGCCGCTGCCGTCGCAAAGTTACCGACCGCACGCACATGCTGTCGATCGCAACCTCGTCATCCGATCCGGAGCATGTACCGGACTCGAACGCTGTAACCCTTGTACCGCAGACCGCAGATGCCATCCGAGAGCACCAACGAACAGTCAGGGAGTCGGACAAATGACTACGGCCACCATCCTTTTCGGAACCGAAACCGGCAACTCCGAAATGGTCGCCGACGAAATATCGACGGCACTCGACCCTTTCGGCGTCACAAGTGAAGTCCATAGCATGGGGGACTACCCAGTCGACGATCTCAGCGGGCAGCAGCTAGTCATCCTCATTACCTCTACCTATGGAGAAGGCGACCTTCCAGACACCGCCATCCCATTCTTCGACGCTCTCAAAGAGAGCAAACCAGACCTCTCGACCACCCGCTTTGCCGCCTTTGGCCTCGGCGACAGCAGCTACGACACCTACAACAACGGCATCGCAACCCTGATAGTAGCGGTGACCGGCCTAGGGGCGACGCAGATCGGCGAGACCGGGCGCCACGACGCCGACAGCGGACTCGATCCCTGCGACATAGCAACCAGCTGGGCCAACGAGACTTTCGCAGCCGCCGAAGTATGAGGCCACGGGCCAACCACCCCCTACACGTGATAGAAGGAGAAACGCAATCATGTCAGACACATTGCCGTTGAGCGCGGCCGTCATCCCCGAACCCAACTCGGTGACATTGGACGACTGGGGTCCGCTGCCCGAAGCAACAGGGGCACCAATGGCCACCGAGGGCAAGAAGCTGTGGTCCGGAGACGGAATACTCGAAGTCGGTATCTGGAAATGTGCCCCTGGCCTGTCACACTGGACGTTCGAGACCAACGAGTCATTCACGATCTTCTCCGGCCGAATGACGGTGACCCAGGATGGTGGCCAACCTCTCGAACTCGCATCCGGTGACAGCGCCATCTTCCCGAAGGGTTGGAGCGGTGTGTGGGAACTTCATGCAACGGTGCTGAAGGTGTACACGCTTTTCTGACCTCGACGAGGTCGTATACGCACCAGCAAGGCGGCGTCAAAACTCGACGCAATCAAAAGAATGTGGAGACTTTCGTCAATGCGCCAGACAGTGCGAGGTGTAATTTCTCGTTCTCAGGGTGCCCCGGTCGAGGTCGCCGACATCGTGATTCCGGATCCTGGGCCGAACGAGGTGGTAGTGAAGGTCATCGCCTGCGGGGTGTGCCACACAGACCTAACGTATCGGGACGGCGGCATCAACGATGACTATCCGTTCCTGCTGGGCCACGAGGCGTCGGGTACAGTCGAGGCGATCGGCGGCGGTGTCGTCAACGTCGAGCCCGGTGATTTGGTGGTCCTGAACTGGCGTGCGGTGTGCGGGCAATGTCGCGCCTGCAAGCGCGGTCGCTCCCACCTGTGTTCCGACACTCACAACGCCACCCAGAAGATGACTCTGACCGACGGGACCGAGCTGTCCCCGGCCCTGGGCATCGGCGCGTTCGTTGAAAAGACTCTCGTCCATGAAGGTCAGTGCACCAAGGTCGATCCTCGAGCCGACCCGGCGGTGGCCGGACTGCTCGGGTGTGGGCTGATGGCAGGCATTGGCGCGGCCATCAACACCGGTGCAATCAATCGTGACGACACCGTCGCCGTCATCGGCTGCGGCGGGGTCGGTGATGCCGCTATCGCCGGCGCTGCGCTTGTAGGTGCCAACCATCATCGCCGTGGACCTCGATGACAAGAAATTGGCTCAGGCCCGAGAATTCGGTGCTACACAAAGGGTAAATGCGGCAGATACAGATGTCGTGTCCTCGATTCAAGAACTGACCGGCGGCTTCGGTACCGACGTCGTCATCGATGCCGTTGGCCGCCCCGAGACCTGGAAGCAGGCGTTCTACGCGCGCGACTTGGCTGGCACCGTCCTCCTGGTCGGGGAGCCCACCCCGACGATGACGCTGGAGATGCCGCTGGTGGACTTCTTCTCACGCGGTGGCTCGCTCAAGTCCAGCTGGTACGGCGACTGCCTACCGGAGCGCGACTTCCCCACCCTGATCGGCATGTACCTGCAAGGGAGATTGCCGCTCGAGAAATTCGTCTCCGAACGTATCGGCCTCGACGACATCGAGACTGCCTTCCACAAGATGCACGCCGGTGAGATCCTGCGTTCGGTGGTGATCTTGTGAGCACCAGCCATGTGACGAGAGTCGTGACATCCGGAAAGTTCGAGATCGACGGCGGCTCCTGGGACGTCGACAACAACATCTGGGTCGTCGGTGACGACTCCGATGTCGTGGTGTTCGACGCCGCCCACACTGCGCAACCCATCATCGATGCCGTAGCGGGGCGCAACGTCGTCGCCGTGATCTGCACCCACGGCCACAACGACCACGTCACCGTCGCCCCTGAGCTCGGCCGTGCCCTCGACGCCCCGGTTCTGCTGCACCCCGCCGATCACATGTTGTGGCAAATGACGTACCCCGGTGAAGAATTCAACTCCGTCGAAGACGGCGTGACAGTACGCGCCGGCTCAATCGAACTGGTCGGCCTGCATACACCCGGGCATTCGCCCGGCTCGGTGTGTTGGTTCGCCCCCGAACTCGGCGCCGTCTTCTCCGGAGACACTCTCTTCCAGGGTGGACCCGAAGCCACCGGTCGCTCGTTCTCCGACTTCCCGACCATCCTCGACTCGATTCGTAAACGACTTGGCACTTTGCCCGAAGACACCGTTGTTTACACCGGTCACGGTGAGACCACCAGGATCGGCGACGAGATCGTCACCTACGACGATTGGGTGGTACGAGGCCACTGACGTGGCTGGCGAGAGCCGATGGAACCCTCCCGGCGCGGTGCGCCGGGAGGCTTCCATCGATGCCTGACAGTGGTTTTCAGAAGGTCAGATGCAGGTTCAGCGTCTTCCATTGCCGCGCATGCTGAATGCTGTTGTACTCGGGCTCGCCAGCGAGCTCGATGTGGGAGCATCGTTGCGTCACTGCCGTCAGAATCGTGTCGGTCGATTGGCGTGCCAGGACCTGCCCCATGCACGAATGCAGTCCAGCGGCAAAAGAAAGGTGCTGACGCTGGGTATCGCGGGTGTGGTCGAAGCGGTCGGGGTCTGCGAAGACGCGCTCGTCGCGGTTGGCCGATGCGAGGAGCACGTAGACCGTCGAGCCGGCGGGTATAACGGTCCCGGCCAACTCCACTTCTTCGAGTGTCATGCGCGTAACCCCGGTCTCTGGAGCGATGAACCGGAGCAGTTCGTTGATGAATTTGGGTCGAACCGCGGGATCGTCACGGAACGCAGCGAAAAGCTCGGGGTCCGAGGCCAATCGTTCTAAGCCATGTGCAGCGAGCGTGACCGTCGAGAAGTGGCCGGTCGCCAGGAAGAGCATGATGCTGGCCGTTGTTTCCCGCCTGGTCATCTCACCGCGCTCTTCGGCCTCGAGATAGGCGGCGATGACACCCGGTCGGGGCTCACGGCTAGCCTTCTCTATCTCTTCGACACAGTATTTTTCCAGCCACGCACTGCCCTCGGCCCCGGCCCTCAGATCGTCTTCGGTCGCGACGATGCCGAATCCCCGAGCGAATTCGTATGTGTGATGACGGACCTCATCGGCATGCTCGTCGGTCATCCCCAGCATGGCGCACATCGTTGCGTGCGTTGGAACGAGACACAGTTCGCGCACCACCTCGATCTGCCGCGTCGCCTCTGCCTCGGACAGCGCGCGCTCGACGAATGAGGCCGTGGTGGCCATCCAACTGCGCACCGATTTGGGCGTGAACAGATTGTTGACGAGCCTCCTGTGACCGGTGTGTGTAGGTGCATCCATGCCGATCACGGTCGAGTGGAAAATCTCGAAGGATCCGAAATCCAGTTGCTGCACAGAACTCTTCGTGTGTTTCAGCAGTGCGGAGACGTCATCGTATCGCGACACCACATACGTGCCGTCCTCGAGATGGAGGACGGGATGTTCGTCTCGGAGCCGGCGGAAGTGCGGGTACGGTTCGTCGAAAAGCTCTTCGCGATAGAACGGCAGCAGCTCCGTCTGGTCCGGCGCAGTAGAAGGGCCTGCACTGGGGCCGCCCTCATGAGACGGCGTGATGGGGATCATGACGAAATTCTCCTGCCCTGAGCGCGCGGGCACACTAGACGTAATGCAATTGTTTGACCGGATGGACCTGACGCCTTGTCACCGTCGGAATTGTCGCATTCCGCCCGAGGGCAACATGGATCGAAGGTCCACGCGGACGTGTGCGATCAGAGATGCACTCGTCTTCACGAGCCACCTATATTGGACTGCCCTGACCAGTCGAATTTTCCGAACGCTACAGGGCGGAATATGTTGCTAGACCGATTGTTGACTGGGTGCGAAGATTTGTCGAGTTCCAACCTCATGCGATTCGCAGGACTTCCGCCGATCTGATCGACTCAGTCCCCACGTTTCGTGGAGCGCACATCGGTACGTGCGTCCAGCGCATGTATGCACCGATATGTAGGCCATCGTCGAGTTCTCGCCGTCGCCCCACAGTTGAATCCAATCGGCGCCGACGGGGTTCGCAGTGTTGCATCCCCGTCGGCGCCTCACATCTTCGAATAGGAACGCGCGACCATGACCGATCTCAAGATGACAGTGGCCGAACGAATCGAGTTCCTGGGCCGTAGCCACGTCGCCGTCATCGCCGTTGAGCGGGCGGACAAGCCACCACTGACCGTCCCGATCTGGTACCGCCTCGACGAAACCGGCGATCTCGAAATTTGGACCGAACTCGGATCGATGAAAGAACGGTTCATCCGAGCGGCCGGTCGATTCTCCCTCACAGTCCACCACGACATCTGGCCCTATCAGTTCGTGTCCGTCGGCGGTCCTGCTTCCATCCGCGAGGGTGTCACCCGAGAGGGCGTGATTCCCATCGTCAAACGTTATGTGTCCGAGGACGAGATGGATGCCTACCTCGATGCGAACTACACCGAGGACGCGGTACTGATCACCATGCGCCCCAAAGTCTGGAACTCGGTTGACTACAACAAGGAGTCGATCGAACCCGCCTCTGCCGATGCCGCGACCGGGGAGCGGGAATGATGATCGGGAAGCGCATCGCGATCCCGGGCGGTGTCGGGCTTTGACGACGACCATCGGAATTCCGCGCGAGTCTCAGGCGAATGAGACGCGTGTCGCCGCCACACCGCAGACCGTTGTCCAACTGCTCGCATTGGGCTACTCCGTCGTCGTCGAATCCGGCGCGGGCGAGGACTCCAGCTTCTCCGACGCCGCGTACATCGAGGCAGGCGCCGAGATCGGGGACCCATGGGGCTCCGATGTCGTCCTGAAAGTCAACGCACCGAACGATGCCGAGATCGCCGCGCTGAGGGACCACGCCACCCTGGTCAGCCTGATTTCACCGTCGCTGAATCCCGAGTTGGTCGAAAAGCTGTCATCCCGCCCGATCACGGTGCTCGCCATGGACGCAGTCCCTCGCATTTCCCGGGCGCAGTCGCTGGATGTGCTGTCGTCGATGGCGAACATCGCCGGATACCGGGCCGTCGTCGAATCCGCGCATGCCTTCGGCCGATTCTTCACCGGGCAGGTGACCGCGGCAGGCAAGGTGCCCCCGGCCAAGGTCCTGGTCGTCGGCGCGGGCGTGGCAGGCCTGGCCGCGATCGGCGCGGCGGGAAGTATGGGCGCCATCGTGCGGGCCACCGACCCGCGCCCCGAAGTCGCCGACCAGGTCAAGTCCCTCGGCGGGGAGTACCTCTACGTCGACCCCGCGGCAGCGGACGTTTCGGCAACCGGCTACGCCAAAGAAATGGGCGACGACTACAAGGCCCGCGAGGCCGCGCTGTACGCCGAACAGGCCGGCGACGTCGACATCATCATCACCACCGCACTGATCCCCGGCCGACCGGCCCCCCGCATCATCACCGCCGAGATGGTCGCCTGCATGAAACCGGGCAGCGTCATCGTGGACATGGCCGCAGCCAACGGCGGCAACGTCGAGGGCACCGTCAGAGACCAGGCCACCGTCACCGACAACGGCGTGACGATCATCGGCTACACCGATCTCGCCGGTCGACTGCCGGCGACGGCTTCCCAGCTGTACGGCACCAACCTGGTCAACCTCCTCAAGCTGCTCACCCCAGAGAAGGACGGGCAGCTGACGCTGAACTTCGACGACGTGGTGCAGCGGTCGGTGACCGTCGTGCACGACGGCGAGATCACCTGGCCGCCACCCCCGGTGCAGGTGTCCACAACCCCGGCGGCAGCTGCGGCCGCGCCGGTCCGGGCGAAGCCCGTCAAGGAACCTATGACGGCGGGCCGCCGGCGAGGCATCACGTTCGCCGCCGCCGCGGTGCTGTTCCTGCTGATCGCATTGTCCCCTGCCGCGCTGCAGGTGCACCTCACGGTGTTCGCGCTGGCAATCGTGATCGGCTACTACGTCATCGGGCACGTACACCACGCCCTGCACACGCCGTTGATGTCGGTGACCAACGCGATCTCGGGGATCATCGTCGTCGGGGCGATGGTACAGATCGGGCACGGGGATGTGTTGGTCACGTCGCTGGCCGCCGTCGCGATCCTGCTCGCCAGCATCAACGTCTTCGGCGGCTTCGCGGTGACGCGCCGCATGCTCGCAATGTTCTCAAGGAGCTAACCCATGTTCACCCTGGAGACAACTGCCACCGCGGCCTACGTCGTCGCGGCCCTGCTGTTCATCCTGGCCCTGGCCGGATTGTCCAAACACGAAACGTCGCGGTCGGGCAATACCTTCGGCATGGTCGGCATGGCGGTCGCGCTGGTCGCCACCATCGCATTCGCGGTGTCGCGGCACATCGAGCCGTGGGGCCTCGGGCTGCTGATCGTCGCGATGGCGATCGGCGCGGCGATCGGCCTGTGGCGGGCCCGCGTCGTTGCGATGACCGGCATGCCCGAGTTGATTGCACTGCTGCACTCGTTTGTCGGCCTGGCTGCGGTACTGGTGGGTTGGAACGGCTATCTGCACGTCGAAGGTGATCTCGCCGGTTCCGAGGCTGCCGTGCTCGATGGCCAGAACCTGCTCGGCATTCACTCCGCCGAGGTGTTCATCGGCGTGTTCATCGGCGCCGTCACGTTCACCGGGTCCATCGTGGCGAACCTCAAGCTCTCGGCGCGGATCAAGTCGACGCCGTTGATGCTGCCGGGCAAGAACATCCTCAATGTCGGGGCGCTGGCGCTGTTCGTCGGCCTGACCGTGTGGTTCGTAATCTCGCCGCAGCTGAGGCTCCTGATCGCCGTGACGGTGCTGGCGCTGCTGCTCGGCTGGCACCTGGTCGCCTCCATCGGCGGCGGCGACATGCCCGTCGTGGTGTCGATGCTCAACAGCTACTCGGGCTGGGCTGCGGCGGCGTCGGGCTTCCTGCTGTCCAACGACCTGCTGATCGTGACCGGCGCGCTCGTCGGCTCCTCCGGTGCATACCTGTCCTTCATTATGTGCAAGGCGATGAACCGGTCGTTCATCTCGGTGATCGCGGGTGGTTTCGGAATCGAAGCCGGGCCCGCCGAGGACAAGGATTACGGTGAGCACCGTGAAATCACCGCCGAGGGCGCCGCCGAACTACTCACTTCCGCCAGTTCGGTGATCATCACCCCCGGCTACGGCATGGCCGTCGCGCAGGCGCAGTACGGCGTCGCCGACCTCACCCGCAAGCTGCGCGAGCGTGGCGTCAACGTCCAGTTCGGCATCCACCCCGTCGCCGGCCGCCTGCCTGGGCACATGAACGTGCTGCTCGCAGAAGCCAAGGTGCCCTACGACATCGTGCTCGAGATGGACGAGATCAACGACGACTTCGACGACACGTCGGTGGTGCTCGTCATCGGCGCCAACGACACCGT
>Ga0247825_10000686_pt1 | contig 21697 bp, 17 predicted proteins | sample 13C_Vanillin_Day_FD_194413 | JGI IMG/M metagenome (GOLD analysis project Ga0247825, IMG submission 194413) | Soil microbial communities from agricultural site in Penn Yan, New York, United States - 13C_Vanillin_Day48 | ecosystem: Environmental > Terrestrial > Soil > Agricultural land | place...
CCGCAGTCATTCCAGCGATATCTCGAGCCGTTCGTCGGAAGCGGCGCCGTCTTCTTCCATCTGGCGACGACGGGAATCCTCGACGGCCGGACGGTTACTCTGTCCGACGTCAACGTTGACTTGATCGGCTGCTACCGGACCGTTCGGGACCGAACTGAGGACGTCATCAAGGCCCTGCAGAATCTCGAGCGCGAGCATCGGCGCCGCGGCGATGCGTGCTATTACGACGTGCGCGACCAGCGATTCAACCCCGCCCGTGCGAAACTAGCGGCCGGCGGCGACGGCGCGGCGGACAGGTACCCGCCGGCGCTTGCCGCCATGCTGATCTTCCTGAACCGCACTGGCTTCAACGGGCTGTTCCGTCTCAACCGCCTCGGCGAGTTCAATGTTCCCGCCGGGCGCTATACCGATCCACGCATCTGCGATGCTGAGCACGTCCGCGCGGTTGCAGCCGTCCTTCGCCGTCCCGGGGTGGCCATCGAACGCCGTGGCTTCGAGGAGGCACTCGCCGCTTCCGGCGCGGGCGACTTCGTGTACTGCGATCCGCCGTACGCGCCGCTCAGTCGCACGTCCAGTTTTGCCAGCTACACCGCCGCAGGTTTCGGAGCGCTGGATCAACAACGGTTGCTGCAGGCCATCGTCGGCGCGTGCCGCCGCGGTGCGAACGTCGTGATGTCGAACTCCAGCGCGCCAGAAATCGAGTCGGCCTATCAGACCCGCGCGGCGCGGCAGGTGAAGATCGCCGTACACCGCGTACCTGCGCGGCGGGCCATCAACTCACGCGGCTCGAGTCGCGGCCCTGTAGATGAGTTGATTATCACGAACGTAAGGGCCGGAGTCCTGGCCGCGGTCAAGCCGCGCATGGTCAAGGCCCAAGGGCTAAGGCCCAGGGCCTAGGCCTTGGGCCTTGGGCCTCGATGGGTTAGGCTGAAAGCACGCGAAAGTGGCGGAACTGGCAGACGCGCCAGACTTAGGATCTGGTACCCGAAAGGGTATGGGGGTTCGAGTCCCTCCTTTCGCATTCGCCTCCCTCATGAAAACTGAATTCACCGACGTCAGCGAAACGAAGAAGACCCTCACGATCGAGATCCCGAGCGACGTTGTCGCCGCCGAGATCGACAAGGTCGCGAAGGACTACTCGAAGCAGGTCAAGATTCCGGGCTTCCGGCCAGGCAAGGTCCCGGCCACGATCGTCAAGCAGCGTTTCCGCGAGCAGATCCGCCACGACGTGATGCACGGGCTGATCCCGCGCGCCGTCGAGGAGGCGCTGCAGGAGCGCGGCATCGAACCGGTGGACACGCCGAACATCAAGGACGTCGTCCTCGAAGAAGGGCAGCCGCTGAAGTTCACGGCGGCCGTCGAAACCGTACCGCCATTCGATCCAGGCGATCTCAGCACGCTGACCGCAGCGCGGCCATCAGCCTCGGTCACTGACGATGCCGTCGAGCAGATGCTGCAGCGGCTGCGGGAGCGGTCCGGGAAGTTCGAACCGGTGGAAGGGCGTTCGATCGCCGACGGCGACACCGCGGTCCTCGACATTGATCGCAAGGACGCCGGGCGCGAGTCGGACCGTCACGAGAACGTCTCCATCGAAATCGGCGGGGCGTCCAATCCTCCCGGCTTCGATGCCAATCTCGTCGGGCTGAACACAGGCGACGAGAAGACGTTCACGATCCACTTTCCGGAAGGCTACGCCGTCGCGGAAATGGCGAACACGGACGTCGTCTATACCGTCAAGGTGAAGGACATCCGTCGCCGGGTGCTGCCGGATCTGGACGATGAGTTCGCGAAGGATCTCGGGGCGTTCGATTCGCTGACTGCGCTGCGCGAGAAGGTGCGCGCCGATCTCGAAGACGAGGCGCGCGATGTGTCAGAACGCCAGGTCCGGTCAGCGGTGCTGAAGCAGCTGTCCGAGCGTGTGACGTTCGAGCTGCCCTCCTCGATGGTCGAACGTGAAATCGACCGGAGGCTCGAGGAGTTCGCGCGTCAGCTGATGCAGCAGAACGTGGACCCGCGCCAGGCCGGGATCGACTGGGGCCAGTTCCGGGAAGCTCAACGAGACCCTGCGCGGTCGGCGGTTGCCAGCGCCCTCGTCCTCGACGAGATCGCCCGGCGCGAGCAGATTACTGTCGGGCCGGAAGATGTCGATAAGGAGATTGAGCGGTTCGCGGTGAGGGCCGGGCGCACGCCCGCCGCGTTGCGGGCGCAGCTGGAAAAAGAGGGTGGCATTGCCAGGTTGTCGGCCGGCCTGCGGCGGGAGAAGGCGGTTGACTTGGCGCTATCGCATGCTAGGATCACGGACGAGCAGCCCGCCGAACCTGTTGACGAACAATGATTTGTGCAGCGCTCACGTCCGGACGAGCTGAGACCGTCTGAGCCGCCAGTGAGCACTCGTCATTCATCAATTCGCAGACGATTCACTCATCGATAATCACGATTTGTAGATGACTTACTCTCAGTTAGTGCCCATGGTGGTCGAACAGACCAACCGCGGTGAACGCGCCTACGACATCTACTCGAGGCTGCTGAAGGACAGCATCATCTTCATCGGCACGCCGATCGATGATCAGATCGCCAACCTGGCCATCGCCCAGATGCTGTTCCTCGAGGCTGAAGATCCCGACAAGGACATCATGCTGTACATCAACAGCCCGGGTGGATCGATTACCGCCGGGCTCGCGATCTACGACACGATGCAGTTCATCAAGCCTGACGTGCAGACGATCTGCATCGGCCAGGCGGCCTCGATGGCAGCCGTGCTGCTGGCCGCCGGCGCCAAGGGCAAGCGCTTCTCGCTGCCCAATTCACGGATCGTCATCCATCAGCCGCTGATGCAGGGGCTGGCCGGGCAGGCGACGGACATCGACATTCACGCGCGGGAAATTCTGCGCATGCGAGAGCGACTCAACGAAATCCTGGTGCACCACACGGGGCAGACTTTCAAGCGCATTCAGGACGATACTGAGCGTGATTACATCATGTCGGCTGACCAGGGGAAGGATTACGGGATAATCGATGACGTCATCCGCAAACGGGTGTAACATCGAGACATATCCCCACAACGCATGGTGAAGAAGAACGGCGAGACGGAGATCCTGCGTTGCTCGTTCTGCAATAAAGATCAGAACGACGTCCGCAAGCTGATCGCGGGCCCGACAGTCTTTATCTGCGACGAGTGTGTCGAGGTCTGCAATGACATCATTGCGGACGACAACCGCTTCGAGAACCGGGGCGTCCGTTCGTCGCTCCCCTCCCCTCCAGAGATCAAGAAGTTCCTGGACGAGTACGTCATCGGCCAGGAGCGTACGAAGAAGAAGCTCGCCGTCGCGGTCTACAACCACTACAAGCGGATCGAGATCCAGAAGCAGCCGCGCAGCCGGAATGATGTCGAGCTGACGAAGTCGAACATCATGCTGATCGGCCCGACCGGCACCGGCAAGACGTTGCTGGCTCAGACGCTCGCCAAGCTGCTCTCCGTCCCGTTCACGATCGTCGACGCGACGACGCTCACCGAGGCCGGCTACGTCGGCGAGGACGTCGAGAACATCATCCTCAAGCTGCTCCAAGCGGCCGGCGGGGATATCGAGAAGTGCCAGCAGGGCATCATCTACATCGACGAAGTCGACAAGATCTGCCGCAAGGACGAGAACCCGTCGATCACGCGCGATGTGTCGGGTGAGGGCGTCCAGCAGGCGCTGCTGAAGATCCTGGAGGGCACCGTCGCCAACGTGCCGCCTCAGGGCGGCCGGAAGCACCCCCATCAGGAGTTCTTCCAGATCGACACTACGAACATCCTGTTCATCTGCGGCGGGGCCTTCGTCGGCCTCGACAAGGTGATCGAGCGGCGCGTCGGGAAGAAGACCCTCGGCTTCAAGGCCGAAGTGAAGTCGGTGCAGAAGCGCGAGGTCGGCGCCACGCTCGAACAGGTCGAACCCGAGGACCTGATCAAGTACGGCCTGATCCCGGAGTTCGTTGGCCGCCTCCCGGTGGTCGGAACGCTTCACGAGCTGGACAAGCCTGCGCTCGTCCAGATCCTGACGCAACCTCGCAATGCGATCACGCGTCAGTACCAGAAGCTGTTCGAGTACGAGAACGTGAAGCTGCGCTTCACCGATGACGCGCTCGAAGCGATCGCCGAATCCGCCCTGTCCCGCAAGATCGGCGCCCGCGGCTTGCGCATGATCATCGAAGACCTGATGCTCGACCTGATGTACTCGGTGCCCGGGCAGAAGAAGCTCCGCGAGGTGGTTGTCACCCGCGAGATCGTCGAAGCCAAGGACAAATCGATTACTCTGATTGAAAAGGCGGGCTAACCCCTTAGGCTGGACCAGCCCTTGGGCCATGGGCCTCAGGCCTTGGGCCTAAAAGGATCCTGATGGAAGTCTACGAAACGCTCCCCATCGTCCCGCTCCGGGACGTGGTCGTCTTCCCGCACATGATGATGCCGTTCGTCATCGGACGGCCCTCGTCTACCCGTGCGCTGGAACACGCGCTGCTCAAGGACAAGCGCATCTTCCTCGCCGCGCAGCACGATGCGTCGGTGGACGACCCGCGGCCCGACGACATCTACACGATGGGCTGTGTGGCAAACGTCGTCCAGAGCCTGAAGCTGCCCGATGGCAACATCAAGGTGCTGGTGGAAGGCGTCGATCGGGCCCGCGCGGTCGAATGGAAGGAAGACAAGGGCTTCTACCGCGTCGTCGTCAAGGTCCTGCCGAAGCAGAAGGAAGCGTCCGGCGAAGTCGAATCGACGATGGCTCGCGTGGTGTCGCTGTTCGAGCAGTATGTGAAGCTCTCGAACAACCTGCAGTACGACGCCATGATCGCCGCGGTCCGCGTGGACGACCCCGGCAAGCTCGCCGACACCATCGCTGCGCACCTGCTCGTCGGCGTGGACGAGAAGCAGAACCTGCTCGAGATCATCTCCCCGGTCGAACGGCTCAACCGCATCGCCGGCATCCTCGAGATCGAGGTGGACAAGCTCCAGGTCGATCGCCGCATCCAGTCTCGCGTCAAGAAGCAGATGGAGAAGGCGCAGAAGGAGTACTACCTCAACGAGAAGATGAAGGCGATCCAGAAGGAACTGGGCCGCAAGGACGACAAGGGCAACGAGATCGACGAGCTGAAGAAGAAGATCGAACAGGCGAAGATGCCGAAGGAGGTCGAGGAGAAGGCCGTCCAGGAGCTGAAGCGCCTCGAGGCGATGCCGCCGATGTCGGCGGAAGCCACGGTGTCACGCAACTACCTTGACTGGCTGATCGCCGTTCCCTGGTACAAGAAGAGCCGCGAGAACCGCGATCTGAAGCACGCCGAGGCGGTGCTGCACGAGGATCATTACGGCCTCGAGAAGATCAAGGACCGCATCCTCGAATTCCTGGCGGTCCGGTCTCTGGTCAAGAAGCCCAAGGCGACCATCCTGACGTTCTCGGGCCCTCCAGGCGTCGGCAAGACCTCGCTGGCCAAGTCGATCGCGCGCGCGATGAACCGCAAGTTCGTCCGGCTGTCGCTGGGCGGCGTGCGCGACGAGGCTGAAATCCGCGGCCACCGCCGCACCTATATCGGCGCGTTCCCCGGCCAGATCATCCAGATGATGAAGAAGGCCGGCACGCAGAATCCGGTCTTCCTGCTGGACGAGATCGACAAGATGTCGATGGACTTCCGCGGCGACCCGTCGGCGGCGCTGCTCGAAGTGCTCGACCCGGAGCAGAACAACACGTTCCTCGATCACTACCTCGACGTTGAGTACGACCTGTCGAACGTGATGTTCATCTGCACCGCCAACGTCCTGCACACGATTCCGCAGGCGCTGCGCGATCGCATGGAAGTGCTACAGCTGGCTGGCTACACCGAGCAGGAGAAGATCGAGATCGCCAAGCGCTTCCTCGCGCCGAAGGCGGTTGAGGGCGCAGGCCTCACCTCGGACAACATCGTCGTTCAGGACGATGCCATCCAGACGGTCATTCAGCGCTATACGCGTGAAGCGGGCGTGCGCAACCTCGAGCGCGAGATCTCCTCCATCTGCCGCAAGGTCGCGCGCAAGGTCGTTGTCGAGGGCAAGACGTTCAAGGAAGCGATCACGTCGGAAAAGGTGACCGAGTACCTCGGTGTGCCGCGGTTCCGTCCGAGCCTGGCGGAGGAGCAGAACGAGGTCGGCATCGCCACAGGGCTGGCCTGGACCGAAGTCGGCGGCGAGCTGCTCGTCACCGAAGCGACGCTGATGGCGGGTAAAGGCAAGCTGACGCTGACCGGCAAGCTTGGCGACGTCATGCAGGAGTCGGCGCAGGCCGCCCTCAGCTACGTCCGCTCCAAGGCCGCCGAGCTGAACCTCTCCGAGGACTTCCACTCGAAGATCGATATCCACGTGCACGTGCCGGAGGGGGCCATTCCGAAGGACGGGCCGTCCGCCGGCATCACCATGGCCACCGCGCTGACGTCGGCGCTGACGAAGATCCCCGCGCGCCGCGACGTGGCGATGACCGGCGAGATCACACTGCGCGGCAAGGTGCTGCCCATCGGCGGCGTCAAGGAGAAGGTGCTCGCTGCGCACCGTGCCGGCGTCAAGAACATCGTCCTGCCGCGCGACAACGAGAAGGACCTCGCCGACATCCCGAAGAACGTCCTCGATTCGCTGGACGTGCACATGGTGTCGACGATGGACGAGGTCCTGAAGATCGCGCTGGCGGAACCGCTGCCGGCCAGGATTCCCGCGGCGCCCGTGGTCGCGGAGGTAACGGAACCAGCAGGAGATCAACGACCTCATTGAAGGCCCAGGGGCTAAGGCCCAGGGCCTCAGGGCTGTCTCAGGCCCGAGGCCTTATTCCTTGACCAGCCCTTAGGCCTCAGGCCATCGGCCTCAGGCCTTCAAAGTGCAGATCTCCGCTGAATTCGTGACCAGTGCTTCGGGATTGAGCGATTTCCCGAAGGAACGCCTTCCGGAGGTGGCGCTGGTCGGGCGTTCGAACGTCGGCAAGTCGAGCCTGCTGAACGCGCTCATGCGCAGTTCGCTGGCGCGGACGAGCGCCGCGCCAGGCAAGACGAGGCTGGCAAATTTCTATCGCGTGAAGCGGGGAACGGCACCGGCGCTGTTCCTGGTGGATCTCCCGGGTTACGGCTATGCGCGTGGTGGTGATGCCTCAGCGCAGGAGTTCAGCAGGCTGGCGGAGGCATATTTCGCCCGCCCGGGACATCGCGGAGTGATTCTGCTCGTGGACTCGCGCCATCCGGGGCTCGAGTCGGACACGGACGCGTGGCGATGGCTGGAGTCTCAGCCGTTGCCGCGCGCGGTAATCGGAACCAAAGTGGACAAACTGTCGCGCGCCGAACGGGCGCGCCACGCTCGTCAATTCGAAACGTTGTTTGATATCCCCGTGCCGCTGGTTTCAGCGCACACGGGCGAAGGACTGGATGAACTGTGGAAGATGATCGCAAACCTGCCAAAGGCAACGGCGGCGTAGCAACCGCCGCCCCTCCCGCCTCAGCTGAAGCGTCCGCCTCCGCGCCTGCCGGCGCACAACCGGACAAGCCCGTGGCCAAACCCGAGAAAAACCCCGGCGAGAAGTCCGCGGCTCCCGAGTCTGCCGGCAAGCCTGAGCAGAGCGCCAGGGCCGAGCAGGGCGGCAAGCCCGAGCGCGGCGGGAACGGCAAGCCCGCCTCCGCCGAGGCTGGGGCGGCCAGGCAAGGTGGTGGACAGCAGGGTGGTGGACAGCAGGGTGGTGGGCAGCAGGGCGGTGGCCAGCAGGGCGGTGGCCAGCAGCAAGGCGCTCCGGCCCAGGCGATTTCGCTGTCAGCAATGAAGGAGATGAGCATCTCCGCGCTGACGAAGATCGCCAAGGACCTGGAGATCGCCGGCGCCACCGGCATGCGCAAGCAGGAGTTGATCTTCGAGATCCTGCGCGTTCGCGCCGAGAAGAGCGGCAACATCTTCTCCGAGGGCGTGCTCGAGACGCTGCCCGACGGCTTCGGCTTCCTGCGCGCTCCCGACTACAACTACCTGCCCGGTCCTGACGACATCTACGTGTCGCCCTCGCAGATCCGGAAGTTCGACCTGCACACCGGCGATACGGTGTCCGGCGTCATCCGGCCGCCGAAGGACGGCGAGCGTTACTTCGCGCTGATCAAGGTCGAAGCGATCAACTTCGAGCCACCCGAGAAGACCAAGGAAAAGATCTTCTTCGAGAACCTGACGCCGCTCTATCCCCAGCAGAAGGTGAACCTCGAGACCGCACCGGAGAACCTCTCCGGACGCGTAATGGACCTGCTGACGCCGCTCGGCAAGGGACAGCGCGGTCTGATCGTCGCGCCTCCGCGCACCGGCAAGACGATGCTGCTGCAGAGCATCGCAAACAGCATCACCACCAATCACCCGGAGGTGTACCTGATCGTGCTGCTCATCGACGAGCGGCCCGAAGAAGTCACCGACATGCAGCGCTCGGTCAAGGGCGAGGTCATCTCCTCGACCTTCGACGAGCCGGCGCAGCGCCACGTCCAGGTGGCCGAGATGGTCATCGAGAAGGCCAAGCGCCTCGTCGAGCACAAGAAGGATGTCGTCATTCTGCTCGACTCGATCACCCGCCTCGCCCGCGCCTACAACACCATTGTCCCGGCGTCTGGCAAGGTGCTGTCGGGCGGCGTGGACAGCAACGCGCTGCAGCGGCCGAAGCGGTTCTTCGGCGCCGCGCGCAACATCGAGGAAGGCGGCTCGCTGACGATCGTCGCCACGGCGCTGGTCGACACCGGCTCGCGCATGGACGAAGTCATCTTCGAAGAGTTCAAGGGCACCGGCAACAGCGAAGTGCACCTTGATCGCAAGCTGACCGACCGTCGCGTGTTCCCGTCGATCGACATCAGCAAGAGCGGCACCCGCAAGGAAGAGCTGCTGCTGGCGAAGGAAGATCTCACACGCGTCTGGGTGCTGCGCAAGGTGCTGACACCGCTGTCGCCAACCGAAGCCATGGAGCTGCTGCTCTCGAAGATGGCGAAGACGAAGACCAACAGCGAATTCCTCGCGGCAATGGCCTCGGGCAAGTCCTAGCGGCGTGAACAGCGCAACTCCGACGATCGAGCCAGCGATCCACCGTAAGCACGGAGTGCGTACGCGGATCGACTCGCCGCTGTTGTCGGTGGTGATGCCGGTCTACAACGAGCGGGCGACGATCGACGAAATCATCGAGCGCGTCATGCACGTTCCGATGCGCATCGAGCTGATCATCGTGGACGACTGCTCGAAAGACGGGACACGCGAACATCTTGTCGCCCTGCAGCGCCAGTTTGGTTTCACGCTGATGCTGCAGGAGCACAATCAGGGCAAGGGCGCGGCGCTGCGCCGGGGATTCGCAGCGGTCACGGGCGACATCGTCGTCGTTCAGGACGCGGACCTGGAGTACTCGCCGGAGGAGTTCCCGATGCTCGTCGAGATGATCGTCGACGGGCGGGCGGACGTCGTCTACGGCTCGCGCTTCCTCGGCCGGCATCGCGTGTTCCTGTTCACGCATTACCTCGGCAACCGGCTCCTCACGCTTCTCACCAACGTGCTCTACAACACGATGCTGACGGACATGGAAACCTGCTACAAGGTCATGCGCCGAGAGGTGCTGAGCGGCATGAACCTCCAGTCCAATGGGTTCGGCATCGAACCGGAGATGACCGCCAAGATCTTCAAGCGAGGCTTCCGCGTCTACGAGGTCCCAATCACCTACGACGGCCGCAGCTACGAGGAAGGCAAGAAGATCGGCTGGAAAGACGGCGTCGTTGCACTCTGGGTGCTGCTGAAGTACCGATTCGCCGACTGAACGCAGCGGCCAGAGCGGACAGTAGGGCTGGTTTATAGTTCTGCCGTTGGCGACCGCGACTCGGATTTGGTCGGCGCTGTCGCCGCGCACCCGCACCGCGGCGGCGGTCCTGCTTCTCGCCGTCTCCACGCTCCCCCTTCTCAGCCGGCAGTACATCGGCAAGACGCAGAGCGATCTCTCGGTCTACATGCATGGCATCGAGGCTCTCCTCCAGGGACGGCTCTACGACGGCCACATCTTCGAGTACCCGCCCTACGCGCTGATCTGGTTTCTTGCACCGTACGCCTGGGCTCCTGACGACCTTCAGGGTTTCCGTTTCGCGTTCGGCCTCGAGATCTGGCTGTTCGACGCGGCGATCAAGGCGGTGCTGCTCTGGCGGGCGTTCCGTACGCGGAGTGGTTTCCCCGACCTGATCCCGTTCCTTGTCTACTCACTCGGCAGCGCTGCGCTCGGTCACCTGCTGCTCATGAGGTACGACGCGATTCCGGGCGCGCTCGCGCTGTTCGGCGTCCTTGCCCTGGCTGGAGGCTACGCGGTAACGGGTGGCGCCTTGACCATGCTCGCAGCGGGAACGAAGGCCTATCCAGCATTGTTCATCCCGATCCTCGCCATTGCGGCGTGGCGGCGGGGCCCGAGTGACTTCCGCCGCTTCGTAGTGGGCGTCGCGGCTGCCGGAGCGCCGTTGCTCCTCCTCGCGGCATGGATGCCCTGGTGGAATTTCGCAAGCTTCCACGGGACGCGGGGACTGGAGGTCGAGTCGTTCGCGGCGAGCGTGATCTGGGCGTTGCACCACGTTGCAGGCGTCGATGCCACGTGGTCGCTCGTCGGTACGTCGAACGAGCTGGGCGGTCCGCTCGCCGATGCGCTGCTTGGGCCGGCCCGGATCCTCTGGATTGTCTCGACACTCGCGGCGTTCGGCGTCGCCATCCTCAGCACGCTCCGAATGACCCGCAGCACTGGCCAGACGACGGCGCCAGCCATTGCTATGCAGATGCTGCTGACAGTCCTGGCCTTCGTGGCAACCAACATCGTGCTGAGCCCCCAGTTCCACCTGTGGCTGATCCCGCTCGCGGCGCTGATGCTCGAGGGCCGCCGCAACCTCCCCCCACAGGCCGTCCGGGCTGCCTGGCTCACGTTCCTGGCCACACTGCTGGTCCCCGCCTTCGTCCCGCACAAGCAGTTCGGGGCCGGGCTCGGCGGCCCGCTGACAGCGGTCCTGCTCCTCAGAAATACCCTGCTGCTCTATGCCACTGCCTGCCTGGCCCGGGCGGCATTTGCTATACTTTCTGTTTCGGCCCCCAGCCAGAAACCGGACCATGAGGGGGTCAGGAGTCAGTCGTGAAGGAAGGGATTCACCCCAAGTACGAAATGGTCGAGGTCCGCTGTGCGTGCGGCAATACGTTCAAGACGCGCTCCACCAAGCCGGAGCTGCATCTTGAAATCTGCGCCGCCTGCCATCCGTTCTTTACGGGCCGGCAGAAGCTGATCGACACCGAGGGCCGCGTCGAGCGCTTCAACAAGAAGTTCGGAGTGCAGACCTCCGAGCAGCGGAAGACCGCAGAGAAGGCGGCGAAGGCGACCAAGGCCGCTGCCACGAAGAAGACCGCAAAGGCCACCAAGACAGCCACCGCGTAATCAGCAGGCAGGCACCCGCCCGATGCCTCGCGCTGATCGGATCTGGGTGTCGATGTCGCCGGCGGCCCGCACCGCGGCCGCCGCACTTCTCCTGGCGATCGCCACGTTGCCGGTACTCAGCCGGCAGTTCCTCGGCCGGACGGGCGCCGAGATCCCCATTTTCATGCACGGCGTGGACGCGCTGCTGCAGGGGCGGCTCTACGGCGAGCACGTCTTCGAATACCCGCCCTACGCCCTCATCTGGTTTCTTGCGCCGTACGCCTGGTCTCCGGCCGACGTGGCCAGCTTCCGCTTCGCCTTTGGCCTGGAGATCTGGTTCTTCGACGCCGCGATCAAGGCAGTGCTGCTTTGGCGCGCTATTCGCGGGCGGAACGGCTTCCCTGATCTGATTCCGTTCTTCGTCTATTCGCTGGGCAGCGCCGCGCTCGGCCACCTGCTGCTGATGAAATACGACGCGATCCCGGCCGCGCTGTCGCTCGCGGGCGTGCTGGCGGTCACTGGTGGCTGGCCTGGCCTTGGCGGCACGGCGATGATGCTGGCCGCGGGCACAAAGGCCTACCCGGCGTTGTTCATTCCCATACTGGCGGTCGTGGCCTGGCGGCGGAGCCCGGCGGAACTGCGGCGGTTCGCTGCCGGCGTTGTGACGGCCGCCGCGCCGCTGGCGCTGCTTGCGCTGTGGATGCCGTGGTGGACATTCGCGGCGTTCCACGGCGTTCGCGGTCTGGAAGTGGGCTCGCTGGCGGCCAGCCTCGTCTGGGCACTTCACTTCACCGGCGTGGACGCATCGTGGGCACTCATCGGCACGTCGAACGAGGTCGGTGGACCGCTGGCCGCTTTTCTTCTCTGGCCCGCGCGTCTCCTCTGGGTGGTATCCACGCTCGCCTGCCTCGGCATGGCGGTCGCCGCCGCGGTACGGACTGCCCGCGAGACTGTCTCGACTCCGGCCTCGGTCGCCTCGCTCATGCTGCTTGCCGTGGTTGCCTTTGTCGCGACCAACACCGTGTTCAGCCCCCAGTTCCACTTATGGCTGGTGCCGCTGGCGGCTCTCGCCCTCGAGGGCCGGCGGGCGGATCTCCCGCGACCGGCGGTGCGCGGAGCATGGGTGATTTTCTTCGCGACGGTGGTCGTGCCGACGTTTTACCCGAGCCGGGAGTACGCGCTCGGGCTCGGGCTCTGGCGAACGGCGGTGCTCGTGTTCAGGAACCTGCTGCTCCTCTACGCGGCGGTCTGCCTGTGGAACGCAGCGCGTGAGATGTCAGAACAGCGCCATCGGCTCGGCGCCGGTCTCGCCAAGCTTCCGGCCTAGCCTCGCCAGCCGGTGCTCCGTCGCCGCCTGACGCGATCGGGTAGCGTTGAAGTTCAGCGATTGCAGCGCGAACGTTCGCGCCGCGTCGAAGTCCCGAAGCCGATGTTCGTGATGGACGGCCAGCGCTTCCGAGGCCTCACGCAGAATGGCCGGCGGGCACCGGCGCAGCTCGAGGATGCGCCGCCACGCGTCGGCTGCATCGTGGTACCGCCGCTCCCGGCGCGACATCACGGCATACGAGCGCCATGCCTCGGCGCGGGTTGCGGCGTCGCCCTCGGAATGCTCCGCGGCACGGAGAAACGCGGCGCGGGCATCGACGCTCATTCCGCCGCGCTCGTACAGGCGCCCCATCCCGAGCGCCTCACGGCTCGTCCGCGCAGCCGCCGGTCCGTCTTCCAGCAACTGCGACGCATGCGCTGCGAGCATTGCCAGCGAGATCAGGTCGAGCCGGTTGTGCTCCATCACGGCTGCAAGACCGCGCGCATCTCCCGTGCGGACAAAATGAAAGTAGCGGGACGGGATCTCGAAGCCGGGAACGTCACCCTCGCGGACGTAGCCACACAGCGTCTGCTCCAATGACGTGAGGCGGCAACTTCCAGCCTGACGGCTCATCACCGGGCGCCCGGCGTCGTCATCGTCCGCTTCCTCACGCCACAGACGGCGCGCCGGATGCAGCATGTCCACGTGCGGGAGCGCCGAAAACGGTGTTTCCATCCGGTGCAGGAGGAAGCGCGTTTCGATCAGCGGCAGGTCGAACGACTTGCCGTTGAAGGTCACGACTGCGCCGCAGGGACCGGCAATCTCGCGAACGGCTTCGAGCAGCGCACGCTCCGCCCCGAAGTCCGACAGAAAGAACTGCCGGATGCGCATTCCTCCGTCCTGGTACCACGCACATCCGACCAGGAACGCGTAGGTTCCAGCGCCCCCCGCCAGGCCGGTGGTTTCGAGGTCCACGAACAGCATCCGGCCCTCGCTGCGAGGCGCCGGCAGGTTGTTGAGCAGAGGGAACCGCGGCCACGAGCGTTCGTCAGGCGGCAGCGTGTCGGCGACCGCGACATGCCCGTGGCGGTGGCCAGGCGCGTACTTGCGATCGATCACCATGAACCGCTGCCCACGCAGCTCACGCCATTCGCCATCCAGGATTTCGGCAGCATCATCCTGTTCTGGCAGAGGCCGATCTTCAGGTCGGCCTCCCACCGTCCGGACGATTCCTCGCAGCCGGTCGGCCAACACGCTCATGCCGCGCCTTCTTGTATCTGACGGCTGCCAATCAGTTCGAGAATCCGGAGCGCGACCACCTTCGCCAGCGGCCCGGTGTTACCGATCGGGCCGACGCACGTCGGACACCCGTGCTCGCACTCGCATCCGGCAATCAACTCGCGCGTCCGCGCCAGCAAATCGCCGTGCATCGCGAAGAGCGGCGCGCTGAAACCGATGCCGCCCGGGTAGTTGTCGTAGATGAAGATGCGCGGCTCGTCCGAAACCTTCGCCGGGAAACCCGCGCGATTCAGATCCGTCTCTTCGCCCTGCTCCCCGCTGCCGATCGAGATGCCGATGTCCTGCCGATCGCACATCAGCAGCAGCTGCGCCACCTGGCGCATCGCAAACGAGAGCCCGACGACGCCATCGCGGCGGTCGTCGGGAGCATACGGCAGGGCGCCCATGACCTCCGGCGGAACCGTCAGCCAGTAGCCCGTCGTGTGCATCTGCTGCTCCGGCAGGTCGAGCTCGCCTGACCCGACGTTCTCGTTCGTGTAGAACTTGATCTTCTTGAACCCGACGACGCGTGACGTGACGTGAACCTCGCCATGCGACGCGATCGACCGGCTGAAGCTGGATGCCGCATCGCCGGCTGCGAACGTCTCGAGCACCGCGACCTTGGTGTACGTGATCGCGTCCGTGTAGTAGTCGCACTCGATCTGCCGGACGAACGCCTTGCGGCCTTCAAAGTCCAGCTTCTCCACCTGGTACAGCGCGCCCTCGATGATGTAGATCGCCTTTTCGTGCAGTGTCGGAGGCCCGCTGTTGAAGCTCGTTTCGCCAATCACGTCCGCGCCGGATGTAATGTCGACGACAACGAAGTTGTCCGACGAGATCGACCGCAGGCTGACGGCGTCGGCTGGATAGGACTCGTTCGTCCACTGCCAGTGCCCGTCGCCCTCACCCGCGTCCGCACGATGCACCAGGCCACCCTCCTCCAGAACGGCCAGCACCTCCTGCACGTCATGGCGGCCATACTGCTCGCTCGTGGTAAACGGCAGTTCGAACGCGGCACACTTCACATGGTCGACCAGGATGTGCAGATTGTCGGGATTGATCAGCGCATGCTCGGGCGGCGCATCAAAGAAGTAGGACGGATTCCGCACGACGAACTGGTCGAGCGGCGCGCTGCTGCCGACGAGTACCGCTGCCGACCTGCTGCTTCGCCGGCCGGCGCGGCCGGCGCGCTGCCAGGTCGAGGCGATCGTGCCCGGATAGCCTGCCATGACGCACACATCCAGTGCGCCGATGTCGATGCCGAGCTCCAGCGCGTTCGTCGAAATCACTGCGCGCACGCTCCCTTCCCGCAGGCCCTTCTCAATCTCGCGGCGCCGCTGCGGCAGATACCCGCCGCGATAGCCGCGGATCTGGTCGGGCGTGCCCGGCGGGCCATCGAAATCGTCTTTCAGGTACGTGGTCAGGATCTCCGTGGTCAGCCGGCTCTGTGTGAAAACGATGATCTGCAGCTTGCGTTTGACGAACTCGGCGGCTACCCGGCGCGTCTCGGCGAGATACGACCTCCGGATGCCCAGCTGCTGGTTCACGACCGGCGGATTGACGAACAGGAAGAACTTTTCCCCGCGGGGCGCGCCGCTCTCTGCGACCAGCTCGAACGACTGCTCGGCGAGCGATTCCGCGAGCTCGCGCGGATTCGCGATCGTCGCCGACGAGCAGATGAACACCGGGTTCGATCCGTAGTGCTGGCAGATGCGACGGAGCCGCCGCAGCACATTCGTCAGATGGCTGCCGAATACGCCCCGGTACGCGTGTAGCTCGTCGATGACGACGAACTTCAGGTTCTCGAACAGCTTCGCCCACCGCGGATGGTGCGGGAGGATGCCCGAGTGAATCATGTCGGGATTGCTCAGCACCACGTGCGCGCGCCCGCGAATCGCACGGCGCGCATCCTGCGGCGTATCACCGTCATACGTGAACACGCCGATGTCGAGCTCGGAACGACGCGACAACTGGTCCGAGAGTTCGTGCAGTTCAGCCAGCTGGTCCTGCGCCAGCGCCTTCGTCGGAAACAGATACAACGCCCGTGTAGATGCGTCGCGGAGGATGGCACTCAGTACCGGCGCGTTGTAGCAGAGAGTTTTGCCAGACGCCGTCGGAGTGGTGATGACCACGTTGCGGCCGGCAAGCGCATGCTCAATCGCAGCAGCCTGATGGGTATAGAGCTGCTCGATTCCACGGCCGCGAAGGACGTCCCGGAGGGCCGGGTCGATTCCGTCGGGGAAAGGCGCGTATTCAGCCGCCCTGGCAGGCAGGCGCCGCACGGCCGTCACCCACCCGTCAGGCGTGTCCGGACGTTCGACTACGCCTCCCGTGAGCCGATCGAGGGCGGTCTGAAGTGCAACGTCATGAGCAGGATCGGTCCGCCTGGCAGGGAGCATGGCGAGGGAGATCATAAGGCGAAAACGTCCTCGGGCCCAAGGTTGCAGGGACACGCGGCATGACCCCATCCCAGAAACGCAATCTGAGCGTCGCGGCCGCCGGCGTCGGCGCGTTCTTCCTCGCCCGGGCGGTGCGCCGCCGAACCAGCTACGACTTCGGCGGCAAGTCCGTCGTCATCACGGGCGGCTCCCGAGGGCTGGGGCTGGTCCTCGCGCGGCAGCTCGCGGACCAGGGGGCCCGTCTCACGCTCGTTGCCCGCAGCGAGGAGGAGCTGTCGCGGGCCGTTGACGACATCCGCACACGCCAGCCGTTTGCCGAGATCCTCGTCGTCCCGGCAGACGTCCGGCGGCGGTACGACGCCGAGCGGACGATCGCAGAAGCCCGCGAGCGATTTGGCGGTATCGACGTCCTGATCAACAACGCCGGAATCATTCAGGTGGGCCCTGTCGCCCACATGAAGCTCGCGGACTACCAGGACGCGATGGAGACGCACTTCTGGGGGCCGCTCTACACGACGCTTGCAGTGCTTCCCCACATGCGCGATCAGGGGGAGGGACGCATCGTCAACATCTCCTCGATCGGCGGGCGCATCGGCGTGCCGCATCTCGTGCCCTATTCCGCCAGCAAGTTCGCGCTGGCCGGTCTCTCCGACAGCCTGCGGTACGAGCTCGCTCGTCATCGCATCCTCGTAACCACCGTCTTCCCGGGATTGATGCGCACTGGCTCCCCGCTCAACGCCACGTTCAAGGGCCGCCATCCCGAGGAGTTCGCGTGGTTCGCAATCTCCGATTCGCTGCCGCTGGCGACCATCGATGCCGAGCGTGCGGCATACCAGATCCTCGAAGCCTGCCGCCGTGGCGACGCCGAGCTCGTCATCACCCTGCAGGCCAAACTCGCGATCCTGGCGCGGACGATGGCGCCGGAGCTGTTTGCGAAAGCGATGACCTTCATCAACGGGCTGCTGCCGCCGTCGACTGGCGTCGAAGGTGACCGCCTCAAACTCGGTCGCAACAGCCAGTCCGCCTGGGCACCCTCGTCTCTGACGACCCGCACGTACCGGGCAGCAATCGAGAACAACGAAATGTGATCGCGTTTCCTCTAAAGTAGGCGGGTGACCCCGCACACAGGCCACGCCCGACCCTGGCGCGTGGCGCTTGCGATTGCCCTGACTACGCTTGGCGTCTGGCTGTTCGTCGCGAAAGCCTCGTCACGGATGCCGGACTTCGAGGTCTACCGGCGTGCAGGCGAACGTGCGGCAGCGGCGGAACCTCTCTACCGCGCGTCGGACGCCGACTACCAGTTCAAGTACTTCCCGGCGTTCGCGGTCCTTGCGATTCCGCTCGGCCTCATGCCTGTCGCCGTGGCCAAAGTCGTCTGGTTTGCGATGTCCGCAGCGGCGCTGGCCGCGCTGCTGCCGCTGACTGTCGCGGTGCTGCCCCATCGCCGCAAGCCTGTGTGGCTGTTGATCGCGGCCTTGCTGATCGGGCTCGGCAAGTACTATGCGGAGGATCTCGTCCTCGGGCAGATCAACACGCTCGTCGCGCTCGTCGCCGCGTGCTCCATCCTGGCATTTCACTCTGGCCGCGAGGCGGCCGGAGGATTCCTCGTGGCGCTCGCCATCGTGCTCAAGCCCTACGCGTTGATTCTGGCGCCATGGCTCGTGGCCCGCGGCCGCGGGCGTTCAATCGCCACGCTGGGTGCCGGGCTTGCCATCGCCGCCGTGCTTCCTTTCGCGATCTATGGTTCCGACGCGTTGGCGCTGCTCGGAGATTGGTGGCAAACCGTCACGACGACAACCGAAGGCACGCTGCTCCATTCCGACAACGTCTCGCTCGCTTCGCTGTGGGCGAAGCGTCTGGGTATCGGGTCCACCGCGGGCGTGCTGGCGGGAATCTCGTCGATCGCCCTTCTGGCGGTGGCGGCGGTCGTATTCCTCCGCCGCAGCGGCATCACGAAGCCAGAAGGCCTCGAGGCAGGAATGCTCCTGGCAATCACGCCTCTCCTCTCGCCGCAGGGTTGGGACTACGTGGTGATTCTGGCGACGATGGCGCTGGCGTACGTTGTCAACGACATCGACCGTCTCCCGCGCGCGCTTCAAGTGCTGACGGTCGTGTCAATCGCGGCGATCGGTCTGAGCCTGTACGATCTGCTCGGCCGCACGTTTCTGTACGCTTTGCTGGATCTGTCGATCATCACGGTTGGCGTGGTCATTCTCATCTCTGCACTCGCGTCGCTCAGAATGCGGAAACTGGCCTGACGTGCTACGGTTAATTCTGTGAGCAACGGCGCACACGTCGATCGGCGCTTTGATCAGACACAGCACGAATACGCCGCGGACGACCTCGAGATCATCGAGGAGGCCCACCGGTACGGCGAGTACGTGTTCGGGCTGTTCAAGCCATTCATCGGCCTGCGTGTCCTCGAAGTCGGCGCCGGCATCGGCACCATGAGCCGCAAGCTGGTTCACACATCGGATCTGGTGATTGGCGTCGAGCCGAACGCCAACTGTGTCGCCCGGCTCGGACCGGCGATGAGCGCCGAGCCGAAGTTCACCATGCTTCCCTGCCATCTCGAGGAATGCGATCTGGGCGAGCTTCGCCTCAAGCAGCTCGATACCGTCTATTGCGTCAACGTGCTCGAGCACATCGAAGACGACGTCGCGGCCTTGAAGATGTTCAGGGACGTCATCGTCCCGGGCGGTCATGTGCTGATTTACGTCCCGGCGATTCAGGCGGCTTACGGACCGCTCGATGCCGAGCTCGGACACCACCGGCGCTATTCGAAGCGCACTCTCTCGAGCGCGTTCGCCGCCGCCGGCCTCGACGTGATCAGTCTCAAGTACGCAAATCTGATCGGCCTGATTGGATGGATGTACAACTCGCACGTCACGAAGACACGGCACCACAGCATCGGACAGGTCAAGCTGTTCGAGCGATTCGTGGCGCCGTGGGCCCTGCCGCTGGAGCGGATGATCCCGCCCCCGGTCGGCTCCTCTCTGGTTGCTGTCGGGAAGAAGCGCTAACGCCGAGCTCCCGACTACAGACTACCGACTACCAACTAGCTTCATCGGTCTCGAGCAACGCCTTGAACCGCCGCAGGTCCTCCCGGATCTGCTGAGCCGGTTCTTCGCCGAACAGCCACGCGATGGCGGAACCGAGTTTGCCGGCGGGTGGGCTGTATTGGAGACGAACACGGACGCGAGTGCCCTGCGGCGTCTCGTCGAAGTTCACCGAGCCTGCGCTCGCCACCTTTGAGCCTTCGAGCGACTGCCAGCCGATGACCTTGTTGTCGACGTCGTGGATGATCCGCGCATCCCATTCCACTCTCGTCCCTGCAGGGCCGCGAGCCACCCAGTGCGACACGCCTTCCTCGCGCATGGCGACTGATTCGAGGTGCCGCATGAAGCGCGGCAGGTTCTCGAAGTTGCGCCAGAAGCGATAGACCTGGGCGATCGGGCGATTGATGGAGACCTCTTCTTCCACCAGCGTGCCGCGCTGCCCGCCCAGCCGTGCCCGGGTGTCGGATCCGCGATCCGCGATGACGCCGGTTCCCAATTCAGTGGCGTGGTGTGCGGCGTGGTTGATGCCGAGCGCTTGATAAATATGGCAGTGTCCCGTTGCACCGCGATACATCAGGGCGCTGCCAGCCAGCGCGGCGGCACCGCTCGCTTGTGTTCGTCGCCTGAGCGCGTACGCTGCGAGCGCACCTCCTGCGGCCAGCGAGAGCCATCGCTCGGCGCGGCCGACGTTGATGCGCCCGTTCCTGTCTTCGTCTTCCTGCCAGCGGAATGGCTGACTTGAGACTGGCCCTGCGCCCATGCGCTGCTCTCCTGCTACCGCCACAGTCCCCTCCTGTCTTGTTCAACTACGCAACTCGATGCAATCGGGAATGAGCAGCATGAGACGTGCCCGAGGGGCGGGAATGGTCGCGCTGGCCAAGTCGCGCGGGGTAAGATCGCCGGATGGTCTTCATATCCAAATCCGCAAGTCGTGTCGTACTCGGGGTATTTTCCGCAGGGGTCATTGTTGCCGCTGTGAACGCTCAGTCGCCAGGTCAGCCTTCACCAGGTGTCGCACCCAGCGAAGCAAACCATTTCATCGAAACACCGAAGGGCTGGGTTCATCCGCGTACTCCGTGGGGCGATCCGGATCTCACCGGCGTCTGGCCGATTGCGCACGGCCTGAACCTCGTGCGCAGCTGTCCGCGTGGTGGTGGTCCCGGACGCGGCGGCCCGGGTGGCGCCCCGCCGGCTCCTGCAGCAGCTCCTGCCCCCACGGCTCCTCCGTGCGATCCCAACAATCCGCCGCTGTTCAAGACAGCAGAGGTCTATCAGGCTGACGTTGAGCGGGCCACAGGCGTACGCAATGCCACCACTCAAGCAATCGCGGCCCTCGCGACAGGCACAGGTAGCCTAGGCGCGGCGCTGCAGAGCAGCGCGAGCGATCCCACCTTCCCGGAGCGTCAGACGTCGATGATCGTCGATCCGCCGAACGGGAAACTGCCCGAGTTGACCGCCGAGGGCAAGCGGCGCGCGGCTCTGATGAAGAGCAGCTGGCAGACGGCCGATGAGACCACCGAGATCCCGCCCCCGGGAAGCAAGCAGAAACTTGCCATCTGGGATGCGCCTGAGGACTTCGACAGCTGGGACCGATGCATCACGCGCGGCATGCCGACGTCGATGATGCCGTATCGCTACAACAACGGCATCAACATCATCCAGGCGCCCGGCATGGTCGTGCTCAACCTCGAGATGATCCACGAGGATCGCATCGTCTACACGGACGGCCGTCCCCCGCTCAAGCCGGTGCACAAGCAGTACATGGGTGAACCGCGCGGCCGTTGGGAAGGCAACACGCTCGTCATCACCACGACGAACTACAAGGAAGGACCGTCGGGGACCAATATCGGCGTATTCGGCTCGCCTGCGGGCAACAGATGGCCCGTCAGCGATCAGATGAGGACGACCGAACGCCTCACCCGGTTGAACAACGACACCATCCTCTACGAAATGAAGATCGAGGACCCGCTCATCATGGCGCAGCCATACACCGTGCGCTATCCGCTGCGGCTCAACAACAGCTACGAGTGGTGGGAATACAACTGCCACGAAGGCAACCGCACGATTCGCGACTACATCAACGGGTCGCGCAAGCAGCGGGGCCTCCCGGTTGGCGACACGAACACGGTTCCGACAAGGTAGCCGCGCATGAAAACCAGGACTGCAATCGCTCTGATTGCCGCGGCCGTCGCGGCGTCCACGATGACAACGCCCGCGGCGATTTCCGACCCGGTGAAGACCGACGCCGGGCTC
>Ga0247825_10000687_pt1 | contig 21679 bp, 14 predicted proteins | sample 13C_Vanillin_Day_FD_194413 | JGI IMG/M metagenome (GOLD analysis project Ga0247825, IMG submission 194413) | Soil microbial communities from agricultural site in Penn Yan, New York, United States - 13C_Vanillin_Day48 | ecosystem: Environmental > Terrestrial > Soil > Agricultural land | place...
TCGGGCCACATGACGCCAAGTTTGACAAGGCCGCGCCCGCCAATCGCGCAGACGCGCCCCTCTGCCCTCGATGTAACGACCCAATAGGCATGCTGACGTGGCTGCCCCCCTACCGCGTCGCCTTGGAGCTCCATGGTCAAGCGCTAGGAGACTTCGTGCAAGGGCCCGGATATGAGGTGCTCATCTCCGAGCGTTTCGCCCAGGCATTCCGGGCAGAAGGGCTGACTGGACTGCTCGGCTTTCACCCTGTCGAGGTGGTGCGTGTGCGCAGGAGACGGAAGGGCCCCAAGCCCGGTTCCGTGCCCACCTACGCCGCCGTTACCGTCTGCTTCGGCCGCGGGGCCGTGGACGAGAGACGGAGCCTCTTGCGCCGTACCCAAGCCGTGTCGTGCCCCGAGTGCCGCAATCCCGGGGTGAACTCCATTCATGGCTTTTCTCTTGAGCCGGGCACGTGGGCGGGAGAGGACCTCTTCCGCCCACGTGGCATGCAGGGGGACATCCTCGCATCAGAGCGCTTTGCCGAGTTCGTCGCGCGGCACGGCTTCACGAACATGAAGCTCACCCCCACTGCGGAGTACGTCTGGGATCCGCTGCATCTGGGCCCCCCGGCAAGTACCCTCGTGGTGCCCGGCTGAGTCTCTTGCCCCCTACTCCTTCGGCCAGTCGGGATACGCAATCTCCATCAGACCGTTCTGCCAGGACGCGTAGGCAGCCTGGTCCGCCACGGCATAGGAACGCCCGAAGGTCTCCCGGAAGTAGCGGCCCCAGTCAGGCTGGCTCCCATCTTCGTCCTTGAAGCCGTATTCCTTGGCGAGCCCCCAGGAGCTGTAGACGCGTCCGGCCTTGGAGGCCACGTTCGGGTCTGCTGCCAGCGCGGCAACGGCTCGGCCCACGTAGAACGGCGTCTCCGAGGCGATGAAGTGCGGCTCCTTGGCCACCCCGTCCCGCCAGTTGGCCTCCGTGACGCCAAAGTGCTCGAGCATCGCCTCAGAGCGGAGGAACCCAGGAGTCACGGCCAGCGCGGTGATCTTCGGATGGCGCCGCAGCTCCCACGCCATCGTGAACGCCAACCGGATGATCGACATCTTGACCAGATCGTAGAAGAGATTGCCTCGGTATCCGAAAGTGTCCCCATCCGTGATCTCGACAATGAGCCCCCGATCCCGCTCGAGCATCAGCGGCACCGCGTAGCGGCTCGTGAGGATGTGCGAGTAGATGGCTCGATCCAGCATCAGCCGCCCCTTCTCCGGCGCGAGCTTCCAGAAGGGAACGCTGAACTCCGTCAGCTCGTCTCCACCCCAGACATCGTTCACCAGCACATCGAGCTTGCCCTGCTCGCGCTTCACCTGCTCGCACAGCGCCGCAACCTGGGACTCGACGGTGTGGTCCACCTGTACCCAGATACCGCGACCACCCCGCTTGCTGACAAGCTCCGCTGTCTCCTCGATGGTCTCGGGACGCGTGCCGGTCGCGGGCTTTCCTCGCACGCTCCGGCCAGTGCAGTACACGGTGGCCCCTGCCTCTCCCAGCATCATCGCGATCGCGCGCCCGGCGCCTCGCGTTGCGCCCGCAACGAGCGCGACCTGTCCTTCCAGTGGCTTCATGGCTCTCCTCCTCGGCCGGGTGAAATGCGCTCCCCTGCTCCGGCCGTTCACTGCACCGTACCTGCCTATACCTGACATCTTGTGTCAGGATTGTCCGTCTACGCTCCGGACATCATGCGCGCGGATCGCCTCGTCAGCCTCCTCATGCTCCTCCAGACCCGGCCACGCTGGACGGCTGGTGAACTCTCTCAACGCCTGCAGGTCTCGGAGCGAACCATCTACCGAGACCTGGATGCCCTCTCGGGCTCCGGCGTTCCGGTGCTCGCGACTCGTGGCCCGAATGGCGGAGTCGCCCTCGTTGAAGGATGGCGTACCCAACTCACAGGGTTCACCCGAACGGAGGTCCATGCACTCGCCGCGGTCGGTGCCCCTGGCGCGCTCGAGGATCTCGGCCTGTCCGCTCCGCTTCGGAGCGGGCTCATCAAGCTCGCTGCCTCGCTCCCCTCCCTCCAGCAGTCCGTCATCGAGTACGCACGCCAGCGGCTCCATGTCGACCCGTCGCCCTGGTTCTCTTCAGAGCGCGAGCCCGTGCCGCACCTCTCCGTGCTGCGCGATGCCGTGTGGCAGAACCGCCGAGTGCGGCTCGCCTATCGCGACTTCGATGGGCGCCGCTCCAATCGTGTCGTGGAGCCGTACGGGCTCGTCATCAAGGCCGACCGCTGGTACCTCGTCGCAGGCACCGAGCGAGGCCCCAGCACCTTCCGAGGCTCACGCATCGACGGCGCCCGCCTCCTGCCCTCAACATTCGAGCGCCCCGCTCGCTTCGAGCTGGCGGCCTTCTGGAAGGAGTGGTGCGCGAAGTTCGCCGAGCGCCGTGCCCAGTACGAAGTCACCCTCCGCATCACCCCGGAAGGCGAGGAGGCACTCCGGCACATCCGGCCTCCGGCGGATCACTCGCGCCTCTCCGAGGCCCGCCCATCACGCGATGGGACGAAGCAGGTCACCATCGACTTCGAGCGTGAGGCGATCGCTCTTTCGCAACTCTGCTCCCTGGGGCGAGCCGTCGAAGTCCTCGCCCCCGAGGCATTTCGCACCCGGCTGCGCAGCATGGCCGCCGATCTACGAGCACTCTACGGCCCGGCCTGAAGTGAACGGCACGTGACGCGTGCCTACCCACTGGGTATGCTGCTCGCGGGAGGACGTTGGCCGTCCTCAGCGCCGGGTACTGCGATGAAAGAGACACCAACCCCCGAATCACTCAGGCCTGGGGACGTCGTGGGTTGTTGGCGCATCGAGGGCTATGCCGGCCGGGGCTCCTACGGCCTGGTGTTCCGCGCCCGCCGCGCCGGTGCTCCTCACTCCTCCCCCGTCGCCCTCAAGATGGCGGCCTTCGCCCATGACTTGCGCTTCTTGCGCGAGGGAGAGGTGCTCTCTCGCTTCCGCCACCCCTCCATCCCGCTGCTGCTGGCCCGGGACTGGTGGATCACCGGGCCTCACGCGGCATACCCCTATCTGGTCCTCGAGTGGATACAAGGACGGCCCATGTACGAGTGGGCCCGAGTGCATAGGCCCACGGCGCGACAGGTGCTTCACGCGTTGGGACAAGTGGCCGGAGCCTTGAGCGTCCTGCACCAAGGCGAGTGCCTGCACCGGGACGTCAAAGGCGATAATATCTTGGTGGACCGCGGGGGCCGGGCCGTGCTGATGGACTACGGCTCGTGTACATGGGCTGGCGCTCCGCCTCTGACCGAGACCCTGATGCCGCCGAACACGCCGGAGTACCGCAGCCCCGAGGCGCTGCGCTTCCAGTGGGGCCTCTGGCGTACCAAGGAGGCTCCCTACGAGGCTCGCCCAGCGGATGATGTCTACGCTCTGGGAGTCACCGCGTACCGGCTGGTGACCCGAGTATATCCACCGCCTGGAACGGAGCCGGAGGAGCTCCGGCAGAAGTTGCAGGCTCCCTCTCCCAGGCGGTTGCCAGCGCGAGAACTCAATGGGCGAGTCGTGCCAGAGTTGGCGGTCCTCATCGAGCAGATGTTGGCGGCGGAGCCTGAGGCCAGGGGACCGGCGCACAACGTGGCCCATGCAGCAGAGGCAGCGGCGGCCGGTTCGGCGCCCGAGCTGGCTGTTCCGCTCTGGGAGCCAGAGTCACCGCAGGCCCAAGCCAAGTCTGTCTCCTTCCGAATGATACCGCCTTCCAGCTCGGAGCCTCCCGCAGCCAAGGCTCTTCCCGTACCAGCCCCTGTACGCACTGAGCAGCGAGCTTCGCTCAGGACAGTCCAGCCCAGGCTCGTGTTCGCCACTGGGGCCCTGGTGCTTGTGGGCATCTGGTGGATGGGCCCCACGTCACGCGAGCACGTGCCCGAGATGATGCAGGATGCAAACTTCGAGATAGAAGAAGCACAGGACTCCGGAGGCACACGGCTCGGTGATGCCGGAGTGACTGCGCGGGTCGAGCCTCAACAAGAGCCCACTTTGGCGAGGACTGTCTCCAAGCAGGTGCCGAAAGATCCGTTCCCTGACCAACGGCGTGCGCCTTGCGGCCGCGGGGAGGTCGAGATCCGAGGTGGGTGTTGGCTCCCATGGACTACCCTCACTCCTCCCTGTGGCGATGAGGCATACGAGTTGAATGGGGCCTGCTATTGGCCCCTCTTCAAGAGGTCGCGGCGAGAGCCCACGTCCGAGGATCCACAGTAAAGGATTAGAGGATGTCCGCCGGACGGCTCTCCTCGGTCGAGAAGATCCGGGCGCTAGCCTCACCCACTCGCCCGGGGCTCCGGACGTGGGTCGGGACACGCTGTGCCTGCTCGGGACGGCTCTCCTCGTGCAGGAAGCGCCGGTGCCAGCTCTCCAGGCACCAGAGCGCGAAGAGCTCCTCGGTGCGATCCGCCCCCTCACGGTGCTGGTCGAGCAGCCGCTTCACGGTGGAGGCCGGGAACAGCGACATGCACGCGCCCCGGGAGTCCAGCAACTCCTCGCGCATCTGCCCGTGGAGCTGATTCCGGAGCCATGAGCCCGTCGGCACCGGGAAGCCCCGCTTGGGCCGGTGGAGGATCTCATGGGGCAGCCGGGACTCCATCACCTGCCGCAGCAGGTACTTGCCCACGCGGCCTCGCAGCTTGAAGTCATCCGGCAGCGACCAGCACAGCTCCATCAGCTTGTGATCCAGGAACGGCGTGCGCAGCTCGATGGACGCCGCCATGGACATCTTGTCGGCCTTGACCAACAGATCATCCGGCAGCCAGCCCTTGGTGTCCGAGTAGAGCATCCGCGCCAGCGGGCCCAGGCCCAACGTCCGCGCATGGCAGGGCTCGAGCCTATCGGCCCCGCTGGGACCAGGCAGCCCACCCAGCATCTCCGCCAGCAGCGCCTCGTCCGAGAAGGCCCGCGACACGCCCAGGTAGCGCTCCTCGAAGGGACGCGACACCCAGCCCAGGTACTTCCGCAGCTTCGGATGCTTGACGAAGCGGGCCAGCCTCGCCGCGGCCTCACTCGCCAGCGGCACGCGCCGGTGGATCTGCTCCATGACGAGCTGCTTGGCGTAGATGGGGTAGCCGGCGAGCAGCTCGTCCGCGCCCTCGCCGGAGAGCACCACGATCACGCCCTCCTGACGGGCCCGCTCCGACAGATAGTAGAGCGGGATGCAGGCCGCATCCGCGACTGGCTCGTCCAGATGCCAGGCCAGTCGAGACATGAACGAACCGAAGCCCTCGGGAGTGAGGATCACCTCGTGGTGCTCCGTCTTCAGCGCCTTCGCCGCCAGCTGCGCATAGCTGAGCTCGCTGGTCGGATCCCCCAAGTAGCCCGCCGAGAAGCTCTTCAGCGGCCCGGTGACATGGCGGCGCATGGCCCACGTCACCGCCGTGGAGTCCAAGCCGCCCGAGAGGAACACCCCCACCGGCACGTCGGACATGAGCCGGATCTTCACCGCCTCCTCGAAGAGGTGGAGGAAGCGCTCCATCACTTCCTTCTCATTGGGGTGCGTCTCGCTCGGTCCGGAGAGGGGCACGTCCCAGTACGGCCAGACGGTGAGCTGGCCGTCCTTGAAGCGCAGGGAGTGACCCGGCTGGAGCCGCTGCACTCCCTGGAACATCGTCGCCGGCCCGGGCACGTAACGCAGCGACAGATAGGCCGGCAGCTGCGCGGCATCCAGGCTCCGCGTCACACCCGGTGATGCGAACAGCGCCTTGATCTCGGACGCGAACACCAGGTCGCGCCCTGCTCGCGCGTAGTACAGCGGCTTCTTCCCCAGCCGATCCCGGCTCAGGAAGGCCACCTGGCGCCGCGCATCCCAGATGGCGAAGGCGAACATGCCGCGCAGCTTCTCCGGCAGCCGCTCGCCCCACTCCTCCCACCCGTGCGTCAGCACCTCCGTGTCAGAGCGCGTCTTGAAGACGTGCCCCTTGGCCTCCAGCTCCGCCTTCAGCTCGAGGTAGTTGTAGAGCTCCCCGTTGAAGGTGACCTGAACCTCGGGGGTGCAGCCCGCCAGCGGCTGCGCGCCTCCCGCCAGATCGATGATGGACAGACGCGTGTGCCCGAGCGCGGCCCGGCCGCCCTCCCAGACACCCGTGCCGTCCGGCCCGCGGTGCAACATCCGCTCGCACATGGCACGGACCCATCGTCCCTCACTGTGCCCCTGCGCGTCCGCGGCAACCCTTCCAGCAATCCCACACATGCAATCCTTCCTTCCCCGAGTCCCCAACAACCGCCGCGGAATCTAAGAATGGGTACGTGCACCGCCAACGCCCAGAGGAGCACCAGGGTTGAGCGCAGACAGTGGGCACTGAACGGGAGCGGAAAAAAAATGAGGGCGCCCGCCGGCCCCTTGGAGTTTGACCGGCGAGCGCCCCGGGCTTCGGCCCATCCGTGCCGATCCCTAGAACTTCAAGCTCTTACCTCTACCGCTGTGAGAGCGGACCTCAAGTTCATGTCCGTTCTTTCTATGGATGTAGAGGCCTTCTTGGTAATCAAAGCTATTCCTGCCATTCCAATTTATCAAGCTTTTCCTATGTTCAGCCCCACGCCACCTGTTGATACAGCGCGTCATGTCGCTCGACGAGCCGCTCCAGGGACAGCTCGCGACGGACGAAGCCCCGCGCAGCCGCGGCCATGTCTCGGGCCTGCTCGGGATGCTCCAGCATCCAGCGGAAGGCCTGGGCCAGCTCGGCGGGCCGCTCGGGCTGCACCACCCGCCCACGCTCGCCGTCCACGATGAGATCCGGGTTGCCGCCCACCGCCGTCACCACCATGGGCAGCCCCGCGGCCATGCCCTCCATCACCGCGTTGGACATGCCCTCGGCCGTGGAGCAGAGCACCCCCAGGTTCACCCGGGAGTAGATGGCCGGCACGTCCTGGCGCCGCCCCACGAAGTGGGCCTGATCCGCCACCCCCAGCTCCTTCGCCTTGCGCTCCAGCTCGGGGCGCCGCGGGCCATCGCCCACGAGGAAGGCGTGCAGCGTCAGGCCGTCGCGCTTCAGCAGCGCCAGTGCCTCCAGCACATCCTCCTGCCGCTTCACCGGGTGGTTCATGTTCGCCACGTGCGCCACCACCGGCGCACCGCGCGTGTCCGGCAAGGGGCTGTGGAGCCCCTCGCGGATCCGCTGGTCGAAGCGCGGCAGATCCAGGCCGTTGTGGATGACGCTCACGCGCGAGGGGGACAGCCCCTCCTTGTCCACCAGCATGCGGCGGATGGCCTCCGCGTTGGCGATCACATGATCGGCCAGGCGGGTGAGCTGCACGAGCGCCGTGTACTGCGTGCGGTCCAGCCAGTGGGCCAGATCGAGCCGGCCGACGATGACCTTCACTCCGGCCAGCTTCGCCGCGGGGACGACGAGCATCGTCGAGTAGAAGTCGTGCACGTGCACCAGCTCCGTCCGGTTGCGCCGGAACCAGCGCGCCATGCGGAGGATCTGCCAGGCCGTGTTGGGCCGCTTCAATGAGCCGGTGAGCGGGAACTCCTCCGGCACGTAGCCGAGCTGCCGCAGCTTGCTCGACAGCGGCCCCGCGTCCTCCAGCACGGACACCTGCAGCTGGTAACGCGACGGCAGCCCCCTCAACAGCTCCAGCACCTGAACCTCGGTCCCTCCAATGTGAAACGATCGCGTGAACTGCACCAGGCGCATGGGCCGCTCGCCCATCGCCTCCGCCTCACACCGCATGACCAGACCCCTCCCAGGCCGCCGCCGAGCCCTTGCCCGCGGCCGGCACCCGTTGCACCACCATTGCTGTTGCCTTCTCCCGGGCCATGGCAATCCGGTGCGCGCTCGCCGCCAGGCCGAACAGCACATAGAGGTGCGCAGACAGGACGTAGCCCGAGAAGAGATCGCACACGAGATAACCCGCCATGGAGGCGGACAGGGCCCGCCCCAGCCAGCCCATGTGGCTGTCCTTCGAGCTCGCGAAGGCCCCGCCAGTGGCGCCTCCCGCGAACACGAGGAAGAGGAACAGGCCGACGAAGCCCAGCTCGCCAATCACATCCAGGAAGATGTTGTGCGCCACGTAGGCCGTCGTGGCCTCCGGGGGCGCGTAGAAGGGCCACGCGTAGCGGAAGGCCCCCGCGCCCACGCCGAGCAGCGGGCGATCCAGGCTCATGCGCGACGTCACCTGCCAGGCATGGACACGGCCCATGGCCGACGCGTCCTCGTGGAACTGCGTCACCGTCTCGTTGCGCTGCCAGAAGCTTTCGGGCGCGAACACCACCAGCCCCACCACCAGCACCGCGCCCACGACGACCGCCTGAATCCGCCGCTTCTCACGGAAGGCCCACACCGCCATGGCCACCGACAGGCCGATGAAGCCGCCGCGCGAGTGGCTCAGCACGATGGACATCACCGCCAGCGCCGCCGCCACGCCGCACAGCGCGCGCAACACCCAGCCGGACTCCTTGCGAGCCAGGAAGGCCACCGCCAGCGGCACCACCAGCCCCAGGTTCATGGCCATGTGGTTGGGGTCCGCGAACACGCCCACCCACCGGGCCCGGTAGCCCTCCACCAGATCCACCCCCGTGTAGTACCAGTCGATGACGCCGATGGACGTCACGATCGAGGCGAGCGCCGCCGCCGCGCACAGCACGATCAGCCGCCGGCTCGTGGTGATCACGTTGATGATCGTCAGATAGATGGCGGTGAGCTTGAGCAGCTCGAGCCCCGTGGACCGCGTGACGTCCGGGCTCACCGACCAGGCCACCGACGCGAAGGCCAGCCCCGAGAAGCCCAGCAGCGCCACGCCTCGCACGCCGTCGAAGTAGAGAGGCTCGGCCCGCCCCAGCCGCCGAATCGCCATCAGCCCCGCAGCCAGCCCCGAGGTGGCCAGCGCGAGGTGCAACGGCTCGAGCGCCGGGATCCACTCACCGGGCACGGTGTAAACGAGCACCACGAACATGGCTAGCGCGTAGAACGCCAGAATGTCCCGCTGTTGCCCCTGCTCCCCTACACCCATACCTTCCTCCTGGCAGCGCCGACGCTGGAACGAAGATGCGCGTCCAGAGCCATAGCAGGTGACATGCCAGTCACCCCGCTGGGCAAAACCCCGTGGATACAGAGTCTTGTGGAGTCGATCGGGCGGGCAGGAGAGCAGAGACTGAAAGAATTACGGCGCCGGAGTTCCCTCCATGGGAAGGACCACTGACAGGGTGGGATCCAGCCGCCCCTCCTGGAGATAGGGCGCGGCGAGCTCCCCCAACAATCGATCCAAGGTGCCGTCCACCACTCGACGCAGCTCCTGCCGGGCCTCGGCGGCCACCGCGGGCTCCAGCACGGCACGCGCCCGCTCGGCCGCGCTGGGGCGCAGGCGTGGCGCCTGGGCCGTCCCCTCGAAGAGGCGCTCGCACAGCTCCACGGTGCGGCCCAGGGGGACAGGCCGCGGATCCACCCGGCCCTCCAGCACGGCCATGGCGACCGCCGAGGCCATGAGCCGCTCCACCCCCAGCACGGACAGCGCCACGCCAAAGCGGGAGAGCACCTCACGGGCCACCGTCTCGGTGCCGCCCAGCAGCCCGCAGAACAGCTCCACCTGCGCCTCCGCTCTCGTGAGCAGCGCCTCGCTGATGGCGATCTCCCTCAGCGATCGGAACGGCACCGGCTCCGCACCCTCCACGCGCAGCGCACGGCGAGGGCGCTTGAGGCGCAGCGCCTCGATGGCCGCCGCCTCCTCCGGGAGCACCATCAGCGTGTCATCCAGCCTGGCCAGCGGCGCCTTGACCAGCCGCTCCGCGCGGAACTTCAGCGCCAGGGTCAGCGAGAAGCCCATCTGGAAGACGCGCTGGAGCGGAGCCTCTCTCGCCACCTCCGCGGCGCGAGCAGGCTCTGCCCCCGAGAGGTGCTCCAGTCCCAGGGAGAGGTAGTCGCGCACCATCTCCCCCACCCGGCGCACAGCCTCCAGGTCCCCCGGATCGGCCAGCTCCGCCACCAGGACGGCGTTGGACACGCCGCGCAGCTCATCCTCGAGGTTCTCGCGCTCGACGTCCGTCAGCCCGCGGAAAGCAGCCTCCAGGTAGTCCACGTGGCCCTGCGCGGGCGCGAGCGCCGTCTGCGCGCTCCGAGCCCGCGCGGGGCCTGTGTCCACCCGGCTGAAGAGCTGCATCGCCTCCTCCAGCGAGGGGAAGCCCAGATCCCGTAGCCGCGCCTGGCGGAAGCGGTAGGCGGCCTCCTCCAGCTCGCTGGCCACCTCCCAGCGCGTGGCCTCCAGCAGCCGCACCGCCTCGAAGGGGTTCTCCGCGATCAGATCGTTGAGGATCGATCGCAGCGCGGCCTGCTCCACCCCCTCCACCCTCAGCTCGATGAGGTAGCGGCCCTCGGGCGTCTCCAGCGTCACGCCCTCCGGGTGGACGTCCGGGTTCTCCTCCAGATCGTGCACCACGGTGAACTCGCGCAGCAGGAACTCGAACACCTCGAGATCCATACCGTGGAGCTTGCGGAGGAACTCCTCGGGCTCATCCCCGCGCGCGGCGCGCAGCCAGGTGAGCACCGAGTGGGGATCCACCCGATCCCGCTTCCAGGCGCCCAGGTCCACGAAGGCCTGGAACTGCTTCGGTGAGGCGAGCTGGACGAGCTCGGGGGCATCCACCAGCCCCACCTCCTGGATGGTGCTGTAGAGCTCGCCCTCGGGCAGCGAGCGCACCAGGGCGCGCGCATCCGGGGCCTCGATCAAGGCCTCCATCCGCCTCCGGGGTGGAAGCTGGGACAACTGCCGGCGCAGCTGCTGGCGAGCCAGCTGCGCGTCCTTGCCATTACCCTTACCCTTGCCGTTCTCGGACACGGCGCGTGACTACCACACCCCCTCCCGGCTCAGGAGGGGGTTCGCGACCAGGACTGCCGGTTACTGGATGATGATGTCGCACTCGTAGTTCACGTCGAACGACCGGAGCTTCGGCGACAGCTGGCTCTGCCGATCATCCGACCGGAGGACGAACTCCACGCGGATAAAGGTGCCCTTGGGTACGCCCGCGGCCTGAAGATCCGCCGGCGAGGTGGTGAAGGGCCCCTTCTTCAGCAGCGGGTTGGTCAGCTCGCTCTGGTTGTTGCTCACCGTGACGAAGGCCTGGATGGACGTCCTCGGCGGGACGACGGCGTCCCACACCAGGTAGCGCCAGACGGTGTCCGGGCCACAGGGTGAGGTGAACGTCTGCCGGAACGAGCCCAGCGGCGCGGTGAAGTTGCGCAGCTGGTAGCCGGTGAAGTCCGAGTACGTGTACAGGCCCGTCCCCTGCTGCGCCGTGCGCAGGATCTCGCCGGTGTCACGGCTGATCCGGATGGCGTTGCCGGAGCGGTTGTTCACCCAGGCATTGCCGTCCGTGTCGAGCCCCACGCCAATCGCCTCTCTCGTCCGTCCGTCCGTCGCGTCGATGAAGTCCACCATCCCCACACCAGGATAGTCGAAGCGCCGGAGCGCACCGGTGTCGCCGTTGAAGGCGATGAGCTGGGAGGACGAGGCGTTGCTGGTGTTGAGATCAGAGCTCATCCAGATGAAGCCCTGCTCATCCGCGGCGATGCCGCGGGGGCGCCGGAGCCGCGTGTTGATCTGGCTCACCGCGTTGGAGAAGTCGAACTCCGCCCAGGTCCCCAGCGTGGGGCCTACGCCCCTGGGGTGGGTGTATCGGAAGGCCTTGGGGCCCGAGCTCCACCCAGCCAGCCAGACCCGATCCTGGCCGTCCACCGCGATGCCATAGTTGCCAGACGAGGTGATGGGAGAGCCCGGGATGATGTCTCCGCGAACCAGGACGCCGTTGACCGTGTCGACGAGCGCCAGACGCGCAGGCGTGAGGGCCGAGGACACCACCCACAACCGCTGCTGGCTGTCGATGGCCGCGCCGTACGGGCCAAATGGGAGGGTGATCCGCATCTGCCCGGCGCTGTTCACCGGCACCTGCTGTCCGGTGAAGGGGTCCAGCTTGACGACGGAGTTCTCGTTGTGCACGCCCACCCAGATGTCGCCCGGGGTGCCCTCGAGGCCCGCGGAGATGGCCATGGCGCGTGCCTTGATGGTGCCATTGCCCGGCGGGCCCACGGGCGTGCTGAAGGCGATACACTCGTCGTACTGGGCCGGATCGTCCCAGTTGGCCGGGAAGATCATCTCCTGGTCCGCCGGGTTGGTGCTGATGGCCCCGTCGCCGTTCCTGTCCTCGCTCGTGTCGATGACACCGTTGCCGTTTCGATCGGTGCAGAACTGCTTGCTGTTGAAGATCTTCGTCACCGAGCCCTGCGTGCTCGAGGCGCGGTTGGCGACCCACACATCTCCGTAGAGATCCACCGCGGTGCGGCTGGGGTTGTTGCCTACATTGCCACGCAGCCCGTTGGGGTAGCCGATGGTGCCGTCCGGCTTCGTACGCCCGTCAATGGGGATGACTGCATGGTAGCGCCCCACCTCCTTGCCCGTACGCGTGTCGTACTTGGACACCGTGTTCGCGTCGTTGTTGGCAATCCACGCGAAGGCCAGCTCCGTCTGGCCGCCGCCGAGCACGATGTTCCCCTCGGGATCCACCTGCACGTTGTCACCGCCGCTGAGCGGCCCTGTGCCCGCATCACCGGGGAAGCCGCCATCCGGACGCCCGGGAATCGTGACGCCCGCATCCGGATCGAAGGTGGGGCCTCCTGCATCCTGGCCTGGAGTGCCGCCACCATCGCTGCCGCCATCCGTCTCCGTCCCGGTCTCCCAGCGGGGCTTCACCTCCGGCGGATCCGAGCACTTGCAGCCGTTGATGACGCCCGCCGCGAAGGCCATGACGATCAAGTACCGACGCATACCTTTGCCTCCCGCACGCGGAATCCCGGTGCAAAACCACCCTGCATAGCAGCGAGGAGATAGCGGATGTCGGATTGGGTCAACTCAAACTCGGGTCGCTTTGCCGAATACACCGAGGAGCGTCTCCCACACTTCCTCCACTCCGATTTTCTCGGTCGATGAGAACGGGAGGATGGCCTCGATCGGAAGATCAAGCTGCTGGGCGAGCGCCTGTAAGCGCGGCTTGCGCTTGGCCTTGGGGAGCCGATCAATCTTCGTGGCGACGACGAGGATGCGCTTGCCCTTGTCCTGCAGGTAATCGAGCGTGAGGAGGTCATCCGGCGTGGGACCTACCTCCGCGTCGATGATGCTCACCACGGCCTCAAGGTGGTGCCGCTTCTCAAGGTAGGTAGTGATCATGGTCTGCCACTGGGCCTTGTCCGCCTTGCTGGCCTTGGCGAAGCCGTAGCCCGGCAGGTCCGCCAGCCGCACCTGGTGGCGCAGCCCTTTGCGCTCCAGCTCCACGTCGAAGAAGTTGAGTGTGCGCGTGCGGCCGGGTGTGTTGGAGACGCGCACCAGCTTCTTGCGCCCCGTCAGGGCGTTGATCATGGAGGACTTGCCCACATTGGAGCGGCCCACGAAGGCCACCTCGGCGGAGTGCCCGGTGGGGTAGCCCTTGGGCTCCACGGCGGTGACGACAAAGCGGGCGTCGATGAGCTTGATCACGCGGCTACTTCTTCGCCGGAGGGGGCGTGGTGGCCTCCGCGCGGGCCGCCTTCTTCGGCCGCTCGGCGGTCCAGTGGTCAATGGCCTTGAGCGACTCCACGAAGTTGAACGGCCGCAGGGAGGGAGAGGAGGCATCGTGGCAGGTGCGGCACTGCTTCTCGGAGGGATCCACCAGCCCCACCAGCCGGGACAGCTCCGGATCCTTCATGACATAGGCGGGCGAGTAGTACTGGCCCCCCCCATGACATGTCTCACACGAGACGTTGGTCACCCCCTGCGACTGGTCCGGGGCGTGGCAGGACAGACACCGCGCGTCCTTCTTCTGCTGGTCGGACAGCGAATCCATGGCGCGAGCATGCTTGGACTGCTGCCAGGCGGTGTAGGCGGCGGGGTGGCATCCCTTGCAGCTCTCCGGACCGACGAGGTCGGCGGCCCCAGCCGCCGTGGCCACGGTCAGGAGCAGGGGCAGAAGCCAGAGACCGGAGGTGCGCATCAGCATCGCAACTAGCAGAGCCCTCCAGGGTCGGCAAGGCATCTTGAATGCACAGGGGGTGCCATCGTTCTTTATGAGGAACCTTGAGCCCTGCCCGGGGGATCCGTTAGTGGTTAACGAGGCAGTCAGCTCACCCAGGTCAGGAGACACGTGATGCGTACCCTCGCCCTCGTCGCTGTGCTCATCGCTTCGCTCCCCGCCGCAGCCAAGCCCTGGCAAGGAATCGAGCCCGGGATCTCCAAGAAGGACGAGGTGACGCAGAAGTTCGGTGAGCCCTCGCGGGTGGTGGCCCAGGGGGACAAGGAGGTCCTTGCCTACTTCGGCAAGGAGGCCATCAAGGGCACCACGCAGGCCCAGTTCAAGGTGGACACCGCCACGAAGATGGTGGAGCGCATCGACGTGTTCCCCGGGCCTGTCATCGAAAAGGAGGCCATCGAGAACAGCTACGGCCCGGCCTGCCCCAGCGGTCCGGCGCCCTCGGGCCCCTGCTTCGTCAAGAAGGTGACAGATGAGTTCCGCACCTACTACCTCTACTCCAAGCTGGGGCTGGCCATCTTCTTCAACGAGGATGGAAAGACGGTGCACTCCTTCATTTTCACCACCGTCAAGGCGGCGAAGTAGGCCGGCCTTGCGCGTCTTCGGGCTGACCGGCGGCATCGCCTCCGGCAAGAGCACCGTGAGCCGGATGCTCCGGGAGCTGGGGGCGCACGTGCTGGACGCGGACGTCCTCGCCCGCGAGGTGGTGGAGCCCGGCACCCCAGGGTTGGCCGCGGTGGCGGCCCGCTTCCCGAACGTGCTCACTCCGGAGGGCCGGCTGGATCGGGCGAAGCTGGGCGCACGCGTCTTCGCCGACCCCGCCGAGCGCGCCGCCCTCAATGCCATCGTCCACCCCCTGGTGGGCCAGGCCTTCCTCGAGAAGGTGCAGGCCCTGGCCGCCCAGGGGCTGGAGCACGTCATCTATGACGTGCCGCTGCTCATCGAGAACGGGCTGCAGGGCGGCATGGATGGGGTGCTCCTGGTCTGGGTGCCCCGCCCTCTCCAGAAGGCCCGGCTGATGGCCCGGGACGGCCTGGAGGAGGCGGCGGCCGAGGCCCGGCTGAGCGCCCAGCTGCCCCTGGACAGCAAGCGGCCCCATGCCACCTGGATCGTGGACAACTCGGGAGATCTGGCTTCCACGCGAGCCCAGGTGGAGCAGGTGTGGCAGGCCATGCTCGCGCGCGGCTGAGCGCCGAGTATGCTGCGCCGTCCATGAGCGAGAAGCGCAAGAAGGCGGAGGGGCCCGGTCCCGGAACGTACTTCGTCACCGGCTACCCGGGGTTCATCGGCAAGCGGCTGGTGGAGCACATCGCCCGCGAGGATCCCCAGGGCCACATCTATGCCCTGGTGCAGCCCAAGATGCTCAAGGAGGCCCAGAAGCACGCGGCCCACGTGCAGGGCGCCAAGCTGGAGCTGCTCACCGGGGACGTCGTCGACATGCACCTGGGCCTGTCCGGCGAGGAGTACCAGCGCCTGTGCGACAAGGTGACGGACGTCTTCCACCTGGCGGCCATCTCCGCGCTGAGCGCTCCCAAGGAGACGGCGTGGCGGGTGAACGTGGACGGCACGCGCAACATGCTGGAGCTGGCGCGCGACTGCCAGAAGCTGCGGCGCTTCAGCTACTTCTCCACCTGCTACGTGTCCGGCGATCGGCTGGGCGTCATCGCCGAGGACGAGCTGGATCGCGGCCAGGCCTTCCGCAACCCCTACGAGGAGTCCAAGTTCCAGGCGGAGAAGATCGTCCAGCGCGCGGGCTCTCAGCTCCCCGTCACCATCTTCCGCCCGTGCTCGGTGGTGGGGGACTCGCGCACCGGGGAGATCGACCGCTTCGAGGGCCCCTACTACCTGGGCATCCTCCTCGTCACCTCGCCCATGGTGGTGCCGCTGCCGCTGCCCGGCAATGGCGTGGCGCCCCTCAACGTGGTGCCGGTGGACTACCTGGTGTCCGCCGTGTGGCACATCTCGCGTGACCCCCGAGGCGTGGGCCGCACCTTCCACCTGGTGGATCCCAACCCCATGAGCGCCCGCCGCGTGTACGAGCTGATCGCGGAGAAGGCCAACCGGAAGCTGCCGCGCTTCACCCTGCCCTCCCGGGCCGCGGATGTGATGCTGCGCCTGCCAGTGCTGGAGAAGCTGGCCCGGCCCCAGCGCGCCGCCATCAGCTACGTCAACCACCTGGCCATCTACAACTGCCACAACACCCTGGAGGTGCTGGACGGCACAGGCATTCGCTGCCCTCCCCTGGGCTCGTACCTGGATCAGCTCGTCGCCTACGTGCGCGAGCAGTACCGCAAGCGCCGCGAGAGCCTCGAGGTCGAGGATCCGCTCGATCACGCTCCCGCCACCGGGAGCGAGGAAAACCCACCCGCCCCCCGTCCCTCCCGCTAGCCATGAACCGCTCCCTCTCCCTTCTCTTCGTCCTCGCGTCCGCCTTCCACGGCACTGCCTGCGTCGTCTCGGGTAGCGGTGACCACAACCCGTGCGAGTCGAACCCTTGCACCCAGCCCAACCGCAGCATCTGTGTCTCGGAGGCCGGCAACGCGCGCTGCCTGTGTGACGAGGGCTTCATCGCGCGCCCCAGCGGCGCGTGCGAGCCCGTGAGCGCCAGCAACTGCGCCGAGCATGCCGGTGACGCCGCCGAGCCGGATGACTGCCAGGTGCGCGCCCGGCCGATCTCCGGTTCCAGTCCCTCGGTGCGCCAGACGATCGAGCCCATCGGGGACTACGACTTCTTCCAGTTCAGCACCTCGGCCCGCGAGCTCTACTCCCTGAGTGTCACGGCTGAAGGCTCGCTGATGCCCCGCGTGGACGTGTTCGACCAGGGGGGCGTGTGGATCACCTCCGCCGAGAAGCCCGGCCGCGTCGATCTCTTCTTCAAGGCGCATGTGTCCTCGCCCCACTTCGCCCGCATCAGTCACTCGCCCGTGGATCCCTCCGTGGGCACCGGCGGCTACACGCTGTCCTTCAAGTCCCTGGGGCAGGAGGACCACGGCGACTTCGCCGAGGAGGCCACCTCCATCTCTCCGGATCCCGTCAGCACCACCAGCCCCGAGAGCTTCTTCGGACGCTTCGAGTACCCCAGCGACGAGGACTGGTTCACCTTCCGTGGCGAGCAGGGCCGCACCTACCACGTCCTCTTCGATGACGCCGGCCGCACGGTGCCGGCCATGGCCGTCTTCTCTGGCGCCAACCTCCGCCAGCCGCTCTTCACCTTCCAGACCGCCAACGTCTCCTTCACCCTGCCGTCCACCGGCACCTTCTTCATCGCCACGGCTCCGCCGCAGGGCAGCGAGGGCAGCTACGCCTTCAACTTTCTCGTAAACTGAGCGAGCGAGCTCCCGCGCGAATTACGCATAAAACAAACCTGACAGTGTTTCACGGCTTGGCGGGCTCTCTCCCAAAACTTCGGGGGGGCCCTTTCCACGCTTCTGTCTCCTGGTTACCATGCGCGCCCATCCGAGCTCGCGGCAGTGAACATGACGGCCGCGTGTTCGTGTCGGGGAGAACAGCGCTTGGTGCAGATCGTTGACAGCTGGGCCTCGAGGCCCCTGCCGCGCCACCCCGCCGCTGCCCCCGTGTATCGACCGCGTGTCCCCTCTCTAGAGGATGGCGAGTCGTCTCCTTTCGCGGGCTGTCCTTGTTCAGCCTGTAAACCCTAGGAGCGCTCTCACCCTCGTGAGTCCGTGTTCCGGTGTGCCGTAGCCGTTCGCAGTCCCCCGCAGTTCCCCCACGAGCAGTCCCAGAAGGAAGACGCATGCGCTTGAAGGAAAAACTGTTGACCGGTCTGTTGCTGGTGCCACTGGCAGGCACCAGCGCCTGGGCGAAGGAGCGTGGTAACTACGACGCGTTCCTCGCGAGCCCCGATGCCAAGAGCCTGCCCGCAACCGAGGCAGAGCTGGTGGCGCGCGGAGCACGGGTTGAGCACATGGAGCAGCGGCTCGGCCTGCCGACCGTCCTGTGGAATGAGCAGCTCGACTCGGTGCGCTCCAACTCCCTGGCGGGGCTGCGTCCGGAGCAGGCCGCTCGAGCGCACCTGCAGAAGTTCGCCGACGTCTACCGGCTGACCAGCCAGGACATCGCCAGCGCCACGCTCCAGTCGGTGCACAAGACGGAGTTCGGCCCTGTCATTGCCCGCTTTGGGCAGAAGGTCGAGGGCGTCGAGGTCTTCCGCGGCGGCGTCAACGTGGTGATGGATCGCAACCACAACCTGGTGGCCATCACCGGCTACCTGGCCCCGCATGACGCCGTGGCCGCCCGCGCGCGCACCGTGGGCACGGACTTCCAGATGAGCGCCGCGGATGCCATCGCGCGCGCCTTCAAGGATCTGACGGACACCACCATCAGCGGCCGCTCGCTGGTGGGCACCGGCGCCCAGGGCAGCTACACGCACTTCTCCTTCGCGCCCGGCGTCGCAGCGGTGATGCCGCACGCGATGGCCACCCCGGCCCGCGCCAAGCGCGTCTACTTCACCCTGCCGGACGGCCTGGAGCCCGCGTACTACGTGGAGCTCAACGTCGGCACCAAGAGCACCCAGGAGTCGGACTACTACTCCTTCGTCGTGTCCGCGACGGACGGACGGCTGCTGTCCCGCAACAACCTGACCGCGGACGATAACTACTCCTACCGCGTGTGGGCGAACACCAGCACGTTCATCCCCTTCGATGGTCCGCAGGGCGATGATCCCACCCCGCACCCCACAGGCGTCCCGGACCGCTACCAGGCGCCGTTCATTCCGCCGAACCTGGTCACCCTCCAGAACTACCCGTTCAGCCGCAATGATCCCTGGCTGGCGCCGCTCTCCACGCAGACCACGGGCAACAACGTGGACGCGTACGCGGACCTGGGCGGGTCGGACGGCTTCCAGGTCGAGTTCGACCTGCGTGCGAACACCTCGGCGCCCGGAGTGTTCGACTACACGTATGACGTCACCCGCGCGCCGAACTTCAGCGTCGATCAGCAGAAGGCGGCGATCGCCCACCTGTTCTACCTGAACAACTTCCTGCACGACTGGTACTACGACGCCGGCTTCGACGAGATCTCCGGTAACGCGCAGGCCCTCAACTATGGCCGCGGCGGCCTCGAGGGCGACAGCATCAAGGCCGAGGCCCAGGACTTCAGCGGGCGCAACAACGCCAACATGTCCACGCCCTCGGACGGCGCGCGGCCCCGCATGCAGATGTACGTCTTCGACGGCGTGCCGAACATGAACGTCCTGTCGCCTGGCAGCCTGGCCGGTGGCTACGAGGTGGGCACCGGCGCCTTCGGCAGCCTGAACTACGATCTCACCGGGGATCTGCAGATCCTGGATCCCAACGGGAACACCTTTGGCTGCGAGCCGTTCCCCGCGGGCACCTTCGCCGGCAAGATCGCGGTCATCGATCGCGGTCCGCTCCCGCCGGGCGTGGCTTGCGGCTTTACCGTGAAGGCGCTGCTCGCTCAGCAGGCGGGCGCCATCGCGGTGCTCCTCGCCAACCACACGGACAACCAGCCCGCGCCGGGCATGGGCGGCACCGATCCGGCCATCACCGTGCCCGTGCTCTCCGTCACCAAGGAGGCGGCGGACGCATGGAAGGCCGAGGTGCGCACCAATGGCTCCACCCTCAGCGTGCGCATGCAGCGCAACCCGAACCTGGATCGTGACGGCACCATCGACAACCAGATCGTGGCGCACGAGTGGGGCCACTACATCAGCAACCGCCTCGTCGGAGACTCCAACGGCCTGATCAACAACCAGGGCCGGGCGATGGGCGAGGGCTGGGCGGACTTCCACGCCATGCTGATGACGGCGCGCGACGAGGACCGCAACCGGCCGGGCAACAATCTGTTCCAGGGCGTCTACGCCATGGCTGGCTACACGCAGAGCGGTGGCGTCAACAACGGCTACTACTTCGGTATCCGCCGCCTCCCGTACTCGACGAATATGCTGAAGAACGGGTTGACCTTCAGGCACACCGCCAACGGCAACCCGCTGCCCACCAACCACCCTGTCGGCTCCGGCGCAGCCGGGACGGGCAACTCGCAGGTCCACAACTCCGGTGAGGTGTGGGGCACCATGCTGTGGGAGTGCTACGTCTCGCTGCTCAACGCCCACCCGTTCCAGGAGGCACAAAACCGGATGAAGCACTACCTGGTGGCCGCCTATAAGGCGACCCCCGTTGCACCGACCTTCCTGGAGGCGCGCGACGCGGTGCTGGCCGTGGCGGCCGCCAGCGATCCCGCGGACTATGCCCGGTTTGTCCAGGCCTTCGCCAAGCGTGGCGCGGGCTTTGGTGCCAAGGCCGCGGATCGCAACGCCGTGGATCACGTGGGCGTGGTGGAGAGCTTCGTGTCCGGCAACAACCTGGAGATCGTCGGCATCCGGGTGGATGACTCCGTCACCGGCTGCGACAGCGACGGCGTGCTGGATCAGGGCGAGGTGGGCCAGCTCAGCGTGACGGTGCGCAACAACGGCGCGGGCCCCCTGGCGTCCTTCAACGGCACAGTGACCGCCAGCGGCGCCACTGCGGCGTTCACGTTCCCTAGCGGGAATACCCTCAACTTCCCGGCCCTACAGCGGTTTGCCACCCAGACGGTGAGCGTGCCCATCCGGCTGACGGGCGTCACTGGCACCGAGCCTCGAGCTGGCCTGACGATCACCTTCAACGAGCCCTCGCTGCCCTCCTCGGCGGCGACGGCCACCTACAACGAGCGCGTCCACTATGACGCGGTGCTGAGCGGCGCTGGTACGGACACCTTCGAGACCGAGCTCTCCGCTTGGACGAGCACGAGGTACGGCACCCTGCCAGGTTGGGCGCGAGCCACCGAACGGGTGGGGACGATCACCAACAGCTACATGCACGCGATCGATCACAGCGTGCTCTCCGACACGCTGCTCACCTCGCCGTGGATCCGGGTGAACCCGACCGGAAACTTCATCCTGTCCTACGCGTTCCGCCACTCCCTGGAGGGGACCGTGAGCGGCTCCGGCATGGTGGCGCCCTTCTATGATGGTGTCGTCCTCGAGGTAACGGCCGATGGCGCCAACTGGTATGACGTGTACCTCGATCTCGGCATCAACCCGGGCTACACCGCCTTCCTCTCCGAAGGGGACAGCCCGATTTCCGGCCGGGCGGCCTTCGTGGGCACGAACCCGGCCTTCCCGAACTGGAACGCCATCAACGTCAACTTCGGCCCCCTCCTGGCCGGCTTGGACGTCCGCTTCCGCTTCCGGCTCGGGACGGACAGCCTGGCGGGTGCGTACGGCTTCGACCTGGATGACGTGAGGGTCCAGAACGCCGCGGTCCTGCCCTTCAGCGGCATTGGGCCCGAGCTCAGCGACGGCTCGACGTGCAACCGCCGCCCGGTGGCGGACGCTGGCCTGCCTCGCTCGGTGCCTGAGCGCGACGCCGCGGGCAACCTCGTGCCGGTGGTGCTCAACGGCACCGCGAGCTTCGATCCGGACGGCCAGGCGCTCACCTACGCGTGGACGCAGGTGGCCGGCCCGGCCGTCACGCTCAACAACCCCAACAGCGCGACGCCGACCTTCACGGCGGACGTGCCGGCGAGCGTCAACCTGGTGTTCCAGCTCGTCGTCAACGACGGCGTGGACAGCAGCCACCCAAGGACGGTCACCATCACCATCCTCAACACCAACCGCAAGCCCATCGCAGTGCCGAGCGGCCCC
>Ga0247825_10000688_pt1 | contig 21665 bp, 18 predicted proteins | sample 13C_Vanillin_Day_FD_194413 | JGI IMG/M metagenome (GOLD analysis project Ga0247825, IMG submission 194413) | Soil microbial communities from agricultural site in Penn Yan, New York, United States - 13C_Vanillin_Day48 | ecosystem: Environmental > Terrestrial > Soil > Agricultural land | place...
ACGGGTTGTGGAGCGCTGCAAGGGGGAGAGCGATGCAGGCGAGCCGGGCGTTGTAAGCCGTCATGTTGTAGCGACGCAACCGATACCTCCACTCACGTGCGTTTCCTCGCACGCTAGCGGGCTTTCCCGGCCCTGAATTCAGGACACAAGAAAGCCTGCCTCAATAAGGCAGGCCGGTCGGTTTCGCCACTGACTCCCCGTTCACCCCAGGCGACCAATTGGCGGGTGAAGGATCGATGCCCCCGGCTATGTCGCCGTCCGTGGCACCTTTATCGGAGAGTCCATCTCCTGACACTACCTATAACGTCTCGCGGAGGAGGTCGTTACAGGAGTGCGTACCCCTATTCTCGGCAATGCGCAGAAAAACTGTTGGGTTGAGTTGCCAATGACGGCGGAATGAGCAGGACGCTGTAGCCGAAACTTTCCAGCCTCGGCGGCGGTAGAGTACGACGAGTCTCAGCTATGACTACGCGAGGCTGGAAAGCCCGCGCTAGGTGAAGGAGACCTTGGTGCCCCACACGGACGCCGAGGTTGGGAAACCTCGGCTACGATGTCGACAACTTAGACGGAGGAAGACATCTTCGGCTTCGCGCGACGGTAGGCTTCAGGGTAGCCGAGGTTCCCAACCTCGGCGTCCTTGGTCACGCCGAAGTCTCAGATTCCTTGCGATCGCTATGGCCGAGGCTTCGGTCCGGCGCGATGCGGTCCCGGAGGATCTGCTTGAGTTCGGGTAGCTCCGGGAAGCGGCGCTCGGTGGCGCGCGACCAGATCGTTTCGCCGTCGAGGCGCACGTCGAAGACGCCGCCTTTGCCGGGCACGAGGGCGACTTCGCCCAGCTCATCGACGAAGGTCGTCAGCAGCTCCTGCGCCGTCCAGCCGGCTCGCAGCAGCCAGCGGCACTGCGTGCAGTACTCGATCTCCAGACGCGGCGCGCGGCTCATGAGGGGAGTTTACCTCACCCCCTAACCCCCTCTCCGAAATCGGAGAGGGGGTTAGGGGGTGAGGTTCGCCCCGACTGGCTCTGCTGCGTACGCCACGCTGCCGGGCGGGACGGGGCGGCGGGCGAAGATGAAGAAGCCGGAGCCCATGCCTGCGAGGACGGCCAGGACCGTGAAGCCGGTTACGTAGTCGCCCGTGGCGTCGGCTATCAGGCCGGCGAGGAGCGGCCCCGCTATCTGGCCCCACATGAAGATCGTCGTGGAGGCGCCCATGATGGCGCCGAAGGAGCTGCGCCCGAAGTAGTCGGCGCGGATCGCCTGCATCAGCGGACCGCGGGCGCCCCAGGCAAAACCGTGGAGGGCAGCAAAGGCGACGACCATGCCGATGTTCGTGGCGTAGGCGACCAGGAGCAGGCCGAGCATGTGCATGAACATGCAGGCAGCGGCAATCATGCGCTTCTCGATCTTGTCGCCGAGGGCGCCGCCAGCCACCATGCCGAGAACCTGAAAGATCGTCATCAGCGTGATCACCAACGAAGCCGCGCCGACGGAATAGTCGAGGTCATCCTTCAGGTGCGAGATCACGTGCACGCTGACGGCGCCGACGACAAGCAGCGCCGAGCCGTGCCCGAAGGAGATGAGCCAGAAGGCGGGTGTGTGCATCGCCTCCTTCAGGGTGAAGTCGCGTTCCGGGCGGTTGAGGGTGGCGGCCGGCGCGGGCGAGGCTTGTACGTCCTTCTCGGGTGGCACGCCGTCGACGTATTCTCCGTAGTCCTCCGGCTTGTGGCGCATGACCTGCGCCAGCGGCAGGCCCACGACGATGCTGATGACGCCGGAGGCGAAGAAGGTGTTTCGCCAGCCGAACTCGTCGAGCGAGAGCGCGATCAGCGGTACGAGGAGTCCGCCCACGGCGAAGCCGAGAGACATGGTCGAGAGGACGCGCGCTCGCTTGCGCTCGAACCAGTTCACGAGCGAGACCGTCAGGGGAAAGAAGGCGCTGCAAGCGATGCCGACGGCGATGAGCGTGAATGCGGCGTAGTACTGGACCAGCGTGTTCACCTGGCTGATGGCCATGAAGCCGACACCCAGGACGATGAACCCGAAGCGCATGCTGGCGCGCGGCCCGATGCGGTCCATCATTTGTCCCTGCATCGGCCCGATCAGCCCGCCTATCAGCTGCGTGAAGGAAAAGGCGCCGGCAAGTGCCGTCTTGCTCCAGCCTTTGTCTTCCCGGAGCACGGCGACGTGGGCGCCGTAGGACTGCATGAGCAGGAAGCCGGTCAGGAGTTGCACCGCGAAGCCGGCGGCGACCATGTACCAGCCATAGAAGATCCGATTCGAGGAGAACCGGTTCATAGGCAAGACCAGGGTACGAAGCTATTTCGGGGTCGAGTCACGGGTTGATCCGAGTCTATCAGACGCTGCCGGTATAAACTCTTCGCCTGCGCAGCACTCCGCGAATCACCGGCGGACAGCATCTGTCGCCCCCGACTGCCTGCATGTTGTCAAACGTTCACGCCGGTCTTACGATTTCTGTCACGAGCGAACAGATGACCGTTCAGCGCAGAGCGCTCCTAATCGGTCTTATGGGCCCGGCGTTACAGGGCCTGGGCTTGGCGTGGCTCGCCGTCCACATGCTCTGGATGCATTGGGGCGGGACGTTCACCGCCCGTCACCTGCTTTACGAGCCCGGAGCGCTGATCGCTGTCGCAGGGCTGGTCGTCACCTTCATCTGCATGCCGCTGGCGATCGAGGTCGGGCGCGCGAACGAAGAGGACCTCGAGATTCCGGTGTTCGAGCCGGACCCGGCAGAACCGAACGCCTCGCCGCAGCACCACGCCCACCCGCGCACGCGATAGGGCTAGCGGCTTATCTGCATGCTGTAGCGCGGGCTTCCGGCCTCGGCGGCGCTTGGGCGCCAACCTACCTTCTATATTCTTCCCACGCGCTATTCTTCCCACGCGCTCAAATGCCCGCGCTACCGTAAGTTCTGAAGCTGTGGTCTCGAGCCCTTGGCTACACGGGCGGCTGCACGAAGGAATCGATGAGCAGCGTACCGCTCATCGCCACGATGGTGAACGAGATCAGCGTGGCGCGGCCCAGGGATTCCGGCCGGGCGCTCTGATAGAGGCGAGCGGCGGCGATGCCGATGACCATGATCCCGAGCGCGAGGTGGGAAAAAACGACGCCGGGCGTCCCATCGAGGTGGAAAGCCAGGGTGTCAAACGCAGCAAGCAGGAGCGCGGGCACGATAAAGGCATCGGCCACCTTGCGACTGATTTCGCCGAGGCGATATCGATGCTCTGCCCAGCCGCCGACGACCAGCGGCAGGCCCATCGTGACGTGGACGAGGCGCGCCTGCGGTTCGATGAAGGCGACGACGACCATGCCCCAGCCGAGGAAGACGAGCATCGCGGGGAAGAGCATGCGTCGCCAGTAGCTGCGGTGCCAGATGTTGCCGGCGAGCGCTTCGGCAGACATGAGGCCGGCGACGACGAGGAAGCCTGCGGCGAAGGTGTGGTGGGATTCGGCGGGCCGAGGCAGCCAGGGCAGCTCCTCAGGCGTGGGCAGGTGGAGCAGCAGCGGGGTGAGCTGCGAAGGCTCCGGGAGATGCATCGCCTACGCCACCATCGGGCCTTTCTTGCGGGCTACTTCTTGCCGGTGGGAGCGGAGGCTGTCTTGTTCTCGACGTGCGGCTTGATGTGCTTTTGTGCCGTGACTTCGACGACCTTGCCGCACTTGGGGCACTTCGTTGACGTCACCGCGGCGTAGACCTTCTCGCTGGAACCGGCGCACCAGATGCTCAAACCGTATCGCTCCTGCCGGCAGGACATGCCTACCGCTAGTTGAACCGTACCTGCGCGAATTCTAGCGCGACGCCCGCGCGAGAGCGAGCCTTCGATACGCGGCGCAGTATCAGGCCCGGCGAGAGGGCCTGACTCGCCCGACGTCGAGGCGTTTGTTACACTGAGCCTCGTCGCTCGGTCGGGGCGTAGCGCAGTCTGGTAGCGCACTTGAATGGGGTTCAAGAGGTCGGAGGTTCGAATCCTCTCGCCCCGACCATCTCTCACACAGAATGAAGCCCGCGATGCCTCAATGGTATCGCGGGCTTTGTGTTTGCCAGAGGCTGGCGAGCTGCTCAGCTAGTTACATTGGCCGGGCGGACCCTCGCACTCCTCCACCTCTTCGTGGCTGCTGTTGACGCTCCCCTTCTTGGTCGACGTCGTTTCCGTTTCCTGCGAGTTGGAGTGTTCGGGCGCATTGCCGACGTTTTCGACCACGGGCCCGCAGAAGATGGTGCCCTGGATCTTCTCGCAACCTTCAGGGGCGTTCGCTGCTGAAACATCTGACGTGCCGCCGGGCACGAGGGCAAGCCCCACAAGAAGCGCGACTGCGGTCATCACCGCCAGGCTTGCCATTAGCATTCGGTTCATGACTCTCTCCTTAAGCGAATAAGTGCCTGTCGAATAAGTGCCTTTCATTGAGACACTCCTGTGATTTCACTGTGACAGGCAAAAACACGCCATCTGACTTTGCACCATTACGCAGGAATTACAGCGGGAGAGTCTGACGGCGTACTAGTTGAGTACCCTGTCGGTTAAACCGCATCTACCCCCAGGTAGCAGAAAGCCGGTGTGCTTGCTGACCAGCCAAGCGTGCGGCGGAGCCCGTCACCCTCGTGGTCCCTCGACCACCGGCAACGCACAGCCGCAGAAGGATGTGTGTTCGCGCTTCGGTGGCCGGTCGGAGACAAGAGGACAATTAGGAGGCCTTAGCCCGAGCATCTTGTTGAGGACGCGGACGGATCCGAAACCAAATGACGCGCTAGCTCAGAGGAAGCTGTTGAGCACGTCGCCGATGTTCGACATCGCCGTGTTCAGGGCATCGCGCATGGCGATACAAATCACCCTTGGGGCGATCAGGCTCGCACCCTGCCGTATTTGGCCTGCCTAAAACCTTCCGCATGTGACGGAACGTTACAGAATTGCCGTGATTTCATTTCGTAATGAACTGCTTGACCAAGCCTCGTCCGGGACAACCGGACGCTGTGTATCATCGGCACATGACCGCCACCGCTCTCAACACCGACATCATCGCCAGCCTGCCTCAGCTCAGCGTGTCGACACGGCTGCGCAGTCCCCGGGGCGTGACGGAGTACACCTTCGAAGGCGCCCTGCTCTTCGACTACTTGCGTGCCGCCGGCCTGATGACCGTAGGCCCGAGCGCTAACCAGTACGTCGTGGCGACGGCGGAGGACGGCTTTGTGATCGCCGTGGCGATGGCGGAGGTGGCGCCGGGGTTTAGCGACAAGCAGGTGATGCTGGCGACTCAGCAGAACGGCGAGGCGATCCGGGCGGGCGTGCGACTGGTGGTACCCGGCGACGACCTCGGCGGGCGGTCGGTGTACGGGCTGTCCGGCCTCGAAGTGCGCGCGATCGAGTCGAAGGACCTTAGCGACGCGCCTGCATCGGATACCATCGAGCTGCGCGGCGGTCTCGACAGGCCGGGGCGTGTCGACGCCGATGCCCTGCTTGCGATGCCGCGTACGATTTTGCAGACGCGGCCGTCGAAGGGCCACAACGATGTCGTGCGGCCGGGGCAGAGCTTCACCGGCGTACTGGTATGGGACTTGCTGGACAACGCCGGCATCCGCCTCGACGACACGCTGCACGAGCCATTTATGCGCAAGGTCGTGATCGCGCGAGATGGCGACGGCTACGGCGTGGTCATCGCCGGCGGTGAATTGGACCCGCGATTCCTCAACGCGCCGTTTATCGTCGCGCCGACCAGCGATACTAACCCAGGGCTGCGCCTGATCGCTCCTTACGACATCGCCGGTGCGCGGTCGGTCAAGGGCATTGCGTCGCTGGAAGTCCGCGACGCGTGAGGGTTCGTAATATTTCGCAGGACTGAAACGCTTAGAGCCAAGCGAATCTAGCCAAAGACGCTTCGAGATGGCTATGATTCGCGCTAGCAAATTGCGCAGGAGGCGTTCGGGCATGAACCAGGTCCAGGAAATGCTGCGGCTCAAGGATGCCGGCAAGGCGATCCAGGCCGTCGAACGGCTGTCGTGTTTGTTCAACCTGATGTCACGACAACCGGGTTTCCTGCGCACCGAGGTTTTCCGAAACGTCGACAGCCCTGACACCCTCCTCGTGCTCCACGCCTGGGAGAATCTCGAAGCGTGGCAGACCTTCCAGCATTCCGAGGAGAAGATCGCATTCTCAGCCAGCCGTCCCGCCGCGCTGTACGACTTCGTACCGTGTGGCATGAACTGGACCAGCCTGCACGAGGAAGAGGACAGGGGCGGCCGCTACCTGCGCCGCGAGGTGATCCGGCCCGCGACCGACCAGCCGGGCCCCCGACGCGGAGAATCCGTGAAGGCCAGCCAGACCTTCACCTACGCCGACACCGAACTGCCGGACTACCGGGGTCGCATCCTGCGCCTCACACGCCAGCGCGATGCTGAGCGCGCGAACGCCAACGCGGACGCTATGACGGACGAGCTGTACGAGTCGTTGCTGCGGACGGTCGCCGCGGAGCCTGAGGTCGCAGCGACTACGTCGTAGGCGGGCATGCAGGTATGCGGTAACACTTAGCCCGGCTGATTGACCTCGATCACGTCGGGCCGACATAGGCGACATCAGTCAGACGCCACCAACTTTAGCTGGATTCGACCTATCATCCCAGCATCATGCTCCCCTCTCCTCGCAAGGAGGGGGCCTGGGGTGAGGTGAACGATGCAGGATCTCGAGGGCAAGGTGGCTGTGGTGACGGGCGCAGCGAGCGGCATGGGCCTGGCGTTCGCCGAGCGATTCGCCCAGGAGGGCATGAAGGTCGTGCTCGCCGATGTCGAATCGGCGCCGCTGGAGCGAGCAGTCCTTGAACTGCGTCAGCGCGAGCACGACGTGATCGGCATCGTCACCGACGTGGCCAGCCCTGCATCGGTCGAAGCTCTCGCGCGCGAAACGATCGAGGCGTACGGCAAGGTGCACATTGTTTGCAACAACGCGGGCGTCGCTGGCGAGCGAGGCCTGATCTGGGAGGAGACGCCGCAATTCTGGCAATGGATGATGGGCGTCAACTTTCACGGTGTGCTCAACGGCATCCGGACCTTCACGCCGCTCATGCTCGAACACGGCGAGGAGGGCCACATCGTCAACACGGCGTCGATTGCCGGTCTCGGGCCGGGATGGGGCGTCTACGGCGTCACCAAGCACGCCGTAATCGCGATGACCGAATGGCTCTCGATGAACCTCCAGATGGTCAACGCGAAAATCAACACGTCGGTGCTTTGTCCCGGCGGCGTCGCGACGAACATCACGACGCTTTACCGCAGCCGGCCCGACGAACTCAAGGACGACCCGTCCCGCGTGACGCCGAGCGTGGAGGCCGCGCGATTGCAGCGGTACCGCGAGCGCATGTCGGTGGCAGTGGCGGCGGGCAAGGCGCCCGAGGAGATCGCGGACATCCTGCTCGAGGGCATCCGCAACAACGACTTCTACATCCTCACGCACCCGGAGCAGGAGGAGGCGCGCATTCAGGCTCGCGCCGACTTGATGAAGAGCCGGCGTTCGCCCGAGCCACCGTCGCTGATTACGGCCGAGGACTGGAATCCGGGCCTGATCCGGTAACTGAGGGCGGGCCGGGCTAGTCGCCGCCTCTGTTACCACTACATGGGGTTATCTGTGTCCGGCGATGGCGTGAATGTAACGCCGGTCGGCGAGACGTAGCCCGGATGCAGGTGGACCGGGGCGGGCGACTTGGCCCGCAAGCGCAGGTTTAGGATTTCGACGAAGACGGAGAACGCCATCGCGAAGTAGATGTAGCCCTTCGGGATGTGCTGGTCGAGACTCTCGGCCACCAGCGACATGCCGATGAGCAGCAGGAAGCTAAGGGCGAGGATCTTCACCGTCGGGTGCTCGTCGACGAAGTCGGCGATCGAGTTGGCGAGGACGAGCATGACGCCCACCGCGATGACGACCGCCGCCATCATGACGCCCACCTCATCCGCGGTGCCGACGGCGGTGATGACGGAGTCGAGCGAGAAGACGATGTCGAGCACGAGTATCTGTGCGATCACGGAAAAGAAGGAGGAGGGAGCGCGCGTGGAGCCATGGGCCACGTGGCCCTCGAGCTTCTCGTGAATCTCGAACGTGCTCTTCGCCAGCAAGAACAGCCCACCGCCGAGCAAGATGAAGTCGCGGCCCGACAGATCCTCGCCGAAAAGCGTGACGATCGGGTCCTCGAGCTTGATGATGATCGAGATCGTCGCCAGCAGCGCCAGCCGCCCGCCCATCGCCAGCCCGAGGCCGACGTAGCGCGCTTTCTTGCGCTGCTCCGGCGGCAGCTTCCCCGCAAGGATCGAGATGAAGACGATGTTGTCGACGCCGAGGACGATCTCGAGTGCCGTCAGCGTCAGCAGTGCGGTCCAAATCTCCGGGTCGCTCAGCCACTCCAAGCGGCGCCTCCTCAGGCTTCAGGCGGATGCCGTTTGTCACCTTGTATCCGATCACGGCGCGAAGGACTAGTGCGTCACGATTTCTCACTCATTGTTGCCACTCGGATCGAAGAATCCCGTAGTGAACCTCGTCGACGTATTCGCCATGACTGAACCGCTGTTGCCGCAGAACGCCCTCGCGCGTCATACGTAGCTTCTCCATGACGCGGATGGAGGCCAGGTTGCGGGCATCAGCAGTTGCCGTGACTTTATGGAGTCCGGCCGCGAAACCGTACTTCAGTACGGCGGTTGCGGCCTCAGTTACGTAGCCGCGGTTCCAGTAGACCCTCCGACGCTGTATCCAACTCCGGCGACGCTATGGCCAGGGGGGTAGATCATACAACCGGATCCCACCAATAACGGTTCCTTCCGACTCGATGGCGAACTGCGCCTGCGCCGACCAATCATTCGTCGCCGCCCGCGCTACGAACTCTTCCGCGTGGCGCCGTTCATACGGCCATGGCGTGTTCCACAAATAGCGCGCCCATTCCTCATCCGAGGCGTATGCGAAGGCATCATCAACATCGGCGAGTCGCCACGGACGAAGAAGCAGGCGCTCCGTTCGAATCTCCACGGGTTGGAATGGCATTGTGCCCTCTAAGAAGAGGGCCTCCCGTGTTGTCACGGAAGGCCCTCGGTTCCTTGTTCCCGGTTTCTCCTGGTTCTTGGGTCCCTAGTACCGGTAGTGGTCCGTCTTGTACGGACCGTCCTTGTCGATGCCGAGGTAGGTGGCCTGCTGGTCGGTCATCTCCGTCAGCTGGGCGTCGAGGACAGCCAGCTGCAGGCGGGCAACCTTTTCGTCCAGGTGCTTCGGCAGGATGTAGACACCCACCGGGTACTCGGACTTCTTGGTAAATAGCTCGATCTGGGCCAACACCTGGTTGGCGAAGGAGGAGCTCATCACGTACGAAGGGTGGCCCATCGCGTTACCCAGGTTCACCAATCGGCCTTCCGACAGCAGGATGATGCGCTTGCCGTCGGGGAAGATGATGTGGTCGACCTGGGGCTTGATGTTGTCCCAGTCGTAGTTCTTCAGGCTGGCGACGTCAATCTCGTTGTCGAAGTGACCGATGTTGCAGACGATGGCGTTGTTCTTCATCGCCTTCATGTGGTCGTGCGTGATCACCTGGTAGTTGCCGGTCGCCGTGACGAAAATGTCCGCCTTGTCGGCGGCGAAGTCCATGGTGACGACGCGGTAGCCTTCCATCGCCGCCTGAAGGGCGCAAATCGGGTCGATCTCCGTCACCCAGACCTGGGCCTGCAGACCGCGAAGGGCCTGCGCCGAACCCTTGCCGACCTCGCCGAAGCCCGCGACGACGGCAATCTTGCCGGCGATCATGACGTCCGTGGCGCGCTTGATGCCGTCCACGAGCGACTCACGGCAGCCGTAGATGTTGTCGAACTTCGACTTGGTGACGGAGTCGTTGACGTTGATTGCGGGGAAGAGCAGGCGCTCCTCCTTCGCCATCTGGTAGAGGCGGTGGACGCCTGTCGTCGTCTCTTCGCTGACACCGATGATGCCCTTGGCGATGTTGCTGTAGAAGTGCGGGTCCTCGGCCAGCTTGGCCTTGATCGAAGCGAAGAGGGCGATCTCTTCCTCGCTCGAAGGGCTGTTCAGCACGGAGGGGTCGCTCTCGGCTCGGGTACCGAGGTGCACGAGCAGGGTGGCGTCGCCACCGTCGTCCAGGATCATGTTGGGGCCCTGGCCGTTGAAGTCGAGGATGCGGTGGGTGTACTGCCAGTACTCCTCCATCGACTCGCCCTTGTAGGCGAAGACGGGGGTGCCGGCGGCAGCGATGGCCGCGGCGGCGTGGTCCTGGGTCGAGAACACGTTGCAGGAAGCCCAGCGCACCTCGGCGCCGAGGGCGACCAGCGTCTCGATGAGGACGGCGGTCTGGATGGTCATGTGCAGCGAACCGGCGATGCGGGCACCGCGCAGCGGCTTCACTGCCTGGTACTCGGAGCGGATGCCCATCAGCGCGGGCATCTCAGCCTCGGCGATGTTCATCTCCTTGCGGCCGAAGCCAGCAAGGCCGATGTCGGCGACCTTGTACTCAGTCTCGGGTAGCGTGGTCAAGGAAGTCTCCCTTTCCTCTGAGCCCGCGGAGGGCTCTGAATTGGCAGGTCTTTTCTCAAAGAGAAAGGCGCCCGCACCTCTGTCCGATGCGAGCGCCGTTTGTAGTTTGCTGAGCCTGATCCAGTCCCGGATTATCCGGCGGAACGCAGCGCTCCTCAGCTAGTTGATTATAGCAACAAGCTCCAGGCTCCAAGCACCAGGGAATTCGAGCCCTGGCGCTTGTTGCCGGTTGCCTGGCGCTTCTCTCTAAATCGCCGCCTTGAGGGCGTCGACCCGGTTCAGCTCTTCCCACGGCAGATCGAGATCCGTGCGGCCGAAGTGGCCGTAGGCAGCGGTCTGGCGGAAGATCGGCCGGCGCAGGTTGAGCTCCTTGATGATGGCCGCGGGGCGGAGGTCAAAGACCTTTGCGATCGCGGCTTCGATCTTCTCAACGTCTACCTTCTCAGTGCCGAAGCACTCGACGGTAATGCTGACCGGCCGGGCGACACCAATGGCGTACGCCAGCTCGACCTCACACTGTTGTGCGAAGCCGGCGGCGACGACGTTCTTGGCGACCCAGCGGGCGCCGTATGCGCCGGAGCGGTCGACCTTTGTCGGGTCCTTGCCGGAGAAGGCGCCACCACCGTGACGGGCGAAGCCGCCGTAGGTGTCGACGATGATCTTGCGGCCAGTGAGGCCGGAGTCACCGTAAGGGCCACCGATGACGAAGCGGCCCGTGGGGTTGATGTAGTACTTCGTGTCGGCGTCGAGCAGGTTCGCCGGGATCACCGGCTCGATGACATGCTTCTTGACTTCCGCCGTGATCTGGTCCGACTCAATCTCGGGCGCGTGCTGCGTCGAGATGACGATGGCGTCGATGCGCTTGAGCTTGCCGTGGGAGTACTCGACGGTGACCTGGCTCTTGCCGTCAGGGCGCAGCCACGGCAGCGTGCCGTCCTTGCGCACTTCGGCGAGGCGGCGGGTCAGGCGGTGGGCGAAGGCGATGGGGGCGGGCATGTACTCGGGGGTCTCGTCACAGGCGAAGCCCATCATCATGCCCTGGTCGCCGGCGCCGGTGTCGAGGTCATCGACGAGCGATCCCTGCTTGGCCTCGAGCGCCTTGTCAACGCCAAGGGCAATGTCGGCAGACTGGCCGCTGAGACGCACTTCGATGGTCGCCGTCTCGGCGCTGGTGCCGTAGGCGCGGTCGGTGTAGCCGATGTCGGTCAGCACCTTGCGGACGATGTCACGGACCACGTCCTCAGGGGGCAGGGGCGTCACTTCGCCGTAGATCCAGACCCAGTCCGTGTTTTCGTCGGACTTGACGCTGGATTCGCAGGCCACGCGGGCCAACGGGGTCTGGCTGAGACACCAGTCGAGCACTGCGTCGGAGAGCTGGTCACAGACTTTGTCCGGGTGGCCCTCAGTTACGCTTTCGCTGGTCCATAGCAACTTCGGGCTGCTCTGGAAGGTCGTTGTCATCTAGAAGCGCTCCTTTCAGTCTCGAGCAAATCTCTATGTGGCGCTTGGTTGCCGGGCAGTCGCGATGCGACCGCCGCGCAGTCTGACATACTGCGGGATTGTCCGCGACATTGTCTCTGCGGGGCCGTATGCGGGTCTTTGTCCGGGGCCACGAAATGGCGCTCGTTTCGATTGTGTTGCAGACACGAGGCGGAAGGAAAGTCACTCAGTTCACGGATTACTGTTCACGGTTTTGGTCGGGTGAGGCGGAACCGGACAAGCGCGAGGCGTCGTCTCATCCTGGTCGTCTCATCCTGATTGATAGTGACTGTGAACTGTGGTCCGTTAATTGTGAACTTCACTCCGAAGCACCGTTTCTGTTATCCTCAAACCCTCCCGTGAACGTTAACTGCGAATCGAGACACTCGTGACTGAGGCCGCTGCCAGAGACCGAAGCGCTTTGGCAGTCGCCGACGCGCCCGATACCGAAGAGATTCTTCGGAGCGAATCCGATGCTGCCGAATCGAAGGGCGGCACGTTTCGCAGCCTCAAGTATCGAGACTACCGTCTGCTCTGGTTCAGCACCCTATTCGCCAGCTCGGCGCAGTGGATCCAACAGGTCACCATCGGCTGGCTAATCTACGAAATGACCGAGTCGGCGTTCCTTTTGGGGGCCGTGAACGGCTTCCGAGCCCTCCCTTTGCTGTTCCTTGCGCCCATCGGTGGAGTGCTCGCCGACCGGGTCGAACGCAAGATGCTGATGCAGGCGACGCAGTACATGCTTCTGGTCGCCAGCGCGATCATGACAGCGATCATCTTCGCTGGCTGGATCGAAGTGTGGCATCTGTTTGCCTTCACCTTCATCACGGGCATCGGTTGGGCACTCAACAACCCTGTGCGCCAGTCCGTGGTGCCCAACCTGGTGCCGAAGTACGACCTGATGAATGCGCTGGCGCTGCAATCGGCCGGCTTCAACATCACCCGCATCCTGGGGCCGACGCTGGGTGGTTACATGCTGGCCCATCTCGGCGCCGGCGAGAACTTTTCTCTGCAGACCTTCTTTTACGTCGGCGTGATTGCCATGGTGATCCCGGTGGTAATCCCTCGCCTTCCCCGGCGGAACGAATCCGTCTCCGTAAGGCAGAACCTCAAGGACGGCATCTCGTACGTCTGGCGCACAAAGCAGCTGCGCGTGCAGCTTGCCCTAGCGTTTGTGCCGACGATTCTCGCCTTCCCTTACATGGCGCTGATGCCGATCTTCGCGCGCGATGTGCTCGGCTACGGCTCTGAGGGACTTGGCCTCATGGGTACGGCGGTAGGTGTCGGTGCGGTGATCGGCACGCTGACGATGGCGTCGCTGAACAACGTGCAGAACAAGGGCAAGATCATGCTGACGGCTGTATTCCTCCTGGGAATCTCGCTGATGGCCTTCTCCCAGTCGAAGAGCATGGAGCTGAGCCTTGTGATCCTCGCCTTCACCGGCGCTTCGCAGATGGTCTACCTGACCACGAACCAGACGATTCTGCAGCTCTCGATCCCGGATCACCTGCGGGGCCGCGTCATGGGCATCTACATGCTGAGCCAGGGCATGATGCCCCTCGGCGGGCTGTTAGGCGGCGCGCTGGCAGATGCGACGAGCGCGCCGACGGCCGTCCTGGTCATGGGCGCCATGGTGTGCGCGATGGCGGTGTTCTTCTTTATCCGGGCGGCTGACCTGCGCGAGGCGTGAGGCCGATAGTTCACGGTTCACGGACGAGCCCACGCCCGTCGCCTCTTCGTAGTCACGTTGCCTCATCGCGTCCTTGCGCGGATGACGATGGCGCCGGCGACCTCCGGTAGCAGGTAGACGGCCCATTTCCCCATCGACTTTTTCTGCTTCTTCATGGGGGGCTTCTGGCCCCAGGGGGCGAGCCAGGGCACCTTGCTGCCTGCCCACAGGTCGCAGACCAGGTGTCCGGCGTAACCGAGGACGAAGCCGCGCCACTGCGGCCCCTTGAGGACGAGACGTGAGGCCGCCGCTATCGCAACGAATGCCGGGAGGCCGTGGAATATCCAGCGGCTGGGCGTGACCTTGAACACCCAGCCCAGCGACTTATCGGTGACGTCCGGGATCAGGTTGCCCGCGATCGCGGCGTTGCGGTCGGAGTCTGTGGCGTCGGCGATGAGGATGCTGGCAGCGACGTGACCGAGGAAGAGCACTGCTTAGAGCATAGACCATAGTGCATAGTGCATAGAGTTCGGAAAGTCGCCTGAGAGAATGCAAGTGAGTCTTCCGGCGAACAAGAATCCGTCGCCGCAGTCAGCTCACGATGCACTATGACCTATGCACATCACGTCTTTACTGCTGGGCACTCTAACAAGCCTGTGACCGTACTCCTGGACACGTTGACGGGCGCAGGCATCGAGTTGCTGGTCGACGTGCGCATGTTTCCGGCGTCGCGACGGTGGCCACAGTTCAACCGCGACGCGCTGTCGAAGTCGTTGGCTGCGGCAGGCATCGACTACCGTCATGCGCCGGAGCTGGGCGGGCGCCGAAAGCCCAACCGGGACTCGACGAACATCGGGCTGCGCGATCCGGGCTTTCGGGCATACGCGGACTATATGGGGACGCCCGAGTTCGAGGATGCCATCGCCGTCTTGCTGGAGGACGCGTCGCAGCGCCGCACCGCCATCATGTGCGCCGAGGCCCTGCCCTGGCGTTGCCATCGGTCGCTGATCTCGGACGCGCTCGTGGCTCGCGGCATCGAGGTGACGCACCTCATCGGCGCCGAGCAGCGGGCGCACACGCTGACGGCGGCGGCGCGAGTAGAGGATGGGCGGGTCGGTTATCCATCGATGTTGTGACGCCGCAGAGGGTGCTTTACTACAGGTGCGAATAGCGCAGCATGCTGCCGCACTACAGTCCGTGACTGACAACTGAAAACTGATCATTTACATTTATGTCGATGCCGGAACTGGACGAGTATCGACGCAAGCGTGACTTCAACAAGACGCCGGAACCACCTCCCGGTGACCCGGATGCGTCGCAGCGCAACCTCGTATTTGTGATCCAGCAGCACGCGGCGCGGCGCATGCACTGGGACTTTCGCCTCGAGGTAGACGGCGTCCTGAAGTCGTGGCCGCTACCCAATGGGCCCTCGCTCGACCCCAAGGTCAAGCGCATGGCCATGATGACCGAGGACCACCCGTACGACTACCGCAACTTCGAGGGCGTGATCCCGAAGGGCGAGTACGGCGGCGGCCAGGTGATCATCTGGGACGAGGGCATCTACACGCCGGACGAAGGCGGCGATACATCCTGGGACGACAAGGAAGAGGGCTCCCAGCGCATGCTCGAGGGCATCGCACGCGGCAAGCTCTCGTTCACGCTGCAGGGCAAAAAGCTGCGGGGTTCGTTCGCGCTCGTGAAGACGAAGTACGCGCCCAATAGCTGGCTCATGCTCAAGCACAAGGACGAGTTCGTGACCGAGCGCAACGTCCTCGAAGACGACGCATCGGTACGGTCCGGGCTGACGATCCAGGACCTCAAGGAAGGGCGCATCCCCAACCCGGCCTCGGCGAGTGTCGAGACGCACGCGGCTGCACGCAAGGCTTCGTTCCCCGCCTCGAAGGGCACGCGCCCGATGCTTTCGACGCTGATCGACGAGGCGTTCGACAGGGCGGGTTGGTTATGGGAGCCGAAGCTGGACGGCATCCGCGCGCTGGCCTACATCAACGACGGCAAGGTGGAGCTACGCAGCCGCCGCGGTGTCGACATCACGAAGCAGTATCCCGGTCTGGTGGCGTCCTTAAGGTCACAGCAGGTGTCGTCGATGGTGCTCGACGGCGAAATCTGCGCCCTGGACGACGCCGGTGTGCCGCGGTTCCAGCTGATCCAGCCCCGGATCAACCTCCTGCGAGGGGCCGACCAGGTGCGAGTCGACGCCGAGATCCCGGTCGTCTTCTTCGCCTTCGACATGCTCTACCTCGACGGCTTCGACCTCAAGGCAGTGCCCCTGAGCGAACGCAAGCAGCTCCTGCGCTCGCGGCTCAACACGACCAACGATGTGCGCATTATCCAGGCCATCGAAGAGTATGGGCGGGATGTGGAGGCCGGGGCGCTGGCGCTGGGATTCGAGGGCGTCGTGGGCAAGCGGGCGGACTCGAAGTACGAGCCCGGCGCCCGCAGCAAGCTCTGGCTCAAAGTGAAGGACGTCAAGGAGCAGGAGTTCGTCGTCGGTGGCTACACGCGCGGTGAAGGCGGCCGCCGCTCGACCTTCGGCGCCCTGGCGATCGGCGTCTACGGCGACGACGGCAAGCTGCACTGGGCGGGCAACGTCGGCTCCGGCTTCGACGACAAGGCGCTCACAGCCTGGCTGACGAGGCTGAAGGACCTCGAGGTCAAGGAATCGCCCTTCGCCGAGAAGGTGCCAGACGTCACTTTCGTTCGGCCCGAGCTGATCGCCCAGGTCAAGTTCGCAGAGTGGACGAAGGACGACCGCCTGCGCGCCCCGGTGTTCATGGGCCTTCGCAACGACCTCGACCCGAAGACGGTGCGCCGCGAGCGGCCGTTGGACGAGAAGGCCGCCGTTAGGGAAGCCGAAGCAGCGTCAGCCTCTCCTTCGACGATCACGCTCGCAAGCACAAGCTCCCTCTCTCCACGCAAGGACACGGGGCCGGTGGGTCACGCTTCGTTCAGTTCTGGCGGTGGCGTCTACGCGGACGTTCTCGACCAGCTCGCCAACCCCAAGCAGAACTTCCCCGTTACGGTCGAAGGGAACGACATCAAGCTGACGAACCTCGACAAGGAGTTCTGGCCGGCTCACGGCGAAACGCGTCCGCTGACCAAGCGCGACTTCATTAGTTATTACGTGAAGTTGGCGCCGTGGCTCCTGCCCCACCTCAAGGACCGGCCTCTAACGCTGACGCGTTATCCCAATGGCGTGCTGGCAAAGCCCTTCTACCAGAAACACTACGAGCAGCCGATGCCACCCTACGTCGAGACGGCCATGATCTGGTCGGAGAGCAACCACGCGGACGGCGAGTACATCCTTTGCAACAACCTGGCCACGCTGGTGTGGCTGGGCCAGCTCGCCGACCTCGAACTGCACGCCTGGATGGCGCGCGTCGACCCCGAACCGGACGCCAGCGGACGGACAACGGTGTTCAGCGGCTCCGAAAAGGCGCTGGATGCGTCGGCGCTAAACTACCCGGACTTTATGGTGTTCGACCTCGACCCGTACATCTACTCCGGCGAAGAGGCGAAGGGCGCCGAGCCGGAGTACAACCGCCGGGGGTGGGAGAAAACGGTCGAGATCGCCCTCAAGCTCAAGGACCTGCTGGACCAGCTGCGGCTGTCGTCGTTCATCAAGACGAGCGGCAAGACCGGCCTGCACATCTACGTGCCAATCTTGCGCCACTACGACTACGACGACATCCGTGCCGCCACGCAGACGATCGGCCGGTTCCTGGTGCAAGAGAACCCGAAGGACGTCACGCTCGAATGGGATACGAGCAAGCGCAAGGACAAGGTGTTCTTCGACGCGAACCAGAACACGCGCGGCAAGACGCTAGCCGCGCAGTACTCGCCGCGCCCGACCGCCTGGGCAGGCGTTTCGGCGCCGATCACGTGGGCCGAGCTGCCGGCACTGGACTCGACGCGGTTCAACCTGCTGACGATGCCAGACCGCATCGCGTCAGTGGGTGACCTCTGGGCAGACATCCTCAACCACAAAAGCGACCTCTCAGCGCTGCTATCAGGCTGACCTCCAACGTCGTAGCTGCAGACCTTCAGGTCTGCCCAACCGGACGGCGTAGCGTTCGTAAGGCTCTGCCTGTCTGTAATCAGGACGAACGTGCTGCGTTCTTTGGAGCAGAAAGGCATGCATATCCGGCACGGATAGCCGAATATAAGTTCAGGGATGAAGGACCATGTCACAACCCTTGCTCGTAGAGCTGTTCTTAGAAAACGCCCGAATCCGCGGCCTGAGCGACGAGGTCGAGGAACGCCGCCGTCTCGTCGATGTCCTGAATTCTGACGACGAGGCGTTCCACCTTGCCCAGGCCCAGGTGAGCCTGGGCGCCGGCGAGCCCAGGGATCTGGCCAACCTGAACGTTGAGAAACGCGCAATCGTAGTCGCGATCCCTCACGAAACCGAGGAGCAGCTACGTCAGCGGGCGATGCTGCGCATGACCATGGGTGCAACGCCGACCAAGCCCGCGGTTATCACGGTGCTGGTACCGCCCTTCGTCGCGGAGGGTACGGCGCACCTGCCACCCAGCGTCGGCACGCTGCGGGGCAGACTGCATGCGGACACCGGCGTCTTCAACCGCTTCCTGACCATGACCGACGCGAAGCTCATCCTGCCCAACGGCAGCGCCGTGGCGGCGTCTGTCATGTTCGTCAACCGCGACCTCATCGCGGCGATAAGTTCGCCAGCGGAGAGCAACGCGCTGGCGAAGATCGGGTAGCTAACGCAGCGTCAAGAATCGTGTAGGGGGCGCAGCATGCTGCGCCCCCTACACGATTCTTCGAGACCGATATCGGCGTTACTCGAAGGCTTTCGCCATGTCGCGGTGGGCCTGCCAGATGGCGTCTGGGAGGCCTTCGAACTGGCGCAGGAGCTCTTCGCGGTTGGTCATCTCTGCGCGCCAACGCTCGTAGTCGATGGAGAGCAGACGGTCTAGGTCTTCGGGGGCGATGTCCAGGCCCTCGAGGTTGAGCTCGCTTTCCTTCGGGAGGACACCCACCGGCGACTCCTCGCCTATGGCCTTGCCGGACGCGAAATCGAGGAGCCAGAGCAGGGCGCGCAGGTTCTCGCTGTAGCCGGGCCAGATGTAGCGGCCGTCGGCGCCACGCTGGAACCAGTTGACGTGGGCGAAGACCGGCTTTTCGTGCGCCTGACCGACGATGTTGAGCCAGTGCTCGGCGTACTTCGCCTCAGGGTAGGAGAGGAAGGGGCGCATCGACATGGGGTCGTAGCGCAGGAGGCCCTCCTTGCCCTCGGCGGCGAAGGTGGCCTCGGCGCCGAGGGTCAGGCCGTCGTAGACGCCCTCGGCGACGCCACGGATGGCGCGGATCAGGGGTTCGCGCTCTCGCACGCGGCCGCCGAAGATGATCGCGTCGATCGGCACGCCCTTCGGGTCGTCGGCTTCGGGACTGATGTTGGGGACGTTGGCCAGGTTGGTCGTGAAGCGGCTGTTGGGGTGGGCCCACTCGTCACCGTTATTGCCGGAGCGCTGCTTCTCGGCGGGACGGGCGCTGATTGGTTCGCCGCGCCAGTCTTCCCAACCGGACAGGTCGGCGGGGTACTCCTTCGTGCGGCCTTCCCACCATACGTCCTTGAGGCCGGGGTGGTAGGCCGTGTTCGTGAAAAGCGCGCGCGAGTTCTCGCCGATCGAGTAGAGGGCGTTCGGGTTGCTGACCTCGTTCGTGTCCTTGGCGACACCGAAGACGCCGTATTCCGGGTTGAAGGCGTAGAGCTTGCCGTCGTCCGGATCGACGTAGATCCACGCGATGTCGTCGCCGAAGAAGTGGACCTCGTAGCGGTCGGCCAGGGCGGCCGGCGGGTGCATCATCGCCAGGTTGGTCTTGCCCGAGGCGCTGGGGAACCCGCCGCAGATGTGGTAGGTGCGGCCGGTCTGCTTGTCGCGAATGCCGATGAGCATGAACTGCTCTGCCAGGAAGCCACCGGATGCCCAACCATCGTACGAGGCCTGGCGCAGGCCGTGGGCGATCTTGCCCAGCAGTGCGTTGCCGCCGTAGGACGAACCGTAGTGCAGCAGCAAGCGTTCGTCCGCGACGGTCACGAAGTGGCGCTTGTCGTAGGGCGTGCCCTGCTGCAGGTCGTCGAGGTCGCCCGTGACGTGGACGCCGCGGACGAAGTTGCTCTGGTCCGGAAGGTCGTTGATGTACGCGGCGCCGACGCGCGCCATGCGGATCATGTGCAGGACGACGACGCGCGAGTCGGTGAGCTCGATGCCGGCGGCCCACTGCTTGAGGACGCTGTCTGGGGGCGCCATGAGGTAGGGCAGGACGTACATGGTCTTGCCGGCCATGCCGTCTTTCATCAGGCCTTCAACCTTGGCCTTGATCTCGGTGCTGTCTGCCCAGTTGTTGTACGTGCCTTTGTCGGCCGGGTTGCTGGTGGCGACGAAGGTGCGTTCTTCGGAGCGAGCGGTGTCCTTGGAGTAAGACCGGGCGAAGAAACGACCGCCGGCGACCTCTTGGATCTCACCGGCGGTTAGGGCTTCGCTTACCAGTCGCTTGTCGTCGGCAGCGCTGACAACCTCGACGTTTGCGGGGTTGAGGTGCGCCGCCCATTGCTTGACGAAGGCCTTTGCGGCCTGATTAGTGACGCCGCCGGCGTCCAACGCTGCATCGATGTCGTGGACTTGCATACGCGGTTCGCTTTCTATGGCACCCCGCGTGACGGGGGATTTCGCTAACGATGGGATGGATTGTCCCGATGTTCGCCCCGTATGGCCATAGAGTCAACTCTGTTACCAAATCGTTTGCGCACCGACATAGTCGCCCTTACAGGCGGTTGATCAGGCAGCTTTTGCGCGTGGCTGTAGTTGGCGAAGCAAGGTAGATGCCAGTCGCGGCCGCCCCGCGACGTTGCCGCGGACGTAATCGACGCCTGCATCCTTGAGGTATTCGAAGGGTGCGGCGCTGTTCACGTCGTCTGCCATGGTGCCGATGCCGGCACCGTGCAGGGTGCGGACAAGGCTGGTCACCAGCTCGCGAGTGACCCGGTCACGGTGAATGTCAGCGACTATTGAGCGCTGTAGCTTCACAAGGTCAACCGGAAGTGCCTGAGCCAGCTTCAGGAGCGGAGGTCCTTGAACGCACAGGATGAAGCGATAGCCGTGATTGCGCAGCACGGTCATCGTCTTCGCAAGCGAGCGCGTCTCCTGCATCGTGTCGAGTCCGGTCAGTTCCACAAAGACACTGGCTTCGTCCGGCAGGTCGTTGGTCATCGCCGCGGTCATCGCCGCCACCATGGCGCGGTCGGTCAGGGTCTTCCACGGCATGGCAATCGAGACGGCCCGGCCACCGCCATCGCTGATTTTCAAGAGCGTCCGGCTCGCTTCTTCGATGAGCCAGCGGTCGAGATTCTTCAGCAGGCCCGCGTGCTCGCCAATCCTGACGTGTTCCGCCTCGGGTACAACTGAACCGTCCGGACGCGTAAACCGCGGTTGAAGCCGGTGTAGGGTGGGTCCGGTGTTCGTGAGGCAGAGCGCGGGTCGCGTGTAGAGCTTCCAGCGTCGTGCTTCGATGGCTTCCTGGAGGTCTGCCTGCATCTGGCGCCTTGTTTCCAGGCTGGCGCGCTTGTGAATTGTCTGGGAGTACAGCCGAAAGCGATTGCGGCCGGCGGCTTTGGCCGCGTACATCGCCAGGTCCGCGTTGGCTAGCAGCTCATCCGGGCTGGTCCCGTGGGTGGGCGACACGGCGATACCGATGCTGGCGGTGACAGGCACGTCGACGCCGCGCGCCGAGTACCAGCTGGACTCGATGGCGTCGACCACGCGAGTGGCGGCCTTACGCGCCTGTACGGCGGTCGCGCCAGGCATAAACACCGCGAATTCGTCACCACCGAAGCGGGCGACGTACTGCTCGGGAAGCGTCTTGCGCAGGGTGCCACCGACGCGAATCAGCACCTCGTCACCGGCCTTGTGGCCAAGGCTGTCGTTAATCTCCTTGAAGCGGTCCAGGTCGAGCATGAGC
>Ga0247825_10000689_pt1 | contig 21633 bp, 18 predicted proteins | sample 13C_Vanillin_Day_FD_194413 | JGI IMG/M metagenome (GOLD analysis project Ga0247825, IMG submission 194413) | Soil microbial communities from agricultural site in Penn Yan, New York, United States - 13C_Vanillin_Day48 | ecosystem: Environmental > Terrestrial > Soil > Agricultural land | place...
GAGGATGTGTCCGCTGAAATCGTGTGCGACCGCGGTGCGTGCGACGCGGATGAGCGCGCGTGCGTTCGGGTCGGTCGATTCATCGACATGCAGATCGAGGTTCAGGCCACGCTCCGCTGCGAGGCCGAACACGCGCACCAGCGCCTCGTCCATGTCCGGCGGCATGGTCTCGACAGGGAAGCGGGTCGAGCGCGTCACGCAGCCCAGCTTGCCGCCGCTCTCGGCCACGATGTCGGCCAGCTGGCGGCCTTCGTCCGTCAGGAAGATGTCGAGCGGCGCGATGGAAGACACCTGCAGGTCGATGCGACCGGCCCAGCGTTCGCGCATCTCGCGGAACACGGGGAACGAGATCGATGCCTGGGGCGCGAGCGAGTCGAGGTGCGTGCTGATCGCGACCACGCCCTTGGCATAGGCGGTGCAGAGGCCGAACTCCATGCGCCGGCGCACATCGTCGGCATTCCAGCGCGCGGTGCGATCGCGCATCGTGGCCATGGAGGCGCCCGCGCCGTCGCCGGTGAGGTTGGGCTGGCGCGGCCAGATGTGGCCCTTGTCGAGATGGGTGTGGCAGTCGACCATGCCCGGCAGCACCATCGACGCGTCGAGATCGGGGCCGAGTTCGTCGGGCATGGCGCCCGCAGTGTCGATGGCGGCGATCCGGCCGTTGTCGATCAACAGGTCGATCGCGGCGAGTTCGTCGTTGGCGTTGCCGGGTAGCTCGGCGAGGACAAGGCAGCGGGGAGCGCGCAGATTGCGCAGGGCGAAGCGCGCTGCAGCGGGCGGCTGGAAGAAGGAGTGGGTCATTGCGGAAGGGGAAGCAGTTTTCGCGCCCAGCCGCTGCTCTCCCTCTCCGGGCGGCGCTACTTGTAGCTGCGCGCGTCCTCGATCACCTTGCCGTCGTTCGGCAGGCTACCCGGCGCGACCAACTCCACCGTGCCGCGCAGCTTGGTCACGTCGCGGATCGCCTCGCCGATGCGCTCTGCGAGGCCCTCAGGCGCTGCGGGACATTCGAGCTGCAAGGTCATCCGGTCGTCCGCCATCTCGCCTTCAACTACCAGCCGCGCGCGCTGCACCTCCGGAAAGCGCCGAGCGATCTCCGCGACCTGGCCCGGGTGAACGAACATGCCGCGCACCTTGGTCGTCTGGTCCGCGCGGCCGAGCCAGCCCTTGATGCGTGCATTGGTCCGGCCCGTGGGGCATGGCCCTGGCAGCACGGCGGACAGATCGCCAGTGCCGAAGCGGATCAGCGGGTAGTCGGGGTTGAGCGTGGTGACGACGATCTCGCCGACCTCGCCTTCGGGCACCGGGTCGCCGGTACCGGGCCGCACGATCTCGACGATCACACCCTCGTCGAGCACCAGCCCTTCGCGCGCACTCGTCTCGTAGGCGATCAGGCCCAGGTCGGCCGTGGCGTAGCACTGCATGCCGGTCACGCCGCGCTCGGCGATCCAGTCGCGCAGGCTCGGCGGAAAGGCTTCGCCCGACACCAGCGCCTTGGTGAGCGAGGGCAGCGGCACCTTCTTCTCCGCGGCTTTCTCGATGATGATCTTGAGGAAGCTCGGCGTGCCCGCGTAGCCCGCCGGTCGCAGGTCGGCAATGGCGTCCACCTGCTGCTCGGTCTGCCCCGTGCCGCCCGCGAAGACGGTGCAGCCCAGCGCACGTGCACCGCTCTCCATGATCGAGCCCGCCGGCGTCATGTGATAGCTGAAGCAGTTGTGCACCAACTCGCCGCCGCGAAAGCCGGCTGCATAGAGCGCGCGTGCGGTGCGCCAGTAGTCGCGCGCCTCGCCCTCGGGCTCGTAGATGGTGCCGGGGCTCGCGAACACGCGGGTCATCCTCGGCCCGAAGCGGATCGCCGAGAAGCCGCCGAACGGATCGCTCGCGCGGCGCTCCTGCTGCAGCGCCAGCAGATCTGACTTGCGCGTGACCGGCAGCTTCGCCAGCGCCTCGCGGCTCGTGATGTCGGCGGGCTTGACGCCGTCGAGGATCTTCGCGAACGCCGGCGCAGCAGTCTGCGCCTGCAGGATCTGCCGAGGCAGCGCGGCCAGCAGGTCCCGCTCGCGTTCCGCCGGCTCGCGAATCTCGAGCTCGTCGTAGTAGTCACCCATGCCCGTCGACTCCGTCATTCATTTCAATAGCGCGCTTCGGGAAATACCGCGGAACCGGCTTCGCCGGGCCGCCGGTGTTGCCCCCGGCAGGGGGTAGGCGAAGCGACACGAAGTGCGCGCAGCCTGGGGGCGAGTTCAAGCAAGCCACCGTTTTCTCCGCTTGTAGCTCTTGACGTCGCGGAAGCTCTTGCGGTCCGCGCCCCCCACGCCGAGATAGAACTCCTTCACGTCCTCGTTCTCGCGCAGGCTCTTCGCCTCTCCGTCCATCACGATGCGGCCGTTCTCGAGGATGTAGCCGTAGTCGGCGAAGCGCAGGGCCATGTTGGTGTTCTGCTCGGCGAGCAGAAAGGTCACGCGCTCCTTCTCGTTCAGGTCCTTCACGATGCCGAAGACCTCTTCCACGATCTGCGGCGCGAGGCCCATCGAAGGTTCGTCGAGCAGCACCATGTTCGGATTCGCCATCAACGCCCGGCCGATGGCGCACATCTGCTGCTCGCCGCCGGAGGTATAGGCCGCCTGCGAGGTCCGCCGTGTCTTGAGACGCGGGAAGTAGGCGTAGACCTTCTCCAGCGTCTGCGCGATTGCCGCCTTGCCGTCAGCGCGCGTGTAGGCGCCCGTCATCAGGTTGTCCTCGATCGTGAGGTGCGCGAAGCAGTGGCGCCCTTCCATCACCTGGATCAGCCCGCGCTTGACCAGCTCGGCCGGCGACAGCGCCTCGATGCGCTCCCCGCGCAGCTCGATCGTGCCCTTGGTCACTGCGCCGCGTTCTCCAGCGAGCAGGTTCGAGACCGCGCGCAGCGTGGTCGTCTTGCCCGCGCCATTGCCGCCGAGCAGCGCCACGATGCCGCCCTCCGGCACCATGAGCGAGACGCCCTTCAGCACGAGGATCACGTGGTTGTAGATGACCTCGATGCCGTTGACGTTGAGAAGGATTTTGGGTTCGCTCATCAATGCTCTTTCAATCACCCGCGACGCTCAGGCCCTTTCGGGAAACACCGCGGAACCGGCTCAGCCGGTCCGCTGGTGTTGCCCCCTGCAAGGGGGTTGGCGAAGCGACACGAAGTGCGCGCAGCCTGGGGGTGCTCAGCTGCTGCAGTCAGCAACGTCGCGACGAGTGAGTTTTTTCTCCCCGGCGTACTTCTCGCCGGCGACCTTCACCATCGGCTTGATGATCTGCTCGTCAGCCTCGTACCACTCGGGTGCGATGTTCCACTTGCTGCCGTCCCAGGTCTCGATGCGCGCCCAGGTCGAGCCCATGTGGTCCTGGCACGAGGTGCTGATCGGGCGCATCACGCCGGCGAAGCCCATCGCGTCGAGCTTCTTCTGGTCGAGTGCGAGGTTCTCCAGGCCCCAGCGCACCTGCTCGCCGGTCATGACCTTACCCTTGCCGAAGCGCTCCTGCGCGCGCCGGACGGCCTCGATACCCAGCATCTGGATGATCACGCCGCGCGTGTAGAGCACCGAGCCGACCTCGTCCTTTGGACCCGTGCCCTGGCCCTTGTCGTGCACATTCTTGAGGATGTCCTGGATCACCTTCGGCTGCGTGCCCGAGCCGTTCAGCGCCAGCGCGTTGTAGCCCTTGGCATTGGCGCCCACGTCCTTCACGTCGGGTTCGGCGCCTGCCCACCAAACGCCGTACATCTTCTCGCGTGGGTAGCCGGTGGCGACGGCCTCCTTGAGCGCGGTCGAGTTCATCACGCCCCAGCCCCAGAGCAGCACGTAGTCGGGCCGGGACTGGCGCACTTGCAGCCAGGCGGACTTCTGCTCGATGCCTGGCGCGGCCACCGGGATCAGGGACAGCTCGAAGCCGTTCAGCTTCGCGCGTTCCTGCAGCAGCGGAATCGGTTCCTTGCCGAAAGGCGAGTCGTGATAGACCAGCGCGATCTTCTTGCCCTTGAGCTTGTCGGCGCCGCCTTCCTTCTTCGCGATGTGCTGGATCAGGATGTCGGCAGCGGTCCAATAGCTGCCCATCAGCGGGAAGTTCCACTTGAACACGTTGCCGTCCTGCGAGGCCGACAGGCCATAGCCCAGCGTGATCAGCGGGATCTTGTCGACGGGCGCCTTGTCGGTCAGCGCGAAGGTGATGCCGGTCGCCTGCGGATCGATCAGCGTTGCGCCCTTGCCCTTGAGGCGCTCGTAGCATTCGACGCCCTTGTCGGTGGCGTAGCCGGTCTCGCATTCCTCGTAGCTGATCTTCACGCCGTTGATGCCGCCGGTCGCGTTGATGAGCTTGATGTAGTCCTGCTTGCCATTGGCCCAGGGCGTGCCGTTGGGCGCATAGGGGCCGGTGCGGTACACCAGTAGCGGAAAGAACTGCTCCTTGGCCTGTGCCTGCACGAGCGATGGCGCGAGCATCGCGCCGAGGGTGCTGGCCGCCAGGGCGGCGGTCACAGCGAGCGATTTCAGTTTCATGCCAGTCTCCTATGGGGCACTGCGGTGCCGGTTTGCTAACGAAATCAGTGAGGGAAGGGCCAGAGGCGCAGCTTCTCTTTCGCCGTCGACCAGAGGCGTGCGAGGCCATGCGGTTCGACGATCAGGAAGAAAACGATCAGCGCGCCGAAGATCATGAATTCCAGGTGCGACGCCAGCGCCGTCGAGATCGAGATGCCAAACCAGCCCGGCAATTGGTTGAGCAGGATCGGCAGCAGCACGATGAAGGCCGCGCCGAAGAAGCTGCCCATGATCGATCCGAGTCCGCCGATGATCACCATGAAGAGCAGTTGGAACGAGCGGTCGATGTTGAAGGCCGCCGGCTCCCACGTACCCAGGTGCACGAAGCCCCACAACGCACCCGCCACGCCGACGATGAACGAACTCACCGCGAAGGCCGAGAGCTTGGCGTAGACCGGTCGGATGCCGATCACCGCGGCGGCGACGTCCATGTCGCGCATCGCCATCCATTCGCGACCGATCGCGCTGCGCACCAGGTTCTTCGCGAGCACGGCGAAGACCACCAGCAGCGTCAGGCACAGCAGGTACTTCTGCACCGCGGTCTCGACCGGAAGCCCGAACAGGCTGAGCCCCGAAGCGGTCACAGAGCCGGACGACGAATTGTTGGTGAGCCAGTTGATCCGCAGGAAAGCCCAGTCGACGAAGAACTGCGCGGCCAGCGTCGCGACCGCGAGATAGAGCCCCTTGATGCGCAGGCTCGGAATGCCGAAGAGCACGCCGACGGCCGTCGAGCACAGCCCGCCGAGCAGCAGCGAGAGGATCAGCGGCATCCCTTCGATACGCACGTGGAAGTTATAGGCGGCGTACGCGCCGACTGCCATGAAGGCGCCCGTGCCGAGCGAGATCTGCCCGCAGTAGCCGACCAGGATGTTGAGACCCAGCGCAGCGAGCGCGAGGATCAGGAAGGGAATCAGGATTGCGCGGAACCAGTATTCCGGCGCGGTCATCGGCACCACGGCGAAGGCGAAGACCAGCAGCGCGAGCATCAGCACGCGGTCCTGCAGGATCGGAAAGATCTGCTGGTCGGCGCGATAGCTCGACTTGAACTGGCCGTTTTCTCTGTAGAACATCTCAGTGGCTCCGGTACGCCGCGAGGGTCATTCCAGGAATACCGCGGAACCGGCTCTGCCGGGCCGCTGGTATTGCCCCCTGAAAGGGGGTTGGCGGCCACACGAAGTGGGCAAGCTTTGGGGTGAGCTTCATGCTAGACCCGATCAATGATCTTCTCGCCGAAGAGACCTTGCGGCCGCACGAGAAGGAAGACAAGCGCCAGCACGTAGGCGAACCAGATCTCGATCCCGCCGCCCAGCATCGGGCCGAGGTAGATCTCCGACAGCTTCTCGCCGACGCCGATGAGCAGGCCGCCGATGATGGCGCCCGGGATCGAGGTGAGTCCGCCGAGGATCACCACCGGCAGCGCCTTGAGCGCCACCAGCGACAGAGAGAACTGCACGCCCAGCTTCGATCCCCAGATGATCCCCGCCACCAGCGCCGCGAAGCCCGCCACCGACCAGACGATGACCCAGATGCGATTGAGCGGAATCCCGATCGACTGCGCGGCCTGGTGGTCATCGGCGACCGCACGCAACGCGCGGCCGGTCGATGTCTTCTGGAAGAAGAGCGCCAGCACCACGACCAGTGCGGCCGCAACGAGCGCGGCGATCAGGTCCTCGCGGCTCAGCAGCAGGCCGCCCTGGAAGGTGTTCTCCAGCACCATGAGCGGCTCCTTGGGCATGCCGACGTCGATCTTGTAGATGTCGTTGCCGAAGAGCGTCTGGCCCAGGCCGTCGAGGAAGTAGGCGATGCCGAGGGTGGCCATCAGCAGCGTGATGCCTTCCTGGTTGACCAGCTTGCTCAGCACCAGCCGCTCGATCAGCCAAGCCACCGCGATCATCACGCCCATGGCGGCAACGAAGGCCAGCACGTTGGCGAGCACGAGGCTCTCGAAGCCGAGCCAGTGCGGAATCCATTCAGCGAAGCGCGCCATCGCCAGCGCGGCGAACAGCACCATCGCACCCTGCGCAAAGTTGAAGACGCCCGAGGCCTTGTAGATGAGCACGAAGCCGATCGCGATCAGCGAATACAGCATGCCGACCATGAGGCCGCCGAAGAGTGTTTCTAGAAAGAATCCCATATCAGTGCTCTCTTCCTAGACCAGGAATACCGCGGAACCGGCTTTGCCGGGCCGCTGGTATTGCCCCCGGCAGGGGGGTGGCGGAGCGACACGAAATGCGCGGAGTCTGGGGGCGAGTTTCATCCTAGTGTTCCGTTCCCAGGTAGGCGCGGATCACGTCCTCGTTGTTCCGCACCTCGTCAGGCGTCCCGTCGCCGATCTTCTTGCCGTAGTCGAGCACCACCACGCGGTCCGAGATGTCCATCACCACGCCCATGTCGTGTTCGATCAGCACGATGGTGGTGCCGAACTCGTCGTTCACGTCGAGGATGAAGCGGCTCATGTCCTGCTTCTCCTCCACGTTCATGCCGGCCATCGGTTCGTCGAGCAGCAGCACCTGCGGTTCCATCGCGAGCGCACGACCGAGATCGACGCGCTTCTGCAGGCCATAGGGCAGGCGGCCCACGGGCGTCTTGCGATGCAGCTGGATCTCTAGAAAGTCGATGATGCGTTCGACGAACTCGCGCTGCGCCAACTCCTCGCGTTCGGCCGGTCCCCAGCGCAGCGCCTGCGCCAGCAGGCCGCTCTTCATCTTGAGGTTGCGGCCCGTCATGATGTTGTCGAGCACGCTCATGCCCTTGAACAGCGCCAGGTTCTGGAAGGTGCGTGCCACGCCCATCTCGGCCACCTGGCGCGAGTTCATGTGCTTGAAGTGCTGGCCGCGAAAGGTAATGGAACCCTGCTGCGGCTGGTAGACGCCGTTGATGCAGTTGAGCATCGAGCTCTTGCCCGCGCCGTTGGGGCCGATGATGGCGCGCACTTCGTGCTCGCGCACGTTGAAGCTGATGTCCGTGAGCGCCTTGACGCCGCCGAAGCTCAGGCTGATGTTCTGCACGTCGAGGATGACCTCGCCGATCTTGCGCGTGCTCATGCGGCGGCTTTCATGGGGGCAAAGCGCTTCGCTTCGACGATGCCGAGCGTGGCGCTAACGACACCGGTGCGCCCATCTTCGAACTTCACCTGCGTCTCGATGTACTGCTCGGACTTGCCGCCATAGAGCGCATCCACCAGCACCGCGTACTTGCCGGCGATGAAGCCACGCCGCACCTTGCGCGTGCGCGTGAGTTCGTCGTCGTCCGGGTCCAACTCCTTGTGCAGAACCATGAAACGCGCGATCTGCGTGTCCGCCATGCCTTCCTCCGCGGCGAGGTCGGCGTTCACCTTGGCGATGCAGTCGGCCACCAGCGCCAGCACGTCGGGCTTGCCTGCGAGATCGACGTAGCCGCCGTAGGCCAGCCCGCGCCGCTCGGCCCAGTTGCCCACCGCCTCGTAGTCGATGTTGATGAAGGCGCAGACCTGGTCGCGCTCGTGGCCGAAGCACACGGCCTCCTTGATCTGCGGAAAGAACTTGAGCTTGTTCTCGATGTAGTTGGGCGCGAACATCGCTCCTGCCGCAGCGCCGCCCGGTGCGGCCATGCGGCCCACGTCCTTGGCGCGGTCGATGATGCGCAGGTGCCCTTCGGCATCGAGCACGCCGGCGTCGCCGGTATGGAAGTAGCCGTCGGCATCGAGCACCTCGGCGGTCGCGTCGGGCCGCTTGTAGTACTCCTTGAGCACCGATACGCCACGCACGAGCACCTCGCCGTCCGGCGCAATCTTGAGTTCGATGCCGGGTGCCGCGCCGCCCACGGTCTGCAGCTTGACCTTGCCGTCCCGTTGAAGGCACACGTAGGCACAGGTCTCGGTCTGGCCATAGAACTGCTTGAGATTGACGCCGATGGAGCGGTAGAAGCGGAACAGGTCAGGCCCGATCGCCGCGCCGGCCGTGTAGGCCACGCGGATGCGGCTCATGCCGAGCACGTTGCGCAGCGGCCCGTAGATCACGAGGTTGCCGATGCCGTACATGAGCCGGTCGCCGAAGCCGACGGGCGCGCCGTTGAGGATGTCGGCGCCCACGCGACGCGCCAGCGCCATGAACTTCGCGTACAGCCAGCGCTTGGGCGCGGCGGCGTCTTCCATGCGGATCGAGACGGCGGTCAGCAGACCCTCGAAGGTGCGCGGCGGGCCGAAGTAATAGCTCGGCCCGATCTCGCGCATGTCGTTCATCACCGTCTCTGCCGATTCGGGGCAGTTGAGCGTGAAGCCGCCGACCAGCCATTGCGCCACCGAGAAGAGATGGTCACCGACCCAGGCCATGGGCAGGTAGCTCATGATGTTGTCGCCGGGGCCGAGCTTGTCGGTCTCCACGCCGCCGCGGCCTGCTGCGATGAAGCTCGCATGCGTCTGGCACACGCCCTTGGGCCGGCCGGTGGTGCCGGAGGTGTAGAGGATCACGGCCACGTCGCCGGGCTCGCCCGCTGCCACGCCCTGGTCGAAGGACCCCGGGTGAGCCGCGTCCCAGGCGCGGCCCAGTTCGCACAGCTTCTCGTAGCTCATGAGGCCGGGCTGGTCGTAGTGGCGCAGCCCGCGCGGGTCGTCATAGATGATGTGTCGGATCGTCGGTCGGGTCTCGCGGCATTCGAGCAGCTTGTCGACCTGTTCCTGGTCTTCCGCGATCACGAACTCGACCGAGGCGTCTTCGAGCATGAAGACCATCTCCCCGGCCACCGCATCCTGGTAGAGCGGCACCGGCACGCCGCGCAGACATTGCGCGGCGACCACCGCCATATAGAGATGCGGCCGGTTGGCGCCGACGATCGCGAGGTTGTCGCCAGCCTTGAAGCCCAGGCTCGCCAGCCCGCAGGCGAAATCTCGCACCTCGCGCGCGGTCGCCGCCCAGGTCCACGTCTGCCAGATGCCGAGGTCCTTTTCGCGCACGGCCGGCGCGTCGGGCTGCTGCTTCGCATGATTCAGCAGCAGGCGAGGAAAGGTGTTGGCTGTGGTCTGCACGATGGGGCGGACTGTAGAACCAACTTTGACGCCAACTTGTCGTTTCGACGACAATCCTAGGGACACTACTCCCCGGAGTTTCCCGATGCCCATCGGCAGTGACAGTGGCACCTCATCGATCCGCGACCGCGTGCGTCCGGCCACCGCCGACGAACTCGACAACATCCCCTGGCTGCGCACCCTGGCGCCCGTCGAACGCCGTCGCGCCGAAGTGGCGGTGGTGGTCGGCGACGCCGAGCCCGGCGACCTGGTCTGCCGCATCGGCCGGCCGCCCACCTACTGGTTCGGCGTGGTCGCGGGTCTGCTGAAGATGAGCAACGACAACGCCGACGGCACCTCGATGACCTACAGCGGCCTGCCGCCCGGCGGCTGGTTCGGCGAGGGCACGGCGCTCAAGCGCGAGCCCTATCGCTACAACATCCAGGCACTGCGGCGCAGCGTGGTGGCGGGGCTGCCGGTGGATGATTTCCACTGGCTGCTCGACCACTCGATCGGCTTCAACCGCTTCGTGATGAATCAGCTGAACGAGAGGCTGGCCCAATTCATCGCCGCCCGCGAGGCCGACCGGCTCAACAACCCCGACGCGCGGGTGGCGCGCAATCTGGCGGCGCTGTTCAATCCGGTGCTGTTTCCTGGCGTGGGCGAATTGCTGCGCATCACGCAGCAGGAGCTGGCCTATCTCATCGGGCTGTCGCGCCAGCGTGTGAACGAGGCTTTGCGCACCTTGGAGGCGCAAGGCGCGATTCGCGTCGAATATGGCGGGCTTCGCGTGACCGACCTCGAAGCGCTGCGTGCGAACGGGATGGCGGGGAAGGCTGTGGGCTAGCGGTGGGCTAGCGGCTACGCGTTGACCGGCAGCGCCTCGCGCACCAGCTTGTCGTCGGCATAGGGGCGGAAGTAGGCCGCAGTTTCCTCGACCGGGCAGTGCAGCCAGTCGTCGATCCATGCATCGCGCAGGATGACGGTGCGGCGTCGTTCAGGTTGCTCAGGCACGCCGAGGGTCAGCAACGCAAAGCTCTCGACGCACTGGCCGGCCGGCGAGCGCCAGCCATTCCACAGTCCGGCCAGCGCGAGAGGTTCGCCATCGGCGCGCGATACCCGCACGATCGAATCCTCGGTGTCGCCGGGTTGGAACAGACAGTCCGCGAGGATCACGCAACGGTGGCCGCGCTTCCAGGGCTGGTAGAAGTTGCGCTCGGCGGAGGCGGTTTCGCCGCGGGCCTCGTGTGTGAACTGGTCCTGGCCGTCTTTAGAGAACAGCGGGATCAGGCCCCAGCGTCCGGCGGCGATCTGGAAGCGTTCCGGCGGCTGCTCCTGGCCGACGCCATCCGCGCGAGGGCGCCGCACGAAAAGACCTTGTTCCCCCGGCCGGACGATCGACCCCCCGGGATCGCATGCAATACCGAAGCGCTGGGCGAAATGGCTTGGCTCGCTCGCTGCTTGGTAGTGGGTGGGCATGGCCGGGAATGTAAGAAGGGCGGGTGATTTTAGTCAACACGCCGATACCATCGGTTCGGCGTGGCGCCGTCGCCCGCAAGACCTTTCTCACGAAATCGCTCATGAATTCATCTCATCTCACTGTCATCACCGGTGCATCCCGCGGTCTGGGCCGCGCCATGGCCGAACAATTGCTGCAGCCCGGGCGGCGCCTGTTGTGCATCTCGCGCCAGAGCGACGACCAACTCGCCGCGCTCGCCCGCGATGCCGGTGCCGAACTGGAGCAGTGGCAGCAGGACTTGGCCGACCCGGTCGCGGCCGCCACGCGCCTCGCGGCCTGGCTGCAGGGGCTGGACGCGCAGGGCTTCGACAGCGCAACGCTCATCAACAACGCCGGCACCGTCGGGCGCCCGCGGCCGTTGTCGGAGGCTGTGTCGACCGAACTGGCGCAGGCGCTGCGCGTGGGCCTGGAGGCGCCGATGCTGCTGACCTCCGCCTTTCTCGGCGCGACCAAGGGCTGGCGCGCCGATCGCAAGGTGCTCAACATCTCGTCGGGGCTCGGCCGCAACGCGATGGGCAGCCAGGCGCCCTACTGTGCCGCCAAGGCAGGCATGGATCATTTCTCGCGCGCAGTGGCGCTCGAGGAGAAGGGCGCAGGCGGCGCCCGCATCGTGTCGCTCGCGCCCGGCGTGATCGACACCGACATGCAGGTGCAACTGCGCGAAAGCGAACCCGGCATGTTCCCGGACCATGTGCGCTTCCAGAAACTGAAGGCCGAAGGCCTGCTCGACTCCCCAGCCTCCGCCGCCGCCAAGATCCTCAAGTACCTGGACCGCTCGGACTTCGGCAGCAACCCCATCGCGGACGTTCGAGACCCGGCCTGACTGGTCTATTGCATCGTGAAGCGATCGCGCGTGGCGCGCGCGCATTCGTGCATCACGGTCAGCCCGCGCAGCACGGCGTCATTGCCGATGACGAAGGGATTGGGCTGCGCAGGCTGCTGGCGAAGCGCCTCGAGTCGGGGCAGTGCACTGTCGTAACCCGAGTGGTTCGACAGCAGCACGTCGACTTTCTGCTCCTTCGCCACCGTGCTCATGCGCTGGGTGGCCTGGATGTAGCTGTCGAGCCGCGGAATGTCTTTGCCGAAATTGAACGCCGTGCCGCCCCAGAGCATGGTACGGTAGGTCCGGTTGCCGGACTTCACGTCGAACACCGGCGTGATCGTGCCCATCGTGTGACCCGGCGTGAGGTAGAGCGTGACGGTGGTGTCGCCCAGCGTGATGCGGTCGCCGTCGTTCACGGCCATGTCGCGCTGCGGCGGCGCACCCCAGAGGGGCGTGGTGAACTCGAGCTGGGTCTCGGTCATCTTCCAGTCGGCTTCGCTCATCACGATGCGCGGCCGGTACTTCTGCACGAGGTACCGGGCGCCGCCGTAGTGGTCGCCGTGGCCGTGCGTGACGATCACGTACTTGATCTGCGCCGGGTCGAGCCCGAGCTTGCGCATTCCACCATCGATCAGCGCTGTCGCCTCGGCCTCGTTGTTGAGCGCGTCGACGAGGATGATGCCGTCGGAGGTCTTGATGGCCCACGCGCTGACCCAATCGGCGCCGACGTAATAGAGGTTGTCGAAAGCCTGCCCCGGTGGCGGTGGCGGCTTGTTGATGAGGGCCGCGATGCCCCGATCGGCTTCGGCTTGGGGCGGCCTGGTGGCGGGTGCCGGCTTGCACAGCACCAGCAAGGGCTGAAGATCGGTGCCGGCCGCCTGCGTGGCGGCGGCGACGTGTGCCGAAACGGTGGACTGCGAAGCCGGCTGGGAGGCGCAGCCCGAAAGGATCGCGGCGAGGAGACTTGCGCCGACCAGGGGGCGCCGGATGCTGGATCTGACTTTCAAGAGCGGTCTCCTCGCCGGTGCCCGGCTTGATGTTGTGAGACCGCGATTCTGCGGCGTCTACTCGATCGTTGCACCCGAGGCTTGCACGATGCCGCGCCACTTCTGGTAGTCCGTCTTGAGCAGGGTGCCGAATTGCTCGGGCGTCATGCTCTGCGGCTCGGCGCCTTGGGCAATGATCGCGGCTTTCATCTCGGGGGTCGCGAGCAGCTTGTTGACCTCGGCATTCACGGTCATGACGATGTCCTTGGGCGTGCCCGCCGGCATGAAGAGGCCATACCAGGTGCTGACGTCGAAGTCCTTGTACCCCAGTTCGGCCACGCTGGGGACATCGGGCAGCGAGCTGCTGCGGCGCAGCGAGGTCACGGCCAGCGGACGCAGCTTGCCCGACTTGATCTGCCCCATCGCCGACGGCAGCGAGGACACCATCAGGTCCACGTTGCCGGCCAGCACATCCATCATGGCGGCGTTGGAGCCCTTGTAGGGCACATGGCGCATCTTGATGTTGGCGGCGGTCTTGAAGATCTCGCCGGCCAGGTGGATGGTCGTGCCGTTGCCGGGCGAGCCGTAGGTGATCGAGTCGGGCGCCGCGCGCGCGGCGTCGACGACGTCGGCCAGCGTCTTGAACTTCGATTCGGTGCGGGTGACGATCACCACGGGCGTATAGGCCACGTGCGCCACGGCGGTCAGGTCTTTCGTGGGGTCGTAGCTCAGGTTCTTGTAGAGCCAGGGCGCGACGACCATGTTGTCCTTCTGGCCCATCACCATGTCGTAGCCGGTGGGGGCGGAACGCACGGCTTCGGCGATGCCGATGGTGCCGCCCGCGCCGGCGCGGTTGTCGGGCACCACGGTCCACTTGCTGGTTTCGGTGAGCTTGTTCGCGACCAGGCGCGAGAGGATGTCGGTGCCGCCACCGGGCGGGAAGGGCACGACGAGGCGGATCGGCTTGGCGGGATAAGGCTGGGCCTGCGCGGCGGCGGCGAACGCCAGCCCCAGGGCGATGGAGGTGATGAGCTTTCGGATCATGGGATGTCTCGTTGTGCGAGGCGCCGCCGGGGTGCGGCGCTATGCGCCGGCAGTGTGCCGGAACGAGACAGCCCGGGTGCTCTCGATTCGAGATGGCCGCCGTATCGAATGGCGACTCCCCGAGAGGGCGCCGCCGTCAGTGGACGATCGGCGGACCGAGATCCTCGGCGGGGTCCACAAAAGCCGTCACGACGACAGAGCCGCTGCCGCCGGGGCCGCGATCGTCGGCGCGCCGCTGCAGCGCCGCGATGCCGGCCATCATGGCCGCGCCGTAGGTCGGCATCGGCCCGGCGGCGGCGTCGATCGGGCGGCAGTCGCAACCGTCCTGCTTCTGCAGCACCCAATAGAAGTGGCCGGCGATCGGTTCGTCGACGACCAGTGCGATTGCTTCGGTGTCCATGGCGGTGATCCCTTTCGTCACTTCCGATGTACGGGTTGTACGCATCGCGAGGGCGACGGGATAGCAACGAATTCACGGCCTGGAGGCTGTCAATGCAAAAGCCCGGTCATGTGTGCAATACGCACACTTTGCCGAAGGCGCCGGGCGAGCAATGGGATGGCATTTACGCTTTCTTTACGGCCTCTCCCCGACTCTGTTGCCCCTTTTTACGCACGCCTGCCGAGACTGGAGCCTTATGTCTTGCATGCAGGAGCGATGGATGGCGATGAGATAACCTGCGTCGCCTCCGATTCATGAACGACGACGCCCGCCCCGACCCCGACGCGCTGCTGGCCCAGTTGCGCGCAGAGGAGCAACGCTCGCAGCGCGGCAAGCTGCGCATCTACTTCGGCGCCAATGCCGGTGTCGGCAAGACCTGGGCGATGCTGAGCGCCGCGCAGCGCGAGCACGCGGCGGGCCGTGATGTGGCGATCGGCGTCGTCGAGACGCACGGCCGCAGCGAGACCGCGGCGTTGCTGGCCGGACTCGACACGCTGCCCTTGCGCAAGGTGGCCTGCCGCGGCCGCAAGCTGTCCGAATTCGATCTCGATGCCGCGCTCGCGCGCAAGCCGGCCGTGCTTCTGGTGGACGAACTGGCACATACCAACGCTCCCGGCTCGCGGCACGCGAAGCGCTGGCAGGACGTGCAGGAACTGCAGGCTGCAGGCATCGAGGTCTGGTCGGCACTCAACGTCCAGCATCTGGAAAGCCTCAACGGCACGGTGGGTGCGATCACCGGCGTGCGCGTGCACGAGACCGTGCCCGACACCGTGCTCGACGAGGCCGAGGAAGTGGTGCTGGTCGACGTGACGCCCGACGAACTCACGGCGCGGCTCGCCGCTGGCAAGGTCTATCTGCCGCAGCAGGCCGAGCGGGCGGCGCAGAACTTCTTCCGCAAGGGCAACCTCATTGCATTGCGCGAGATCGCGCTGCGCCGCACCGCCGAGCATGTGGAAGACGACGTGCGCGGCTGGCGCGTGGAGCAGTCGGGGCCGCAGGGCGATGGCGGTCCGCCGGCCTGGAATACCTCGGGCGCGATCCTGGTCTGCGTCGGCCCCCATGAGGGCGCGGGGCAGACGGTGCGCACGGCAGCCCGGCTGGCGGGACAGCTCAACGTGCGCTGGCATGCGGCCTATGTCGAGACACCGCGGCTTCAGCGCCTCGATGCGGCGCAGCGCGACCGCATCCTCGCCGTGCTCCAGCTCGCGGAGGAACTGGGCGCCGAGACGGCGGTGCTCACCGGTGTCGACGTCGCCGAGGAACTCGCCGCGCAGGCCCAGCGCCTCAACTGCGCCACGCTCGTGGTGGGGCGCAGCGAGCCGGCGCAAGGTTGGGGGCGCTGGTGGCCTGCGCCCATGCTGACGCGCGAACTGGCGCGCCACGCGCCGGGCGTGGACATCGTCGAGGTCGCCCGGGCCGACAGTTCGCGCCGCCTCACGCACGGTCGTCCGGGCGGGCGGCGGGGCGATCCGGCAGTCGAAGACGCCGATCGCCCGCATGCGCGGCGGGCCGGCTACGCATGGGCGGCCGCCACCAACGTCGCGATCACACTGCTGGCGATGCCGCTGGTCGGTGTGCTGGAACTGGCCAATATCGTCATGCTTCTCCTGCTCGGGGTGGTGGGCGTGGCGATGCGCTTCGGCCGCGGCCCGGCCGCCTTCGCCGCGCTGCTCAACGTGGCGGCCTTCGACTACTTCTTCGTCTCGCCGCGGCTGTCGTTCGCGGTCAGCGACGTGCAGTACCTGGTGACCTTCGGTGTGATGCTCGGCGTCGGCCTGCTGGTCGGCCAGTTGACGGCGGGGTTGCGCTTCGCCGCGGGCGTCTCGGCGAGCCGGGAACGGCGCGCGCAGTCCCTGTTCGAGCTCACACGTGAATTGTCGGCCGCCCTCGAAAGCGCGCAGGTCGTGGCACTCGGCGCGGCGGCGGTGCAGGGGCATTTCGGCGGCCGTGCGGTGGTGCTGGTGACGGATGCCAACGATCGTCTCGTCGTGCCGGCGGATGCGCCGCCGGGCTTTGACCCGAGCGTGGCGGACTGGACCTTTCGCCAGGGCCAGCCGGCCGGCCTCGCGACGGCCACGCTCGCCGCGCAGCCCTGGCACTACACACCTCTGAAGGCGCCGATGCGGGTGCGCGGCGTCCTTGCGCTCGAACCCGCGCACCCGCGCTGGCTGCTGATCCCCGAGCAGGCCCAGCAGCTCGACACGCTGGCGCGCCAGATCGCGATCGCGCTGGAGCGCGTGCACTACGTCGAAGTCGCGCAGCAGGCCGTGGTCGAGATGGAATCGGAACGGCTGCGCAATGCGCTGCTCGGCGCCATTTCGCATGACGTCCGCACGCCGCTGACGGCGCTGATCGCATTGGCCGAATCGCTGCAGACTCTAGAAGGCACTGGCAACCAGCGCGCCGCCGCGCGCGCAATCGTCACGCAGGCGCACCAGCTTCACGCGCTGGTGAGCAACCTGCTGGACATGGCCCGGCTGGAAAGCGGCATTGCCGGCGGTACTGTCAACCTGCGGCGCGACTGGCAGTCGGTCGAGGAAGTGGTGGGCTCCGCCATTCGCGCCGCACGGCCTGCGCTGGGCGACAAGGTGGTGCAGACCGCGCTGCCCGCGGAACTGCCGCTGGTCGAGTTCGACGCGGTGCTGATCGAGCGCGTGCTGGTCAATCTGCTCGAAAACGCCGGCAAGTACGGCGCCGCACCGATCGTGGTCGGCGCGCAAGCCACCGATCGCGCGGTGGTGCTGAGCGTGCGCGACCACGGCCCGGGCCTGCCGCCATCGCTGCGTGGCCGCGAGCAGACGCTGTTCGACAAGTTCACGCGTGGCCAGGCCGAATCGGCCACGCCCGGCGTCGGGCTGGGCCTGGCGATCTGCAAGGCGGTGGTGAGCGCGCATGGTGGCGAGATCACTGCGGCCAACGCGGCGGGCGGCGGGGCAGAATTCACCGTCACGCTGCCGCGCCGCGCGCCGCCCTTGCCGGCGGAGTCGAGCGATATTCCCGCCTGAGAACCGAGCCATGCCCAGCCCCACCGCCATCGTCATCGAGGACGAACCGCAGATCCGCCGCTTCGTGCGCGGCGCGCTGGAGGCCGAAGGGTGGCAAGTCCATGAGGCCGGCACGCTCCGCGAAGGCCTGGCGGCGGCCGGCACACGACAGCCCGATCTCCTGGTGCTCGACCTGGGGCTGCCGGACGGCGATGGCGTCTCGCTGATTCGCGATGTGCGCGGTTGGTCGGGCGTGCCGATCATCGTGCTCTCGGCCCGCACCGACGAGGCTGACAAGATCGCTGCTCTTGATGCCGGCGCGGACGACTACCTGACCAAGCCTTTCGGCACCGGCGAACTGCTGGCCCGGGTGCGCGCCAACCTGCGCCGGCCTCGTACGGCCAACGGAGGCGAAGAGCCCGACCCGGTGTTCCACTTCGGCGAGGTCGAGATCGACCGCACGGCAAGGCTGGTGCGGCGCGCGGGCGCCGAGGTGCATCTCACGCCGACCGAATACCGGCTGCTGTCGGTGCTGATCGCCAACGCCGGGCGGGTCATCACGCAGCGCCAGTTGCTGCGCGAGGTGTGGGGCCCGTCGCATGGCGAGCAGAGTCACTACTTGCGCATCTACATGGGCCACCTGCGCCAGAAGCTCGAAGCCGACCCCGCGCAGCCGCGGCACCTGCTCACCGAGACGGCGGTGGGGTACCGGCTGGTGGCGTGAGTGCGTCCCGGCGCGACGGCCGTCCGCGCGCGAGCAGCACGACGGCTACGCCGCCGAGCACCGCGGCCGATGCCGTGACAAGGCGCAGGCTGACGGATTCGTCGAGAAAGAGCACGCCGCCGAAGGCCGCGATCACCGGCACGCTGAGCTGAACGGTGGCCGCACTGGTCATCTTCAGTTCGCGCAGCGCGGCGTACCAGATCACGTAGCCGATGCCGGAACTCAGGATGCCGGAAGCCAGCCCGTAGCCGATGCCTGCCGCGTCCCATTTCATGGAAGGGAGCATCGCCGCGCTCACGGCCAGCGCCAGCGGCGCGGCACGCACGAAGTTGCCAGCCGTCGCGCGGGTGGGATCGCCTGCACCCTTGGCGCGGAGCGAGTAGACGGCCCACGCCACCCCCGCTGCAGTCATCAGCAGGGCGCCCTGCAAGGGCGGCGCCGACAGGCCGGGCAGCAGCAGGAAGACCAGTCCGCCCACCGCCAGCGCGAAGCCGGCGATCTGCCACCGCGCCAGCCGTTCACCCCGATACAGGCCCCAGCCGATCATGCTGATCTGCACTGCGGCAAAGAGCAGCAGCGCGCCGGTGCCGGCCGGCAGGCTGAGGTAGGCGAAGGAAAAGGCTTCCGCGTAGACGAACAGGGCCACGGCCGAGAGCCAGCCGCCCCCGAGGCTCTTCGTCCCCGGCCCGCTGCGCTGCGCCGCGATGAGCCAGAGCACCAGGGCGCCCGAGATCAATCGCACGGACGTGAAGCTCGCCGCATCGATGCCGGTATGCAGCAAGGCCAGTCGGCACAAGAGCGAGTTGCCGGCAAAGGCCAGCATGGCGAGTGCAGTGAGGGCAATGAGTTTCATCGGTGGACGTGGGAGTCGCGGCACGATTGGAACACTGCCGCCTGCGTGAATCGCGGAGAATCGTTCGCCCACCGAACCTCTGTGCGACCCCATGCCCGATACGCCCGCCCCATCCCGCCTCAACAAACGCATGGCCGAACTGGGCCTGTGCTCGCGTCGCGAAGCGGACGACTGGATCGCGCAAGGCTGGGTGAAGGTCAACGGCCAAGTGGCCGAGATGGGCGTGAAGGTGACGCCGGCCGACCGCATCGAGGTCGACAAGAAAGCGCATAACCAGCAACAGCAGCAGGTGACGATCCTGCTGCACAAGCCGATGGGCTATGTGAGCGGGCAGGCCGAGGACGGTCATGAGCCGGCGGTGGTGCTGATCAATCCGCGCACGCACTGGCGCGAGGACCCGAGCCGCAATCGCTTCTCGCCGCCGCAGCTGCGTGGCCTCGCGCCGGCTGGCCGGCTGGACATCGATTCGGTGGGCCTGCTGGTGTTCACGCAGGACGGGCGCGTCGCACGGCAGTTGATCGGAGAAGACTCCAACATCGAGAAGGAATACCTGGTGCGGGTGTCGTACGGGCCGGTCGCGCAGAACTCGCAAGCCGCTTTTCCGCGAGAGCAACTGGCGAGGTTGCGGCACGGGTTGAGTCTGGATGGTCAGGCGTTGAAGCCGGCGCGGGTCGAGTGGCAGAACCCGGAGCAGTTGCGTTTCGTTTTGACCGAAGGCAAGAAGCGGCAGATTCGGCGCATGTGTGAACTGGTGGGGCTCAAGGTCGTGGGGCTGAAGCGCATTCGGGTTGGGAATGTGGTGCTGGGGAATCTGCCTGTGGGGCAGTGGCGCTATCTGGGGGCGCACGAGCGCTTTTGAGTTACGGCGATTGTCGTGATGGGGTGGCGTCCTCGGGCGGTGTGCCCTGTGCCGGCCGACGTCACCGGCCGCTTCGCGGCTGCCCTGCGCTGCTCGCGACAGGCGGGGTCCGCGCAAACTCGCTGCGCTCAAACACGCGCGGCCCTTTTTCCGCCTGTCGTTGCGCTGCTCGGCGGTGCCTCAACGGCCGGCCCAGGGCACACCGCCCGACGACGCTGGGCCGTGATGGTTGAACTGTTCGCCTCAGCGGTTGTGATGGCGTGCAGGCTGCGGACGTCGGAGGCACGCATATCCGTTGCACACCCCAGAGCCTGGTGGGCGGTGCGGGTTGGGCGACCCCTCTACCCCGCCTGAAGCGAGCACTGCAGGGCAGCCCGAAGGGCCGGTGTAGCGGGGTCGACCGGCCCGCACCGCCTACCGGGCGCCCGCCCCAAGGGGAAAGCCGGACCTCATGCACAGCTAAGAATTCAGGCGTAGCCTCCCAAAACTGTGTGTCACACAAGGAGCCCTCGTGCGCGCATTGCTCGTGGAAGACGACGAAATGATCGGCCGCAGTCTCATGCATGCGCTCGACAACGCAGGCTGGTCGGTCGATTGGGTGCGTGACGGCGCGTTGGCCCACAGCGCCCTTGCCGACGGCGGCTACACCTGCGTGCTGCTCGACCTGGGCTTGCCCAAGGAAGACGGAACCGAGGTACTGCGACGCGCCCGCAAACGCGGTGACGCGACCCCCGTGCTGGTGCTCACCGCACGCGACGGGCTCGACCACCGCATCCATACCCTCGACCTCGGCGCCGACGACTACCTGCTCAAGCCCTTCGAGCTGCGCGAACTTCTCGCGCGCATGCGTGCCGTCGTGCGGCGACGCGACGGTGCCGCGCACTCCGTCATCGGCACCGCCGCGCTGCAACTGGACCTCACCACCCGCGACGTCATCGTCAATGGCGTCCGCGAAGTCCTCACCGCTCGTGAATTTTCGTTGCTGCATGCCCTGCTCGAACGACCCGGCGCCATCCTCTCGCGCGAGCAACTCGAGGACCGCATCTACGGCTGGGGCGAAGAAGTCACCAGCAACGCCATCGACGTCCTCATCCACGGCATGCGCCGCAAGCTCGGCGCCGAGGCGATACGCAACGTGCGCGGGCTCGGGTGGCGGGTCGTGCCGGCGTGACCGTATCGGGATTTCGACCCCGATCGCTGCGCGCGCGCCTGCTCTGGTGGCTGGTCGCGCTGCACCTCGTGGCCATTGCGACCACCGCCTGGCTCTCCTATGTTGCCTACGGCCGCCTGGTCAACAACTTCATGGACGACCAGATGCGGCTCGTGGCCGAATCGCATGCGACGCACCACCGTCTGCCCGCACTGCAACCTGCGAGCGACGAGGATGTGTTCCGGCGCGGCACCTTCGTCGTGCAGATCTTCGATGCCGACGGCCGCACGCTCCTCGCCAGTTCATGGCCTGCGCTCGACATGCCGCTGCAGACCGAGCCGGGCTTCAGCGACGTGCGATTGGGCACCAAGGGCAGCGACGCATGGCGCGTCTACACCGCCGAGGAAAACCCGGCGGCCGGCGTGCAGATCGTTCAGAACGACAGCTTCCGCCGCAACGGCATCGTGCGCCGCGCCCTGCTGGAGAGCCTGCCGATCCTCGTTCTGTTGCCGATCACGCTGCTGATCCTGCTGCTCATCGTGTCGGCCGCATCGCGCTCGCTGCGCGCCGTGGCGCATGACGTCGCTGCGCAGGAGGAGGGCAACCCCGCCGAGCTGCCGGTCGCCAGGGTGCCCGAGGAAATCGCGCCGCTGGTCACCGCCTTCAACAGCCTGCTTTTCCGTCTTCGCAACACCTTGTCGGCGCAGCAATTGTT
>Ga0247825_10000690_pt1 | contig 21618 bp, 23 predicted proteins | sample 13C_Vanillin_Day_FD_194413 | JGI IMG/M metagenome (GOLD analysis project Ga0247825, IMG submission 194413) | Soil microbial communities from agricultural site in Penn Yan, New York, United States - 13C_Vanillin_Day48 | ecosystem: Environmental > Terrestrial > Soil > Agricultural land | place...
TGTTCCCGACGATGTTCCTGGTCTGGCCGCTTGCCGACAGCCCGGCTCTGGCGCGCGCGCTGTGCCGCAGCTACAACGACTGGATCGCGGCGAAGTGCGCGAGATCGGGCGGGCGCCTGCGCTGGGTTGCTACGGTGCCGCTGCCTGATGTCGAAGGATCGGTGGAGGAGATTCGAAGGATTGAAAAGCTCGGGGCGAGCGGCGTCATGACGCTCGGTACCGCCGGGCCCATGACGCTGAGCGATCGCCACCTCGATCCGTTCTACCGGACGCTGGAAGAGCGCAGCCTGCCGCTCTGCGTGCACGTCGGCTGGTCCTTCCCGCCGGTGAACGAGCTCTACGACAATGTCTACGAGACGATGATCACGCCGTTCGCGCTGCCGATCTTCATGGGCTTCTCGAGCCTCCTCATCGGCGGCGTGCTCGAGCGCTTCCCGCGCCTGAAGGCGGGCTTCTTCGAGGCGGGCGTGGAGTGGGTGCCCTATTGGCTCGACCGCATGGAGCGCTTCTACAGGCAGCCGCCAGGCGGCTCGAGGAAATCCGACCTGCCGGCGCGCAACCCGCGCGAGTACATCGAGGCGGGGCGCGTTTTCTGCAGCTGCGAGCTGGACGAGGCGCGCATCGGGCCGGTGGCGCAGGTGATCGGCGACGATTGCATCCTCTACTCCTCGGACCTGCCGCACGCGCACCGCGTGTTCGACGCCATCAGGCTTTTTCGCGACCGCAACGACGTGGCCGAGCCCGTCAAGGCCAAGATCCTCGGCAACGGCGCGCGCTTCTTCCCGTTCCAGGGATGAGCGTCCGGGAGGCGGCACGACTCATGCTCCAGCGCGAGGGGTGAAGCGCCTCCTAGCTATTGTCCTTCTCGCCGGAGCGGCTCAGGCACAACCGATTCCCGACACGCTCGAGCAGCGCCTGCTCGCTTGCGCGGCGTGCCACGGCAAGCACGGCGAAGGGCTGGAGGCGAACGAGTACTACCCGCGCATCGCCGGGAAGCCGGCGGGCTACCTCTACAACCAGCTGGTGAATTTCAGGGAGCGGCGCCGCGAGTCGTCGCCTTCGATGAGCTTCATGGTGGCGTATCTCTCCGATGCGTACCTGCGCGAGATCGCGGAGCATTACGCTGCGCTGCCGCCTGCTTATCCGCCGCCGGCGCGGCGGCCGACCGCCGAAGTGCTCGCGCGCGGCGAAACCCTGATGACGAAGGGCGATCCGGTGCGCAAGATCCCTCCGTGCACCGCTTGCCACGGCGAGGCGCTGACCGGGATGCAGCCGGCGATTCCCGGCCTCGTCGGGCTGGACGCGCAGTACATCGCGGCCCAGATGGGCGCATGGCGCAATCGGCTGCGCCGCGCTCAAGAACCCGACTGCATGGCAAGCATCGCCGGGCTGCTGGGTCCGGGCGATGTCGCCGCCGTGTCCGCGTGGCTCGCAAGCCGGCCGGCGTCGCTGCACGCGGCTCCGCTGCCCGCGGGATCGCTCAAGCTGCCGATGGACTGCGGTGGCGTATGAGGGGGCTTGCGCTGGTTGCCGCGCTGGTGCTCGCGCTGGTGCTCGTGTACCAGCTCGGGGAGCGGCCGGAAGAAACGCCGCCGCCTGCACCGGCGAGCGCAGAGTCAGCCGAGCGCGGACACTATCTCGTGCGCGCCGCGAACTGCGTGTCCTGCCATACTGCCCGCGGCGGCGAGCCCTATGCCGGGGGCCGCGCCATCGCCACGCCGTTCGGCACGCTGTACAGCTCGAATCTCACGCCTGATCCCGAGACCGGCATCGGCCGCTGGTCGGCCGACGACCTGTGGCGCGCGCTTCACGAGGGCAAGTCCCGCGACGGCGATCTGCTGTATCCGGCGTTTCCGTACCCGCACTACACCCGGATGCGGCGTGCGGATGCCGATGCGATGTTCGCGTACCTGAGGACGCTCAGGCCCGTGCGCAATGCGAACCGGCCGCACGAGATGCGCTTTCCGTACGACAAGCGTCCGCTACTCGCGGGGTGGCGCGCGCTTTACTTCGATCAGGGCAGCTTCAAGGAGGACCCCGGCCGTAGCCGGCAGTGGAACCGCGGGGCCTACCTCGTCGAAGTGCTCGGACATTGCAGCGCCTGCCATGGTGAGCACGGCGGTCCCATGCCGATGCAAAGCTGGTACGCGCCCTCGCTGGCGCCGGCCCGGGAAAGCGGACTCGGCGCGTGGGAAGTCGGCGAGATCGTGGAGCTGCTGAAGACCGGCGTGGCGCCGCGCGGCGCGGTCTTCGGGCCGATGGCCGAAGTGGTGCGCGACAGCCTGCAGCACCTCACCACGGAGGACCTCACCGCCATGGCCGTGTACCTCAAGTCGCGCCAGGGCGATGGAAACCCCGACGCGGGCGGCGCAACGGTCTCGGATCCGCAGCGCGCGCAGATGATGAAAGAGGGCGCGGCGATTTACCGCGACCGCTGCGCCGGCTGTCACCAGGAGAACGGCGAAGGCGTGCCGCGTGCCTACCCGCCGCTCGCCGGCAACCGGGCCATCCTCATGCGCAATCCGGTGAACGCCATCCGCATCACGCTGAACGGCGGCTTTCCGCCAAGCACGCAGGGCAATCCGCGGCCCTTCGGCATGCCGCCTTTCGCGCACCAGTTGAGCGACCGCGAGGTCGCCGCTGTCGTCACCTACATCCGCGGCGCCTGGGGCAACGCGGGCGCTGCCGTTTCCCCCGCCGAAGTCGCAAGCGGAAGAGGCGTCCCGCTAGACTGAAATGGGGTCTGTCCCCATTTCAGAAGATGATGCTGGGGTTGCGCAGGTTCTGGTCGCAGTCGATGAGGTTTACCTGCCGCACCTCGATCTCCTCGCGGCTGTCGCGCAGGCGCAGGCGATGGCCGCACCAGCCGGACCAGAAGCGCGTCTCGCCGGTGCGGAAGTCGCTCACCAGGAAATTGGAGCGCACCAGCAGGCGATCGTCGTCCGCAGGGAAGACCTCGACGTTGCTTACCATGCGCACGGTGCGCGAGGCCGGCGTCTGCGACCAGGCGGTGCCGGTCTTGAGACGGTAGACCCGGTCCTCGAGGCGGCGCCGGTCGTCGAATGCCACCGCGACCTCGCGGCGCGGGTCGCCGCCCGGAGTGGCGGGAATCCAGTAGATGCAGTGCGGGGAGTACATCGCCAGCCAGTCGTCGAAGCGGGCCTGGTCGAGCAGGCGCGCCTCGCGCTCGAGCAGCATCCGGCAGCGTTCCCGGGTAGTGGGCTCGGAAATGATTTCTCCGGGCCAGCGGGCGAAGGTCCCTACCAGCTCGTCGTAGAAGCCCTGGTCAACGTACGACACTGATCCTCGGCTCGGTACTCATCAGGCGCTTCCATTCCTGCATGTGGCTGCGCATGAACACTTCGTCGGTGGCGGGGGCCTTGAGCGAGCCGTCGGGCTCCTCGCGCACCCGCCCCGGGATGCCGAGGCCCCGGTGCATGTACACCCACTCGTCCTCGCACGCCGCGAGGCCGCGCTGGATCTCTTCGAAGTTGGCTGCGTCGTCCACCTCTCCGAAGTTCGGAAACGCCTCCTGCGTGCGCAGCCGCAGCGCGTTGACGTCGTCGACCGCGCCGCCGAGCTCGCCCGCCTCGTCCACCACCACGGTGGCATACCAGGTGGCGTCGGTCTCGTCTACGGCGAGCGGCTGGAACACCTGGATGTGGTTGCCGAGAATCGACAGGTTGGGGAACACGTTGATGTTGACCGCTTCCGCCGCCGCGAGATCGAGCGCCCGATCGGCTTTTTCTCCCAGCTTCTTCCTTATCGACGATTCGAAATGCGCCATGCCCGGGTGCGGCGCTTCCTTCTCCCAGAGCGCCCCGGGGCGCTTCTCGATATTCGGGCGCTTGTCCTTGAAATGGTGGCCATTCGCGAATACCTGCACGTACATCGGCGCCTCGTCCGGCTTGCCGAGGTAGAACGACATGCCCTTCGTGGGATCGGCCTGCATGCGGTTTTCCATCTCGAGCAACGAGCGATGCGAGAACACCACGTGGTAGCCGTCGGCCGCGTTGTCGTACGCGAGCTTCCAGTTACCCTTGTACTTGAGGCGGTTGGCCTCGCGCACCTCCAGCTTGCCGCCCGGGTGCCTCTCGATCCATTCATCCAGGGGTTTTCTTACTCCCCCCAGGTAGTCGCCGAGGGGAGGGGCGTCGAGATTCAAGGTGCCGAAGACGAAACCCCGGTAGCTCTCCACGCGCGGCACCTGCGCGAGGTTGAACTGCGAATCCTTGAAGTCGCAGGCGTAGCCCTCGGGCCAGGGCACGCCGCGCAGCTTGCCGGTGTTGAAGTACGTCCAGCCGTGGTAGGCGCACTGGAAGGTACGCGCGTTGCCGCGCTCCTGGCGGCACACGCGCGCGCCGCGATGCGTGCAGCGGTTGTAGAGCGCGCGGATTTTTCCCTGCGAATCGCGCACCACGATCAAGGGGCGCAGCCCCAGGCGCGCGCTGATGAAGTCGTCGGGGTTCGGGATCTGGCTCTCGTGCGCGAGGTACACCCAGACCGCGCCGAACACGTGCGTCATCTCGCGCTCGAAGAGCGCCGCGTCGGTGTAGATGGAGCGGTGCACCCGGTCCTCTCGGACCAGGTTGTCAAAAAAAGTCGAAGTATTCATTTTGCTCCCAGGCGGTGGGCTCCTCCGCGCTGGCCCGGTTCTTGTCCATCCAGGCCTTGAAGCGGCCGAGCTCGCTGCGCTTGAGCTGCAGGAAGTAGGCGACGAACAGCTCGCCGAACTGCGCGCGGAACAGCGCGCTGCGCTCGAGCGCGACGAGGGCTTCCTCGAGGCTCTTTGGCAGCATCGGCCGCTCCGCGGCGTAGGGATCGTCGTCGCGCGGCCCGGGCTGCAGCTTGCGCTCGATGCCGTCCAGGCCGCCGACGATCTGCGAGGCGATGTAGAGGTATGGATTGGCGGCCGGCTCCCCCGTCCGGTTCTCAAGGCGCGTGGCAGGATCTCCGGCGCCGCCCAGCACGCGGATCATGGCGCCGCGGTGGTCGTAGCCCCACGCCGCGCGGTCCGGGGCGAGCGAATTGGGCTTGTAGCGGCGGTAGCCGTTCACCGTGGGCGTGGCGAAAGCCGTGGCCGCCTGGGCGTTGGCGAGGAGCCCGGCCAGGAACCATTCGCCGATCGCCGACAGCGGCTCGCCCTCGCGCTCAGGCATGAACGCGTTGCGCTTGCCCTCGACCAACGACTGGTGGAGGTGCCAGCCGCTCGCGTAATGGCCCTTGAGCGCCGGGCGCGCCATGAAGGTGGCAAAGCATCCGAGCCGCCGGCACACCTGTCGCGTGGCGGTGCGAAAGAGCAGCATGTCGTCGGCCGCGCGCAGCGCGGACTGCGCGGTGAACGTGCACTCCACCTGCCCGGGGCCCCATTCGTTCTCGATGGAGCGCAGGGGCAGCCCGAGCTTCGTGTAGGCCGACGCCAGCTCGCCGAGCACCGGCTGCATCAGGTCCATGTTGGTCTCGGAGTGGTACGAGTAGCCCGGCTCGATCGGCGCGGTGCGCAGCGGGCGGCCGCGCACGCCGGGTATGCCGACATGCTCATCGCCGAGGTGCTCCTCCGCGACGCGGGCGAGGTACCACTCGACTTCGAGGCCGACCTTGAGGTCGTAACGCGTGCGCTTCAGCTGCCTCTTCAGCAGGTGCCGGGGCGAAAAGTGAAACGGCTTGCCGTCCCTGAAATATTCGTCGCACAGCACCCAGCCGACGCTCGGCGCCCACGGCAGCACGCGGAACGTGGCCGGGTCGGGGACGACGACGAGGTTGGGCGAGCCTGTCATCTCGGGCAGCCCCATGCCGCCGCCGCGCGTGAACGACCGGAACACGCGTCCGCCCGCGGAATCGAGCGTGGTGGTGGCGACGTTGATGTTGTAGCCCGCGTCCAGCGCGTCGATGAACACCGGCACGCTGAGCGCCTTGGCGCGCGATGCGCCGTGCGGATCGGCCCAGGCAAGCCGCACCAGGTCGAGCTTCTCCTTGCCGATGCGGCGCTTGAGCTCCGTCGCCTGCGCGCGCTGCTCTTCGGACCAAAGTCCGTGCTTCTCGACGAACATGGCACGATTCTATGCCTTAACATTTCGACTGCCGTCGTCGTCTCGAAAAGGAGAATGCGTGTGTATGTCGTGACAGCAGCGGGCCGCCAGGCCTGGGAGTCGCAGGATGCGGCGGTGCCCGAGGACTACCGGCGCCTGCTCTGGCTCATCGATGTGCAGGGCGACACGCGGGCCATCAGGAGCCTGCTGCGCCAGCATCCGGAGCAGCTGGTCAGGGACTGGCTGCGCGAGCTGCTGGATCTGCGCCTGGTCGAGTCGCGCGAAAGGGGCCTCGACCTCGATACGACGTTTCCGCTGGTGCTCGACGAGCCGGCGCCGGCCGATGGCGCCCAAGCCTCCGCCGCCCTCTCCAGCACCGGCGCCTACCTGGTTCCGAGGGAGAATAAGCCCGCAACCGCCAAGCCGCCGCAGGAAACGACGGTGCTCATCGTGGAGGACGATCCGGACCAGCTGGCGCTCGCGGATCTGCGGGTCAGCGCGGCGGACTACAGAGTACGCACCGCCTCGTCGGTCGACGAGCTCACGCGGCGGCTGCTGGAGGAGGGTCCGCCGGACCTGCTGCTGCTCGACGTCATGTTGCCCGACGGCAACGGCTTCGATATTCTCGCGAAGCTGCGGCGCCATCCGAAATTCGCCGAGCTGCCGATCGTCATGCTGACCGTGGTGAGCGACGCGGAGCACGTGGCCACCGGGCTTGGGCTCGGCGCGGACGGCTATGTAACCAAGCCGTACTCGAAAAACATCCTTGTCGGCGTCATCAAGGGAGTCCTCGGTACGCCGCCATGACCAAGGCTACCGGCGAGTCGGAGACCCTGCAGATCGATCGGCGGCTCGCCGCGCTGGCGGTACGGGCGCGGAACGAGAAAGAGATCGAATACGCGTGGGAGCTGTTCCGGCTCGAGTACTTCCCGGGCTGGAAGCCCGCGCGCGTGGCGAGCGCGCTGGCCACCTGGTCCCGGCGCCACGCCATCAACGTCGCGTTCCGCATACGCAAGGAGCACGACGTGGCGACCATCTTCATGGTCCTCAGCAGGGGAGCGGCGTAGCGCCGTACCGGTGCTCCGGCTGATCGATGTCACCAAGCGCTTCGGCGCTCGCAGCGTCCTGAATGCCGTCACGCTGCAGGTTGCGGCCGGGGAGTACGTGGCCGTGGTGGGCGACTCCGGAATCGGCAAGTCGACGCTCCTGAACGTCATCGCCGGGCTCGAGCCGGTCGACTCCGGAAAGATCCATTTCGGGGAGACAGATGTCACCGGGCTGCGCGACGACGAGCTCGCGCGGCTGCGACGCGAGTATTTCGGCTTCGTGTTCCAGGCGTTCCACGTGCTGCCGCACCTCACGGTCGAGGAAAACGTGGCGCTGCCGCTGCTCCTGCGCGGGACCCCGGACAGGGAAAAAGCCAGAAGCCTGATTGCCGCCGTCGGCCTCGAGGGCCGCGAGGCAAGCCCGCCGCGCGAGCTTTCCGGCGGCGAGCTGCAGCGCGTGGCAATCGCGCGCGCGCTGGTTGGGGATCCGAAACTCGTGCTGGCTGACGAGCCGACCGGCAACCTCGATCCGGACAACGCGCGGCAGGTGCTGGCGCTATTGCGGGCGCAGGTAAAGGAGCGCGGCGCGGCTGCGATCCTCGCCACGCATTCGCGCGAGGCGGCCGCGGCGTGCGACCGCCGCTACCGGCTCACCGCCGAGGGGCTCACTCCTTCGGATTGATGCTGCGCAGGTCCTCGACCAGGGCGAGCAGGCGCTGGGTCTGACGGTCGACGATCTCGACCATCTTGCGGCTTTCCGGGTCGAGGCTCTCGACGCGCTTGAGGTAGTCCACCGAGTGGCGCACCGGTCCGAGGATGTTGCGGAACTCGTGCGCCATCATGCCGAGGAACTTGCGCGTGCGCTCGTCGGTGGCCTCGTGGCGCTTCTGCAGGCTGAGGTCACTCACCAGGCACATCTTCTGCCCGTCGGCCATGGCCGTCACGGTAATGAGCGCGGTCACCACCTGGCCGTCGGAGCGGCGCAGGCGCACTTGCGCTTGGGAGCTCGTGCCGCCGCGCGCCTCGAGCAGCGACTGCAGCGCTCCGCGGTCGCCGTTAACCACGAGCTTCTCCAGCGACATGCTGAGCAGCCTTTCCTTGCCCATGGCGAGCATCGAGCTCATGCGCTGGTTGGCATAGGCGATCTCGCCGTACGCACCGATGATGACCACGCCCTGCTGCATGCGCTCGACCGCCGCCTGGTAGAAGCGCTGCGCCGAGTCCAGCATCACCACCTGGTCGCCGCCCACCACCAGGGCGTCCACCGAGCCGTTGCGGATCGCCTCGACGGTCGCGCCCGCGACCTCCTCGTCGTGGCTGAGCGGGGTGACGAGCAGGGTGATGAAGTCGTCGTTGACCGAAACCAGCGACATGCGCACGCGGCGCTCCGCGCCGTCACGCGCACGCAGCGTAGCCGTGACCTCGGATTGGCCGGGCCGCGGCGCGAGCAGGCCGTCCAGCTTCGGGCGGTCGGAGGGCGCGAGGTAGCTATGCAGCGGCACGCGGAAAAGGTCGATCGGCCGCACGCCGATCAGCTCGGCGAAGGCGTGGTTGCTGAACATGATCTCGCCGCTGCGGCTCATGGTCAGCGCGCCCTGCTGCATTTCCTCCACGAGCTGCCGATAGCGCGCATACGCGCCCGACAACAGCAGCACGCGCTTGCTGTCCTCGCTTTCGCCGACCACGAAAGCGTCCACGCTGCCCATGGTGATGGCGTGGCGCAGCTCCTCGGCGTCCTCGAGCTGCTGCTTGAGGGACTCGATCTGCTGCTCGAGCGCTTCGGGATCCATCGTGGAGGAGGCGGGGAAGTTCATGGCTGTACCCTAGCTTAGCTGTTTCAGTTGCAGACCGACGAGCGCCCGCTCGGTGTCCGACAGGTCGCCGATGATCTTGCGCACCGGGTCGGGCAGCTTGCGCACCAGTGTCGGGATGGCCACGATCTGGTCGTCCTTGGCAAGGCGCGGATTCTTCAGAAGGTCGACGATCTCGATCTCGTAGCGGCCGGCGAGGTGCTCCTCGCACACCTTCTTCAGGTTCTTGATCGCCGCGAGCGACTTGGGCGTCTGGCCTGCGGTGTACAGGCGCAGCTCCCACTTCTCCTCACTCGCGGCCCGGCGGGTCGTCATTTACGCCTTCCCTTGTTGGCTGATGCCGTATCCGAGCCGCGCCGGATCGCGGCGGCGCTGCGGTTTTGGGTGATCTGCTGCTCGCGGGCACGGTCCTGTTCGGCGACGACCTTCGACTCGTCCTCGACCACCTCGAATTCGGTGCGCAGTGCGGCGATCTGCGCTTCCAGTGCGGCGCGCCGGCGCGCGAGGTCGCGCTGCTTGCGTTCCATTTCCTGTGCGCGCACTTGGGCAGCCGCCCGCTCGCGCTCCTCCTGCGCCGCGCGCATGGAGCCGGTGAGGACCCCCTCGGGACCGATGTATACGTCCTCGAGCTTGATGCCTTCGCTAGTGATGAGGAATTCGCGAATCTGGTTCGAGTGTTTCATGCCGCGCGACTTCAGCACGTAGATGCCGCGGTTGCGCTCGCCGGCGAGCTCGATGTCGCGCAGCAGGATCCAGGTGTCGATGAGCGAGGAGACGCCGACGTCGGTCCTCTCCCAGGCGTTGCCGCCCGCGGTAAGGTTCACGAACATCGCCGTGATCTGGCGCGACTTCAGGAAGTCGATGAGCCGCAGCAGCATCGCCTCGGCCTCGGCTTCGGTGCCGGCGCTGGAAAGGTTGCTGATCGGATCGATGATCACCGCGTGCGGCTTGAAGTCGTTCACAGCCTTGTGGATGCTGGCGAGGTGCAGCTCGATGCCGTGCATGGTCGGACGCGAGGCCTCCACGCGCAGCAGGCCCTTCTTGATCCACGGCGCAAGGTCCCGTCCAATGCTCTTCATGTTGCGCATGAGCTGCGCCGGAGACTCCTCGAAGGCAAGGTAGAGGCAGCGCTCGCCGCGTTGGCAGGTGGCGTCGGCGAAATGCGCACAGAGGCTGGTCTTGCCGGTGCCGGCCGTGCCCGATACCAGGATCGAGGAGCCGCGGTAGTAGCCTTCGCCGCCGAGCATGGCGTCGAGGCGCGGCACGCCGCTCGAGACCCGCTCGGTGCTGACCTCGTGGTTGAGGTGCAGCGAGGTGAGCGGCAGGACATGGATGCCGTCCTCGTCGATCAGGAACGGATACTCGTTGGTGCCGTGGGTGCTGCCCCGATACTTGACGATGCGCAGCCGGCGCGTCGACACCTGGTCGTGCACGCGATGGTCGAGCAGGATCACGCAGTCGGAGACGTATTCCTCGAGGCCCTGGCGCGTGAGCTGTCCTTCGCCGCGCTCGCCGGTGATGACGGCGGTGACGCCCTTGTCCTTTAGCCAGCGGAACAGGCGGCGCAGCTCGGCGCGCAGGATCGCCTGGTTGGTGAAGCCGCCGAACAGGCTCTCGAGGGTGTCGAGCACCACGCGCTTCGCGCCCACCGTGTCGATCGCCAGGTTCAGGCGCAGGAACAGGCCCTCGAGATCGAACTCGCCGGTCTCCTCGATCTCGTTTCGCTCGACGCGGATGTGGTCGACGTAGATCTTGTTGTCGGCGACCATCCTGTCGAGGTCGAAGCCGAGCGAGCGCACGTTCTGCGCCAGGTCCTGCTCGGTTTCCTCGAACGCCATGAAGACGCCCGGCTCGCCGAACTGCTCGGCGCCGCGCAGCAGGAACTCCATGGCGAAGAGCGTCTTGCCGCAGCCTGCGGCGCCGCACACGAGCGTCGGCCGGCCTTTCGGCAGGCCGCCGAGCGTGATCTCGTCAAGTCCTGATATTCCGGTGGGCGTTTTCGGCAGCGTGCCGCGCGACGCCTTTGCCCGGGCCGGCAGCGTCTCAGCTTTACCCATTGGAGTGGCAGATCCTGTGATTGAAGCGCAAGTTTAAACGAGCGCGCTGGCCGGGTATGTAGTGCAGACAACTACAACAGGCCGTGTAGCAACCGGTGGTTTTAGAGTTTGAAGAGTTTGCGGGCGGGGTAGAGGAGGGCCTTGGGGCCGAGGGCTTCCTCGATGCGCAGGCCCTCGTTCCACTTCGCCATGCGCTCGGAGCGCGCGAAGCTGCCGACCTTGAGCTGCGGCACGCCCCAGCCCACGGCGAGGTGCACGATGGACACGTCCTCGGACTCGCCGGAGCGCGCCGAGACGATGGCGCGGTAGCCGGCCTCGCGGGCGGCGTCCCAGCAGGCGAGGGTCTCGGTCAGCGTGCCCACCTGATTGGGCTTGAGCAGGACGGCGTTGCATGCGCCGTCGGCCTGGCGCACCCGCTCGGCGCGGGTGACGAAGAAATCGTCGCCGACCACCTGGATGCCGGCCGCCCGGGTGAAGGCCTTCATCGCCGCCGCGTCGTGCTCCGCGAAGGGGTCCTCGATCGACACGATCGGGTAGCGCTCGATCCAGCGCAGCAGCATGGCGTGCAGCTGCTCTGCCGACAGGGCGCGCTTTTCCAGGGGAAGCTGGTACGCATTACCACGCCAGAGCTGCGTGGCCGCCACGTCGAGGGCGATGCCTACGTCGCCTCCCGGCTCCAGCCCCGCGTCGGCGATGGCTCCGACCAGCTCCGCCAAACCTTCCTCGTTCGACTTGAATGCCGGCCAGTAGCCGCCCTCGTCGGCGACGCCTTGCAGCATGCCGCGCCGCCTCAGCCGCGCGCCGGCGGCGGCATAGACCTGCGCCGTCCACTCGAGGGCCTCGGCGAAGCTGCCCGCGCCGATGCAGACCACCATGTAGTCCTGGATGTCGACGCGCCCGCCGGCATGTGCGCCGCCGCCGTAGATCTGGATCTGCGGCACGGGCAACGCGACGCGCCGCTCGCCGGCGAGCTTCTTCCACAACGGCACCTTGTCCGCGGCCGCAGCGGCATGCGCGCAGGCGAGCGACACTGCGACGATGGCGTTGGCGCCGAGCCGGCTCTTGTCCGGGGTGCCGTCAAGCTCGATCAGCCGGTGGTCGACGGCTGCCTGCTCCTTCACGCTGAGCGCCCGCATGGCGTCGCGGATGCGCGTATTGATCACGTTGACCGCCTGCGCCGCGTCGAGCACCTTGGCTTCTCCCGATCCGGTTGAAGCGCCGGAAGGTGCAATGGCGCGGCCCACGGCGAGGGGCGTGGTGCCGCGGCCCACCACGACCTCCGCTTCCACCGTGGCGCGGCCGCGCGAGTCCCAGACCCTCCGGCCCCTTACGTCAATGATTCTTGCCATGCCCTCCTGACGTCCTCGAGTTTGTCCACGGGAGAAGCGATGAGCGGGCGCGCCACCCGGCGAACGGCGTCCTTTTGAAATGGTTCCGTCAAGTACTCGACCGGGGACTTGCCATCGACGCGCGCGAGTAGCAGCGCCGGCAGCAGCGCGGCGGCCCGTGCCTCGACCGAGGGGAACCTGGCCCCGGCCAGGTAGCTTTGCCCCAGAGCGTCGAAGCATTCCAGGAAGGACGGCCTTGCCTGGGGGACCCATAGGCACTTCAGCAGCAGGTGATTGAGGCAGAAGGCGAGGTCGAACGCGGGATCGCCATACCAGGCGCATTCGGCATCCAGGAACACCGGGCCGCGAGGCCCGCACAGAATGTTCTTCGGGCTGACGTCGCCATGGACAAGGCAGGCCCGGGTATTCGCCGTCACCTTCACGATCGCGTCGAGCCGCTCCGCCAGGTCGCGGTGTGCGCGGGACGCTGCAACGAGATAAGGCTCCAGTCGGATGGCATGGAAAATTTCGTCGGTAGGGAAGCGGCCGGCGATGTCGTCGCTGCCGGCTGTGGCAGCGTGAATTGCGGCCAGCGTGCGGCCTACCTGGGCGGCGAACGCCGGATCGGCGCGCCCCTGCCTCAGCAGGTTCTTCCATACCGGGTGCACTGCCGGATCGAGGTATTCCATGGCGAAGGCATCTTCTTCGCGGAACAGGACCCTGGGCGCGGCGCCGGGGCAGACTTCTCCGGCGATGCGCAGCCACTCGTACTCGTAGCGGTTGCGCGAGACCGGGGCTTCCCAGAGTTGCGCGACGCGCAGCCGCGGCAAGGCGCGCTTCACGCATACCGCGCCGCTCGCAAGGTCGACGCGCCAGATGTCGGACGACACGCCCCCTGCCAGCGCTTCGCCGGGCGGTGTCTCCCCGGGGCGGCAAAGCCCCCGGCGCGAAAGGAGCGCGGCAATCTCCTCGTTCACGGCTTGAGGCGATGCATGTTGGATCGCAACCATAGACCAAGCAGCCCGAAGCCGATGCCCGAGGCGGCGATTGCTGGCGCGTAACCGGCCGCGGCGACCAAGGCACCCATGGCCGCCACTCCGCTCGCCTGTCCGAGCGCCCATGCCGAAGCATAGAGCGCCACCGCGGAGCCGCGCGCCTGCGGCGCCACTTCGGTCGCCCGCGTCTGCACGGTGTTGTGAATCAGGTAGAAGGCAAGGCCGAGGAGGATCGTGGCGGGGATCGTCAACGCCCAGTGGGGCAGGACGACAAACAGCACATAGACGAGACATCCGAGCGCCCCGCCGGCGGTTACGAGCCCGCGCTCGCCCAACGCGCGGATGAGCGTCCGCGCTACCGAGGAATACAGGAGGCCTCCTGCGCCGTAGCCGGCGAGGATGAGGCCGACTACGGTGTAGGAGAGATCGAAACGCTGCTGGAGATATGCGCCGAGGAACGCGTAGGCGCCGAAGAAGAAGAACGTCTCCGCCACGCCCACCCCCACCAGCCAGCGTACCGGTACCAGCCGAACGAGGTCGCGATGCACGGCAAGCGGCTGGAACCGGCCGGACGTCACCCGCGCCCCGCCGCTCGCCCAACTGGCGGCGGTTCGCATCCACAGGACGGCCGAGACGACGACGAAGATGGCGCCGAGCACGCCGAAGGAAGTGCGCCAGCCCGCCCAGTCGGTAAATACGCCGCCGAACAGCGGCCCCAGCGTCTGTCCGAGCAGCGACCCGGCGATGAAATGCGCAATCGTGGCCTGGCGCTCGCCGATCGGCACCACGTCGCCGATATACGCCATGCCGAGCGCGACCGACGCAGAGGCGAAGATGCCGGTTGCCAGGCGCAGTACGGCAAGGGACTCGAGGCTCCACGCCAGCGCGCAGCCTATGGAAGCGAGGCCGGCGAGCGCAGTGCCGAAAGTGACGACGCGCAGCTTGCCGAAGCGGTCGCCGAGCGGCCCTTGCAGCAGCACGGCCACCGCGTAGGCGAGCGCGAACGACGTGATGACGACACCCGCCGCCGACACGCTGACGTCGAATTCGCCCGCCAGCTTGGGCAGCATGGGCTCCACGCAGCGCAACGAAATGCCGGCATTGAACCCGGCAAGCGCGAGCAGCTGGATCGCCTCGCTCGGCGACCCGCTAGGGCGCAAGGCGCTCGATCCGCCAGCCGGACCCGGCGCGCGTATAGAGCAGGCGATCGTGCAGCCGGTCGGCGCGGCCCTGCCAGAACTCCATGCTGCGCGGCATCACGCGGTAGCCGCCCCAATGCGGCGGACGGGGCGGCGAGTCGCCGAAGCGTTCCTTCGCCTTGCGCGCGGCCTCTTCGAGGACCGTTCTGCTCGGGACCGCTTGGCTCTGCGGCGAGGCCCACGCGGAAAGGCGCGCGCCCACCGGCCGCGAGGCGAAATACGCGTCGGATTCCGCCTCGCTCACTTTCTCCACCGCGCCCTCGATGCGCACCTGCCGCTCGAGCTCGGACCACTGGAACACCAGGCAGGCGGCGGCGCGCGTCTCGAGCTGGCGCGCCTTGCGGCTGCGGTAGTTGGTATAGAAGGCGAATCCGCCATGCTCCAGGCCCTTCAGCAGCACGACCCGGGCGTCGGGGCTGCCCGCCGCATCCACGGTAGCGAGGGTCATCGCATTGGGGAGGGGCACCCCCGCCTGCACCGCATCGCGCAGCCATATATCGAACTGGCGTAACGGGTCGGGATCAGCATCGGACTCCGACAGCCCGGCCCGCATGTATTCTTGGCGCAGGTCGGAGATCCTCATGCCAGCGATTTTACCCGCCGCAAACCCCTCGGCAGGCGCCCGCTATGCCGCCATCCGCGCCCAGACCCGGACGCTCGCCGCGCCGCTTTCCGCGGAGGATTGCGCGCTGCAGTCGATGCCGGACGCGAGCCCGGTGAAGTGGCACCTGGGCCATACCACCTGGTTCTTCGAGACCTTCGTGCTGGAACGGGCGCTGCCGAAGTTCGAGCCGTTCCGGCCGGAGTTCCGCACGCTGTTCAATTCCTACTACGTGGGCGTCGGGCCGCGCCACCCGCGGCCGGAGCGAGGGCTGCTGTCGCGGCCGTCGCTCGCCGAGGTGCTTGCCTACCGGGAGAGCGTGGACGAGCGCATGCAGCAGGTGCTGCAGGAGCGCCGCCTGCCGGAGCTCGTCGAGCTCGGCCTGCAGCACGAGCAGCAGCACCAGGAGCTCATCCTCACCGACGTAAAGCACTTGCTGTCGCGCAACCCGCTGCGGCCTTCTTATTCGCAGAACAAGCCTTCGGCATCGCCTGCAACTCCACCTCACGCCGTGCGTTTTCTTCCGTTTCCCGAAGGCGTCCGGCAGATCGGGCACGAGGGCGACGGATTCGCCTTCGACAACGAGGCGCCGCGGCACCGGGTCTACCTGCGTCCCTATGCCGTGGCCGACCGGCTGGTCACGAACCGCGAATACCAGGAATTCATCGCCGACGGCGGCTACGACCGTCCCGAGCTGTGGCTCTCGGAGGGGTGGGACGTGCGCCAGACCCTCGGCTGGTGCGCGCCGCTGTACTGGGGCGATGGCGGGCACTTCACCCTGCAAGGCCCGCGCCCGCTCGCGCCGGATGAGCCCGTCGTCCATGTCAGCTTCTTCGAGGCCGAGGCCTACGCGCGCTGGGCCGGCGCACGGCTCCCGGGTGAAGCGGAATGGGAAATCGCCGCCGAAGCCGCCCCTCGCTCTGGAAATTTCCTCGAGAGCGCCCGGCTGCACCCCGCGCCCGGTGCGCCGCAGTTCTTCGGCGACGCGTGGGAATGGACCACGAGCACCTATGGCCCCTATCCCGGATTCCGCGTCGCCGAGGGCGCAGTGGGCGAGTACAACGGCAAGTTCATGGTCAACCAGTACGTGCTGCGCGGCGGCTCATGCGCTACGCCCGTCTCGCACATTCGACACACCTACCGGAACTTCTTTCCCGCCGCGGCGCGCTGGCAATTCAGCGGCATCCGGCTTGCAAGAGATCTCTGAGCGCGCCGCGCTCGGCGTATCCGAGCGCGTGGCGGGATTCGAACGCCAGAGGCAAACAGCCACGTTTTCCCTCTGAAAATCGTTGACATCGGTGCGCGACTTCGTGCATCTTCTCGTCACCGCTTGCACGAGAGCGGCAGAAAACCGGTCGAACAACGATCCGTTCAGAGGAGAATCGAGATGGCGAAAAAGAAGGCGAAGAAGAGCGGCGGCAAGAAGCGCAAGCCAAATGCAGCCTTCATGAAGGCAATGACCCCGAGCAGCACCCTCGCGGCCGTGATCGGCTCGAGCGCCATGCCGCGTACGGAGGTCACCAAGAAGATCTGGGGCTATATCAAGCGCAACGGGCTCCAGGACAAGAAGAACAAGCGCATGATCAACTCGGACGAGAAGCTCAAGCCTGTGTTCGGCGGCAAGTCGCAGGTTTCGATGTTCGAGATGACCAAGCTGGTCAGCAAGCACCTGAAGTAACGCGCCGAGATAACCCGAACACCAGGGAGATCGCACCGAGAAGGCCCCCAAAAGGGGCCTTTTCTATTTGTGGTACGAGGTGACGCGCTCGACCTCGTTCTTCGAGCCGAGGATCACCGCGCAGCGCTGGTGCAGGCCCTTCGGCTGCAGGTCGAGGATGGGCACGGCGCCATCGGTGGCGGCGCCGCCGGCCTGCTCGATGATGAAAGACATCGGGTTGGCCTCGTACATCAGGCGCAGGCGGCCGTCCTTGTTCTTCGAGTCGCGCGGGTACATGAAGATGCCGCCGCGCGACAGCACGCGGAACACATCGGCCACCATCGAAGCGACCCAGCGCATGTTGAAGTCCTTGCCGCGCGGTCCGTCCTTGCCGGCGAGGCATTCGTCGATGTAGCGCTTCACCGGCGCTTCCCAGCGCCGCGCGTTGGACGCGTTGATGGCGAATTCCTGCGTGTCCTCCGGGATGCGGATGTTGTCGTGGGTCAGCACGAACGTGTAGGTCTCGCGATCCAGCGTGAAGCCGTAGGCCCCGTCGCCGACCGCGATGACGAAGACCGTGGTGGGGCCGTAAACGGCGAAGCCGGCGGCGACCTGGCTGCGGCCCGACTGCAGGAACGCTTTCTCGTTCGGGTCGCAATAGGCGCCGCCCGCAGTCTTCGGGCAGCGCAGCACCGAGAAAATGGTGCCGGTGGAAATGTTTACGTCGATGTTGGAGGAGCCGTCCAGCGGGTCGAACAGCAGCAGGTACTCGCCGCGCGGGTAGTGCGTCGGGATGGGACGCGGATCTTCCATTTCCTCGGAGGCGAGCGCTGCGAGGTTGCCGCCCCATTCGTTCGCCTCCAGCAGGATCTCGTTCGACAGCACGTCGAGCGTCTTCTGGGCCTCGCCGTGCACGTTGCTCGTGGCCGCGGCACCCAGTCCGTCGGCCAGGGCCCCCTTGTTCACCCGGGTGCTGATTGCCTTGCACGCGCGTGCGATGGTCTCGATGAGCAGGCGCAAGTCGGGGTTGATCAGGTTCTTGTCGCGCTGGCGCGAAAGGAGGAACTGCGAGAGCGTAATGCGCTTCATGGGCAGCTATTTTATGCGCAGGCGCGCGAACCAGGCGCCGCCCAGGAGAAACGCCCCGAGCAGCCAGAACACCGGCGCCATGCCGAACGCCACCGACAGGGCGCCCGAGCCGAGCGGAATCAGGGTGTGGCTGCCGTTGAGGAGCGAGGTGCGCAGCCCCACCGCCTCGCCTTGCCGCCCGGGCGGCGACGCATCGTAGAGCAGCGACATGATGATGGGCTGGGCACAGCCCAGGCCGATGCCCAGCATGAACGACAGCGCCATGAGCAGCGGCACGGTCTGGACAAACGGGAACATGAGGTAGGCCGTCCCGGCCACCGCCATCGCGCTCGTGATGACCACCCACTGCCGGATGCGTCTCACCAGCAATGGCATGACCAGCCGCACGGTGAAGGTGGCGATGGCGAAGGTCGACATGATGACGCCGATCGTGCCCGCGGCAAGGCCGATGCGCGCCCCATAGAGCGGGATGAGGAAGGTGTAGAGGTCCCACCCCATGGCGAGCAGCAGGCTGACGATGAACGTATTGCGCAGGCCGCGTATGTGCAGGAGGTCGATTACGCCCCTGCGCTTGCCCTGCACGCCGAGCTCCGGGCGGGGGAGCGGGCTTTTCCTCATTCCCAGGAGGACCAGTGCCCCCAGCGGGAAAACGCCGAGGATGAAGAAGGCGTTGGCGTGGCCGAAGCCTTCGATCGCGTAGCCGGCCACCAGCGGCCCGATGGAGTTGGAGATCGAGAAGCCGAGCGCCAGCCACGAAAAATTCATCGCGCGCTGCTCCGGCGTGCCGTGCGCGCCGAACACGCTGTTCATGGCGATGTGCACCACCATGAACGCGGTGCCCACGACGGTCGTGGAGAGAAAGAGGATCTCCATTACCGGGAAGGCGAAGGGCAGCGCGGTCCCCGCGGCGAGCGCGGCGAAGGAGGCGAGCAGCGGGCCGCGCGGACCGGCGCGGTCGATGAGCCGGCCCGCGCTCACGGACAGCAGCATCGGCAGCAGCGCGAACAGCGCCATCAGCACGCCCACGGTGAACTCGGACGCGCCAAGCTCGAGCGCGAAGAGCGACGTGGTCATGCGCGCGCCGACGAAGGCCAGGTGGCCGAGCGCGTTCAGGACGACGAAATAGACGATCTCCAGCGTCTGCTCCAGACCGTCATCGCCACGCCGGCGCAGGTGACGGCAATGCCGGCAAGCGCCAGCCCGCTCGGCACGATGCCGAACATCGCGGCTTCCAGCCCCACGGCGAACACCGGTGGAAGGTACATCATGCTCGCCACGCGCGTGGCTTCGCCCTGGCGCATGAGGTAGTTCAGCACGCTCACACCCAGGATGGAGGCGAAGATCACCAGGGCGGCGATGACGAGCCACAGCTCCCACGCCCAGCTCATCGGAAAGCCTTCCACCGCCAGCGCGAGCGGCCCGACCACCGCCAGAGTGGCGGCAAACTGGATCACCGCCGCCGCCTTGAGGTCGGCCCTTGGCGAGAACCTGCGCTGGTACAACGTCGCGGCCGTGACGCCGGCGAGCCCACACAGCGTGCCGGCCAGGCTGCCGAGCGTCACCTCGCGGATGTCCATCTTGTGCCAGACCACCAGCACCACGCCGGCGAGGCCGATGGCTACGCCGGCCCACTGGCGCGGGGCAAGTTTCTCGTTCATCCATCCCGAAACCACCACCGCGGTGACCAGTGGCTGGCAGGCGATGATCAGCGCCGCCACGCCGGCCGACATGCCCAGGTACTGCGCGTAGTGGCTGCCGCCGAGCTGCACCGCGTGCATGAGCAATCCCGCTACGGCGAGATGGCTCAGCTCCGTGCCGGTTGTCGGCCAGCGCGGCCGCCAGACCAGGACGACCGGCAAAAGGCAAAGCAGGCCGAAGGCGAACCGCAGGGTGAGAAACGTGAAAGGCGGGGCGTGCTGCAGCCCGATCTTGGTCGCCACGTAGCCCGCTCCCCAGACCGCGACGAAGTACCAGGCGAGCAGGGCGTTCATCGGCTGGCGCGATTGTACAGAACGGAAACAATCGGTTTCCGAAGCGACATGCGTCCGAAACCGGAGGCCGTTACCGTGCGACATCACCGGAGGACTAATGAACCCCAAGCAGGTTGCCCTGGTTCAGCGCAGCTGGAACGACGTGCTGCCCATCGCCGAGACGGCGGCGCAGATGTTCTACGAAAGGCTGTTCGACCTCGATCCCTCGCTGCGCCCGCTGTTCCAGAGCGACATGACCAAGCAGCGACACAAGCTCGTGGACATGCTCTCGGTGGTGGTGAGCGGCCTGACACGCCTGGAGGAGCTTCTGCCGACGGTGCGCGCGCTCGGCCGCCGGCATGCGGGCTACGGCGTGCGCAACGAGCACTACGCCACGGTCGGCATGGCGTTGTTGTGGACGCTGGAGCAGGGGCTCGGCGATTCCTTCACCGCTGAGGTGCGCGAAGCGTGGGTCGCGGCCTACGGCCTGCTTGCGACCACGATGAAAGATGCCGGGAGGCTCGCTGCCTAGGCTTTGGAAAGGACGATCATGGAACAGGCAATGGCAACGCTTGGAAGCAGCTGGCAACCGGCATGGATGAGAAGCGCATGGCGTGCGTTGATTGAGCGCCGGAAGCGGCGCGCGCTGGCGCGCACGATTGCGCAGCTCGATGCGCGCACGCTAAGGGACATCGGCCTCTCGGCCCACGCGGAAGAGCAGCAGCGCCGCGCGCGGATGCGCGCGACAGCCTTCCGCATCGGCCTCTATTAGGCTTCGCCGGTCAGGCGCGCGCCTGGAGCGCGGCGATGCGCTCCTCGATCGGCGGATGGCTGGCGAACAGGCCGAGGAAGCGCGACTGGCTCTCCTTGATGCCGTGCGCCTCGAAGGCCTGCGGCATCTCGCCGGCCTGCACGCCGCCGAGGCGGGCGAGGGCGTTGATCATCGGCCGGCGGTCGCCCAGCAGCTGGGCGGAGCCGGCGTCGGCCCGGAACTCGCGCTGGCGCGAAAACCAGGCGACGATCAGCGAGGCGAGGATGCCGAGCACGATCTGCGCGACCAGCGAAGCGATGAAGAACCCGGGTCCGACGCCGCGCTCGGTGCGGAAGATCGCCTTGTCGACCAGGAAGCCAACGATGCGCGACAGGAAGATGACGAAAGTGTTGACCACGCCCTGGATCAGCGTGAGCGTCACCATGTCGCCGTTGGCGACGTGCGCCATCTCGTGGCCGAGCACCGCCTCGACCTCGTCACGGTTCATGCTCTGCAGCAGCCCGGTCGAGACGGCGACCAGCGCCGAGTTCTTGAATGCGCCGGTGGCGAAGGCGTTGGGCGCGCCTTCGAAGATCGCCACTTCGGGCATGCCGACGCCGGCCTTGTCGGCCAGCTTCTTCACCGTTGAGACCAGCCAGAACTCGGTGGTGCCCTCGGTGCCGTCGATGACCCGCGCCCCGGTGGACATCTTCGCCATCCACTTGGAGATGAGCAGCGAGATGATCGAGCCGCCAAAGCCGATCACCGCCGAGAACACCAGCAGCGAGACCGGGTCGATGCCTTCGGCCGTCAGGAACTGTCCGACGCCGAGCACGTTCAGGATGATGGAGAGCACCACCAGGACCGCGATGTTGGTGGCGAGGAACAGCACGATGCGCTTCATAGAGGCTTGTTCTCCTTTATACGGCCCTTAGATCTGGGCGGCGCCTGCAAGTTTCAAGATTGCCCGCGCGCCCTTCTCGGCGATTACGTACGCGGGGGCGTTGGTGTTCCCCGAGGTGATGCGCGGGAAGACGGAGGCGTCGATGACCCGCAGCCGGGAGACGCCGCGCATCACCTCGGGG
>Ga0247825_10000691_pt1 | contig 21593 bp, 16 predicted proteins | sample 13C_Vanillin_Day_FD_194413 | JGI IMG/M metagenome (GOLD analysis project Ga0247825, IMG submission 194413) | Soil microbial communities from agricultural site in Penn Yan, New York, United States - 13C_Vanillin_Day48 | ecosystem: Environmental > Terrestrial > Soil > Agricultural land | place...
AACTGCCCGCGCGGTGACGGATCGCAACTCCACCGCGGACTATCGCCACTCCGCTCCGATCGGGGCCCCCGCTCGATGGGGCAGCGCTTCCTCATCTGAGCGTAGCCGCATGCCGAGCGCGTTGTACACCGTCGTGATCATCAGATAGCCGCCGACGAGTGCGATGATCTCGAGGGTGCCTCGCTCGCCGAAGAGGCTCACCACGAAGGCCACGAAGAAAAGAAGAAGGGCACGAAGAACTCAGGTTCTCGTGCCCTTTTTCTTTGTGCGGCTCGGCGCATGTGAGGTTCTCGAGGGCCAACTCAGCTGCAACGCGAACGGCTTCCCGGGACTCAGATCCGCTGACCGACGAAACCTTGAATCCGTGAGGCGTCGACGGGTGTATAAGGGTGCGATCTGAACAATTTACGGAGGAGGAGCGATGAGAAGCGCCACGAGGTTCGCGGTTCTGTTGTCGTCGGTCGTCTTTCTTCCGACGGTGGCCTTTGCCCAACAGGCATCGATCACCGGCGTCGTTCGCGATGCGTCGGGAGCTGTTCTGCCGGGTGTAACGGTCGAAGCGTCGAGTCCCGCGCTGATCGAGCAGAGTCGGACGGTTGTCAGCGACGAGACCGGGCAGTACCGGATCGTGGACCTGCGAGCCGGGACGTACGTGGTGACGTTCACGCTCCAGGGATTTACGACGTTCCGGCGCGAGGGGATTGCACTGACGGCGACGTTCATCGCGACCATCAATGCTGATTTGCGCGTCGCCGCCGTCGCGGAAACGATCACGGTTAGTGGCGAGAGCCCGACCGTCGACGTGCAGAGCGCATCGACCGTGCGCACGATCGACAACGAAGTCTTCGCCGGCATTCCGAGCAGCCGGGGGTACGCCGCGGTCACCGTGCTGATGCCGGGGATCACCGCGCAGGGGGCGGACGTCGGCGGCGTGAAGGGTGACGCGTTCAGCGTCTTCCAGGCGCATGGCGGCCGGCGCAACGAGGGCCAGGTCCAGGTGAACGGGTTGAGCGCCGGTTGGCTGGGAATGGGGGTGTCCGGCTACGTGCCGGAGGTCGGCGCCGCTGAGGAAATCTCCTTTCAAGTCACTGGCGGCCTCGGTGAGGCGGGAACCGGTGGCCCGCAGATGAACCTGATTCCGAGGGAGGGAGGCAACAGGTTCGGCGGGACGATGTTCTTCAACTTTGCCGGCGACGGGTGGCAGGGCAGCAATCTCAGTGGCGCACAAAAAGACCTGGGCCTTCGCGAGATCAACAAGCTGGTCAAGACCTGGGACATCAACCCGATGTTCGGCGGGCCGGTCATGCGCGATCGTCTCTGGTTCTTCGCCACGGCCAGGCACTTCTACACAGAGAACACGGTGGCCGGGATCTTCCTCAACAGGAACGCGGGCGACGCCACCAAATGGACGTACGATCCCGGCAACCAGCAGGCAATATTCGACAACGTGACGAAGAACGCCAGCGTCCGTTTGACGTGGCAAGCCTCGCCCCGGAACAAGGTGGCTTTTTGGTGGGACGAGCAGGTGACCTGTCAACGATGTGATGGCAAGGGCGGTGTCTCGTTTGCCTCGCCGCTGACCGGGGGATCGCTGTCCCCTGAGGCGGACGGCGGTAACGACAATCCGATCCGGCTGGCACAGGCCAACTGGTCGTCGCCAGTGACCAACCGCCTGCTCCTCGAGGCCTCGTTCGGTATCGGCCCGTGGGCGAAGTTCGGAGGCAACGAGCTGCCGAACAACAATCGGGACCTGATTCCTGTCATCGAAGCGGCGGGCGCTGTACCCGGCATCGAATACAGAGGACAGGGAAGGGCCGCATGGGCGCGGAACTACGGGAACATGTTCACGTTCAGTGGGTCGTTGTCGTACATCACGGGCTCGCATCGCTTCAAGGTCGGCGGTCGCCAGCAGCGGACACATGCGGCGTTTCCCGTCCCCTTCTACAACAACGAACGGCTGGCCTACAACTTCAGCAACGCGCTTCCGGCGACGCTGACGATGTACGCGAACCACGGAGCCGATAACCCGTACTGGATGTACACGACGGCGTTCTATGCCCAGGACCACTGGACCCACGGACGCCTGACGCTGCAGGGCGGGTTGCGCTTCGAGCGGATCAGCAGCTTCTACCCCGAGAGCCGGTTCAACGCCGATCGGTTCCTTCCGGTTGCGCTGACGTTCCCGGCGCAGGACGCCGACGTCAGTCCGAAGGACATCAACCCTCGGTTCGCCGCGTCGTACGACCTGTTCGGCACGGGCAGGACGGCGGTCAAGTTCAACCTGGGGCGGTATCCGACCGCTGACAACGCGTACGGTGCATACGGATTGCTCCAACAGCCGGCGAACCGCGTCGCCACCTCGACAAACCGCAACTGGAACGATCTCACGTTCCCGCTCGGCGATTCGCGGCGAGGCAACTACTCACCCGACTGCGACCTGATGAATCCGGCGGCCAACGGCGAGTGCGGGGCCTGGACCAACCAGAACTTCGGCAAGTACGTGGTCTCCACAACGTACGACCCCGAGGTACTCAACGGCTGGAACGTTCGGGAGTACAGCTGGGATCTGAGCGTCGGCGTCCAGCACGAGATCGCGCCGCGCACATCGTTGGAGGTCACCTACGTTCGGCGAAGCTGGGGCAACCAGACCGTCACGGACAATCGTGCCGTCACCGCGGCCGACTTCGATCGGTTCGACCTCACGGCCCCGGCCGATGCGCGCCTGCCGGGCGGCGGAAACTACGCCGTTCAGGGGTTCTACGACGTGAAATCCGAACGGTTCGGGCTGGTCGACAATTTCGTCACCTTCGCCAGGAACTTCGGCCAGGGTCGCATCGAAACGTACAACGGCGTGGACATCAATGTGAACGCGCGATTCTTAGGCGGCCTCACGGCACAGGGAGGCCTCAATATCGGGCAGAGCGCACTGAACGACTGCGACGTCTGGTCGGCGCTTCCGGAAATCATCGCGCCGGGGTTTCCCTTCACCCGGACGCCGTTGGCCTTCTGCGACCAGACCTCCGGTTGGCAGAAGAGCTTCGGCGGGCTGGCCACGTACGTCATCCCGAAGGCCGAGGTGCAGGTGGCCGCGACGATTCAGAGCCGGCCGTTCGCCGGCGCGAACTTCCCCGGCATTGCGTCCCAGAGCCTCGCGGCCAACTGGCTGGTGTTGAACGGGGCGATCGCTCCGGCGCTCGGACGGTCGTTGGCAGGCAACGCCGCCCTGGCCAGCTTGAACGTGGTCAAGCCGGGTACGATGTACGGCGACCGGCTCAACAAGGTTGATTTCCGCGTTTCGAAGATCTTCAGGTTCGGGAGCCAGCGGGCAAATGTCGGCGTCGATTTCTTCAACGTGTTCAATGCGAACTCGGTGGTTCAGTACTTCCAGACACTCAACACGGCGACTCCACTCGCGTATCTGCAGCCGGCCGATCTCGTGGCGGCGCGATTCGCGAAGATCAGCGTGCAGTTCGACTTCTAGAGGGTTTTCGATAACGCGGTAACTGCGCGGTACGACCAAGGCACCGAGACACCGAGTCTTGGTGCCTTTCTCCGGCCTTTCAGAACAGAGGCACCACCGAGAAATCCGAGTCGATCGCCGACCCGAATGGAGCCGTTACTGTGAGGCTGTTCTTCTGTCCCGAGGATTCCCTGTATTGAATAATCGCCGAGACGAACTCCTCAGGTACCCGGCTGCACGACAGGTCCGTGCGGAACCGAAAGGTCCTGACAGTTCCTCCGCGAATCTGAGTCGAGCCGAATGCCCTCGCCAGGTCGTCGCTGTCGAACGTGTTCCCCGACTTCACGACACTCGATGGCTGGTCGAGCACCACGGGGTCGCCCAGTTGAATCGTGACCTTGTGCAAATCGACATCGTCTCCGGCGGTCATGGCGATGTCGAGTGGCCCGGAAAACTGGGTTCCGGATGAACATCGAAATGGTATGAAGGGGACCGACTGGATTGTCTCTCCATTCGTCGAGAGAACGGGAACGCTGATCGACGCCAGCAGCGCTGGATCATTCAACGGTGATGTGACCGTATCGCGAGGTCCCCAACCCTCACACGCCGAGACGGCGGCAACGATGACTAGCCCAGTTACAACCTTTTCGAGACCACCATGTTTCATAGGACGACGTGTCGTCCACCATGCAGATCGGGCGCCACATAGCGGGGAGTCTCCGCCAGTGCGCTATCGAAGCAGTGTTTTGCGAGAAATCTGCGTCAGTCTTGATGATCGTCGTCGCCAATGCCGAGATTGCTGTCGGCGAAGATGACCAGGCTGTGGTCAGAACGTCACGGCGGTTCGCGAGGAATGGCCGACGACTCAGGCCATGACGTGTTCGAATCCCATCGGTTCGCAGAGATGCTGTCTGCGCTGGGACCTGTCTGTTCGGTCAGGCGGAAGGGCACGAAGAACTAGGTTCTCGTGCCCTTTCCCTCGTACGTGGCCTCCGGCTTTAGCTGGAAGGGTTCACGGCCGCGGCGCGCTGGCCGGCGGCGTCAGGCCGTTCAAGCGCAGATACACCACCATCTGGCCGTAGGTGTCCTGCGTGTGCCCGTTGAGGAAGAACATGACGCGTGCCCGAGTCGAAGGCCCCATGAACGGCGCCTGAATCGTCTCCTGGATGGTGGAGTTGTTGAATTCCGCGATCACCTTGGCGCCGTAGTCGAACGAGTCCGACATCGCTTTGATCATGTCGGCCTTCGTCGTGGCCTTCATGTTGATGGCCGGCTCCGGAGTCTTGCCGCCCAGCGCCTTCGTCAGCGCCACGTTGATCTGGGCGATGTGCAGCACGTGCTCTCCGAATGTCCGCTGCGCCGGCGTGGGCTTGAACCCGTACTTGTCTTCGGGCATCGCGTTCGCCAGCGTGACGAGCAGGGTCTTCTGCGCGGCCCAGTCTTTCGACAGATCTCCGTGGATCGTGGCTTGCGCGAAGCCGGGGCGGGCGGTGCCGATGACCGCCAGCAGGCATAGGCAGGTGAAGAGCTTCATATGTGCGTTGTCCTTGTGTGCGACCGTCCAGCATGGACGGTCGGCGTATCGACTAAAGACTAGCTGACTTGCCCGTCAGCCGACCTCCTTCGCCACTCTTGAGCTCAACGGGGTCTGGTAGACTGGCGCCCCGCTCCAGCATTGAGGCCAGTAGATGCGCGACATCCTCAGTCAGACACCGGTCCGCTCGATGGACGAAGCCGTCGCGGCGATGACGGCGATCGACAAGCGGCTTCCGGACAAGGACGGCCTGAAGTGGTTCAACCGCCTGTACCTGAATGTCACGACGAGCGTCCGCCAGGCCGCGGCGCAGGCGGCGTTCGCCGATGTGCCGTTCCTGTCCGAGCTCGACATTCTCTTTGCGAACCTGTATTTCTCCGCGATTGCCGCCGCCGAGGTCGACCCCGCGAGCGCGCCGGCGGCGTGGCGGCCGCTCCTCCGCGCCAGGCAGACGTCGGGCCTCATGCGTCTGCAATTCGCGCTCGCCGGCATGAACGCGCACATCAACCGCGATCTGCCAGAGGGCATCGTCCAGGCCTTTCGGAAACTCGGGGGCGACCCGATCACGGCGGAGGATCGCCGCCGTGACTTCGACAGCGTGAACGACATCCTCGAGCGCGTCGAGCAGAGCGTGAAGGCGGAGTTCTCCGTCGGCGTGATTGGCGCAATCGACGAGATCGGCGGTCAGGCCGACGACGTCCTGGCGATGTGGAACGTCAGGGCGGCTCGCGCCGCGGCCTGGACGAATGCCGAAGTCCTCTGGGCGCTCGGCCACGTCCCGGTGCTGCGCCAGCGCTTCTTCACACGCCTCGACGGGCTCACCGGCCTGGCCAGCCGCGGGCTGCTGCGGCCGGTCGCCATCGTGACGACGTAACGGTTACGGAAGTCCGAACACCACGATTCGATTGGACTCCGCCGGTACCGGACAGACGCGGGACTTGAAGCCGGCGGCGACGGCGACCAGCTGCTTGCCGCCAGCGCGATAGGTAATCACACCGCCGCCGATCGCATTGCGCGTCGGCTGACGCCACAGCACGGCGCCCGTCTTCGCGTCGAGCGCGATCGCGTCGCCGGTCAACTCGCCGGCAAAGACGAGACCGCCGGCTGCCCGTCGTGGCCGGCGTCACGCCGAACCGTCAGATCCCGACAGACGGAGGCACCGAGACACCGAGTCCTGGTGCCGCTTCGTCACCGACGAGCCGTGCGAGCGCATCTTTCGCGATGCAAAGTCCGCCGCGGGATAGGGTGTGAGAACGGCGGGGGCGTCCAGGCCGATTCGGTCTCGACGGCGAACTGCCCGGCCGTCAGACCCGTGGGCAAGCTGCGGTTCACAAACGTCCACCCCTCGTCCCAGAGCGACACGTCAGGCGGCACGCTGGCTGTGCTGGCGGGAGGAGGGGGCCGCAGTGTCCGCCTTCAGGCGGACCGGGTGAACCGGACATTCTGGATCGTCGAGCACAGGTAACGGCGACCTCAGACCAGCTGCATCGACTGCGCCGTCACGACGATCGCTGAACAGGCGCGGGTGCCGGTTCGCCGGTAACCATGCAGAAGCGTGGCATCGAAATAAACCGAATCGCCCGCCTCGAGCGTGTGCGTCTCGTCGCGGATGCTGAGTGACAGCCGTCCCTGTATCACGTAGATGAACTCGACACCTGAATGCGCGTGTGGCCGCACCTTGTCGGCGGCGACGGGCATGAACTCGGCAAGATAGGCGTTGAAACGGCGCTCCGGCGCTAGGTAATCAAGCGATTGAAAGCGGTAGGCGATGTCGCGGACACCCGCGCGATCGGGCAGAGTCACCCGCTGATCCTTCCTGACGATGGCCATCAGCGGTTTCTCGCGCGCGCCAGCAAAGAAATACTCGAGACCGACGCTGAACACGAGCGCGATGCGCAGCAGCGTTGGCAGTGTCGGAAAGAGCCGACTCCGTTCGATCTTTGAGAGCATCGCCGGCGACAGGCCGGTGTGCTTGCCCAGCTCGACCAGTCCCATTTTCTTCCTGAGGCGGAGCGTGCGCACCTTGTCGCCGATCCCGTACTCGCCCAACCCACCCTGCAGCGTTGCAGACAGCATCGACTCCTCCGTTTGACCGCCGTGCACATTCCGCCGGCGTTTTGTCGTGGCGCTCACCCGAGTTTCAGATCAGGGCGCAATTTTACTTTTGGGAACATGTATTTGCACTACCTTCAAGAAGGGCGGTGATCAACATCCCCCGAGGAGGCAGAGATGAAGTCATTTGCGATTGTGGTGAGTGTGGTTACCGCGCTGGGCTGGTTCGGACTGTCCAGCGTGGGCGCGCAGAATAAGGACATCGTCGACACGGCAGTCGCGGCGGGTTCGTTCAAAACGCTGGCAACAGCGCTCGACGCGGCGGGGTTGGTCCAGACCTTGAAGGGATCAGGGCCGTTCACGGTGTTTGCACCGACCGACGAGGCGTTCGCCAAGCTCCCTGCGGGGACGCTCGAACATCTGCTCAAGCCGGAGCAGAAGGCGGAACTCCGTCGGATCCTCACCTACCACGTGGTGAGCGGGAAGGTGATGGCGGCCGATGTCGCGAAGATGCGTTCGGCCAAGACCGTGAGCGGGGACGCGATCACGATCACGGCGCGCGACGGCAAGGTTCAGGTGGACAAGGCAAACGTCGTCAAGACGGACATCGGTACAAGCAACGGCGTGATTCATGTCATCGACGCCGTGATCCTGCCGTCGGGCAGGTAGAGCGCGTCGTGGTCGCGATCCTGGTTACTGGCGCCACGGGCTACATCGGCAGCCGTCTCCTCCAGCGTCTGGAGGACGACGGCCACGCCGTTCGCTGCCTGGCCCGGCATCCGGACGGCGTTCGGACGACGAACGCGCGAACCGAGGTGGTCCGAGGGGACTGTCTCGAACCAGACTCGTTAGGGCCGGCGCTCTCAGGAATCGAGGTGGCGTATTACCTCGTGCACTCGATGGCGACGGGGGCAGCATTCGCTGAGCTCGATCGCCGCGCGGCGGCCAACTTCGGTGCGGCCGCGGCGCACGCAGGCGTTCGCCGAATCGTGTATCTCGGCGGACTGGTGAACGACGACGTCGCGCTGTCGGAGCACCTGAAGAGCCGCTCGGAAACCGGGGAGGTCCTTCGCTCCAGCGGCGTGCCCGTCATCGAGTTCCGCTCGTCGATCATCGTCGGTGCCGGCAGCCTGTCGTTTGAAATCATTCGCGGCCTCGTCGAGCGCCTGCCGGTGATGATCTGTCCACGCTGGGTGTCGACGCCGGCGCAGCCGATCGCGGTCGATGATGTCATCGCCTATCTCACGGCCGCTCGTGGTCTGCGTCGGGACGGCGACGCGATATTCGAGATCGGCGGCCCGCGGGTGATGTCGTACGGCGACATGATGCGCGAGTATGCGCGCCAGCGTGGGCTGCGGCGCTACCTGCTGCCCGTGCCCGTGCTGACGCCGCGGTTGTCCGGCCTCTGGCTGAGGCTCGTCACGCCGGCGCAGGCGTTGGTCGGCCGCGCATTGATTGACGGCTTGCGAAACTCCACCATCGTTCGGTCGTCAGCCGCCAGAACGGAGTTTGCGATCGAGCCAATGCCCCTGGACATGGCCTTCGCGCGGGCCATCGCCGCCTCGGCAGCGCAGCATCTCAGGCGCGATTCGCGAACGCTGATCGTGGACGTGTCCCCCGCGGCCGCCTTCGCGCCGATCAGATCCATCGGCGGCCACGCCGGCTGGTATTTCGCGAATCCCGTCTGGCAGCTGCGAGGCTGGCTCGATCGGCTGTTTGGTGGCGTCGGCATGTCGCGCGGTCGCCGCGATTCCGACGACTGTTGCATCGGCGACACGATCGACGGATGGAGTGTCGAGGCGTATGAACCGTACCGGCGACTGCGGTTATCAGCCGACCTGAAGCTGCCAGGCCGCGGTTGGCTCGAATTCGAGGTACGGCCGCGAGACGACGGCCGCGCCTCGGAGATTCGCCAGACCGCGACGTTCGACCCGCGGGGCCTGCTCGGTCGCCTCTATTGGCTTGCGACGGTACCTGTCCATGCGCTCTTGTTCAGAGGGCTGCTGCGAAACATCGGACGACGTGCCGTGACGTGGCACTCGTCGCTGACGCCGCCAACGGGACGTACGCCGAGGGGCCACTCTTGAGCTGTGTCCTGAAGATCACCGTCGTCGTTCACGACTGCCGGCGGGCTGCACTGGGCGTATGACAGCCGAACGCTTTGACGAGCGCGCAGGTCCGGCTGCAGCCGGACACGACGGGGCGGCCGACTCGCCGATTCGCGTCGGGATCTCAGCCTGCCTGCTCGGCGAAAAGGTCCGCTTCGATGGCGGCCACAAGCGGGACAGCTTCCTCACGGACGTCCTCGGCCGTTTCGTCGAGTTCGTTCCGGTCTGCCCGGAAGTCGACGCCGGCTTCGGAACTCCGCGCGAGGCCATGCGCCTGGCCCGTGTGGACGGCAGCATCAGACTCGTCACGGTCAAGACCGACCGTGATGTCACCGCGCCGATGGAACGCCTCGTCCGCCGGCGCGTGCCCTCGCTCGAAGCCGAGCAGCTGAGCGGCTACGTCCTGAAGAAGAACTCGCCGAGCTGCGGGCTCGAGCGCGTGAAAGTCTACGACCGCAACGGCGTTCCGTCCGCTTCAGGACGGGGAGTGTTCGCCGAGGCGCTGGTACAGCGATATCCACAGCTTCCGGTTGAAGAAGAAGGCCGGCTCTCCGATCCGCGATTGCGCGAAAACTTCGTCGAGCGCGTCTTCGCCTACAACAGGCTGCGGACCCTCTTTCGCGGAACGTGGACCCTTGGCGCGCTGGTGGCGTTTCATACTGCGCACAAGCTCATTCTGATGTCGCATTCGCCCGTCGGATACAGACGATTGGGCAGGCTCGTCGCCTCCGCTCGTGCACGGCGGCGCGCGGACGTGAGGCAGCAGTACGGCGACGAGTTCATGCAGACGATGGGCGCGCTGGCAACGTGTCGCAAGCACACGAACGTCCTGCAGCACATGGCGGGATACTTCAAGAACCGGCTGGACCGTGAGTCAAAGGTGGAGCTGCAGCAGACGATCGAGGACTACCGTCGCGGGCTGATTCCGCTCATTGTCCCAATCACGATCCTGCAGCACCACGTTCGTGTACACGGCGTCGAGTATCTGGCGGGGCAGCTGTATCTGCAGCCCCACCCGAAGGAACTCATGCTACGAATCACGCGTAGCGGAACTGGCCTTGGCAGGCCACGCCCGCACGGACGCGTGCTTGGCGTATGCGAGGACCTTCGACAAGGGGCGAGCGAGTAAAGGGGTTACGGAAGTCCGAACACCACGATTCGATTGGACTCCGCCGGTACCGGCCAGACGCGAGACTTGAAGCCGGCGGCGACGGCGACGAGCTGCCTGCCGCCAGCGCGATAGGTAATCACACCACCGCCGATCGCATTGCGCGTCGGCTGACGCCACAGCACGGCGCCCGTCTTCGCGTCGAGCGCGATCGCGTCGCCGGTCAACTCGCCGGTAAAGACGAGACCGCCGGCGGTCGGCGTGACGCCGGCCACGACGGGCATCGACGAGCGGTACTTCCAGCGCACGGCGCCGCTGTCGGCATCGATCGCGCTGATCCAGCCCTGGCTCTTGTCGAACGGATCCTTGTCGCCGAAGCCGTTGGCCGCACCGGAGTACGCGCCCCCGGCGCGCCCGCCCGCGTTGTTGGCCGGCAGCGCTATCACCGTCGAGCACCAGTCCACCGCGCCGACGAACAGCAGATTGAGCGAGCGATCGAACGCCGGTCCGTTCCATTCCGACCCACCCGTCGTTCCCGGGCAGAAACGGACGGGCTGTCCGGGCACCAGGGGCGCCTCGACGTTCTCACGTGTCGTCGTCGGTGTCTGCCACCGGAGTTTCATCGGCGATCGATCGATCGCCGAGAGCAGGCCGTCCTTGTTGGCGGAAGCGATGATCTGACGTCCAGCACGCGTGGTGAGCAGTACCGGTCCGGCGTCCACGTCCCAGTCGTGGTTGTCCGCTTTGACGAGCTGCATGTAGTCGGCGAGTCTGCCCGTTTTCGTATCGATGGCGATGACCGAATTCGAATACAGGTTGTCGCCCGGGCGCGCGTCAGGCTGGAAATCAGGAGCCGGGTTGCCGGCTGGCACGACCAGAACGCCGGTTAGCGGATCGAGGGCGAACGTCGTCCAGAACGCGCCGCCAGTGATCGGGACGCCCGGCGCGTTGCGCCAGCTGTCGCGCGCCGGCCCACTCTCGGGGACGACGTCGAAGCGCCAGATCGTGTGGCCATCCTTCTGATCAAGGGCCCAGACGTGACCCGTGACGCCATAGTTGTCGCCGCCGGCGTTGCCGACGAACACCATGCCGTTCCATGCCACTGGTGCCATTGGCACGGTCATACCCGGCACGAACGGACTCAGCTGGACGTCCCACGCGGTCGCCCCGGTGGCAGCGTCAAGCGCGATGACATGTCCCGGACCCGCCCCGCGGAACACGCGCCCGTTGTCGTAGGCGACGCCGCGATTCACTTGCAGCGAAGAGGGCGGGAATGTCAGCAACTGCTTCCACTTCACGGCGCACGTTGCCGCGTCGATCGCGTAGGTGCCGCGGTCGGATGTGACGTACATCGTGCCGTTGACGACGACCGGCCCCGTTTGGAAGCTGACCTGCTCTCCCGTCTCGAACGTGCACACCGGGCGAAGCCTTGCGACGTTGCCGGTGGTGATGGTGGAGAGCGGCGAAAAGCGATCGCCGGTGAATGTCCGGTTGTACGCTGGCCAGTCGTCGGAGGAGACCGCGCGTTGCGCAGTGACTGGCGACAGTGCCAGAACAGCCGCGATCCCGGCCGCGGGGAGAAGGCGCCGTATCAGTCGATGGGTCATCACGGTCTCCGATGTGCGGCGCATGATACCTCCTGCATGGATCCTCAACTCATTGAAACGCTGCGCAATTGTGATTCTCAAGACTTCGCGAATCCGCCGATTTAGGGAGTGGAGTCCGAGATTTCATTGCCGTGCTGAAGTGGTTCCGCCGTCTCTTCTCGATCAGCGCCGCTGCTGCGCCACTGGCCTCGCGGGTCGCGCCGAACCCGGCTGCACCTGCGTCGCCCGGGCAGCCACGCCGCGCGCCGGCGCCAGTATCCCCACTGACTCAGGCTGACGTCGACTTCCTCGAATGGCTCATCGCGCCGATGCAGTTGCGGCATATGGATGACTTCCCGAAAGAGGATCAGATCTTTCTCGGCGGCATTTCTAGGCGCCTGCGAATGCGGGCGCTCGAGATGCCGGTGCTGCCCGACGTGGCGCTCCGTCTTGCGGAAATGCTCCGTCAGGATTCGCGCCCCATCGCCGACTACCTCCCGCTTCTCAATCAAGACACGCTGCTGAGCGTCGAGGTGTTGAAGGCTGCGAATTCCGCGGCTTTTGCGGCACCGCCGACGACGAGCCTCAGGGAGGCGGTGATGCGAATCGGCCTCAGCCGTGTGCAGTCGATTCTGATGCTGGCGCATCTGAAGTCGCGGATTCTCAAGAGCGGCGTGGCGCAGCGTCAGGCGGAGCTGCTCCTCGATCTCGCGCTCTCGATTGCCGTCCTCGCCGGACGGGTGCTGCCCACGGATGGCGCCTCGGACTCGCGCTTCATGCGCGGCATGCTGCTGCACGTGGAGCACATGGTGATTCTTGGCATGATCGGGGACGTCTCGCGCGAGCGCCAGGCAGTCATCATGCCCTCGCTCGCAGCGCTGCAACAGGCCTTCTGGCGCTACGGTCCCCAGATTCGCGAGGCGCTGACCGCGTCGTGGAAGCTCGATCACCTGCTCGACGGAGACGCGAAGACCGCCCAGGAAGCCTATCTCCAGCTGCGTGAAGCAGTCGTGTCGCGGTGGCTCGGTCGAGATCTGCCTGCAGTCGAAGGGGTGAACCCAACGCGGCTTGTCGCGACGGCGGAGTCCATTCCGGCACGCGTCGCGCCGCGCGAGAAATCCGAAGTCATCGCGCCGAGTGATCGAGCGGTGCCGATGCGACAGGCTTAGCGAAGTACCGCCTTCGTGGCATCGGCCAGGGCTTCCGCGATGCGATCGAGCAGGTCTTCTTCGATCACAAATGGCGGGGCCAGCACGAACGTGTCGCCTCGGACTCGACTGAACAAGCCCCGGGCAATCGCGTGGGTGTGAATACGTGTGCCGATCTGTTCGTCGCTCGCGAATGGCGTCTTCCCGTCACGATCCTTCACGAAGTCCACGGCGCACATCAGGCCCTTGCCGCGAACGTCGCCCACGTGCGGATGATCACCGAGGCGCGCCCGCAGTGCCGTGAGGAGGTACGTCCCCTTTCGCGACGCCTCGGCGACGAGATTCTCTTCATCGATGATCTGCAGTGTGCGCAGCGCCACCGCGCACCCGGTCGGATGCGCGCTGTAGGTGTACGCGTGCATCCACGGGCCAGGTCCTTCATCGAGCACCCGCGCGATCGCGTCGTTCACGCCGACGCCGCCAAACGGGAAATAGCCAGACGTGATCGCCTTCGCAAACTGCACGAGGTCAGGCGTCACTCCCCAGTGATCGAGTGCGAACCATTTCCCGGTTCTGCCGAAGCCCGTGATCACTTCGTCCGCGGCAAAGAGAATTTCGTGTCGATCGCAGATCTCGCGCACGCGCGGGAAGTAGTCATCGGGCGGAGGAATGACACCGCCGACACCGATCACTGGTTCAGCGAGAAACATCGCGACCGTGTCAGTGCCTTCGCGGACGATGGCCTCCTCCAGCGCATCTGCCGAGAGCGCGGGAACGTGGATGAAACCGGGCACGCGCGGTTCGAACAGCGGCCAGTATCCAGCAATCCCCGTCGCGCTCATCGTCGCCAGCGTGGTGCCGTGATAGCCCAGCTCGCGCGAGATGACCTTGGTCTTGCCAGGGCGCCCGCGTCGCTTCCAGTAGGAGCGCGCGATTTTGATCGCGGTCTCATTGGCCTCGGCGCCACCGGAGGTGAAGAAGAACCGGTTGATATCCGGGTAGGTCAGACCTGCGAGCCGCTCGGCAAGCTCGATCGCGCGCGGGTTCGAGCTGCCGCTGTAGCCTGACACGTAGGCGAGCGTCTCCATCTGGTCACGAGCGGCATCGGCGAGCTCGCGGCGGCCGTGACCGAGGACGACGTTCCACAGGCCAGAGAGGCCATCGATGTACTCGTGACCGTCAGCGTCCACGAGCATCGCGCCGCGGCCGCGAACCCACACACGGCCGGAACGATGGACGGCGGGATCGTGCTGCGGGTGGATCAGCGAGGCGAGGTCGCGCGCGAGAAGCTCGTGCACAGCGGGACTCGAGTCGAGCCGCTAGCCTTTGGCCATCACCATCCCGAAGCCCTGAACCCTGGCTGGGACGCCGAGCAGCTTTACACCGTGCCAGAGTCCGTGAGGAGTCGAAGAGACGACAGGCACTTTGACCACGTCCTCAACCGGAACGATCACGTCGATCGTTTTCAGAGCGCCACAGGAAATGACAACAGCATCCGCTTTCTTCGACGCCGCGTAGGAGTCCGTGCTGAGCTTGACCAGGATATCGCGCGTCGCCGCGCCCTCGGGGATCTGCGTGAACCCGAGACCCTTTGCGGCAGTCACCTCGAATCCGTATTCCTGAAGGAAGACCTTCAGACGCTCCGTGACTTCATCGGTGTATGCCGTGGCGACCGCCACGCGTCTGGCGTTCGCCGTGCGCAGGCCGTCGAGCAGGCCGTTGCTTTGCGTGGTGGCCTTGCGGCCCGTAGCCTTCTCGACCTGCGTGATCAAGTCGTCGTGAAACTTCGCCCCCTTGTAGAACGTGATCGACGAGCCGAATACGGAAATCACGTTTGCGCCCTTTTGGGCGAGTTCGATCGCTCGCGGCAGGATTCTCGGGACAGCCTCTTCGTAGCCCTGCACGGTCATGCCGCCGGGAAGGCCCACGCCGTTGCTGATGAACTCCACGCCTGAGGGAAAGAGCATCCTGGCATCCGGCGGAATGGGATAGTTTTCCGGCGGAAAGATCAGGCCAAGTGTGGGACCGGCGGCGGCTGACGTCTGCCTGGCCATCAATGGGTAGGCAGCTGCCGCGCTGAGAGCGCCGAGAAATTCGCGACGCGTGGTGGACATGGGCCTCCTTAAGGAACGCCGTAAAGGCGTTCCGGTAGACCTGGCGACATGCGAATCATACCGGAGAGACCCACGGGCCGACGGCGGAGGACCTCCATCCGTTCAATCAGGGCACGGTCCAGGTGCCGCGCGTCTGCCACCCGCTGTTGATCGCTCCGTTTGTCCCATACATGAAGATGCTCTTGGCGCCCGAGAAGCCGCCGCTCGTGAAGGTGATGGGAAGGGTGACGGTCAGGGTGTTGCCGGCCGGACTGGCGGTGCTGCTGGCGGCGTTGATCGCACACTGGCTGTTCTGAAGTGTTGCTCCGCTGCCTACGGCGCTGGACGTCCAGGCGGTGCCGGCATCGTTCAGCAGGTTCAGCGTGTGGGACGCCGCGTCGTAGTAGACGAGGCACGAATTGGCGGCGCTGCTGGCAAACGTGGCGTTGACCCACACCCAGGTCGTGGCGAGGTCGGCTGCGCCGAGCGTGCTCGAGTACGCCAGCGAGAACGTCTGCGTCAATCCGGTGCCTGAGGACGGCGTCACGCTGTCCGCCGTGACACCGGACCCTGCCGCGACCACCGTCCAGTCACCACGATCCTGCCAGCCGCTGTCGAGCACGCCGTTGGTCCCGTACATGTAGATGTTCTTGGCGCCATTGAACGCGGCCTTGAACGTGATGGCCAGGTTCATGGTCAGCGTATTGCCGGCCGGACTCGCGCTGCTGCTGGCCGCCGCAATGGCACACTGACTGTTCTGGATCGTGGCTCCGCTCCCGATCGCGCTCGACATCCAGCCGGTACCTGAGTCGTTCAGGAGGTTGATCAGGTTCGACGCTCGGTCGTAATACACGAGACACGAATTCGCGGCGCTGCTCGCAAACGTGGCGTTGAACCACACCCACGTGGTCGTCAGGTCGGCGGCACCCTGCGTGCTCGAATACGCAAGGGCAAAGGTCTGGGTTGCGCCGCTGCCGGACGCCGGCGTTGCGCTGTCCGCCGTTACCGCGCTCCCCGCGACGGCGACTGTCCAGTCGCCGCGGTCCTGCCAGCCGCTGTTGACGGTGCCGTTGGTTCCGAACATGTAGATGTTCTTGGCGCCGTTGAAGGACGCCTTGAAGGTGATCGCCAGGGTCACCGTCAGCGTATTTCCGTTCGTCGACGCGCTGCTGCCCGACAATGCGATCGAGCACTGGCTGTTCTGCAGCGTCGTGCCGCTGCCGATGACGCCGGAGCTCCAGATTGTTCCTGTGTCGTCCAGGAGGAAGACCGAGTTCGCTGGACGGTCGTAGTAGGTCAGGCAGGAACTTGCCCCGGTCGCGGCGAAGGTCGCATTGAACCATGCCCATGCCGTTGAGAGATTCGTGGCGCCAGCGGTGCTCGAATAGGCCAGCACGAACGCCTGCGCGGCACCGCTTCCCGATGCCGGTGCCACCGAATCTGCTGTGACGCTGATCACCCCTCCGCCCGGCACCGTCCAGGTGCCGCGCGTCTGCCAGCCGCTGTTGGATCCAGCTGCGTTCTCCGCAAACATGTAAGTGTTCTTTGCGCCGGCGAACGCCGGCTTGAAGGTCATCGCCAGGTTCACCGTCAAGGCGGTGCCGACAGCCGACGCACTGCTTGTCCCGAGTGCGATCGAGCACTGACTGTTCTGGATCGTCGTCGCCGTGCCGGCGGTGCCCGTCAGCCACGTTGTTCCCGCGTCGTTCAACAGGTTCACGGTGTTCGCCGGACGGTCGTAATAGACCAGGCAGGAGTTCGCCGCGCTCGACGCGAACGTCGCATTGAACCAGACCCACGATCGCCGGAGATCGGTGGCGCCGAGGGAATCCGAATACTGCAGCGCGAATGTCTGCGTGGCCGTGGTTCCGGAGGACGGTGTGGCGGTGTCGGCCGTGATGATGGCGACGACCGTTGGCACTGTCCAGTCGCCGCGGTCCTGCCAGCCGCTGTTGGCGCCTCCGCTGTTGGCGGCGTACATATAGATGTTCTTCGCGCCGCCAAACGCCGGCTTGAAGGTCATCGAGAGGTTCACCGTCAGTGTCGTGCTGGCGGCCGAAGCGCTGCTGGAGCCGAGCGCGATCGCGCACTGGCTGTTCTGGAGTGTCGTGCCGGCGCCGATAGTGCCGGACAGCCAGGTCGTTCCGGCGTCGTTCAGCAGCATCACGGTTTGAGCCGGTCGGTTGTATTGCACCAGGCACGAATTCGCCGAGCTGGCTGCGAGCGTCGCGTTGAACCAGACCCAGGTGGTGGCCAGGTTGGTTGCGCCCTGGGTATCCGAGTACTGAAGGGTAAAGAGCTGTGTCGATCCGGTGCCGCTGTTCGGCGTTGCGGAATCCGCGGTGGACACGCCGCATGTTCCGACCCCGACGAGGCACCACGCCGACGTGACTGCGGTCTGTTGGGCGCTACCGGCTCCATACAGCGCTCCGGCGGCATTGATCGTCGCCTGCCGCGCGCCGGCGAAGTTGGTGCTCGATGTCATGTACGAGGAGAGCGCGGTGAACCAGATGCGCGCCGCGGCGTCGGCTCCGATGCCGGCCATGGTTCCGCCCAGATGATGCGTTCCGCCTTTAGCAAGCAGGTAAAAGGCCTTGTTGGCGATTCCCGAGTTGATATGCACGCCGCCGTTGTCTGCCGAACCTGTATAGCGTTCACTGTAGTGATCGGGATCGTCGTTCGCCGTGAAACCCTTGTTTGAGGCCCGATGGGGGTCATCCATGTAGCGCAAGGCATCGCCGCTCACTCCCGGGGTGTATGCCTCCTCCGCGTTGAGCCAGGTGTTTGCGCTCTCACCCTTGACGTACCGTTCGAGCATCGCGCCGAAGACATCGGACCACGATTCGTTCAAGGCCCCCGATTCACCCTGGTAGATCAGGTTGGCGGTGTGCTGCGTCAAACCATGAGTCATTTCATGGCCCGCGATGTCCACAGTGACGAGGGGTGAGAATTGAACGCCGTCCCCGTCGCCATAAAGCATCAGCTTGTTGACCGGATCCCATCCGGCGTTGTTGTAGTTCGTGCTGTAGTGCACCAGACTGGCCACAACGTTGGTCACATTGTCTACGCCGACGAGAGAGAAAGGCCCCCCGTTGCCGTCAATGCCGTTCCGTCCGTGCACCGCGTTTAGGTAGTGGAAGTACCACTCCATTCCAAAGTGAGCATCGACGCCTGCCCGCTGCGTTGATGAAGTCCACCCGTCATCGACATCCAGGAAATCGAAGAAGAAGGACGTTCCGTTCCGCATGTCGAACGTACCAATACGCAGGCCCTGGTTTTCCATCGCGTACTGTCCAATCGGCGCGAAGAATCGCGTCCCGATTGAGACAGACCCGCTGTAAAGCGAAAGTCCGGTTCCTGTTTGCAGATTCTCGTGCCGCGAGACAACGAAACCGCCGTGGGCGTCGACGAAGAAGACCGGAAGAGCAGTCTCTGCGCTTCCATCCACTCGATGCAGCTGCACGCGGTACACGAGATGATCGACGCCGTCATTCCGCAGGATCCACAAGTCGGCGACCGGATCCGCGGTGAGACAGTCACGACACCCGTAGGCTGTGACGGCGGCATCGATCGCTGCGGCAGCGGTCAGGCGTGGCACCGGGTTCACGCTGATGTTTGGAACCAGGTCGTCGGTTTCGGCAAACGGTTCGCCATCCGGCTTGAAGTGCGCGATCGCTTCGCCTCCGAACACAGGGACGCCTCGATGCAACTGCTGAATCCGCGTGTGTGCCATCGACTCGCGATCGACGGTGACCCTCGACACCCGCAGCTCGTCGGCGATGCCGCGCTGACGCGCCATGGTCCGCAGTTGCTCCACGCCCATCGTTTCAGCGCGAGCCAGCTCCGCGCGCGTCCCGGTGGTGAATACGCGCGCCGGCTCCTGGGCACGGGGAAAGGTCAGCAGCCCTGTTGCCACGAGCACGGTCACAATCAGCAGTCGGTTCATCTGTCTACACTCGACCCCCAAGAGGGGAGGGTCTTTACTTGCCAGTCTGGAGATTGTCGTAACGAAGGATCAGGTTTCCGCTGTGGGCATCGACAAACACGATGGGAATTGAGAGGGGCGGGCCGGCGGCAGACTCACGCAGTTCAACTCGGTACGCAAGATGGTCCGTACCTTCCGTCCGGACGATCCAGAGGTCAGCAGAACGAAGGGAGCAATCGCGGCAGCCGACCTCCGCGCGCGCCCGTCCAACTGCCGCGTCTGCGGTCAGCCGCGGTGCGGTATCCACCTTGACGTTGGGCAGCAGATCGTCCGTTTGGCCAAACGGCTCGCCCGTCGCTTTCAGGTGTGCGATCGCCTCGCCGCCCAGGACCGGGATATTGCGATGGAACTGCTGGACGCGGACGTGAGCCATAGATACGGCATCAACGTTCACGCGCGTCACTCGGAGTTCGTCAGTGATGGCCCGTTGCCGCGCCCAGGCGGTCAAGTGGGCGAGGCCGAGGGAGCCGGCCCGTTCAAGTTCTTCAGGAGTCCCGGTCGTAAATGGGCGTGTTTGTGGGAACGCAGCACCGCACGCGAGGATCGACAACACGACCAGCAGAGAGAGACGCACGTTCGAGCGCAGTTACCGATGAGGTTGCGGATCCTTTCACCACCTAGTGGGTGTGTCAATAGGTCGAAGAGCCAAAAATCGCCTCTTTACGGCGCCGATGCGGGCACAACTCCGGAAATCGATCGCCAGAAGAACGGTTCCCAGAAGTCACATTGGGTTTCACGCTGACGTTTTCCTTCGATGACGGTCACGTCGAACGCCAGGTACTTGTCGGCCCCACGACCGGCGGCAGTTGGATGCTTGAACGCAGGCCAGTGGACGACGTTCGCGTCATCGGTGTTCGGGTTTCCGGTGCGCGCGAATCGTGTCCAGTAGCCGCTGATTGTCCGGAAGAGCGCGAGGTCAGCCGCGCCGAGGACGTAGGGCGTGAACAGCGGCGGACCGAAATTGTTGCCGAACACGAAGTTCACCTCCAGTCCATGAACGACGCGATCGAGGACAACTGGGTCGACCTCGTACTCGAATGAGTACAGGAACACGGGCGCCCCGGTGCGCTCGATGAGCCTGGCGACACGATTCGCTTCGCAGACGAACTCCGCGTCACCGACGACGCGCGCCAGCGCGTCTTTCGGCGATGCGAAGTCCGCCGCGGGGTACTTCGCAAGAATGGCGGGGGCGTCATGGTCGAACTCGGTCTCGACCGCGGTCTCGTACTGAACGGCCGTCAGGCCGGATGGAAAGCTGCGGTTTACGGACGTCCACCCCTCGTCCCGGTTGGCTCCGAGAAGAACCGGCACACGAGTGAAGGCGCCCTGCTCGTAGAGATACCTCGGCTGATCGGGAATCTCGACGCCGTCCACGATCGGCGACCACTGAGTCCGGCCGGTCTCGCTGAATTCCTCGAACTGACCTGGAGGACGGGCCGCGAGCACCTGATTCTGGGTTCGTGAGCGAAGGCAGGCGGCCACCGTGGCGGCATCAGCGCCCGTGCAGCCTAGAGCGGTCGCGAATTCGTCCCCCTGCTGGCGCGCGTCGGCAGCCGTGCGGAGCCGGTACGACGCGTAGCCGCTTTGCATGATCGCGCGATGGAAGAGACCTGAACTTCCGGGTGCGACCAGATGCAGACTCACGCTGTGCGCCCCTGCCGATTGACCCGCAATCGTGACGTTGTCCGGGTCGCCGCCGAACGCTGCGATGTGAGTGCGGACCCAGGCAAGCGCCGCACGCTGATCGAGCAGGCCGTAGTTTCCCGCCGCGCTGTCTTCAACGGCTAATGCAGCGTGACCGAGAAAGCCGAATGGGCCAAGGCGGTAGTTCGGTGCGACGACGATCGCACCCGTGAGTGCCGCGAGCGTCTGACCGTTCTGGGGTGCGAAGTTTGCGGATGCGTTCGCAAAGCCTCCTGGATGGAGCCACACGATGACGGGAGCGCCCCACGCCGGCAGAGGATCTGGCGTCCAGATGTTCAACATCAGGCAATCCTCGACACCTGTTGGCTGACCGTTCGCGGCGCTGAGCTGCGCGCACGACGGCGGTGCCGCAGTTGCGTTGAATGTCGCTGGCGCCCAGGAAGCGGCCGGCTGCGGTCGCCTCCAGCGAAGAGGGCCGGTGGGCGGCGCGGCAAAGGGAATACCCAGAAACGCGCACGACGACCCGCGATCCAGGCCTTGAATGTGTCCGGCCGTCGTGGCGACGAAACAGCTACCGGCCTGCGTGTGTGTGACTTCGGTTGAGAGGAGTATCGCTGCGGTGCACGAGATCGCGATCGCCACCGCCGGTGCCAGTGCTTTCATATTCGCCTCCTTGCGTTCACTGCCGGCAATATGAGGCCGCGACCGGGACGCCGTCATGGGCAGCGTCTGGGGAATCGATGGTCTTTCGCTGGTTTCGGAGCTCTGGGAAAGCCTCACGCACCACTACAATGTCGCCATCATCGACATCCGCAACGGATCCGACGAGGGACTATGAATCGAATACCAGCGAGTCTCGCAGCGGACGCGCTGAG
>Ga0247825_10000692_pt1 | contig 21589 bp, 20 predicted proteins | sample 13C_Vanillin_Day_FD_194413 | JGI IMG/M metagenome (GOLD analysis project Ga0247825, IMG submission 194413) | Soil microbial communities from agricultural site in Penn Yan, New York, United States - 13C_Vanillin_Day48 | ecosystem: Environmental > Terrestrial > Soil > Agricultural land | place...
CGTGATAAGACGTTGCCCGTTCCGCCCGTTCGCTCCGGGGTGAACGGCGACACTCGCTACACAAATCGAAAACTGCGCTCTAGGTCGAAAAACTCGGCCTCATCCACGCTCGAACGCTTTCCTCCGCGAGACGCCACCTCGCCTGTACTCATTCGGCGCGAACAGCCGGCATCGATGAGGGCGAATGAGATACCGATCGGCGGCCGCGTAAGCAAGCGCCAAGCGCCCGCGGCCGCCGATCGTGTATCTCGTTCGCCCCTGGCGGTTAGTAAGACGTTCTACTTCGGCGCGGGTGACGCTGGCGGCGCGCCGCGGCCACCTGGACCCGCAGGCGGACCCGGAGCGATGAAATTACTGCTCGTCTTGGCCTCCGAATCGACGTCCTTTTCCCATTCCAGGATCAGCGGCCGCAGCCGCCGTGCGATCTCCGGGCGTTCTTTCGCCAGATCGTTGCGTTCGCCGATGTCGCTGCGCAGGTTGTAGAGGAACACTCCCCCGCCGTCGAGGAGCAGCTTCCAGTCGCCCTGGCGCACGGCGCGCTGCGCGCGGGCGCCAGTCACGCGGAAAAAGAGCGTCCGTTCGACTGCCGGCGTCTGTCCCGAGGCAATGGGCAGCAGGTTGATCCCTTCGAACCGGGCCTCGGCCGGAACCGTCGCCCCGGCGGCGGCGAGAATCGTCGTCGTCAGATCGAACACGAAACCGGCCTGCGGTGTCGTGCGGCCAGCTGGAATCCGCGCCGGCCACTTCATGATCAGCGGCACGCGGATGCCGCCTTCCCAGATCGTCGTCTTGCGGTGGAAGAGCGGGGCATTGCGCGACAGCCATTCACCGCCGTTGTCGTTGGTGAAGATCACCAGCGTGTTGCGCGTCAGGCCCAGCTTCTCCAGCGTGCTGACGATGCGCCCGACGCCTTGATCGGCGCGCTCCAGGATTGCCGCGTAGTCCGCGCGGGTGCTGGTGTGTTCCTCGTGCGGCTGCACGAACCGGGCGTTGTCCGGCGCCACCGACGGCTTGTCGGGCACCTGGAACGGCCAGTGCGCGGCGTTGTACGCCACTTCGAGGAAGAACGGCTGCTGCTTGCTCTGATCGATGAACCTGATCGCGCGCTCCGTGATCAGGTCGGTCATGTAGCCGTCCACCGTGACCGGCTTGTCGTTTTCGAACAGGTCGGGTTTTCCGCTCTGGTCGGTGTGCTGGTAGTAGTCCACCAGTCCACTGAGGAAGCCAAAGAAGTAGTCGAAGCCGTGCGCCTTCGGAATCTGGTCCGGCCGATAGCCGAGGTGCCACTTGCCGATGAGACCGGTGGCGTAGCCGGAGTTCTTCATCAATTGCGGCAGCGTACGGCCGTTTGCCTCCACACCGCGCCCGCCCGCGGGCGCCGCGCCCAACGGGACTTCCAGGGCCGTCCGCTGGTAGTAGCGTCCCGTGATCAGCGCCACGCGCGTCGGCGTGCACGAGGGCGCGGCGTAGAAGTCGGTGAACTTCACGCCGTCCCTGGCCAGACGATCGACGCTCGGCGTCCGGATATCGGGAGCCCCGTAGGCCCCGTAATCTCCGTACCCCACATCGTCCATCACGATGAGGACGACGTTCGGCTTCGTTTGCGCGGCGGCCGGCGCTGCCCAGAGCAGGGCGAGCACCGGCAGGATCACGAGTCGGCGCATCGGCGGATTAATTTCCTTTCATCAACCGCGCCCAGCGCGCGCTGAAGAACGCCATCTTCTCCGCCGGCACTGTCGCTTCAACCTGCACGGTATCGCCGAGCACGATGACTTTGTCCTTCGACAGGTCCTTGTACTGTGGCCACGCCGGGAGGCCGGTGCCGTTCGGATCGCCCTTCGTGATGAAGTTCGCCCAGTACGACGACATCTGATCGGCGAGCTTCTTGTCCACGTCGTTCCACTCGAGTGGTCCGTTGGCGTACGGATGGTTGAAGGCGTAGGAGATCTCCGCCGTGTGCGACGCACCATTCTGCTGCGGCTCCCCGTTGCGCCGCGGCACGCGGGTAAAGAAGTAGGCGTAGCCCTTCTTCCCCTTCTTCGCCTGCAGGGCGGCGGAGTTGCGCATGTTCCAGTTGATCTCGTCGTTCTGCGCCTGAGCCCGCATCAGCGGCACATCGGCGTCGCTCTTGACCGGATACAGCTTGAGGAACGTGTCCGCCAGTTCGCCGTATTGCTGCTTTGCGTCGGCGATGTACGCCTCCATCACCGAGCCTGGTGCCGGCGGCGTGGCTGCCGCGCCACCACGTCCTCCGCCGCCGCGGCCGCCACCGAAGAACGTGTTCTCGTCCTTGTTCGAACCGGCAAGCAGGTCAACGTCGTTCTGCTTGCCATTGGCAAACGTGAACGAGAGATCCTCGGGGAAGATATGGCCGTCGATCACCATTCCCGCCTGGACCTGGAGGCTCGGCAGCTCGGCGAACGGTTTCGCACGCAGTTCGGCGATCGACTTGACGCCGGCGGCTTCCAGCGCCTTCGCGCCGGCTCCTTGCGCCTGCTCAATGGTTCTCATGCGGGCCATCTGCAGCCCCATCCAGCCGCCGCTCTGAAGGATTGCGCGGTTGAAGAGACCTTTCGCCTGCGGCGATCCGACAAGCGCGCCAACCATGATGGCGCCCGCCGACTCGCCGGCGATGGTGACGTTGTTCGGGTCGCCGCCGAACGCGGCGATGTTCTTCTTGATCCACTGCAGCGCAGCGATAGCGTCCATCACGCCGTAGTTGCCGGAGCCGCTGTGACCTGCTTCCTTCGCCAGCTCGGGATGCGCGAGGAACCCGAACACACCGAGCCGGTAATTCATCGTGACGATGACGGGACCTTTGACCGCGAGATCCTCGCCGTCATACCAGGCCTGTCCACCGGACCCGCCGGTGAAGCCGCCGCCGTAAATCCACATCATCACGGGACGGCGATCACCCGCCCTGTTCGCGCTCGTCCAGACATTCACCGTCAAACAATCTTCATTTGCCGGAGGCTGTCGCGGAGGGGCCGGCGGTGCCTGGGGTGCGGCCGCTGCGCCCGGCGCTGCTCCCGGTGCGCCGCCGCGTCCGGGGGCTCCGCCGCCGCGTCCGCCACGGCCGGCGCCGGGAACGTTGGCGATACATGACGGGCCGAAGGCGTTCGCCTTGAACACGCCGTTCCACTTCGCGGCTGCCTGCGGCGCCTTCCATCGGTTCTCACCGACCGGCGGCGCGGCGAACGGAATGCCTTTGAAGATCCGCACCGTCGGATGCACGGTGCCGGTGACGCCTTCGAGGGCGCCGGTGTCGATCGTCACCTGCTCGGGAATCATCGCGGACGTGCGGGACGCGGCGACGACGACGGCCGCGACCGCACAGAACAGTGCGAGTCGTTTCATGAATGCCTCACTTGAGAAGTTGCAACTGCCAACTTTCAAGTGACAAGTGAGTCCACCTGTCACTTACTTGCCACTTGTTACTTGGCACTTGTTACTTGCCAGTAGCCTTTTCCGCTGCCCTGGAGATGCTCAGGATGTTGCGCATCGCGTAGTTCCCCTCGTGGCATGCGTATTCGAACATCCCGTAGACGGGCTCGCGCTTCCACGGGAACTGGAGCGTCCATGGCCGCGTCCACGTGCCGGGGTCGTCAATGGTCACCTGATAAAGCAGCGTGTCCTTGTCGACGAGCCGGAAGCGCTCGGTCAGCTTGAGCCGATCGCTCGACCGGCCACCGCCGTTGCCGCCGACGCCTGTCCGCCCGTTCAGGTTCGTGGTCTCGACGACGAGCGTATTGCCCTCCCACCAGCCACGTGCGTCGCCCATGTAGGACGTGATCGCACGGCCGACATGCGGGCGGCCGTCGAGTGGCACGACACGAGCCTCGTGAATCATCTCGTGGCGGATCACCACGTAGCCAGGGCCCTGCACGATTTCGTTGCCGTTGTTATAGATGGTAGGCAGCAGCGATCCCATCGGGCCGCGCGTGATGCAGCGGTCGTAGAGGCTGCGGTCGGTGTAGCTGTCGGCCTCGCGGCCCTGCAGCCGCTCGCGGCGCGCGCGCTGCTCCGCCTGCTGCTCCGCCTGACGTTTCTGCCCTTCCGCGGACAGCGCCGGCTGGCGGCCATCCGGAGGGTCGACGATGAGCGAGGCCTGCCGCGAAGGCTTCCCGGTCTCCTGCCAGTGCGGCTGCGGCGACGTCGGGCAGCGGATGGCGCAGTTCGGGTTGATCTCGGCTGTGAAGACATCGATCTCGGCAACGAGCGATTCTTCCTCGGCCTTGAGGTCCTTGGCACGCTGCGCGAACTCTTCGTCGGTGAGGACGTTGCGCGTCCCGAAGCGCGCCGGCCGCTGCATCGGCACCCCGACCATGTCCACGCCCGGCCAGAACCCCTGAAGGTCCGGATCCCCCCACGGCGTCTTCGGCGTGACGAAGCCCGGCGCCGGCTGCGGCATCGGCGGCGGAGTGGAAGCCTGCGGGGCCTGGGCGGCGACGGCGCCGGCAAAAAGGATCGCGAAGAAGAAGGCGGCGGACAGTGTCTTTATGCGCGTTTTCATGGCCTGCTCCGAGCGCCGCCTATTCTACGCCCGGAGCAGGACTTGGGGATCGACTACTGCTGCGTTCGTCCGATTGACTCACCAGACACGATGATCTCGACCCGGCGGTTCTGCTGGCGTCCGGCTGCCGTGCCGTTGGTGGCCACGGGGCGCGTTTCACCAAATCCAACGGCCGCCACGATTGGGGTGGTGACGCCCTGCTGGTTGAAGTACTGCCGCACCGACTGGGCACGCCGCTCGGATAGTCCCTGGTTGTACTCCGTGGAACCGGTGCTGTCGGCATGACCCTCGATCTCGATCTTCAGGTCGGGATGCGACGCGAGGATGCCGGCGATCCGCGCCAGCTTTTCTCGTGCGCCCGGCTTGAGCGTCGACTTGTCCACGTCGAACAGCACGTCGGACAGGTTGATGATCAGGCCGCGCGCGGTCTCGCGCGTCTCGAGAATCACGTTCAGCTGCTGCCGCAGCTGCTCGCGGACGGCGTCGCGATCCTTTTCCGCCTGCTCGCGGGCCAGGCGCGCCGCGGACGCTTCACGCTCGCGCTGTTCGGCCAGCCGCCTGGCCTCGTCGGCCTGCGCCTGCGCCGCCGCGCGTGCGGCGTCGGCTTCGGAGCGTGCGCGTTCGAGATCGGCTCGTGCCCGCTCGGCCGCCAGCCGCTCGCGTTCCGCGGCGGCCCGCTCGGCTACGGCGCGCTCACGTTCGTTCTCGACCCGCAGCCGATCGGCCTCGGCCTGACGCCGCCGATCCTCTTCGGCCCGCAGCCGCGCCGCCGCATCCCGTTCACGCTCCAGGGCGATCCGCTGCTGCTGCTCCTGGAACTCCACTTCCTGCCGCTGCAGCGCGATCAGCCGCGCGTCTTCAGCGGTCTGCGCCGCCTGCCGCGCCGGCTGCTGCACCTGGTTGCCCCTGCGGCCCTTCTCGCGCTGCGTTTCGGCTTCGGTCAGCAGCGACACCGCCTTGTTGAAGGTGTCGGATGCGTAGCGATCTGCGCCTGCGATCCGCGCCAGTTCGACGGCGTTGCGCGCCTGCGCCAAATCGAGCGGCGAGCCTGGTTCGAGCGGCTTCACTTTCAACAGCGCCGGATCGCGGCTCATCAGATAGGACCCGCGCTTGAGCAGCTCGTATTTCGCCTCGAGCGTCTCGACACGGCCCTGCGTCCGCTCGAACCCTGATTCGCGGACGACGTTTTCCATGACCACGACGTCGCTCGGCTGCGAAACCGCGAAATACGGCTCAGCCGTCAGAACCAGCGCAAACGACTGCAGTTCCGTCGTCACCTGCAGACGCCCGTCGTCACCGTTCAGCTGAAGCTCGCCCAGATTGGTGGCTCGACCTTCCGGCGTGATTGCCCACAGTACGTAAGTCAGGTACTCGCGGCCGAAGCGCTGTGGCGCCTCGAGCTTGTTGAAGCGTGCGTCGATCTCGATGACGCCCTTCTCGCCCTCGACCGATGCCCACCCTTCCGCCTTCGGCGCCAGCGCCGTCCCGGCGAAATTGATGCGCGTGTCGCCGGAGCGAGGGCGGTAGTTGATCGCCGGTACCGAGCGGCCGACGACGGTCACACGGAACACCGGGATCTCGCCCTGCGGCGTCGCGACGCTCTGCTGAGTGGGATTGGGAGCCGCCTGCGCCGACGCCCGCACCGGCACGGCCGCTGCGACCACGGCTATAAGCAGAAAGACCTGTGCGACTCGCTGAAACATGGGTAGACCTCCGTCTACCAGCGCAGCAAAGGAGCCGCCAAGTGACGCCCACCTGAACGTTTCGTCAGGAAAACGTAATTTGAATTTGGTCCAAGCCCTGCGATAGACTCGCGGCCGAATTGCCCCATTTTTCCCGCTTTCGGTGCGTGTATCTGAAGTCTTTCCTTTCCCGACCAGCTCCAGTCCGAGGAGATCTCGTATGAAACGGTTGTGTGGATTGATCGTCGTCGCGGCGTTCGTCGCCGCTGGTTGCACCAGGCCTGCGGAAGCACCCGCTCCGGCAGCGGCGCCGACGTATACGGCGCACGGCACTCTTGCTCAGGTGATGGTGGCGATCCCCTTCCCGGCATCCAACACCATCTTCGACATGCAGACGAAGGATCCCGGCGCGCCCGTCAAACCCGGCGACCCCGGTGGCAACGCCTCCTCGCAGTACGGCGGAATCGCGGAGTACGCAGGGTGGAACGCCATCGTGAACTCCGGCGTCGCGCTGCAGGAAACGGCCAATCTGATCATGATTCCCGGCCGCAAGTGCAAGAACGGCCAGCCGGTGCCAAACGATCAGGAAGACTTCAAGAAATGGGCGGCGGCTCTGGCGGCTGTCGGCGCCGAGGTCCAGAAGTTTGGGGAAGCCAAGAACTACAACGAGGACGCGATTATCGAGGTCACCGGAAAAGTGTCTGACGCCTGCTCGAATTGTCACGACAAGTACCGGAACACGCCGAAAGAGCCCGAAGATCGCTGCATGGTCTCCGCTCCCGCGGCCAAGTAAGCGGACGCCTGCGTGTTTGACCTAGCGTTAGCCGACTACTTCGCCTGGCTGCGGAGCTTCTTCGAATACGTCTCCGAGCGCGAGACCAGCATCATGCTGCGCGAGTCGCAGTACGTGATGCCGTGGGTGTTCGTCCTGCACGTCATCAGCATGTGCATGTTCGCCGGGACGATCCTCATGATGGACCTGCGTCTGCTCGGCGTCGGCAACATGGCGACGCCGTTCTCGCAGGTCCAGCGCCGCCTCTTTCCGTGGCAGATGGCCGCGATGTTCTTCTCGGCCGCCACCGGCCTGGCGCTGGTCTGGGGCAACCCGATGAACTACGTCACCAACATCATCTTCTGGGTGAAGATGCTGGCGATGGGAATCGCCGGGCTCAACGCGATCGCGTTCCACTTCATCACCGAGTACACGCTGGTCGACTGGGACGCGGGAGAGACGCCGCCATTCGGCGCGAAGCTCGCCGGCGGGCTGAGCATCCTGCTCTGGGCGAACGTCATCGTCGCGGGCCGCCTCATTCCCTACGCTCTTACCTGGTTCAGGACTTACTAGGATGTACGAGTATTTCGTCCAAATCGCTCAATGGGGGCCGAGCCGGGCCATCAACGAGTCGTCGTGGATCTTCGCGCTCGTTCAGGCGTTCCATCTGGTGTCGCTCGGCTTTCTCGCCGGATCACTCCTCATGGTCGACCTCCGTCTGCTCGGCCGGGGATTCTCGCAGCAGCCGCTCGCGGTGGTCGCGCGCGACGCACGGCCCTGGCTGATCGGCAGTCTCGTGGCCATGGTTGCCACCGGCGTGCCGCAGTTCATTTCGCTCGCCACGAAGGAATACGACAGCCCGTACTTCCGCTGGAAGATGCTGATGCTCCTCATCGCGCTCATCTTCACCTTCACGATCCGCAAGCGCGTCGCCTACGCGCCCGAAGGACGCTTCGGCGGCGGCATCAGCAAAGCCGTCGCCCTCGTCTCGCTCGGACTGTGGACCAGCGTGGCGATTAACGGCCGCCTGATCGGATTCTTCTCGTGAACCGCGCCGCAATTGTCGTCGCGGCGCTGGTGACGTTCGTCCTGGCCGTTGCCGTCATCATCCTCGGGCAGAACCTGATCCTGCCGCTCAACGTCGCCGCGGAACGCGGCGCCGGCGTGCCTTGGTACCTCACCTGGGCGATGGTCTGGGTGACCGTACTCTGCGCCGTCGCCCTGGGTGGATTCCTCATCGCCTCGACGGTGCGGAAGAAGTAAGCGTCCGCACGAGGATGGAGGACGAGCAGGTCGTTCGCGAGAGCGAAGTCGTCCGCCTCGACTTTCCCGACTGCGATATCTGGATCGGCGCTTCATCGCCGGCAGAGAAGAACTGGCGCGCGCGATCGTGTGCGAAGGAACCGTGGACGGTCGAATGGCTGCGCACCGCCGTCCAGCCAGGGGAGGTCCTCTACGACGTCGGCGCGAACGTCGGCGCGTTTGCGCTGGTGGCCGCAAAGCACTCGCAGGCGCGCGTGGTCGCGTTCGAGCCCGGCTATGCCAACTTCGCGCGGCTGTGCGCCAACATCCAGCTGAACGGCTGTCAGCACACGATCGTACCCGTACCGCTGCCGCTCGCCGAGCGCAGCGGACTGGTCGGCTTCAGGTATCGCGGGGTTGAACCCGGACAGAGCCGCCACAAGATGAAGCCCGAGGCGTGGCGGTTTCGCGGACCCGCGTCCGGCATCGTGCGTTACGAACAGCCGGTGCTGGCGATGACGCTCGACACGATGATTGCCACCTTCGACCTGCCACCGCCGCATCACCTCAAGATCGACGTGGATGGGGCGGAGCATCGGGTCCTGGCCGGGGCACCGCACACCCTCGGTTCCGAAACGCTGCGGACGGTGCTGATCGAGGTGGACGGAGTACAGTGGAGCGGCGTGTCGGGCCTGCTCGAAGCCGCAGGCTTCATCCTCGACAAACGGATCGAGCGAGAGAAACCCGACGCGCCAGCGTACGGCCTTTTCGTGCGGCACGCGCGCTCCGCGCCGGCCCGGCGGTCCGGATGGTGGACGTTCCTGCGCAACCCGAGCCAGCCATGAACGATCTGACGACCGGATCACTGACGCGACACCTGCTGCAGACGACCAGCTACATGCTGGTCACGATGCTGTTCCAGACGCTGTACGTGCTGGTCGATCTGTATTGGGTCGGCCGGCTCGGAACCGAGGCGGTGGCCGCCGTCGCCATCAGCGGCAATCTCCTCTTCATCGTGCTGGCGGCTACGCAAATGCTCTCAGTCGGCACCACGACGCTGGTGGCTCATGCCGTGGGGCGGCGCGACCGGGAGCGAGCGAATCTCGTCTTCAACCAGGCGCAGGTGTTGTCGGCCGTGGTCGGCATCGTCTTTCTCGCGCTGGCGCTGGCGTTGAAGAAAACCTATGCGGAGGCGCTCAGCGCCGATGCCGTGACGCGCGACCTCACGGACCAGTATCTCGCCTGGTTCATCCCGTCCCAGGCGTTGACGTTCCTCTTTGTCGCCATGGGTGGAGCGCTCCGCGGTACGGGGAATTTCCGGCCGGGCATGATCGTCCAGACGGCCACGGTCATCATCAACATCGTCCTCGCTCCCGTGCTGATTTTCGGATGGGGCACGGGACGGCCGATGGGCGTTGCCGGGGCTGCCGTGGCCACGTTCCTGGCAATCCTGATCGGCGTGGTGTGGATGGCGTTCTATTTCACGCCGGCCGCCGCCTATCTGAAGTTCCATCGGCACGAATGGCGCCCGCGCCTCGACCTCTGGGCCGCCATGCTGAAGATTGGCCTTCCCGCTGGCGCCGAGTTCGCGATGATGGCGATCTATCTCGTCGTGGTGTATTCCGTCTCGCGGCCGTTCGGCGCGTCCGCGCAGGCTGGGTTCGGCATCGGGTTGCGAATCGTTCAGGCCTGCTTCCTCCCGGTTGTGGCGCTCGGGTTCGCGGTCAGCCCGGTGGGCGGACAGAACTTCGGTGCGCGGCAGGCGGGACGGGTTCGCGAAACCTTTCGCATCGCCGCGCTCCTCGCTGGCGGCGGAATGCTTGTGCTCGCGATTGCGGTCTGGCTCGCGGCCGCCCGGATGGTGCAGGTCTTCTCGCAAGATCCGGCCGTCATCGGCGTGGGCGAAGAGTACCTGCACGTGATCGCGTGGAACTTCGTGGCGTCGGGAATCATCTTCGTCAGCTCGAGCATGTTCCAGGCGATGGGTAACACGCTCCCCTCCCTGTTTACTTCCGCGTTCCGAATGGTACTGATCGCGGTCCCCGTGATGCTGCTCGCCAACGCCCGCGGCTTCACGCTGCTGTGGGTCTGGTACATCTCGGTGGCCGGAACGTTCATTCAACTCGGCTTGAATTTTCTGCTGCTTCGGCGCGAGTTCCGGTTACGGCTGACCTTCGAGCCGCCGGCCGCCGCCCCTGCTGAGGTCTGAGGTCTGGTTCCTGCTGAGCCCTGAGGCATGATTCCCGAGGCCTGCGCGGCACCCACCTTGCCTTCCTTTTTGTTGGGGAGGCACACGAACCCATGGGCTCGGAACGTCGGAACATCAAGAATCGCGCGCAGGTAGTGCAGCGAGTCATCGACGGAATCGTTCAAAATCCGAGCGTGACGCTGACTGTCAACACCCTGCAGCAATGGCTCGGCGTTCCTCTGGATGCGGCTCAGCGGATCCTCGAGCGGCTCGCCTCATCAGGGCTCGTCCGCGAGGTGCAGAAGGGGGTCTGGGCGCGCGGCACCTGGCCCGGCGCACAGCGGGACTGGTACTAGGAAATCCCAAATCCCAAACCCCAAATCCCGAATCCCAACGGGGGGGCAAGCCCGTACAATGAGTGGGTTTGAGTTCCGCTCCAGGTTCCACGAAAGCGTGGCTGTTCGTTCGCGGCTCCGAGTCCGTCCGCATCGTGATCGACGGAACGTCGGTTGGCGTGTACGGACCAGGCACTCGTTTCAACCACTCGCGATTTGGTGAAGCGATGGACGCGACGCTTCATCAGGCCGCCGTCGAACAGGCGCTCGTCCTCGATGGCTGGACGCTCGAACATTTCACCACCGACCGCCGATCACACGACGACGCGGTGGTGAACATCGAACGGCGCCACACGCCGTTGCGGCTCGTACATCCGCGGCGCTAGCTGCATCGTTAGAACTACCAACTATCCAACTATCTATCTTGACTGGCCCTCCAATTCGTGGACAATGCTGAACAGGCGTTTGTTGCTCGTCCGCCGCAACGCAGCATGAGGCGGACGCTCTCCCTTGATTCGCACACACGACGATTTGAAAGGCCCGCGGTTCGCTTTGCGTACCGACCGTGTGCCATGTGTATCTTTAGCCCGCCGGAGCCTTGGCGAAGGCGGGGGGTGACTGACAAAAGCTAGTTGTGATTCAACCTCAGAGCTCGCTCGCTGCGGCAGCGGCCGCCGACGGCCTGGCCAGCTGGTACACACCAGGCCTCGTCGACGGCTTCGGCGATCGGTTGTTGATGTTCGACAACACCGAGACCGACTCGCTGGAACTGCTCCGCTTCTATCCCTCGCTGACGGCCATCGACGGCTTCGAAGACGATCTTCACGAGCGCGTCCGCCAGGTTGGCCGCATTCCCGACCACGCGTTCCCGCTGATTGTCGCGGTCGAGCGCCTCGATGGCGATGGCGCGCTGGCGCTCGTGTCCACGCACGTGCCTGGAAAGCGCCTGTCGGCATTCTTCGAGAAGCCGGGCCCGCGGCGCGGCCTCAACCCGTCGTTCGTCACCGGCATCGTCACGCAAATCACCCAGGCGCTCACGATCCTGCAGTCCAAGGGCGACGACATCACCCACAGCGCCATTACCCCGGATCGCATCGTTGTGACGACGGCCGGACGGATCTGCGTGGTGGAGCATGTGCTCGGGTCGGCGCTGCGCCGGCTCAATCTGTCGGCGTCGCAGCTGTGGCGGGAATTCGGGCTCGTCTCCGCTCCGACTCCAACCGGTGCCATCCGCCTGGACGCGCGCACGGACGTGTTTCAGCTTGGCGTGGTGGCATTGGAGATGCTCCTCGGCCGTCGGCTCACCCCGCTCGACCTGAAGGATCGGCTTCCGGATCTTCTCGATCACTGGACCGACGCCGTTACGAGAGCAGGGCTGGCCAGCGATCGGCTGCGTTACTGGCTGGAACGGGCGCTACAGCTGCGGACCAGCTCGTATGGCACCGCCGCCGACGCATATGCGGACCTTCGCGAGGTGCCGTCGGAATCGCCGTCCTCGGCATTCGATCAGCTGGCAGGCGAATTCGAGACACCGCTCAAACGGTCACTTCAACCCGCGAAACAGGCGGCTGGACAGGTAGCCCCCATGCAAAACGCTCCTGCTCCCCAGGACTTGTCCGTTGTCGGCGCGCCGCAGACGGTGCGGCCCGCTCTCGTGCCTTCGGAGAACCGGCGTGCCGATTTGCCACCGGTTCCTCCACCTGCTGCGAAGCCCGCGGCGCCCGCCCAGCCGGCGAGGAACGTCGCGACGAAGCTCACCACGTTCAAGGCCCCGCGGGTGTCGCCATGGATCGCCGCGGCGCTCGCGGCCATCGCGCTTCTCGAGGGAGGGGTCATAGCGGCGCTGCTGATGCGGCAGCAAGCGCAGGCTGGGCCGGCCGCTGCGGCCGCGCCGCCAGCGGCGCCAGCGACAGCAGCGCAAACCTCCGCCGCTCCTGATCCGGTCACGCTCGCCGCCGCCGTGGCCCCCATCGTTCCGGCACCTGCGCCGCCGCAAGACGACGCCGCGGATCCGATCCGGGCGGCAGCCAGCAATCAGCGTTCGGGCGGCGTGCGCATCAACGCACCTGTCGAACTGAAGGTGCTGCAGGGCGACCGTGTGTTGGGCTCGTCGGCCGACGGACCGATCGTCGCAACGGCCGGCACGTATCAACTCGAATTGATCAACAGCGCCCTGGGCGTCACTCTACGCCGTCAGGTGACGTTCCGCGCCGGACAGATCACGAGAGAGGACGTGACGATCGCGCCGGGCCGCGTCAGCGTCAATGCGCAGCCGTGGGCCGAGGTCTCGATTGATGGCCGGCCGGTCGGGGAAACCCCGCTGGCGAATTTGAGCGTCCCTGTCGGCGAGCACGACGTCGTGTTCCGCCACCCCGAGCTGGGCGAGCGGCGTCAGCGGATCACGGTTCGCGCGGACGCGCCAACGCGGGTCAGCGCGTCCTTCGAACGATAGTCGGAGAAGAGCGTGGCGCGGATCTTGTTGGGTCCGCGAGACCGAGTTAAGGCTGAGCGTCGGCAGCCGGCTGCGCAGGCGCAGCGGCGATCACGCTGCTCAACACCTGGGCGCCAGACGGCGCATCCGCGGAATCCGATGCTTCCGCCGTCACCCACACCCCCACGATGCGACGCGGTACGGCCGGCGTCTGCTCGACGAGCATGACCGATCCATCAGCGGATTCCGAGAGCGTTCCGGCTCTCACGGGCACCGTTGGCGTCAGCAGCCAGGCGACGAGGGTGCGATTCGGCGGCGCCGCGGCCAGGCGTGATCCGCTGACAATCAGCCCTTGCGAGCGGCTGACGAGCGCCTGACCCGACGCCCCATCGCTGCCGGCGAGACGGAAGCGAATCAGATCAGGTGCCGCCATCACCGCCGAAACACGCTGCGTCTGGAGCACCAGCTCGCGCGCCTGCGCCGTTTGCTGTGCCGTTTCCTCGCGGGCGACCTCCGCCTGGCGGGCGGCCTCGGCAACCACGGTATTGCTTCTCACTTCGGCGATGCGTGCGCGCACGGCCGCGGTCTTGACCTGGTCCTGCAGCCGCCAGCCGAACACACCGGCAATGAGCACCACAACACCGAGAAGGCCGACCGCCCATCTGATCGGAATCCCGCCCTCGTGCCTCCTGACCGCGTCGTGCAGCGGGCGGCTCCCCAGGGTGACGCGAGCCGGCTCCCGGCGTTCGGCAGCTTCGACCGAGGACGGCGCCGGAAGCTCACGTGGACCGGACACCGGAGCGCTGTCGATGGTGTGCGGAAGCGGGCCCGTGCCGCGGCCCCCGTCGCGAAGCTGACCGTGCAGCTTCGTGACGTCGTCGAGCGACCACTGGGTCGACGGGTCACGTGACGCGGCCTGCCGATCGACGCGTGCTTTCATCTCCGCAACGGCTGAGGTTAGTTCACGCGTCAGCTCGTTCAAACGCAGATGGACTTCGGTTTCGAACGCGGCAAAGCGGGCCTCGGCGCGCTCGACACCCTGCTGCGAGGCCGTGGCCATGGTCAGCGATACCTGGCTCAGACTCTCCGCCTGTTCGCGCAGCTCCCGGATCGGTTCCTCCTGCATCCGCTTCAGCGTGTCCCACTCCCGCTCGATCGTCGTCTCGAGCTCGTGCAGGCGGTCAGAGGTCTCCTGCTGCACGCGCGTGCTGGCGTCCTTCCACTCGCTGGCGTACGCCTCGAGCTGCGCCACCGCGTGCGTGTGCCGTTCGACGGTCGCGGCCCAGCGCTTCAGGTACTCGGCGTACTGGTCCGCCATCGCCGCGAGCCGTTGCTCGATCGGCGGCACGTTGGCTTCCGCTTTCTTCCAGAGACGTTCGACCTGCGATTGGAGGTTGGAGAGACGCTGTTCGAGTTCGGGGAGTTCCAGCACGACTGCCTGCGCGCATGATACACAAAAGAACGCGCTTCGCATCGCCGCAACGAAGCATTTCTCTTGCGTCGCGAGCGAGGTCACGTTACGATTTCCCCACCGCGACAAGACGAACATTCACCCACACGTGCGAGGTGTAACAATGATCGCCGTGCGCTGCAGCTCTCTACTCGCAACCATCATCGTCCTGGCTGTGAGCACTGTCGCTGCCGCGAGCGACGAGTCGCTCGCCCGCGCCAAGGATCTCTATCGGTCGGCCGCCTACGACGAAGCGCTCGCGGCGCTGGATCGGGTTGCCGGCGAGTCCAGCGGCGCCACGAAGATCGAGGCCAACGAATACCGCCTGTTCTGCCTGATCGCGCTGGATCGGAAGAGCGACGCGCGCGGCGCCATCGAGTCGATGGTCAACGCCGACCCCTTCTACCAGCTGTCCACGGATCAGGCGTCGCCGCGCGTGCGGTCGATGTTCAGGGACATCCGCCAGTCGCTGCTGCCCGGAATAGTCCAGCGCGAGTACAACGCCGCCAGGGCCGCGTTCGACAAGCAGGACGGCGACGCCACCGAGCAGTTCGACCGCGTGCTGAAGCTGCTCGAGGATCCGCTGATGGCGCCCACACCGTCGCTGAACGATCTGCGCGTGGTCGCGTCAGGATTCCGCGACCTCAGCAAGGCACGCGCGCCAAAGGTGGAATTCGCGGCTGCCACGGCCCCGGTGGTGGCGCAAATGCAGGCCGCTCCGGTCACGCCGGCCTCTGGAGCGGCCGCGCCGGCCAACACCCCGTCGCCGGCGCGATCCGGACCTCCGGTCTACCGGGAAGGCGACCCGGATGTCACCGCGCCCGTCACAATCCGGCAGGTCGTGCCGCAGTGGATCGTGCCGCAGGGCACGCGACCCGGCGCCTGGCAGCCGGAAGCCATTCTCGAGGTGACGATCAACGAATCCGGCGACGTCGTCAGCGCCATCCTCCGCAAGGCATTTCATCCGAGCTACGACGCGCAGCTGGTAAAAGCTGCAATGTCCTGGAAGTACGAGCCCGCACTCCGGGCAGGAGTCCCGGTCCGCTACATAAAGCTTGTCGCCGTTCGCCTGGGTACCTTGAACTAGCAGCCACGGCCCGTCGCGTGTCCTGACCGCGATTCGACACACGCATGGCCCAGCACAAACCGACCGGCAGAGGCTCCAGCAGGCGTCTTGGTCTGCCCAAGGAGTCCGTCCGGCTCACTGAGGAGGCCCCGCCGCGGGAGGAACTGCCGTCGGATCTCTCGTCGCTCGCCAATATTCTCGAGGCGGCGATGCTTCCAAGTCCTCCACGGCAGAGGGTTGCCGACGACGCTGCGCTGCGGGAAGTCGTCCAGTCGCCACCGCGGGAGGAGGCGGTGCACTCGCCTCTGACGCCGGCTCCGCCAGTCGAGACGACCGACGGGGCACAGCGGGAGGCGGCGGCGTTCGATGCCGTCGCACGCTCACTGGCAGCGGCCGAGGCGTGCGTGCCGCTGCTGGCGCAATCAACCGGCCTGCTGCGCATTGCGGCGCTTGACGTCGTCCGGGCTGAAACGGCGCGGGCGGGAGGACTGCTCCAGCTGCTCCGCTTCCTTCGCGGCGACGTGTCGCCGCCGATAACCGCAGTCTCGACAAACGCGGTCGTCCAGCGTGTAGTGCAAGCGCTCGAATCGGAGCGGCGCCTGCGCAGCATCGCTCTGACCACCCGATCGAGCGTTGCCGACGCGACGTGCGCGGGTGACGAGACGATGCTCGCCAACACGCTTCTGGTTCTGCTGCTGATCACGTTTGCGGCCGTCGAAGGCGTGCAGAACGCGCGGGTGGCGCTGTCGGTCACCGTGAGCGACGATGAGGAAATCGGTCTGGCGATCAGCCAGGATCACGTTGCCGCGCCGGCAGGCTGGACGGCGCGGGCGGGTTCGGAAGACTTGAGCGCCGACAGTGCCCAGGCGATTGCCGTGGTCGCCCTCGCCGCCGCGCACCGGCTGGCTCGCGAATGGCACGGCCGCTTTGCCATCGCCACCGGCGAGCACTCGAGCATCCTGACAATCTGGCTGCCGTTGCTGCAGCCCGGAGACTCAGACCAAACGCCTCACTGAGCAGAGGCGGTTTCTACTGCGGCTCGATCTTCAACAACGCGCCCTGTGCTTCCTCCGTGAGCAGGTAAATCGAGCCGTCGGGAGCCTGCTTCACCGCTCGAATACGCTGCCGCAGGTCGGTCAGCATCATCTCGCGGCGGACCTCGTCGCCGTTGGCGTTGAACACGATGCGCTGCAGGTGACCGGTATTCGGAATCTCACCGTAGCGCATCGATCCGACCAGGGCGTTGCCCCGCCACTGCGGGAACTTGTCACCCGTGTAGAACAACAGGTCGGACACGGCGATCGACGGCATCCAGTAGACGATCGGCCGCTCGATTCCGTCCTTCTCGAACTTTCCCTGCCACGGACCTTCGTAGTCGCGGCCCAGGCTGACGTCAGGCCAGCCATAGTTGCGTCCCGGCAGGATGATGTTCAGCTCGTCGCCGCCGTTGGGCCCGTGCTCGGCTGACCACAGCGCGCCGGTCACGGGATGAATCGTCAGCCCAAGCTGGTTGCGATGTCCCATCGAATAGATTTCGGGACGGTAGCCCGTCTTCCCCGCAAACGGATTTCCCGGGGCGGGCTTCCCCTCCTCCGTCAGGCGCATCACCTTGCCGCGGAGGCTGTTCGGCTCCTGCGACTCGCGCGTGTCCGGCGTCGAACCAGTCGCCCAGAACAGCTGTCCTTCGCGATCGAAGACGATGCGCGACGCGGCGCCGCCGGCGCCATTCCACCACGGCTCCGCCGCCGCGAGCTCCTGCACGTTCGTCAGTGCGGCTCCGCCTGACGCCGCGAGGTCGAGGCGTCCGCGGCCGAGCGCGCTCATGATCATGCCCTTGCCGTCGGTCTTGCTGTAGGTGAAGTACAGCAGTCTGTTCTCCGCGAACTTCGGATGCAACGCCATGTCCTGCAGACCACCAAGACGCTGCGCGCCGATGGCGGGGAGCCCGGTCACTGCCGCCGGATCCAGCACACCGTTGCGGACGATTCGCAAACGGCCCGGCCGCTCCGTCACGAGCATGTTTCCATCCGGCAGAAACTCGAGGTCCCACGGATTCTGCAGACCCCTGGTGACGACGCTGAGGCGGAACTTCACGCCTTCCGCAACCGCGTAATTCCACGGGCCGGCGCCGAGCGGCTCGCGCGGGATTCCCGCAGGCGGAGGCGGGGTACCTCCCGCTCGACCACCGGGCGCTCCTGCTCTCCCGGCAGGCGGTTGCTGGGCAAAGGCCGTGATTCCAAGCGCGCAAATCGCCAGCCCGGCGGTCACCAGGCGCAGTTGGTATGTCATGAGCGCAGAGGCTAACACGAAGGACGCTCGTCATGACGACACACCGAGGCACTGAGACACCGAGATCACACTTCAAGAACAGGCCTTCCGTCTAACTCAGCTCGGCGAGCAGCGGGAAATGATCGGACGCCTCGCGGACGTGCGTCGCGGAAAACACCTGGCAGCGCGCGACGCGGCCGACGCACGGCTGCGGCACGAACAGGTAATCGAGCCGCACGTGAGGATCCCACGTGGGGAACGTGTAGCCGACGAGGTCGGGCTGCAGCGCGCGGAAGGCGTCGACATATCCCGCATCCAGGACGCCTTGAATCGTCCGCCAGCGAACTCTCCCACCACTCAGCCACACCAGCGCGCGGAGCCGCGCCGGCAGTTTGCTGAAGTCCAGCAACTCTCCCGGCGCGAGCGTATTGAAGTCGCCGACGAGTACGTGTGGCCCATGCTGATGCTGCTGGATCGCCAGGAGCAGGGCGCGCAGCTCGTACCGCCGGCGCCGCTCCGTCCACGCGGCGTGCACGGCGCTCAGATGCACGCCGACGATTCGCCAGGGCACGCCGACCGGCACGATCTGGATGAACGCATGGCGCGACACGCGCGGCTTGATCCATTCGACGTGATCGAGTGGCTGCCGCGACAGATAGCCGAGCGATTCGCCGCGGCGTGAACCCCAGTGCGTCAGGCCCGTGTCGTGGGCGAGCTGCTCGATGACCTGCGGCCTGCTGGCTTCCTGACAGACGACCACGTCCGCCTGTGCCGCGCGGATCACATCCGCCAGCGCCGCCTCGCGCCCGGTTCCTCCGTGGCGGATGTTGTACGACAGGATGCGCAGCGTCACGACTCTTCCGTGTTCTCGATCAGCGTCAGATAGGGCTGCCCGAGCGTTTCGCCCCTGAACTTCATCGCCGCCTTCCGGGTCGCCTGGATGTTGACGGGCCGTCCGGTCATCGTCATCAGCGTCTCGCGCAGCGGAACAAGATCCGGGGCGATGTTGGGATCGTCGTCTGACAGCGGCCGCGAGTGAATGCCGGGGACGAAGAAGCCGGTCACGGTAAAGAGGCCGATCACGCCGTCGCCGACGAGCGTGACGTCGAGGTCGCTGGTTCCGGGTCCGTCAACGTCGAACGGTGCGCCGTCGTTCCAGCGTTGCCCGGTCACCGCGCTGCCACGCAGTACGACCCCGGTACCGGGAGGAATCTCCTGACGCACCACGCGGAGAAACTCCTCGAACTTCTCTTCGTCGCCGCCGAATGCCAGACGCAGCACGTTCGTCCGCTTCTCGACCTCGGTCAGGTCACGTTCTTCCATGTGCTAAGCTCAGAAAAATGCCTTTCGTGATCACTGACCCGTGCATCGGGACGAAAGATACCGCGTGCGTTGACGTGTGCCCCGTCGACTGCATTCACCCGCGCAAGGACGAAGCCGAGTTCGAGACCGCGGCGATGCTCTATATCCATCCGGAGGAATGCATCGACTGCGGCGCGTGCGTCCCGGCCTGTCCGGTGGCGGCGATTTACGACGGTATCGACTCCACGCCGCAGAGCCAGAAGACGCTCATCGAGGCGAACGCGATCTATCGCGCCGGCGACGCCGACACCGTGGCGCGCGCCGAAGCGATCGTCAAGGCGCATGAGGCGGCGCATCCCGAGCTGATGACGATTCCGCCGGCGGAGCGGCAGACGAAGCACGGGAAGTAAAGGAATTCTGAATTCTGAATTCCACTACCGGATCCGCGTCTTCACATCCCCGGCCAGAATCGTCCACGCCATCCAGAACCCGCCGCCGGCCGCGGCGAGAAACAGCAGCATCGCCAGGCCGGGATAGCCGAGGATCGTGAACGGCGTCTGTACGCGCATCAGCATCGCGGCGCCGACGATCAACGCCGCCAGCACCAGCCCCAGGGCAATGCGGTTCGCCACCTTCTGAAAGCCGTCGATGATCGAGCCGTGATCGATCACCTCGATCTTGAGGCGCAGGTCGTTGGCCGACAGGGCGTCGAGAATCCGGTTCATCCGCGCCGGCAGCCGCTCCGCGAAGTCGCGCACCTCGAGGGCGGTCGATAACACGTTTGCCGGCGTCATGCTGTTCAGCATCCGCCGCTGCATCAGGCGCGTGGCATTGCGGCGCATCGACGCGTTGACGTCGAAATCCGGGTCCAGCAGCCTGCCGATTTCGTCGAGATTGAGCAGCGTCTTGCCGAGCAGCGCCAGCTCGGGCGGCATCCGTAACCCGTGCTGGGTTGCGGCCCGGGCCATGTCCAGCATCACGCGCCCGACGTTCAGCTCCTTCGCCGCCGCGTTGCGGTACCGTCCCACCATGTCGATGATGAGGCGGCGCATCTGCATCTCGTCGAAGTCCTCGCGCGTCTCGCCGATGGCGATGATGATCGACGCGGCGTCGTCGCCGCGCGCCTCGGAAATGGCCAGCATCAGCCTGAACAGCCGCTCCTGCATCGTCGTCGCCAGCCGGCCGACCATGCCGAGATCGATCAGGGCGAGGCGGTGATCGGGCGTCAGGAGCACGTTGCCGGGGTGCGGATCGGCGTGAAACACGCCGTCCACGAGAATCTGCTGGAGATAGGCGCGGAAGAGATCGTCGCCGAGCGCCACGCCGTCGACTTCCGTCCACTCGACCCGGCTGACGAGCGTGATTTTGGTGCCGTCGATGAAATCCATCGTCAGCACGCGGGACGTCGTGTAGTCGTCGATCGGGAGCGGAATCAACAGGCGGTCGAAGTCGCGCAGCTGATGCGACAGCGCCACCAGGTTCCGGGCCTCTTCGCGGTAATCCAGTTCGGAAAGGATCGTGCGGCGAAACTCGTCGAGCACGCCGTGAACGTCTACCAGGCGTGAGGTCGCGCTGAAGCGGTGCATCAGAGCCGCCACCTCGTCGAGCGCGTCGAGATCTTTCATGACCCGCTCGCGCACGTCCGGACGCTGCACTTTGACGGCGACCTCGCGGCCGCCGCGTATTACGGCACGATGTACCTGCCCGAGCGACGCTGCGGCGCTCGGCTCCGGATTGAACGCCTCGAACGCCTTCGACAGGCGCACGCCAAGCTCTTCCTGGACGATCCGCTCGACGTCCGCGAACGGAAACGGATCGACGTTGTCCTGCAGGCGCGCGAGCGCCTCGACATACGCGGGCGGCAGCAGGTCGGCTCGCGTGGACAGCAGCTGCCCAAGCTTGATGAACGTCGGACCCAGCTTTTCGAGATCCGCAGCAAAGGCGCGCGCCTCGGCGGCATCGTTTGCCGTCCGGGCGGAGGAGTCGCCGGCATGCGTCACGAAATCTGCACGCGCGTACTTCACGGCGAATCGCGCAAAGTCGCGGTAACGGCTCAGCCGGTCGCCGAATGCCACGCCCACGGTAGAGCAACGGATGTGCCGCTCCGGCAGCTCAGTTGGCTGGTTGGATAGTTGGTAGTTCGTAGTGGTAGCGCCGACTGCCAACTACCAACTACCAACTAAACTACGAACTACCAACTACCAACTACCAACTACCAACTACCAACTAAACTACGAACTACCAACTAGCTAACCACCAACTGATCATGGCTCGCGGATGGGAAAGTAAGTCAGTCGAGGCGCAACAGGACGCCGCGGATGCGCCGCGGGCGAAAGGTCC
>Ga0247825_10000693_pt1 | contig 21574 bp, 12 predicted proteins | sample 13C_Vanillin_Day_FD_194413 | JGI IMG/M metagenome (GOLD analysis project Ga0247825, IMG submission 194413) | Soil microbial communities from agricultural site in Penn Yan, New York, United States - 13C_Vanillin_Day48 | ecosystem: Environmental > Terrestrial > Soil > Agricultural land | place...
GGCGTGTACGACGTGCGCAGCGGAGCCCCGGGCAAGGCGCTCGACGGCAGCGAATTCTCAACCTGGTGACAAGGAGAAAAGCCATGAGCGATCGTCGCGACTTCATGAAGACTGCCGCAGCGCTTGCCGGACTCGCGCTCGCCACGGGTGAGGCGAGCGCCGACGGGGAGCGCAACGACGACTTCATCCGCAGCGTGCAGCGCGCGAGGATCTTCGACCTGTCGCACACCTGGGACGAGAACTCGCCGATCGCGGGCGTCAACCCGCCTTATTCCATGGTGCTGAACGCGACGCACGCCGGCACGCGCGGCACCTTCGATCCCGACGGCCAGCTTTCCTTCACTTCCGAGATCCAGCAGTGGAGCGGGCAGCACGGCGCGCCCTCGATCGACGCCATCGGGCACATCGGCCACAACGGGCGGCTGTTCGGCGGCGTCGACGCCGCCGCGGCGACCAGCGACACGCGCGGCATCGGCCGCAGCGGCGTGGGCGCGCATCTCGACATCGCGCACTATCCCAAGGAGCTGCTCGTCAACCGCGGCGTGCTGCTCGACGTCGCGCGCTTCCTGCAGAAGAACGACCAGCCGCTGCCGCCGGCGTTCAACATCACCGACGAGCACCTCGCCGAGACCGCGCGCCACCAGGGCGTGCGCATCCGGCGCGGCGACACGGTGCTCATCCGCACCGGCTGGGGCCGGCTGTTCACCGACGATCCGGTCACTTACAAGGGCGACAATGCCGCCGGCGTCGGCGTGGCCGGCGCGCGCTTCCTGGTGAAAGCGAAGGCGCGGGTGGTGGGCAACGACACGCTCACCTTCGAGGTGCGCCCGCCGCTCGCGTTCCCGCCGGAGGTACCGCTGTTCCAGGTGTTCCCGGTCCACATGATCCTGATCCCGGACAACGGCATCAACATCATCGAAAACTACTTCCTCGAGGAGATCGCCGCCGCGAAGGAATACGAGTTCCTGCTGGTCGTGCCGCCGCTCAAGATCCGCGGCGGCACCGGCTCGGCGCTGCGCTCGTTCGCGATGGTGCCGCGCGGCTGATGGAGCGGGCATGAAAGCGGGGGCACAGCGCGGATTTACTTATATGGCCGTGCTGTTCGCCCTCGCGATCACGGCGGGCGGCCTGGCGCTCGCGGGCGAGGTGTGGGAAACCAGCGCGCGGCGCGAGCGCGAGGCCGAGCTCCTGCACGTCGGCAACGAGTACCGCAAGGCGATCGAGCGCTATTACGTCTCCGGCACGCGCCAGTACCCGCGCAACCTCTCCGACCTGCTGCGGGACCCGCGCCACCCCGGCACCGTGCGCCACCTGCGCCGGCTGTACCCGGACCCGATCACCGGCAAGGAGGAGTGGGGGCTGGTGAAGTCCGCCGACGGCGGCTTCGCCGGCGTCTACAGCCTGTCGGAAGCGGCGCCGCTCAAGGCGGCGGGGTTCGCGGTGCGCGACGCCGCCTTCGAGGGCAAGACCAAGTACTCGGACTGGCAGTTCGTGTACGCGCCTGCGAGCGCGGCGCCGAAGCCGGCCGCGGCCGCCGCACCGAAGCCGGCGGCGCCGCAATAGCCGCTAGGGCAGTACTTCCCGCACCTGCTGCGCCACGATGCCGTGCGCCGCGGCGGTCGGGTGAATCCCGTCCCAGAACAGATAGTCCCTGAACTCCTTGCAGTGGTAGGGCGCGCTCTGCGGCGTGATGCATGCGTTCGTCACGTTGGTCAGGCCGAATGCCGCCGGGTCGGCGACGATCGCCTGCAGCCTGAGGTACACGTCGAAGCGGACGATCTCGATCCCGGGCAGGCCCGAGAGGCCCGCAAGCACCTGAAATTCCAGCCCCTGGTTGAACGCGACGGTGAGCGCGTCGGCGAGCGCGGCGGCGCCGGGGCTCACGCTGTCGAGTGCGCGGATCGCGGGCGTGAGGCCGAGGTTGGGCGCGTTCCACACCAGGAACTTGCGCGCACCGGCCTGGTAGAGCGCGCCGATGTTGTTGCCAATGGATTGCAGCGCGCCGGCGATCACCGCCTGCGCCGCGAGCTGGCCATTGATGCCGCCGCCGGCGCCGACAAAGGCGGCGATCGCATCGCGCACGTCGTTGCCGCCCATCTCGACGACATAAAGCGCGCCGCCCGGCGCTACGCCGCCGCGCTCGCTGAGGAACGCGCCGGTCTGCTCGGCGAGATCGAAAGTGTCCGGCCGGTCGTTGGCGCGCGCGCCGCCGACCGCGTAATTCGCGGCCTTCTTGCTCTGGTTCGCCAGCGCCGGATTCGCGCTCGCCGCCAATCCGAGCGAGCGCGCGAGCTGCTCCACCCAGGTAGCGCCGTTGCTGAAATGATGTCCGCCGCGCGCGTACGGCGTGCTGGGAACGAGGAACGGATCGACGTCGTAATCCGGCGGCGTGTTGGTGCCGCCGCGCAGCGCGAAGGCATTGCCGGGATCGGACAGGCTGGTGCCGAACACCACCAGGCCGTCGAAGCGCGGCTGCGCCGCGGCGAAGTGCGGCGCGGCCAGCGCGCAGCCCGCCAACAGGATCGGCAAAAGACTTTTCTTCATGGCCCTTCCCCCTCGGTTATTCCGGAATGGTCAGCACGCCGCCGTTGAACAGGATGCGGTCGCCGGCCGCCGGAGCATTCGACGGCGGCGGCAGGAGAAGCGTTACGTTCCCCGGGGCGTACGGCACGAAGCCGCGCGGTGTGGGGCGCACCACCTGCGACGGCGGCAGCGCCGCGCCGCTGGTGAGATGCGCGTACATGCTGTCCATCGCCAGCACGAAGTAGTAGTGCAACGGCGCGAATTGCGCGCCGGCGGCGCCGAGGAAAAGCGACGAGATGAAGGCGTCGAAGTGCTGGCCGGTGGTGACTTCGATGTAGCTCAGGCGGCTATTCTTCCCCTCGCGCTCCTGGTTGAGCCCGTAGTAGGCGCGGGAATGCAGGTTCGGAAACACCAGCGCGTCGCGCCGGCCGTGGATCACGATCGCCGGCTTGCCGCGCAGCTTGCCGCTGGTCTCGATCTGCTGCGTCCCAACCTTCACCCGGATGAAATTCACCCAGTCCTGGCCGCTCGCCAGGCCCTCGCCGGTCTGCAGCGCCCGGAAGCAAAGCGCGCTGTCGATGTTGAGGTCGGCGCGGTTGGTCGAGCGCGAGATGGCGGCGTTCTCGAGGATCGGACCGTTCGAAGCACGGTCGGCGATCAGGTTCACGCCCCCGGTAGCCGGGACGCCGGAGCTGTCGGCGAACAGCTTGCGCGCGTTGGCCTGCGTCATCGGTGCCGGCGTCCCGTTCACGGGGTTGGTAGTGGCGGCGAAGCTCACGCCGCACAAGTTGTCCTCGATCGCGAAGCGCCCGTAGGCGTTCGCGTAGGTCGGCGCCAGCGCGCGCCAGAGGTTGAGCGTGTCGTGCGAAGCGATGCCCCAGTCCTGCGCAGCGGCATAGCCGTGAGCGCGCAGCGCGGCGAGGGCGCTCGCGGCGTGCTCGGGCGTGGTGGCGCCGGAAACCAGGCCTTTCTCCCGCAGCGAGGTGCAACGGCTCGCCGCCAGCGCGGGCGGCGGCAGGATGGGCGTGCCGGCGGCGCCGGGCGCGAGCGAGGCGCACGCCGCGTACACGCTCATCAGCGTGATCGAGTCGTAGAGGGTGCGCCCCGCCGGATCGAACGGCGCATCGCCGCCGAAGCGGATCACGAAGCGGCCGTCCTCCGGGCCGATGTTGGGCTCGGTGACGACCAGGCCGTCGATCAGGCCCTTGCCGTCCTCCTCGAGTGCGCGCAGCGCCATGCCGCCGCCGTTCGACGCGCCGGCGGCGATCACCAGCGTGTTCTTGCGGTCGAAGCGTTGGCCGCCTTTCTTCTCGTAGTGGTCGTTCAGCGCCCAGAACGCGAACTCGATGCCGTCGAGCGCAAAGCGGCCCCAGAGGCGCTCGGGATTGGCCTGCGAGTGCGCGTGCTTGGTCGCCACGCGATACGGATTCGCCTTGACGTAGGCGTCGAGCGCGGGCGACGGCTTGAGCGCGAACTGCGCGTCGTCGCCGATCGCGGCCGCCGAGCCGTAGACGCCGTCGAGGTCGTCGACCGCCCAGTCGGCGGCCTCGGGTCCGAGCAGGTGGAAGCCGGTGTCGGTTCCCTTGCCGGGAAGCGCGACCACGCATCCCTTGAACAGCGCCCATTCGGCGATCGCGATGCCGCCGTACAGGCTGCGCGAGCCCGAAGGAACCGCGGCCACGATGCAGGGCTTAGAAGGATTGAAATGCGCCGGGATCTGCACCGCGGCGGGAACGTTGTTGACGTGGCCATGCCCGTCGGAGACGCGCAGATAGGTTTTGTACTCGACGCCGGGGATCAGACCTGGCGTGGCGCCCGCGATCGTGGGCGCGCCCGGCGATTGCGGGCCCCACAGCAGGCCCATGCCGCCGCCGGGCACACATCCCGGCACCCCGGGCATACAGGTATCGACTATGCCGCGGTAGTTGCCGTAGATCGCACGGCGGCGCAGCTCGGCCGGCGTCGGATTGTTCGGGTCCGCGAACTCCGGCGCCACCGCGCTCGCGAGCCCGGCCTGGTTCAGGCCGGCGGATAGCAGATCATCGGTTATGCCGTCATACGGGGTGATCTGGACGCTGCGCCGGTCGATGGAGCCCGAGTCGGCGTGGATCAGGGTGGAGCTGCAGAGAACGGCGACGGCAACGGCGTGCGTCAGCGGACGACGAATCGCTTGCATCTTGTCCTCCCCGGTTGTCGCCTACTCTAACGCAGCTTTCAGCCGTCGTGACCGTCCCCGTGGCCGGGATTTGAATCGGGCTCATGCCTCAGCGGCTCGCCGCCGGGGCCGTCGGTGTAATCGCGCGGCGCGCGTGCCCGCTCCTGCTCCACGCCACGCTCGTCCCAGTTGCACACGCCGTCCGGGAACGCCGCCTGCAGCCGCGCCCATTGCGTGGGCGAGAACACGTGCGGCGCATAGTCCGCCGAGCTGAGCGGCTTCAGCCTGCACTTCAGGATGTTCTCCGACAGCGGTCCGCCGGCGACCTGACGCGGCGAGGCGCCGACCCTGAAGCGCGAGGGCGCTGTGGCGCCCCCGGCCAGGTCCGCCGCCTCGCAGGCGGAGAGGTCAGTCACGCGCGCCCCGCCCGTCACCAGGCAGAAGTCCACCACGCCGGCGGGTTTGGCGCTGCGCACCTTGTCCTCGATGCGGCGGCGGCTGCTGTCGGCCTTCAGATTGGTCAGCCACTGGTCCATCGCGACGAAGGCCTCCGCCGCGAGCGGGGCGGAGGGCCCCGACGGCAGCAGGCCGTTGGTGAACCACCAGATCACCTGGTTGCCATGGTCGCCGTACTCGCGGTCGAGGCGGTCGCGGATCGAGAAGCTGCGCCACTGGTAGTGGATCGGGATCCCCGACCCGGCGTCGTCCCAGCCGCGCAGGTCGATGACCGCAGTCTTCGCATACTGCCGGCCGCTCATCACGAGACCAGCGCGGTACGCGATTTCGAGCGCGCGCCGGTCGGCGACCGTGCGGGTGGCGGAGAAGTTGGAATCCTTGTCGGTGCCGCCGATGATCTCGTTGAGCGTGACGAATTCTTCGGCGCTGATCGTTCCCGAGAGCATCGCTTTCAGGCCGTACTGCACGCCGACGTTGTCGCGCGTGTCGCGCGCACGCTGGTCCATCGGGTCGGGAGAAAGGTCGTTGGCCGTGCGGCCGAAGATCGAAGCCGCCCAGTCCCATGCGTGGCAGCGCGCACCGGTGGGGTTCGTCGCCGGGTCGTACACCATGCCATAGGGCAGCTGGCAGTTGTTGGTCGGCAGCGCGCGCGGATCGGTCGGGATGGGGAAGGTTCCGATGGAGCCCGAGTTGAAGTCCAGGACGAAACGCTGGGTGTAGTTGCCGACTTTGCCGTTGCTGCCGAAGGCGTTGTACCAGCCGTGGCAGCCGGTCTGATCCGGATGGCCGTTGACCGCCGCCTTCTTGGCGTTGATCTGCGCCTGCGTCAGGCCAGCCTGCAGCGCGACCCATGCCGGCTTGTTGTAGGCCTCGGCGAGCAGCGTGCAGTCGCCGACCTCGATGCCGGTGGTCTCGGAGTCCGGATACGCGCAGGAGATCGTGATGCCGTCGAGATTGCCCGGCATGATCGAGGCGTTCATGTTGGAATTGATCGAGCCGCCGGAGCAGCCGGTGCCCATGGTGAACTTGATCTGGCCGTAGCGGTCGCCGATGTGCTCCTTCATCATCATCACCGTCTCGGCCATCGACACGCGGTTCGAGTTGAGCGCCGAGTCGGTCATGCTGTTCTGCGCCACCAGGTAGCCGCGCGACAGCGCAACCTGCCCGCTGGTCCAGTTCGAGGTGCTGCGCGACTGCCGGCGCGGCTGGCCGGTCGAGGCGCCGAACTGGTACAGGATCTTGCCGTTCCACTGCGCCTGCGGCGCGGTGGCGCTCCACGGCCTGGACGGATCGAACAGCACCGCGATGTCGAAGATGCCGCGGTTCATCGTGCCGCGCTCGACGCGCACGATGTAGTCGACGGTCACGCCCGCGTCGGTCGTGGTGCTCGCCATGTCGGCTGGCCGCGGCGCGCCCGGCGTGTAGGTCTTGAAGCAGGCGTTCGCCGGCGGAGTGGCGCTCGTCGGCGGAGTGGGATTCAGGAAGTTGCTGGTACTGGGGCTCGGATCGGGCAGCGCGTTCACGCAGTCAGCGGTGGTCGTTCGGTAATACAGCTTGTATTCGGTGGCGATGTTGCACTGCGCGTCGATCGCAGCGGTCGTCAGCCCGCTCGCGTTGGTGGTCGGCGAGGTCGCCGTGGCCCCCTGCGGCGTCGGCGTGGCGCAGAAGAACGGCACGATCTGCGGCCCCGACAGCACCGGCCCGCCGATCGGATGGTTGGTGAGCACCAGGCGCTCGCGGCGCCCCTGGCCGTGGCCGCGGCCGTCGATTTCCGCGGTGACCTCGTTGCGGCCCTCGACCAGGCCTTCCGCCAGCCCGCGCAGAGTCCGTCCGGTGGAAGTAAACGCCCCGGTGATGTCGGCGCCGTTCAGCCGCACCGTGACGCGGTCGGCTGATACGCCCCTGGGTATGCGCACTTCCAGCAGCGCATCGCCGCCGCTGACGAGATCCGCGCGGTTCGATAGCGTGACGATCTCGAATGCGTCGTCGTCATGGGCCAGCACCGGAAGCGCAGCCGTGGCGAAGCCAGCGGCCACGATGGCTACAAGCACGCGTACACGCATGATTCCTCCCCTTCGTTCCCGCAGACTGTATGCCCGGGTGCAGGTCCGGGCTTGTATGCAGTTGCCGCTTTCAGTACGCTGTCCTCAGGCCGCGAGAACCCACGCCATGCGCGCCTCCATCGACGAGCTTCCCGCCTTCGGCGCGCTGTCCGGCGTGATGAAGGACAACCACTATTGGTTCGGCTCTTCGGGCTTCCTCTTCACCAGTCCGTGGGTGGTGACGCGCGACACCGTGCGCCACGCTGCTGTCATCCTGCTGACGGCGGGCCGCGAGCCGGTCGAGGTGCAGGCCGCCGGCCAGGCCTTCAGCGCCTGCGCAGCGGCGGTCGCTCCGCTGACGCGCCGCGGGCTGTGCGCGATGAACGCGGGCCTCGTCAGCCTCCACATCTTCCCGCCGCATCCCTGCTTCCGCGCCTTCCACGGCGTCCCGGCTCCCGGCGTGCTGACGATGGATCGGGCGCAGTTCGCGCTGTTCGACGCCGACCTGGTGCGCGCCTATGAAGGGCGGCTCACGCTCGCCGACGCGCGCGAGCTGTTCGAGGACCTCGTCACGGTCGCGGTGCGCCAGCTGCCCTGGCAGGCGCAGGATTGGCGCGGCGACCGGCTGCACGACCTGCTGCGCGACCATCCGGCCTGCTCGCTGCCGCACCTCGCGCGCGAGCTCGGCCTTTCGTACACCGGTGCGTCGCATTACTTCTCGCGCGTGGTCGGCCTGCCGCTACGCAGCTACCAGCTCTGGCTCAAGCACCTGAGCGCGGCGGAGCTCCGCCTGCGCGGCGGCACGCTCACCGAGATCGCGCACGCTTCAGGGTTCGTAGACTCCTCGCACCTGTGCCGCAGCTGGCAGGCGAGCTACGGACTTTCGCCTTCGTACGCGCGCGATGCGAGCCGCGTGCGGATTCATGCATAAGCGATGCTTATCCTGGCTTAACCCGACCGGTCGTCCTTTCGCGGCGGGAGCGTGCGGTCCGTGATCAGATAACCAAGGGTTTCGATGACAAGGCCTGCGAAAAACAACCCTGGTCCAAACCACACCCCTGCCATCCACACGGCTACGCCGCCTACGATGAGTATCCAACCCATCGCTTGCGCGATCCTTCGAGTCCTCATTCCGCCTTACAGGTCTTTGGCGAATCTGGGTTCCGAATAGCAGACACAATCCGGCCCCAAGTAGTAATTTTCTCCGAACTGATATCCGTCGATCGACATTCGCTGGTCGCAAGCATTCTGCTGGGTTATCAGCTGATTGATGCAGACAAACTGCGCTGCAGCGCAGCTTGCGGTAGACGAGACCATACACGCTCTGCGAAGTATCGGATTTCTTATCAACAGACAGCGGCCGATCTGTATCAGGCAGGTCAGGTCCGGATTCACCGTGTCCTTGCAATCATAGTAGTTTGCTTTCGCCTGCGCGTAGCAATCACCCACGTTGAAGCAATCCGGGGCTAGGCCACTCGGGTCGATTCGACTCACCGGATTTCCACCGACATAGGCATAAAGGTTTGTCCCGCCGGCAATTCCGATGGGGTCGTCCGAGATGAATCGCTTTAAGACCGGATCGTAGTACCTGGCCCGGTAGTAGTAGAGCCCGGTGCCGTCATTCTCCCTGCCGGTGAATTGCAGCGGGTTTCCATCGTCAACTCCGAGCGTCGTCGTTCGCCCGTAGGGCGAATAGGCATAGAACGTTTCCATCGAATGGTCCGCTTTTGCCTGGGCGATGACGCTACCCAACGCGTCCGTCAGCAATGTGCGATCGCCTGCTGAGGAGTATCGGGCAAGAACCTCATCAATTTGCAACCCCGCGTGATACGCGACGTCCACGGCACTGCCCTTGAGTTCGGCGACTGCCTGGTCGCCGTCGTAAATGAAGCCCGTGCTGACGCCGTTCACCGTCTTCTCGATACGTCTGCCCATTGCGTCATACCTGAAGCTCGCGCTCACGGATGGGCCGGAGATAGCTATGAGCTGGTTGCGTGCATTCCATGTGTAAATGGTCACGCCGGTGGTCGGTCCTGATCTCGATACCAGGTTGCCATTGTCGTCATATGCGAGGCTGAATGCTTCGCCTTCCACGTTGATCGACGTGACACGATTTGTCTCGTCATACGTCGCAGCCGCAGGCGCTTCTTGCAGGCTTGCAGTGCCGATGCTGCGTTGCGTTCGCTGCCCGCCTCGATCATAGGCGTAGCTAGCTGTCTCGAGCACCGAGTTGTCCGGTTTCGAGTAGACGATACCTACGATCCGGTCGCCGTCGTCGTAGGAGTACGCCGCCCTGATCCCATTGGGCAGCACCTTTTCAGCGAGACGTCCCACCGCGTCGTACGCATAGCCCGCGGTCCTTCCGCGCAAGGTGACGCTCTTCAACCGATTGGCTTTGTCATATGCGTACGTGGTGACATCTCCGCCCGAAAGAGTTCGGCTTGTCCTTCGGCCGATCGCGTCGTACGAGTAGCTAACGGTACCTTGCGCGCTGATCACTTCAGTGAGGCGATTCAGCGCGTCGTAGCTCATCAAGATGTCGCCTGATTGGGTGTCCGAGATGCGCGACACATTGCCGGCAAGATCGTACACATAGTCCGTGATGCGATTGTCATGATCCCGGACCTGGGTAGTTCGGTTCAGCTTGTCATACGTGTACTCGGTGACCTGTGCCTTTCGGTCCGTCGTGCGGATCCGATTGCCCGCCAAGTCGTAGTCATACGTGACGCTCTTATTTTTGGCGTCCGTCTTGACTTTCACCCGATTTCGCAGATCGTAGGTGTAGCGTTCCACCGGGTGGTTGTTCTGATCTGTCACCTGCGTAAGGTTGTCATTTGCATCAAACGCAAAGCCGGTCACGCCCTGCATAGCGTCTCTGATCTCAGTCATGCGGTCCCGGCTGTCATACGTGAAACCGGTGGTACGGTTCAGGCTGTCGGTGAGCGCGACCAGTCGATTGGCGGCATCGTAGCTGCGCGTGACAGTTTCGCCCGCATGATTGATCTTGCCGACGAGATTTCCTTGCGCGTCGTAGGTGAAGCGCGTGACGCGGTTAAGCGCATCGGTAAGCGTTTCGATCTGCCCGGCCGCGGTATAGGTAAATCGTGTGGTCTCATTTTCGGCATTGGTCACCGAAGCGACATTCCCCTCGGGGTCGTACGCGATGGTGTTGACATTACCCAGCGCGTTTTCGATGCGAATCGGCTTGCGGAAGCGCAAGTCGTACTCCACTAGCGTCTGCTTGCCGGCAGCGTCCACAGTACGGATGCGGTCGCCGCGAGTGTTGTACGTGTACTCGGTTACGCGCCCTGCAGGATCAATTACGCGCTTAATCTGGTTAGTCGCCGGATCCCGCTCGAACTTCGTGACGCGTCCGAGGGCATCCCGCACCCACGCGATGTCGCGCATGGATGTGAAGTAGTACGTTGTCGTGTTGCCGTTCGCGTCGGTATACCGCGCCTCGTTCCCCTGCAGATCGCCGCCACCGATATAGGCGAAGCTGTTTTGCCCGCCTTCTGGCAGCTTTTCAAGCACCACACGGCCGCGGCTGTCGTACTGGTACTCAGTAACCGCGAGACGTGGATCGGTCTTTTTGATGATGCGGTGGTTCGTATCGTATTCGAGCGTGGTAACGCCGCCGCCCTGGTCCCGGTGCGTCTGCAGGCGCAGGTTGCTGTCATAGGTGAACTCGACGAACCGGCCGGCCGGGTCAGTGATGCGCGAGATCCGGATCGTGGGTGCGGCGCCTACCAGCTGGAACGCGTACACCTTGCCGGTCGAGTCGGTGAGCGAGGTCGGAAAGCCCTGTGCATTCAGCGTGAAGCTCGTGCGGTTGCCGGCGAGATCCTGGATGCCGAGAAGGCGCCCGGCGGGATCGAAGTCGTAACGCATGCCGCTCGGCAGACGCAGGCTGCGGCCGAAGTTGGTGGGCGTGACTTCCATGCCGATCGACTTCGAGCGACCGCTGCGCGAGCGGAATACGCCGTCGGCTTCACGCGAGAGCGTGTACGAGACACCTCCAGGGTCGATCACGCGTACGGCTTCGGCACTTAGCGATTGAGCGAACCAGTCGTAGCTGAAGCTCATGCCGCGGCCGAACAGGCCGATACGCGGATCGGTGGAGCGGTACTGGAGGTTCGGGTCGATCGGCATGACCTTACTCATGCCGAAGGGCCGCGGTCGGAAGACGGTGGCGTTGCCGGACGCGATGTTCACCGGGTTGCCGCACTCGCAGTCGCCAAAGCTCGGGCCGGTATCCGGGCCGGGCCCGCGCTGCGCGAAGCTCGCGCCGCAGCAGAACTTGGGCATGCCGACGCCGGGGTTGGAGACGATCGACTTGCCGTCCTGGCTGACCGTTCCCGCGCCCATTACGCGCCACTGGTTGGAGTTGGCGTCGGGCGTGGCGGACTCGTCGTAGTACCAGAGCGTGACCTGTTCGCCCGGCGCGGCGTCGATGTCGTTCGGCATCGTCACCGGGATCGGCTGGGTCGGGTTGGCGCCGCCTTCGCGGAAGAAGTAGTAGAGGAAGACGGTGCGCGTGTCGACGCCGGGCGGGATCGGGCGGATCGGCAGCCGGTCGGGCGTGGTGGTGCGCACGTTGATTTTGGTGACCGGCTGGCCGTCCCAGCCGTAGAGCACCGCGCCCTGCGGGATGCGCAGCGCGAAGTTCGGCGCATCGGGCGTGGTGACGCGCGCGAACGCGCCCGGCACGATGCTGGTGAACTTGGTCGGATCGATCTTCGCGATGAAAGCGGTGAGCGCCTTGTTGTCCTGGCCGGCGACGATGTTCACCGGCATGGCGATGCCCGACGGATATTCGGCCTCGGGGCTGTTCTGCGTGTTGCCGTCGATCAGCAGCACCTGGTCGCCGAGCGCCGGCGGGCTGACGAAGCGGTAGGTGCCGGTCGCATCGGTGAACACCGACTGCGAGCCGAGGCGGACGCGCGCGCCCTCGAACGGCGCGTCGTCGCCGGCGTGCAGCACGCGGCCGCTGACGGTCGTCGAGCCGGCGGCGAGCAGCTGCAGGCTGAGGATCTTGCTCACCGTCTGCGTGCTCACGCCGGAGGCGCCGATCGCCGTCAGGGTGACGCTGAAGTTGCCCGAGCCGGCGCTGCTCGCCGCGCTGAAGCTGACGACGACGTCCTGATTGAGCGCCACCGCGGGACGATCGAGGGTGGCGCTCACGCCGGCCGGCAGGCCGCTCACGCTCACCGTCGCGGCGTACGGATAGGGATTGAGCCCGGTGCTGGAGAGCCGGATGCGCGTTCCGCCGACGCCGCCGAGCGGCACCTGGATCGAGCTCGGCGTGAGCAGGAGGTCGAACGCCTCGCGTTCCTGCACCAAGAACGCGGCGGCGCTCGTCACCGTGCCGCGGAAGTTGGTGACCGTGATCGGGCCGGTGGTGGCGCGCGGCGGCACGATGACGTTGAGCAGGGTGGTGCTGCCGCTCGCCACCACGGCCGGCTCGCCGTTGAAGCGCACCGTGTTTCCAGACAGATTCGCATCGAAGCCCGCGCCCGCGATCGCCACCGCGGTGCCCACCGGCCCGCTCGCCGGCGTGAAGCCGGTGATGGCGAGCTGCGGCAGGATGGTGAAGGCGATCGCGCCCGGCAGGCGGTTCTGCGCGGTCGCGGCGATGGTGAACGGTCCCTCGGCCGTGGCGGTGAACTGGAACCCCGCGCTGGTCTGCGCCTCCGGAATGGTGAGCGTGGCGGGGAAAGTTCCTGCGCCGCTGCCGCTGCCGGTCAGCGTCACCACCAGGCCGCCGACCGGTGCGGCGTCGATCGAGGTGACGGTGACGATCACGCTCTGGCCGACCGGCAGCGTGGTGACGGGCGCGGTGAGCGCGAGCGCCACCGGCTGCCTCACGGTGAGCGCGGTGCTCGAGCTCACGCTGACCGCCTGGCCGGTCTGCACCGCGTTGAAGCTGAACTCGGCCTTGATCGTGGTCTGGCCGGCGCTCAGCGCGCTCGCCACGCCGGTGGCCGCGATCACGGCCAGCGCGGGCTCGGAAGACGTCCAGGTGACGCGGGCGGTGAAGTCCTCCGCCGTGCCGTCGGTCATCGTGCCGGTCGCGGTGAATGGCACCGACTCGCCCGTGTAGGCCACGGGCGCCTGCGGCGAAAGCGTCAGCACGGCGAGCTCCGCGGGCGCGACGGTAACGGTGGCGCTCGCCGAGCCGCCATTCAGGCTCGCGGTGATGCTCGCCTGGCCGACTGCGTTCGAGGAAACCGGGAAGTCGGCGAACAGCGCGCCCTCCGGGATGTTGACCTGTGCCGGCACCGAGGCAACCGCGGCATCGCTTGACGCGAGCGCGACGGTGACCGGCGCGTTCGGCGCGCGCGAAACCGTGACGCGCAGCACGCCGGGCGTGCCCTTCGGCAGCGACAGCGTGGCCGGCGCAAGCGCCGTCACCGCGGGCGGCGGCAACGTCACGTCCACCGAAGCGCTCGCGCTGGTGCCGTTGACCGAAGCCGTGATCTGCGTCGATCCCGGCTCGAGCGCGTTGACCGCGATCAGTGCCGAGATCGCCCCCGGCGGCACGGTGACGCTCGCCGGCGCGTTCGCGACCGCGGGCGCGCTGTTCGCGAGTGCGATGACGGTCTCGGCTTCCTGCGCGACGTTGATCGTGGCGGTGAGGCTGCCGCTCGCGCCCTGCTGCAGCGGCAGCGGGTCGGGCAGCAGCGAGACGATCGCGGCCGGCTGCGGCGAGACGTGGACCGACGCGGTGCGCGAGGTGCCGTTGGCCGACGCGGTGATCACCGCGTCGCCGGTGGCGAGCGCGGTGACGGTGAAGACCGCGCTGGTCGCGCCGGCCTCCACGGTCACCGAGGCCGGCACCTGCAGCACCGCCGGGTCGCTCGATTCGAGCGCCACGTCGACGTTGGCGGTCTGCGCCGCGTTGAGGCGCACGGTGAAGCTGCTGGTGGCGCCGGCGGTCATGGTGAAGGTCGCCGGCTCGAGCGCGCCGATCGCCACCGGCGGCGGCACCACGTTGACCAGTGCCGAGGCGTTTGCGCCATTCAGGCTGGCGCTGATGCCGGCCTGGCCGTACGCGAGGGTGCCGACCGGCACCGATGCGCTCGTCGCGCCCGCCGGTACCACGACCGAATCGGGCAGCGTGACGATGCCGGCTGGCGAGGCGGCGATCGGCACTACGGTGTCCGCCGACGCAGCGGAAGAAAGCGTCAGGGTGAGCGTGGTGTTGGCGCCGAGCGCGACGGTGGATACCGCCGGCAGCAGGGAAACCACCGTGGGCGGCGCCGGCGTGACCGTGATCTGGCTGGTCGCCGACGTGCCGTTCAGGCTGGCGGTGATCTGCGCGTTTCCGGCCGCTATCGCGGTCACGGCGAACGGCGCGCTCACCTGGCCCGCCGGCACGACTACGCTTGCCGGCACCGAAGCCGCCGCCGGATTGCTGGACTGCAGCGCGATGCTGGTCGGGCTGCTCTGCGCAGCCGAGATCGTCGCGCTCAGCGTGCCGCTCGCGCCCTGCGTCACCGTGAGGGTAGCGGGCAACAGGCTGGTCAGCGTCGGCGGCGCCGCGGTCACGTTGACCGTCGCGCTGGCCGAGCGGCCGTTGGCGGCTGCGGTGATGGTGGTGGTCCCCACCGCCAGCGCGCTCACCGGGATCGCGACCGAGGTCTGCCCGGCGGCGAAGCCGACACTTGCCGGCACCGACGCGACGTTGCCGTTAGCCGAGGCGACGCTCAGGGTTCCGGCGCTGGTCGGCGCCGGGGCGAGGGTGGCCGTGAGCGTGCCCTGCGCGCCCGCGGTGAGCGGCAGCGGATTCGGCGCGAGCGAAGTCGGCGCGGGCAGCAGCCGGCGGCCGACGACGCTCAGTTCGATGAAGGTGTTCGGCCGGCCGACGATGATCACGGTCAGCCGGTTGGTCGGCTTGAGCTCGACCGTTTTCTCGAAGGTGTAGACCTTGCGGTCGAAGTCGTGCGGGCCGGCGACCTGCACGCCGTTCAGGAACACCCACGCGTTCTCGACGCGGTTCTGGCCATTGGCCTGCCCGTTCCACGCGCGCAGCTTGAACGGCGCGCCGACCTCGCTGGCCGGCACGGTGAAGTGGTCGACCGCGCCGCCGATCGGCACGCCGGGATGGTCGTAGCGCTTCGGCCCAAAGAGGATTTGCTCGGGCGCCTGGGCGAACGCGGCGCCGCAGGCGGCGAGCGCCCACAGCGCGGCCAGCAACGCGGCGAACCGCTGCAGCTCGCGACTCACGTTCATGGCCAGGCCCCTTTTCATCGCGCGCGCTTCCTCCCTAGCCGCCGAGCGCCGTCAGGCGCAGCACTTCGGCGGGCACCTCGTACTCCTTGCCCGAAACCGTGATCAGCAGCGCCTTCGCCGGTCCGCCGAGCGACGCCATCAGCGTCACCTTCTCCACGCGCTCGTTGCCGGCGAAGTTCTTCAGCAGCTCGCCGATCGAAGCCACCACGGTGAAGGTGGTCTGCGCGAACAGCGCGCTCGGGCCGGCGGGCAGGGTGATGCTCGCGCTCGCGGTGGCGTTTTCCACCGTGCCGCTGAGTGCGGTGCTCACCGCGGTGGCGCGCGGTCCGAAGGCCGGCGTCACGGCGAGGAACACGGTGCTGCCGAGCGGCACGCCGCTCGACTCGAACATCACCGTGACCGGGTTGCTGGTGGAGGAGGGCAGCGTGATGTCGGCGTTACCGGTCGGCGCCGCGGGCGCGTTCGACCCGGCGACCTGGGCGATGCGCAACGTGGGCCCGCCGGCGATGAACACCGGGCCGGGCGGCGTGCCGGCGATCGGGATGGTCGGCCCCGGATTGGTGACCGCGCTGGCGTTGCGGCTCGTGGTCTCGTACTCGAGCCGGATGCGCCCGACGCCGCCGTTGGTGCCGTGCCCATTGAACGAGGCATTGGGTCCGAGCACGCCGCCGACCGCGGAAAGAACGCCCGCGGGCCCGCCGGCGAGATGCGTGGCGAGGATGCGGATCGCGCCGCCGCTGCCGCCGCCGCCGCTCGCGCCGATGCCGGCGCCGTTCGACACGCCGCCGTTCCCGCCGTTCGCGAGGATCGAGCCGTTGATCGTCACGGTGCCGGAAGCGGCGATCAGGATGGCGCCGCCGCCGCCGCCGCCGCCCGAGCCGGAGAGCGAGGCGGCCGAAGCGCCGCCGCCGCCGCCCGAGCCGCCGATCAGCGGCAGGATCTGCGGATTGCCGTAGGGTTGGCCGCCGGTGATGCCGATGTTCGGGCCGACGCAGAGGAAGCCACCCCCGGCCGTGCCGTAGCCGCCGCCCGCGCCCCCGAACGCGATGCCGTTGCACGAGCTGGTGCCGAAGTGGCCGCCGATTCCCGCGCCCGGCCCCACGCCTTGGCCGGCAAGGCGGGTACCGGTCGGCAGGCCGCCGCGGCCGCCGTCGTAGCCGCCGGGGCCGCCGAGGCCCGGCGCGCCGTCGTCGCCGAGCGCGCCATCGCCCTGCGTGCCGACGTTCGCCGCCGAGGTGCCGCTGATATTGATCGTGCCGTTGATCAGCACGTCGCCGGTGGCGAGGATCGTGACCGGGGTGTTGGTCGCGTTCTTCTGGAAGGTCACCGTCACGCCGACCGGGATCGTCACCGAGGTGTAGTTCAGGATGCCGCTCGGCGGCAGCGGCACGACCGTGGTCACGGTCGGATTGAACGCGCCGAGCTCTCCCGTGCTGCCGCTGTTGAACGCCCACGCGGTGGGCGCGAGGCCGCCGGCGGCGATGAGGGCGGCGGCGAGGGCGGTGACCTGGGCTCTTTTCATGATGGCTCTCCTGTTTCCTTCTTCATGGCAGCACGCGGAACTGCGCCGCGGCCTCATTGGCAAATGGAACGATGGTGGTGCCGACCAGCAGCCGCACGCTGCGCAAGGTCTGCAGCGCGTTCGGCGCGATGACCACCGAAACTGTCGCGCTCAGACCGTCCGGACTCGCCACTGGCGCGCCGAGCGTCACGCCGTCGGCGGGCACCATCTGCACGGCGGTGAGGCCGCCGAGCTGGTGGCCGCTGATCGTCAGCGTGATGCTCTGCCCGGCGCTTGCCGAAGCCGGCGCGAGCGAGATTCCGGTTGGCCCGAAGGCGACGCCCAGCCGCGTGGCGAAAGCCTGGGTGGTGACCGGCTGCGGCGCGCCTTGCAGCACCACGCCCACCGGCGCCGTGTAGATCGGGCGGTAGACCGCGATCACCTCGTTCACGACCAGGAAGGTATTGGCCGGCGAGGCGGTTGCGTCGGTTGTGCCGCCCGGCGTGGTGACGCGCACTACCCGAGGACCGGTGGGCGCAAAGGAGCTGACGCTGTAATCGATGGTGAGGGTGCGGCCGTCGGCGTTGACCGCCGGGAACGCGCCGACGCTGATGCCGTCGGGCGGCGTGAAGCTCACGCTGCGCGCGGCCTGCAGGTTGGCGCCGCGGATGGTGAGCGTTGCGCTGGTGGTCCCGGTGACGGCGAAGATCGGCTCGACCGATTCCATGATCGGCGCGGCGCGTGCGACCAGGAACGTGTCGGCGTTCTGCGGAATGGCGACGTAGGGCTGCTGCGGACCGCTCAGCACGAAGCGCCGCGTGTCGGGCGTGGCCTCGGGCGCGAGCGTGACCGGCACGCTGATCGAGCGGCCGTCGGCCGCGATGCTGAACGCGCCGAGCGTGATGCCGGCCGGCGCATTGACCGCCAAACCGGTGACGCCCGACAGATCATTGCCCGAAATCACCACCGTATGCGGCCCGCTGCCGGCCGGCAGGTCGGAGGGCGCCACGCCGCTGATGTACGCGCCGCGCGAAATTCCCACCACCGGCGCGGCCACCGGGCCCACGTTCGCGGTGCCGGGACCTTGCTGGAGCAGCACGCCGAGCACCGCGGAGTACTGGAAGTTCTGGCCGGCGAGCGGGTTGGCGACGTAAACCGGTGCTGAGACGTTTCCGAGCGTGGCTGAGGTGACGTCGATCGCGGTCACGCCGAGCGCCTGAGGCGTCACGGTGATGGTCTTGGTCGTCTCCCCCGGGGCGAAGGTGAGGCTCGACGGCGTAACGCTCGCCACCGCGCTGTTGGCGGAGGCGACCGCCACTACGTGCTCCACGCCGTCGGCGCTGGAGAGCGAAACCGTGTAGCTCCTGGGCGCGTCGGTCGGCATCAGCGCGACCGGCTGCGGCGAGAGCGCGAGCTTCGGCAGCACCGGGTTCACCAGGATCGAGACCGAGGTCGAGCCGGCGCTGTTGGCGATCGAAATGCTGGCCGGCCCGAGCGCCGCCGCGCTGCCGGCCGCAAGGTTGAACGTGATCTGGGTCGCGCCGACGCTCAGCGCCGAGATCGTGAGGCCAGTGCCGGAAACCGCCACGCGCGCGGCGTCGAATCCGGTGCCGTCGATCTGCACCGCGCGCGTCTCCCCGCGGCGCATCGACGCCGGGGTATAGGCGCTGACCGCCGGCGCCGCGGCGCCGCCGCCGGTAATGACCTGCAGCAGGTTGCCGGCGGCGTCGTACACATACTCGGTGACGCGGCCCTGCTCGTCGATGACGCGCACCAGGCGGCCGAGTGCGTCGTAGTCGTAGCGTTCCTCACCGGCGAACGCCGCCGGCGTGCACAGCATCGCGAGCGCGGCGACCAACGCAAACAGACTGCGCCTTCCCCGTGGCGCAATGCGCATTCAGAATGCCCTTGAAGGTTTCTTATTGCGCTGCTTGAGAGCCCGTGACTCCCCGGTTCACCGGGCTCGACGAAGGCCACGATAGCCGCGCGCGCCGGAGCCGACAACTCTTTTTTTGCGGCGCGAGTGGCGCCAATTTTATCCGCGCGTACTCACGCGCCTTCGCGCGCCCGGACGTCCGGACAAAAACTAGTGCGCGCGCGCTTTCTTGCCGGCGGCGGTGACCGCGTGCGACTCGAGGAACAGTCCGGCTACTGGATCGGTGCGCGGAAGGAAGCGAACTGCTCGTGCGCGATGGCGCGCCCGGCGAGGCCCTGCAGGCTGAGCGCGCTCATGCTGATCTCCGCGGTCGCGCCGGCCTTGAGCGACTTGAACGTCACGATCACCAGCTCCGCGTCGGTGCCCGGCGCGACGGATGGCGTGGTGGCGCCGACGAAGATCGAGCCGTCCGGGCTCACGCGGTAGCTGAAGCTGCCGTTGCCGATGAACTTGCCGGGGCGCACCTCCACCGGCTCGAGCACGCCGGGGGAGTAGCGCAGCTGCATCGGCGCCGCGCGCAGCGGCTGCTGCGTGCTGACATGCAACGCGACGGTGAAGTTGCCGCCCGCGCTCACCTGCTTCGGCCCGTCCCAGCGCAACTGCGCCGGTTTTGCGTCCGGCGCCGCCGCCGTTGCGGCCGCGGCCGGTTGTGGCGCCGCCGCGACCGCGCGCGGCGCATCGACATCCAGCACCGAGCTCACGCTGATGCGGTCGCTGGTGCCGAGCGGAATGTAGATCAGCTCGATGCCGCCCGGCTTCACCGCGACCACCTTGTAGGTGCCGTCGATGGTGTCGCCTTCCTTCACCGGGAACACGAGATCGCCTTTCGACAGCAGGAACTCTTCCTCGCTGCCCTTGCGCACACGGCCCGCAAACTTATAAGGCATCGGCGGGGCGACTTGAACGACCGGCGCGGTCGCGGCCGCCGCAACCGGCTGCGGCGGGGGAGGCGGCGCCCCGAACAGCTCGCCGCGCGCCTGGCTCAGCCCGCGGCGCTCCGGCAATTGCAGGGATTCCGGGGTGTTGGCGCGCGCGACGGGCGCGCTCGCCGAGGATTCGCGCGGCGCGCTCTTCGCCTCGTCCTTGCGCCCGGGCTCGAACGCAATGACCGCGACCACCGACGCCACCGCGGCGATCAGCAGCACCTTGCGTAGTCGAGCGTTCATCCTGTTTGAATTCTACGCCCCGAAAATGACAAATCGCGCGTGACCCATCAAAGCAGCACCAGGTTATCCCGATGAATCAATTCGGGTTCGTCGACGTAGCCGAGGACGCCTTCGATCTCGCCCGAAGGCTTGCGGATGATCTGGCGCGCTTCGGCGGAGGAATAGTTCGCCAGGCCGCGGGCGATTTCGCGGCCGTCGGGGTCGAGGCAGCCGACGACCTCGCCGCGCTGGAACTCCCCCGCTACTTCCGTCACGCCAATAGGTAGCAGGCTCTTGCCGTCGCGGGTAAGCGCCTTCACCGCGCCGGCGTCCAGGCGCACGCGCCCGGCGACGTTGAGGTGGTCGGCGAGCCATTGCTTGCGCGCGGCGAGCGGCACCGTTTGCGCGGTGAGCAGGGTGCCGATGCGCTCGCCCCTGGCGAGGCGCACGACGACGTCGGGCTCGGCGCCGGAGGCGATCACGGTGTGGGCGCCGCTGCGCGCGGCGCGGCGGGCGGCGAGGACCTTGGTGAGCATGCCGCCCTTGGCGAGCGCGCTCCCCGTGCCGCCGGCGAGAGACTCGAGTTTCGGATCGAGGGCGTCGGCGGTTTGCAGCAGCTTCGCAGACTTGTTCTTGCGGGGATCGGCGTCGAACAGGCCGGCCTGGTCGGTGAGGATGATGAGCGCGTCGGCTTCGATCAGGTTGGTCACCATCGCGCCCAGCGTGTCGTTGTCGCCCAGCTTGATCTCGTCGGTGACCACGGTGTCGTTCTCGTTGATCACCGGCACCACGCCGAGCGAGAGCAGGGTGCGCAGGGTCGAGCGCGCGTTGAGGTAGCGCTGGCGGTCGGCCATGTCGGCGTGGGTGAGGAGCACCTGCGCGGTCTTCAGGCCGTGGCCGCGGAAGGCGGTCTCGTAGGCCTGCGCGAGGCCCATCTGGCCGACGGCGGCCGCCGCCTGCAGCTCGTGCATCGCGTGCGGGCGCCGGGTCCAGCCGAGGCGCTGCATGCCTTCGGCGATCGCGCCGCTCGACACCAGGACGGTGTGCTTGCCCATCTTGCCGAGCGCGGCGACCTGCGCGGCGAGGCGCGCGATGGCGGCGGGGTCGACGCCGCGGCCCTCGTTGGTGACGAGCGACGAGCCTACTTTGACGACGAGCGTGGTCGCCTTTTCGATCATTTCTTCTTCAATTCTTTGGCGACTGCTTTCATGGCGGCGTCGCAGCCTTCCCCGTTGATAGCGGACACTTTGAACCAGGGCCTGGTCCAGCGCAACGCACGCAGCGCCTTCTGGATGCGCTGGTCCGCGTCGTTGACCGCGTCCATCTTGTTGAAGATCAGCCAGCGCGGCTTTTTCTCCAGGCCGCCGCCATGCTTCTTGACCTCGGCGGCGATGACGCGAATGTCCTGGACGATGTTGCTTTCGGAGAGGTCGATTACATGCAGGAGCAGGCTGGTGCGCGCGAGATGGCGCAGGAACTGGTGGCCGAGGCCCGCGCCTTCGGAGGCGCCCTCGATCAGGCCGGGAATGTCGGCGATCACGAAACTCGCTTCGCCGACGCGCACCACGCCAAGCGAGGGGT
>Ga0247825_10000694_pt1 | contig 21569 bp, 18 predicted proteins | sample 13C_Vanillin_Day_FD_194413 | JGI IMG/M metagenome (GOLD analysis project Ga0247825, IMG submission 194413) | Soil microbial communities from agricultural site in Penn Yan, New York, United States - 13C_Vanillin_Day48 | ecosystem: Environmental > Terrestrial > Soil > Agricultural land | place...
CAAGGACTTGGAACAGGGAGCGGCTCGAAGCGTCACAGCGGTGTCACTTATCGACGAAATCCGACAAAGAGCCGACTTTTCGTCGTTCCAAACGCGACTGTTCCACTTTGATCCACTGACGTTTTCGTCTCTTGCCAGACCACGTGGTGTGGCAGGCTGCAAGCTATTGACTACATGAATGTTACAGCTGACTGCTCATCTATGACCAGGTTCGTCCGTCCAAGACCGGCTGGCCTGAGCTTTGCCCCTGATGTAGCCCGATACTCCGCCCCGGTTCGCGGTCGCGTCCGATGAGGACGTGGTTTCTCTGATGGCATTGCATAGTCTGATGTTGGAAGACCCACCCGACGCTCGATTCGACTCGAGCGCCTCGTCACCCGGTCGACAGTCCGACGGCTCGAAGCTCGAGGATTTGGAATCGCCTTCCTGCGGTTTGGCGCCGGACGGCCGATCCGGGCACGTCTACAACGAAGAGGCCTTCCGGTACTTCCTGGAGTGCGAGCGGAGGCGCTCGGAGCTCTCGATGCGTCCTTTCCTGCTCCTGTTGATCGATTTGAAGAGACAGGCGGGGACGGACATGCGTGTTGATTCCGCGACGGCGCAAAAACTGTTTGCGGCGCTGGCTCTGTGCGTGCGCGAGACCGATTTCATCGGCTGGTATCACGAGGGGCGCGTCGCGGGTGCCGTGCTGACGCAGCACGCCGACGCCGTGGTCGCCGATCTCCCGGATGCCGTGAGCCAGAGACTCACGAAGGCTCTCAGCGACGGTCTGCCGTCGCACGTGGCGCGTCGCCTTCAAGTACGGATTTTCCAGCTGCCTGGGAGCCAGAGGGACCGGAGCTAGCTTCGATGTCAACCGTTGCGACGTCGCGTCGCCTCGATATGCCCCCCGCCGTGCGCGATCAGGCGGTTCGCCCCGGCTTCCTCATCAGTGAGGATTTGTTCAGGGGAGCGCTGGTCCGGGAGCGAAAGCGGGCGGACCGATCCAATCGGCCGCTGATGGTGGTGTTGGTCAGGCTGAATGCCCCGGTGAGCCCCGAATCGTCAGACATCTGGCTCAGGATCGTCGATGGGTTGCGCGCCGCCAAGCGTGAGACCGACATCCTTGGCTGGTTCGAACACCGATCGGCGGTCGGGCTCATCCTGCCCGAGATTTCGTCGCCAGCTCACGACTTCGTTCGCGATTTCGCAAGCAGTCTCCGACTTGAACTGTGTCAACGTCTCGACGTCCGGACTGTCGAGCGCCTGTCGGTCCGGCTGCACGTGCACCCGGAGTCGGAAGGCCTCGAGCTGGATACCGTTCAGCCGATGGAGCCGCTGCTCGGTTCGTCGCAAGGTCGGCGGAGGATCTACGACGGCGTCAAGCGCGGACTGGACATCGCTGGCAGTCTCTCGCTGTTGATATTGCTGGCGCCCCTCTTCCTGCTGATCGCTGCGCTTCTGAAGTTGAAATCCCCGGGACCGGTGTTCTACCGGCAGACCCGAGTGGGCCAGATGCGGAAGACCTTCACCTGTTTCAAGTTCCGCACGATGCGGGTCGATGCCGATCACGGCATTCACCAGGAGTTCGTGAGCTCCTTCATCAAGTCTGGAGCACAGGCTCAGGAGGCGGGCAAGAAGGGCGTCTTCAAGATCACTGATGATCCCCGTGTGACCAGGCTCGGCCGGCTTCTTCGGCGAACGAGCCTTGACGAGCTTCCTCAGCTCTGGAACGTCCTCCGGGGCGACATGTCGCTCGTAGGACCGCGCCCGCCGGTGCCGTACGAGGTCGAGCAGTACCAGCCATGGCACTGCCGCCGGGTGCTGGAAGCGAAACCGGGGCTGACCGGTCTCTGGCAGGTGAGTGGCCGCAGTCGGACGACGTTTGACGAGATGGTGCGCCTGGACCTGCGGTACGCGAGGGCGTGCTCGCTCTGGACCGACTTGAGAATCCTCCTCGCGACACCCAGGGCGGTGATCGCGGGCAAGGGCGCCTGCTGACCTTTCGCGAACAAGTCGTGGACAAATACTTGTGCATCGCCCCCGATGTGAAATTGGGGAAAGACGTCCGGCTGTCGACGTTCATCAACCTCTACGGGTGCCAGATTGGCGACGAAACCAAGATCGGCGCCTTTGTCGAGATTCAGAAGAACGCGACGGTCGGAAAGCGCTGCAAGATTTCGAGTCATACCTTCATCTGCGAAGGCGTCACCATCGAGGACCACGTCTTCATCGGGCATGGCGTGACGTTCGTGAACGACTCGTATCCGCGGGCGACGATCGCCGACGGGCAGCTCCAGACCGAGGCCGATTGGAAGGTCGAGACCACGCTCGTCCAGCAGGGTGCCTCGATCGGGTCGGGCGCGACGATTCTGTCGAACCTCGTCGTCGGCGCCCACGCCATCGTCGGCGCCGGAAGCGTCGTGACGCGAGACGTCCCGCCCCGGACCATCGTCGCCGGGAACCCGGCGAGAGTCCTTCGAGCGATCAGCACCGAACAGGGAGCCCCCAATGAGCGCCAATAACGGTCCCGTCCTGGACGTCCCGGTCTTGAGCAGGCCGGCGCCGCGGGCCGTCAAGTCGGAGTTTCGCGAGCCGAAGAGCCAGCTGAACGCCGTCCGCGTTGGCGTGATCGGATACGGGTACTGGGGACCGAACATCGTCCGCAACCTGCAGAGCCTGGATAATTGTCATCTCGCGATGGTGTGCGACAAGAACCCGAACGCCCTCCGGCGGGCTCATCGAGCCTACCCGGGCGTCGAGCTCACCGACGACTTCAACGACATCCTGACCTCGCCCGACATCGACGCCGTCGCGGTGATCACCCCGGTGTGGACGCACTACAGCCTGGCGAAAGCCGCGCTGCAGAACGGAAAACACGTGTTCGTCGAGAAACCGTTCACGTCGACCTCTGCGCAGGCCGAAGAGCTGATCGAGCTGGCGCTGCGGAACAACCTCAAGATCATGGTGGACCACACGTTCCTCTTCAGTGGCGCCGTGAGGAAGATCCGGGAGGTCGTGGACGCCGGCACGCTGGGGCCTCTGTACTACTTCGACTCGACGCGTGTGAACCTGGGGCTGTTTCAGCACGACGTCAGCGTGATCTGGGATCTGGCGCCTCACGATCTCTCGATCATGGACCACATCATTTCCGAGCAGCCCGAGGCGGTGGTGGCCACGGGCGGCAAGCACCTCAATGGCCACGCCGACATGGCGTTCATCACCGTTTACTTCCCCCGAGAGATCATCGCGCACGTGAACGTCAACTGGCTGTCACCGGTGAAAGTCCGTACGACGCTGATCGGTGGCAGGGACAAGATGCTCGTCTGGAACGATCTCGAGCCCGACGAGAAGATCAAGATTTACGACAAGGGTGTGGACATCGCCAACGGCCAGGGCGTCTACGACCTGCTGGTCAGCTACCGTTCCGGTGACGTCTGGGCACCGCGGGTCGAGCAGACCGAGGCGCTGAAGTTCGAGCTCGGGTACTTCATCGACTGCATTGTGAAGGACGCGGTGCCCATGAACGACGGCGCGGCAGGCTTGCGAATCGTGAGGTTGCTCGAGGCTGCCGAGCAGTCGCTCAAGGACCGGGGAAGAATCATTACCCTCCAGTAGTACGAACGCCGTCCGCATTTGCTTCTTCATCTCCCTCAGGGTTCCACCTCACCCGCGCATTCCGCGGGACGCCCGAAGGCTGTCTCCCGTAAGAGGACCGCGGCCCAGGACGCCTTCGTCGACTATTTCCGATGTCCCGCTCATATGGCTTCGTTCGACACGGCAGCCTCTCTCTCTGCCGACGAGGGATACTTCGCCTTCGGCGGGGCTGTGGGGTATGGCAACTGTCACGGCGCCAGTCCGTCCCCGTCGGTCGCAGACCGATTGCACGATGTGACGTCGGCGGCCACATCCTCCAGCGGCCGTGTAAGCCTTCCCTTTGACCTGTCCGCCGTCGTCACGAACCTGCGGCAGGAACGTTATTGCCAACCAGCCGGCAATTACCTGGGGCAGCTGACGTCCTCCGCGGCCGTCCAGCACCTGTACTACCTTCTTCGCCCGGCGCTTCCGGTGGAGGTCAGGAGACATCTGCAGCGGGTTCGGCTGAGTGACTGGTCTCAGATCATGTTCCCGCAGTGGCCGGTGGACTTCAGCGTCGAGATCTTGATGCGACAGACCACCGCGCTCGTTCTGGAGCACGCCGGAACGCGTGAGATGCCGTTCATCTGGTTCTGGCCAGACGGAGCCCAGAGCTGCGCCATCATGACCCATGATGTCGAAGGCCATGCTGGCCGCGACTTTTGCGGCAGGTTGATGGATCTGGATGATTCGTACGGCATCAAATCAGCGTTCCAGATCGTTCCCGAGGTACGCGGCGACACGTCGAGCAGTCTGATCGGACAGTTCAGGGACCGCGGATTCGAGGTCAATCTTCACGATCTGAACCACGACGGCTATCTGTTTCATAACGAGCCGCAATTCCTGGAGCGCGCCGCACAGATCAATCGCTACACCCACCAGCTGGGATGCCGCGGCTTCCGTTCAGGCTCGATGTACCGCAACCAGCACTGGTTCGACGCGTTCGAGTTTTCCTATGACATGTCGGTGCCGAATGTCGCGCACCTCGAGCCGCAGCGGGGCGGGTGTTGCACCGTCATGCCGTACTTCGTGGGTGACATTCTCGAACTGCCGCTCACGACGGTTCAGGACTACTCGCTGTTCCACATCCTTGGCGAGTATTCGATTGCGCTTTGGAAGACCCAGATCGATCTGATCCGGGCGATGAACGGCCTCATCAGTTTCATCGCGCATCCCGACTACCTGGTCAGACCACGCGCGCAGCGAGTGTACGTGGCTTTGCTCGAACACCTTCGCCGTCTCCGCGACGACAACCAGATGTGGATGCCGTTGCCAGGCGAAGTGGACCGGTGGTGGAGAAATCGACGCGCGATGTCTCTCGTGCCGCACGGTCGTTCCTGGCGCATTGTCGGCCCCGATAGCCATCGGGCCCGGGTGGCCTATGCGAGACTCGAGGACGATCGGGTCGTGTACTCGTTCAACCCCTCCTGATGCCGTCCTTCATGCTCCGGCAGTTGTGAAGCTCAAGACGTCTCCGGCGATGCTCTTCGGCGCCTACACGCTCTCCCTGCTGGTGGCGCACAATCGAGTGCTGCGCGCGCTCGTGGCGCTGGCCCTGGAGAATCCGACCGCCTCGCACGTCGTGGGTGTACCGGTCATCACGTTGGGTCTCATCTGGCAGAACCGGGAGGTCATTTTTGCCGCTGTCCAACCCGCGTGGATGATCGGCGGCCTGGTCACCGCGGCCGGATTGGCTCTTTCGATGGTGAGCTTGCTCCTGCCGGGCGGGGTCGAAAGCGCATTGAGCGTCGCGGCGGCTGGATTGGTGCTGTCGTGGGTCGGCGGGTTTCTGCTCTTCTTTGGCGTCGCCGCTGGCCGTACAGCGCTCTTTCCGCTGGCCTTTCTGGCGTTCATGATTCCCCTGCCCGACGCCCTCATTGATGCGGTGACGGGCGTTCTGAAAGCCGGTTCGGCCGACGCCGTCGCGCTCCTGTTCACGCTGACCGGGACGCCGTACCTCCGCCAGGGTTACGTGTTCTCGTTGCCGACCTTTGTGATTGAGATAGCAGACGAGTGCAGCGGCATTCGGTCGAGCCTCGCGCTGCTCCTCACGAGCCTCCTGGCGAGCCACCGGTTTCTGAATACACGCTGGTCGAAGGCGTTGGTGCTGCTCGTGATTCTTCCGATCGCGGTGCTCAAGAACGGGATCCGCATCGCCAGCCTCTCTCTGCTGGCCATGCACGTGGATCCCTCGTTCCTGACGGGTCAGCTGCATCACGAAGGCGGCGTCGCGTTTTTTCTTCTGGCGCTGGTGCTGATGGTTCCCGTATTCATCTTCCTGCGCTGGTCCGAGAGTCCGGCTTCCGAGCCACCGCGCGCCTCATAGACCTTGCCGCGACACCCGTGACGCTCCACGAAATCAATCCATTGCGCGACGAGCGCTGGGCCGACCTGGTCGAGCGGCACGGCGACGCGTCGATCTTTCATACTCCTCAATGGCTGGAGGCGCTCCGACGTACGTACGGCTTCGACCCTGTCGCGCTCACCGATGCAGCCCCAGGGACGAGGCTGAACAACGCGCTGCTGTTCTGCCGCGTCAACAGCTGGATGACCGGTCGCAGGCTCGTGTCGCTCCCGTTCTCGGACCACTGTGAGCCGCTCGTCGATGGACCGGACACGCTGGCGTGGATGCTGGATACGGTAACGTCCTTGGCTGGACGGGAGGGTCGCTATGTCGAGCTGAGGCCCGTCCGGGCGCTTCCGATACCTGCGTTCACGGCGGCGGCCACCTTTCGCCTGCATTCGATTGACTTGCGGCCACCACTGGCACAGATCTTTGCGGGATTTCACCCGAGCCATACGCGGAGAGCGATTCGGAAGGCTGAGCGGCTCGGGCTGACCTGCGAAGTTGGCAGGTCGCCCCTTCTCGCCGACTTCTACCGGCTTCATTCCTTGACCCGGCGCAAGCACGGCGTGCCAATCCAGCCGGCCGTCTGGTTTCGCAACCTCGTGGAGGAGCTCGGGGACCGAGTGAGAATTCATGTGGCGAGGCTTCAGGGAAGGGCCGTGGCCGCGGTCATGACGCTTTCGCACAACAAGACGCTCGTCTACAAGTACGGTTGCTCGGATGTGGCGTTCAACAGATTTGGAGCGACCCCTCTGCTGTTCTGGACTGCGATTCAGGACGCGAAGGCGCAAGGAATTCAAGAGTTCGATCTTGGGCGGTCCGACCTGAGCAACCGGGGCCTCCTCGCGTTCAAAGAACATCTCGGCGCCCGAGCCGTGCCGCTGACTTACTACCGCTATACGGACCGTCGACAGCCTGGACTGGGTTGGAACCCGGCGTTCGCCAGACAGGCCTTTGCACTGGTGCCGAAGCGCGTTCAGGTGACCGTGGGCAGCCGGTTGTACCGGCACTTCGGCTAATCCACCGGAGCATCAGAGAGCAGAGGAAACAGTGAGCAAGCTACGATTTGCCCTCATCGGCTGCGGAAACATCGCCCGCAAGCACGCACATGTCTTAAGTAGCTACCTGGATGACGCAGAAATCGCGGCATTCGTCGATTGCGACGTGGCACGCGCGCAGGACTTTTCGGCGAAGTACGGTGCCCCGGCGTTTTCCAGCGTTCCGGAGATGATGCGCGCTCATGGCGACGGGATTGACGTCATCTCGGTGCTCACGCCAAGCGGCGCCCATTACGCTAGCGTTCTAGAGCTCGTCCAGTATGGTCGCCCGCTCGTGGTCGAGAAACCGTTGGCCCTTCGTTTGGAGGACGCGGACCGCATGATCGAAGCGTGCGACGAGCATGGCGTGAGGCTCTTTGTCGTCCATCAGAACCGTTACAATCCGCCGATTGTGAAGGCCAGGGAAGCGCTTACGCAGGGCCGATTCGGGCGCCTCGTGCTTGGGACCGTACGGCTGCGCTGGAGGCGAGATCAGGCCTACTACGACTCCGAAGCGTGGCGCGGTACCTGGGCTCATGACGGGGGCGTTTTCATGAACCAGGCCGTGCATCACATCGATATGCTGTCGTGGTTCATGGGCGCTGCCGAGTCGGTTCGAGGCATGGCGGCGACGCGGCTGGTGAATATCGAAGCCGAAGACACCGGCGTCGCCATCATTCGCTACAACTCCGGAGCCCTCGGGGTGCTGGAGGCGACGACGGGCGCACGCCCCAACGATCTCGAGGGCTCGATCAGCATCCTTGGCGAGAAAGGCAGCGTCGTGATCGGCGGATTTTTCATGAACGAGTTGGTGACCTGGAACTTCGAGGACAAGCAGCCGATAGACGATGTCGTGTTCGAAGAGTACGGAAAAACCCCCAAAGAGTTCGGACACAACCTTGGCGAATACCTCCGAGGCGTCGTCACCTCGCTTCGAACGAAGAAAGCTGGGCTTGTGGATGGGCTCGAAGGGCGAAAGTCACTCGAGCTCATCACAGCACTCTATGAGTCGATCGAAACCGACAGCGATGTTCAGATAAGGTTCAAGCCAAAGCGATGTCGCCTGGGAATTGCATCATGACCACCTACAAGCTCTACGACAACGTGGAGGTCGGCGAGGGCTCCGTCATCGAAGATTTCTGTATCGTTGGTGCTCCGCCCCGCGGCATGGCGAACGGGGCGCTGCACACGACCATCGGCGACAGGGCGACGATCCGCTCGCACACTGTCATCTATGCCGGCAACGTCATCGGGAAGGACTTCCAGACCGGTAACAAGGTGAACATCCGCGAGTCCAATCGCATCGGGAGCAACGTCAGCGTGGGCACCCTTTCGGTAATCGAGCACCACGTCGAAGTCGCGGACAACGTGCGGATCCACACTCAGGCCTTCATCCCCGAATTCTCTGTGCTCGAGGAGGACTGCTGGATTGGGCCGAATGTCGTGCTGACCAACGCGAAGTACCCGCTGTCCCCTGGTGTCAAGGATCAGCTGGCGGGTCCGGTCATTCGAAGAGGCGCCAAGGTCGGGGCCAACAGCACGATTCTACCGGGCGTTGTGATCGGCGAGAACGCCCTTGTAGGTGCCGGGTCTGTCGTCGCCAAGGACGTCCCGCCGGGGGCAGTCGTGGTTGGCAATCCCGCGCGGATCATTGGCAATATCTCGGAACTGCCATATTCGCCCGTCCACACTCGCTGACAGCATAGGCTGTTGCCCCACGCGCAGAGTCCGCCTCAGGCGGATCGTTTCAACAAGGACATCAGAATGCAGACACTGGAGACAGCGACGCCTATCCCGTTCGTGGACTTGAAGGCCCAATACGAGTCGATCAAGAAAGAAGTCGACGACGCGATTGCGGCGGTCCTCAATCAGACGGCCTTCATCGGGGGGGCGTTCGTGAAGGAGTTCGAAGCGGCCTTTGCGAGTTACTGCGGAGCCGACTATTGCGTCGGCGTTGCGAACGGCACCGATGCCCTCTGTATCGCCCTGAAGGCTCTTGGGGTCGGGCCCGGAGACGAAGTCATCACTGTGGCGAACAGCTTCGTGGCCACCTCGGAAGCGATCCACATGGCCGGCGCACAGGTGGTATTCGTCGACTGCAATCCGACGACGTACAACATCGACGTCACGCAGATCGAAGCGAAGATCACGCCACGGACCAAGGCGGTTATCCCCGTGCACCTGTACGGTCAGCCGGCGGACATGGATCCCATCATCGCCCTGGCGAAGAGGCACAACCTACGCATCATCGGCGATGCAGCGCAGGCGCACGGCGCGCTGTACAAGGGGCGACCGATCGCGACCCTTGCCGACATCACCTGTTTCAGTTTCTACCCTGGCAAGAACCTCGGCGCCTACGGCGATGCGGGCGCTCTCGTCACGAACAACCCGGACTGGGCGACCGCCGCGCGGATGTTTGCCAACCACGGGCGTACGAAGAAGTACGACCACGACCTCGAGGGCGTCAACAGCCGATTAGACGGCCTCCAGGCGGCGATCCTCAACGTGAAGCTGCGCCACATCGAGCGGTGGACCGAGAGCCGTCGGACCAATGCCTACCGGTACAACGCCGCCCTCAAGGGGACGGGTGTGGGAACGCCTGAGGAGCTAGATGGCGTCCGGGCTGTCTATCACCTGTACGTGGTTCGCGTGCCCGCTGGGCGCCGGGAGCAGTTACAAGCGTCGTTGAAGGCCGCCGGCATCGACACAGGGATTCACTACCCGATCGCGCTTCCCTATCTGAACGCCTATCGGCACCTCGGGCACAGCGCGGCCGATTTTCCCCACGCGCTGAAAGCGTCTCAGGAGATCGTTTCCCTGCCGATGTTCCCGGAATTGACGGAGGAGCAGACGGACTACGTCGCGAGGCGTGTCAAGGAAGCGCTGCCTTGAGAGGCAATACAGGTCAGTAAATGCGTGACACATGTTCAGGAGTATGCCTGATGAACACGGGTGAGACTTACTCTGCCTGGAATCGCCGGTGAAGATCTGTTCCGTCGTAGGCACAAGGCCAAACTTTGTCAAGGAGTACCTGCTCAACCGCGAGCTCAAGCACCGAGGCATTTCTGAAGTGTTGGTCCACACGGGTCAGCACTACGACTACGAGATGTCACAGACCTTTTTCGATTGCTTCGAGATCCCTCCGCCGGACTATCACTTGCAGGTGGCGAACACTGACGGGGCGACGTTCTTGGCCAACGCCATCATGGGTCTCGTTCCGGTGTTTCAAGCGGAAACGCCAAGTTGCGTGCTGAGCTATGGCGACGTCAACTCCACCATGGCCGCCGCTATTGCGGCGAGCAGGCTGAGGATCCCCTTTGTCCATGTTGAAGGGGGGATTCGATCGACGGAGAGAAACAATCCCGAAGAAATCAATCGGAGGGTCTCAGATGTTTTGGCGGACGTCATTTTCTGTTGCACGGAAACAGACGTCAGCAATCTGCAGCGGGAAGGCTATGAGCCAGAGCGCATCGTGTTGTCCGGCGACCTCATGAAAGATGCGCTCATGATGACCCTCCGGAAACACGACATTACCCCTTCACGTGGCGACTATCTCGTTCTGACGCTGCACCGCGAGGAAAACCTGACGGATCCAGCCAGGCTCGCGGCGATCGTCGAGGGGGTCGCGCGCGCTGGGCGCCGCGTCGTGTTTCCGGCGCATCCGCGCACGTTGCGGAGCCTCCAAGAAGGGGGTCTCATGCCCATTATTTCCAGGTCGCAGATTCAACTGTGCAAGCCAATGGGCTACATCGACTTTGTCCGACTGGCCGCTGGAGCAGACAAGATTCTGACGGACTCTGGCGGCGTTCGTCGTGAAGCTTACCTTCTTGGCAAGCCTTGCATCGTATTGATCGAACTCTCCTGGTTTCCGGAGATCTCTCGCGCCGGATGGAAGGTTCTTACCGGACCTGATTCAGAGCGAATAGCGCACTTGATCCGGCATTTCGAACCAAGCGGCCCTCATCGAGAATTGTTTGGAGATGGAGCCGCACACCTGAAAATCGCGAACGAATTGGTCAGCAGATATGCAGACTAGTGCGACCGGCCCGGCGAGGGTCGCGATGTTGGCCCACACCACCTACTTGCGGGATCCTCGGGTTCGCCGGGAGGCCGAAACACTGGCCGAGGCTGGCATTGAGGTCCATGTGATTTCCTTGTCCGAACAGGACGCTGCAGGGCAGCCTGAACCGCGTCGCGCCGTTGTGAACGGTGTGCACTTGCATCGACTTCCTGTCAGGAAACGGCGCGGGAACTCGCTCAGGTATCTCTATGAATATTGTGCGACCTTAGCACTCGGAAGCCTGGCCCTGACACGGTTGCACTGGCAGCGCCGGCTCAACGTAGTTCACGTCCACAACATGCCGGACATTCTGGTGCTCGCCGCAACTATTCCGTGGCTCACCGGAGCCAGGGTAGTGCTCGACGTCCACGATCCCATGCCCGAACTCTATATGAGCTGGGACCACCGCGTGTCCAACAGATTGCTGATTGCCCTGCTCCGCCTCCAAGAACGGCTCAGTTACGCGATAGCCAATCGGGTCGTGACGGTCAATGACAGCATGCGAGACAACATTCGAGCCAAAGGCGTCGCCGACGAGAGAATCGTTGTCCTGAACAACTTCCCGGATCAGAGGCTCTTTCCTGTGTGCGAGCCGCCAACATCCTGGCCTCGAAGCACGAACAATCTGGTTCTACTGTACTGCGGCACTATCACCGAGCACTATGACCTTGCTCTAGCGGTCAAAGCCATCGCGCGACTGGCCGGCGAAGTCCCCGTCACGCTCAGAATACTTGGCGAAGGACCCAGGCTGGCTGAAGTTCTCAGCTTGGCTTCGACGCTTGGGGTCAGGAATTCCGTTGAGCACATGGGTTTCGTGGCTCTCGACAGAGTGCGCAGCGAAATGAGAACGGCTGATGCCGGCATCTCATGTCATCGCGCCGGAGTGTTCGGGGACCTGTACTTTTCAACGAAGATAGTCGAGTACCTGACGCAAGGTCTTCCGGTACTGTCGCCACGGACCCGCACGATCCGCAGGTACCTCCCGGACGAAGCCATGTTCTATTTCGAACCGGGTAACGAGGTCGCGCTTGCGGAGTGTCTGGCTTTCATGTGGCGAAATCCGGATGACGTGTTAAGGCGCCTGGCGATCGCGAGAGACCTCTTGCCTCGCCTGTCGTGGCAGACGGAAAAGGCAAAGCTTGTTTCCTTCTACCGCGATCTGATAGGGGAACGGACAGACCATGTGCCCGGGCGAGATCCCCTTGCGATGGGCGACAGCGGCAGCCACGACTACGTCGTCGAGCACCCGACCAAAGCCCGAAAACGGCAATGAACGCGATGTCCAAAGACATTGTTTTCATCGCCAAGGACGCGACGTGGCAGAAGTACCGAAACGATGTCCTGACCCAACTGGGCCAGAAGTACGACTACAAGACGACGGTGGCGACAACGGGTAAGATTCAGAGTTACATTTCGGAATCAGCCGTTCTGGTGTACAAGACATTCCGAAATCTCTTTCCACAATCGCTCAAGGCATCGTTCTTTCCCGGAGGCCTAGTCTATATAGCCAGAACAAGGCCCGACGCCGTACTGGCTCTGCCAAACGCGTCACAACTGACTGAATTTGCCGCGCTGCCATTGTGCAAGTCCCTCGGGATTCCCATCATCTACTGGACACACGGTTTCGATCATTTCGATGTTCCTGCGGGGCTGAGACGATGGATCCATGCGCTGAGGGCGCGTTACATACTGTGGTTCTCGAGACGTGCAGACCATGTGATCGCGTTTTCGGACGAAGGGAAGCGTCACCTGGTGAAGAACGGAGTCCCGGGGAGAAAGATTACCGTCGCCCACAATACGCTGGACACCGAGAGCATGCTCGCGGTGCGCAACACGTTGCTAAAAAGATATACCAAGCCGGAGTTGAAGGAGAGGCTCGGTTTCGGCCGAGACAGTAAGGTTCTCCTTTACTCGGGTCGACTCAATTCGATGAAACGGGTCGACTTCGCGTTGCGAGTTCACAAACGTGTGACCGAGAGAATCCCCAGCGCGCATTTCGTTATCATTGGCTACGGTGAAGAGCAAGGCGCTCTGCTGGACGCGGTGCGCGGTGAGAAGATTCCCAACGTTCACTTCCTTGGCCGTCTATTCGACGAAGCAAAGCTCGCCGAGTACTTCATGGCTTCCGATCTCTTCCTCATGCCCGGCTACGTGGGCCTGGCGATCATCCATGCATTTTCATTCGGGCTGCCCCTCCTGACGGGAGGGCCCGGGGAAGTGATCCACAGCCCGGAGATCCAGTTCTTCAAGCACGGCAAGAACGGCTTCATGCTTCCTCTGAAGGAGGACGTGTTCGCGAACCAGATCATCAAGTTGTTCGAAGACTCTGAGCGCTTGACGGAACTGTCGGAGCACGCGCTCGCGACGGCGAGCAACGAAGGGCACATCGACAAGATGTTGGCGGCAATGGACGGGGCGTTCAAGTCCGTCATGAAGTCGCCGAGAGATCGCAACAACAAACCATGATTGGCGTCGCGGGGAGCCCGACTGATCTCGAGACGGCTGAGGAATTCTTCCAGCTGTTCAAGACACCGTGGGAAGTCGCACGGCCGGATCACAGGTATCGGATAGTCTTGTGCTCCAACACTTGTGTCCAGCACATCAACGCAGAACTCCTCCTGGTGTACGGTCTGGGAGAGACCTGCATCGATCGAGAGGCTGGCACAAAAGTGACGCTGGTCGAGGGTCCCAAACGGATCGACTGGCAAGGCGAGACGCTGCCGGTCCAAACGGGAATTGCGACCTTCGACGCCGATACCCGAGTCAGCGCGCTTCTGGTTGACGGGCGAAAGGCTGTCGATTACAGGTGGCGGAAGGGGGCATTCGCGGCCTGGCGGATCGGCTACGACTTGTTTGGCGAGATCAGGAATTTGCTGACTGTGGGACAACCGGTGTCGGAGTCGTTGACGCCGACCCTCGAACTGCACATCGCTCTGCTTCGGCACCTGCTGACCGAGAGCGGGGTTCCATTCGTAGAGATCCCACCGCGGCCCAGCGGATACGACTTCACGTGCTGTCTGACTCACGACGTGGATTTCTTCGGGATCAGACGACACAAGTTCGACCGTACGTTGGCCGGGTTCGCCGTCCGCGCTTCCGTGGGCACCCTGGTCGACGCGGTCCGCGGCAGGCGGACGATGTCGGATGTGACGCGGAACTGGGGAGCCCTTCTGAGGCTTCCGCTCGTGTTGATGGGACTGGCACCGGACTTCTGGCGCCCATTCGAGGATTACGCACGGGTGGAGGATCGGCGACGCGCCACCTTTTTCCTTGTGCCTTTCAAAGGTCGGCCGGGCAAGGCGCCAGATGGCAAGGTTGATCCCAGACGAGCCGTTCCGTACCAGCTCAGCGAGATACGAGAAGACGTGCGACGAGCGTCGGACAGCGGGAGTGAGATGGCCGTCCACGGAATTGACGCGTGGCGGGACGCAGGCGCTGGCAGGGACGAAATCAAAGAATTGACCTCACTGACCGGACAGGAGACGGTCGGCATCCGGATGCACTGGTTGTACTTTGCCGAACGCTCGGCGGAGTCCCTCGAGAAGGCGGGCTTTGCCTACGATTCGACATGGGGCTACAACGACGCCGTCGGTTACAGGGCCGGAACCTCACAGGTGTTTCGTCTGCCGGGTACCCGGAATCTGATGGAGCTGCCTCTATCCATCATGGACTCGGCGCTGTTCTACCGCCGCAGGATGCGCCTCAACCAAGACGACGCCCGGTCTGTGTGCCGAAGTCTATTGGCGAATGCGAGGCGTTTCGGCGGCACGCTCGTGATCAACTGGCATTGCCGAAGCCTGGCGCCAGATCGACTCTGGGGCGGCTTCTACCTCAATTTGCTCACCGAGATTGAACAGGACGACCGTGCGTGGTTCGTGACGGCGGCAGAGGCCGTCCGATGGTTCCGCTGGCGCCGGTCGATCCGTTTTGCCGTGGAACAAGGCGCGCTCCATTCCACCGTTGTCTTGTCGGCCGCCCACGCGAATACGACGGCGGCGGTGATTCGAACGTACCGACCGACCGGAACGGGCGACATTGCCATCGAGGATCGTCCCTTCGACGGGCGACAAGAGATCCGGTTGAGCACTGAGGGACACGTGGGCTGAACCCGTGGCATCCGCACCTGTTTCTGTCGCCGAAGTTCTGGCCGGTTTCACGAGATGGCTTGAAGTGTTTGGGGAGAGCTCCTGGGATCACCAGAGCTTCTTCGCGGGTCGGATTGGAGGGCGAGCCAAGGCCCTCTACTATCGCCACAAGGCCGCGGGCACGCTGGCCGTGGCGCCGATGATCTTTTGCGAGGCATTCGTGCCTTCGGCGCGCGGCCTGTTTCACGAACCGCTGCGGTTTCCAATCGCAGACGCCCACTACGCCATGGGATTCGCGTACCTCTACCAAACCACCGGAGACGACGCATATCTCAGGAAGGCGACGCACTTCCTGCAAGCCCTGAAGCAGAGCCGGAGCGCGGGCTACAGGGAGTACTGTTGGGGATACCCGTTTGATTGGGTCACTCGCACCGGCACGATTCGACGCAACACACCGTTCATCACGTCGACGCCGTACGCCTATGAGGCTTTTCGTCAACTTCTTGAGATCGATCCTCGGCCTGAGTGGCGTGAGGTGCTCGAGTCCATCGTCCGGCACGCCTGCACGGACATCAAGGACATTCCGTTCTCCCAGACGGCCAGCTCCTCCGGATACTTTCCCGATGACACCCACGGCGGAGTCGTCAACGCTTCGGCGTATCGCGCAGCCATGTTGACGAGCGCCTCCCGTGTATTCGCCAGGGAGGAATATTGGCAAATCGCCGAGCGGAATCTGGAGTTCGTCCTGGAGAGCCAGAATGCGGACGGCTCCTGGCCGTACGCGATGGATGGGGTGCGCAACTTCGTCGATCACTTTCACACCTGCTTTGTCATGAAAGCCCTTGCCAAGATCCATACTCTGACCGGTCACCCAGAGTGCCTTGGCGCGTTGTCGCGCGGCATGAAGTTTTACCTCGAGAACCTCTTCGACACGGACGGCTTGCCGCGCCCCTTTGCCAAGGCGCCGCGACTCACCGTGTACAGGCGGGAGCTGTACGACTGCGCCGAATCAGTCAATCTGTGCCTCCTGCTCCGAGATCGGTTTCCGGAGTGCCAGGCGAAGCTCGAGACTGTCGTGGCAGGGATCCTCAGGGACTGGGTCAAGCCGGACGGGTCCTTTCGGTCGCGCCGGCTGATGCTCGGATGGGACAACGTGCCAATGCACCGCTGGGCCCAGTCACAGATGTTCCGTAGTCTTGCGTTTTACTACTACGAGATGCGGCAGGCGGAACCAACGGTTCCGCCAGTGCTTCAAGGGCAGATTCACTGAAGGGGACGCCAGATGTGCGGAATCGCCGGCCAATTTAACTACGCACGGAACGAACCGGTGGAGCCGGGAGTGATCCGCCACATGGCCGACTCGATCGTGCATCGCGGACCGGATGATGAGGGCTATCTGGTTTCCGGCTCTCTCGGCTTTGGTTTTCGCAGGCTGTCCATCATCGATCTCGCCGGTGGGCATCAGCCGATGTCCGATGCGGAGAAGAGCGTCTGGCTCATCTTCAATGGCGAAATCTACAACTTCAAGGAGTTGCGCGCAGAGCTCGAGCAGCGGGGGCATCGGTTCCAGACTCGTTCGGACACCGAGGTCATCGTCCACGGGTATAAGGAGTGGGGCACCGGTGTGTTCGACCGCCTCAACGGCATGTTCGGTCTGGCCATCTGGGATGTCGCGCGTGAGCGGCTGGTGGTGGCGCGCGACGCCATGGGCATCAAGCTCGTCTACTTTCGGAATGCCGATGGACGGCTGACATTTGGGTCGGAAATTCGCGCTGTTCTGGCCGCCGACGAATCGACGCCCGAAGTGGATCCTGTTGGTCTCGAATTGTTCTTGAAGTTTCGATACACACCGTCGCCGATGACCGTATTCCGCGGTATCCGTAAGCTTGCGCCGGGCACGATGCTGATCGTAGAGAAAGGCACGTGTCGCGAGGAACGATGGTACCGTCACGCGCCCGTCCCCTTCGAAGGCAAGAACGACGTTGAAGCGACGCGTGAGCTGCTCGATCTCTACAAAGGAGCGGTCGAACGTCACCTCCTCAGCGACGTCCCCGTGGGCGTCTTGCTCAGTGGCGGCCTGGATTCCGGACTGCTCCTGGCGTTGATGAATGAGCACGGCCGCGGATGGCCAGCTTACACGGTGGGATACGGCGAGACGTTCGAGGACGACGAGCTGACTGATGCGGCCGAGACAGCCGCCGTCCTCGGAGCCCGTCACATTCCGGTCCTCCTCAGCCGCCAGGAATTCGAACGGTCGCTCCCCAAGATCGTAGGTTGCCTGGAGGAGCCCATCGCATCGGCGTCGATCGTGCCGATGTACTTCGTCTGCCAGCGCGCGCGCGCTGACGTGAAGGTCGTCCTGATTGGACAGGGACCGGACGAGCTCTTCGGCGGGTACAAGCGGCACGTTGGCGTGCGATACGGTGAGTCGTGGCGGAGCCTTCCTCCGGCGATCCGAGGGGTCATGGGAGGTGCGGTCAACCGTCTACCGCGAGCCGAGACCCTGAAGCGGGGCGTCTACTCGCTGGGCATTGACGATCGCCTGAGGCGTTATCAGCACGTCTTCTCTCTGGCGCCTGCTGAGACTATCGTCGGCCTCTTCCGTGAAGGCGTGCTGCCGGCCGGACAAGACGACGACGTCGGCTACTGGACGGCGCTGCTGCCGCAGATGGAGCACCTCGACGAACTGTCTGGATTTCAGCTCCTTGAGATACGTTCCTCGCTCCCGGACGAGCTGCTGATGTTCGGGGACAAGCTGTCGATGGCCCATGGCCTCGAGGCCCGCGTCCCGTACCTCGACCGGACCGTCGTGGAGTTCGCCCAACGCCTGGATACGAGCCAGAAGATCCGCAAGGGCAAGGGCAAGTGGCTGCATCGGGAGGTCTGTCGCCAGTTCCTGCCGCCGGCGATTCTCAAACGAAAGAAGCGCGGCTTTGCCGGGAACGTCGTCGACGAGTGGTTCCAGGCATCACTCGAGGGTGTGTTGCCACAGATGCTCCTGGACAGCGAGTCGCTGATGTTCGACCTGCTCGAGCCGCGTGCGGTACGGCGACTCCTGGAAGACCATCGATCGGGCCGGCACGACAACCACAAGCTGCTGTTCAGTCTGGTCATGTTCGAGCAGTGGTTGCGGGAATCGCGCGAATCTGGGAATGCGTTGGCATCCCCAGTGTGAGTACTGGACCGGTTTCGAGAGGTCCTACCTCAGCGAATTTCCGAAGGCACTAACCCCAGCCCGTTCTTGGAACACTATGGCAAATACAGTGTCACTTCCCGTTCGCTCCCCGCTCCAGCTTTTCGCAAAAGACACACTGATCAATGGCCAGCCAGTCCAGATCGAGTGTGTCGAGATTCTCGGTCAGACGTACTCCATTACTCGAGGTCCTTTAACGACCATAAACCTGGAAGACGAGTGGTTCGAAGACTTGCGCGATCCAGAAGCTGTGATCGAGATCCTTAAGAACCAGACTGGATTCAGGGCGGACGTCCTGACCTTCTGGCAGCGATTGCCTGATATCGAGCCACGGTACCCGTTCCACCAGGAGTGGGACGAGATTGCGGTGCTGGAATCCAAGAGTTACGACCACTGGTGGAATCATAAGATCAAGCCCAGAGTCAGGAGTCTGATTCGCAAGGCGGAGAAGGAGGGTGTGGTCGTCAGGGAGACCGCCTATGACGACGATTTTGTGAAGGGGATGACTGTCATCTTCAATGAGGCGCCGGTCAGGCAGGGGCGCCGCTTCTGGCACTACGGTAAAGACTTCGAGACAGTCAAGAAGCAGTTCTCTCGCTATCTGCATCGAGAGCACATGATCGGCGCCTACCTTCATGGCGAAATGATCGGCTTCATCATGCTCGCCAACGCGGGAACGTTCGGCATCACCGGCCAGATCATTTCCAGCATTCGACATCGGGACAAGGCGACCAACAACGCCCTGATCGCCAAAGCCGTGGAGGTGTGCGAGAAACGCCGGCTGGACCACCTTGTCTACCTGTTCTGGAGCGACGACTCGCTAAGCGAGTTCAAGCGGCGTTGCGGTTTCGAAAAGACGCTTGTCCCCAGGTACTACGTTCCACTGACTGCCACGGGAAAGATCGGCATGAAGCTGGGCGCTCACCGAGGTTGGAAGGCGATGCTGCCGAAGCGGGTCAAAGCTTCGCTGAAGCGGCTCCGATCGTCCTGGTACGAATCCAGGAAGCAATGACGCAGGCGACGCAGTCTGTGGTGACGGTCCCTGACCATCTGACGACACGCTGAGTCAACATTGTCGGTAGTCTCCGCCTTCCAGTACACGCTGGAAAGAGAGACTCGCCGGCTTGACTGTTCAGCTTAAAAGAGCAGATCACTCTCTTTCCTATGCCTGGCATCACTGGAATCATTCGGAAGTCACGCTACCACGGCATAGATGACGATCTGGACCTAATGATCGCGGCCCTGCGTCATGATCCGCGGTCTTCAAGTGGCACGTACGTCAATGAATCTGTCGGACTCTGGGTCGGTTGGGTTTGCCACCGCGAGTCGTACTCGGACTGCCTGCCAGTGGTAACCGAGGACATGAACGTCGTGATCGTTTTTCAGGGCGAACACTATCTCTCACGCGACCAGGTGAATCGGCTGCGCCGGGCCGGGGTCGCCGTAGAGGCACGTTCCGCAAGATGCCTACTTGGTCTTCACAGTGTGTATGGGAACGAGTTCTATGCACAGCTGAATGGATGGTTCTCCGGCGTAGTGATCGACCGCGCGCAGAACACGGCGACGCTGTTCAACGACCGCTATGCGATGGGGAGGATTTACTATCACGAGACGGATGACGAGTTCATATTCTCGTCAGAAGCGAAATCATTGCTCAAAGTGAGGCCTGGGCTCAGAAAGGTGGATCATGAAGCGCTCGCCGAACACCTCAGGTACAACTGTGTGCTCGGCAATCGCTCGCTCTTCGCTGGTGTCCGACTGTTGCCGCATGCGTCTGTCTGGTCATTCGCTGGTGGCTCTTCGCGAAAGAGGCGGCAGTATTTCGAGTTCGGAGAATGGGAACAGCAGTCAGAGCTGGGTCCCGATGAGTTCTACGATCGTTGGGCGAGTACTGTGTCGGAAGTGTTTCCTGCCTACGCCGAAGGCAATGGGAAGGTGGCGCTCTCATCGACGGCCGGCTTGGATACGAGGCTTATCATGGCGGCGCTCCGTGAGCGCAACAAAGATCATCCCGCGTACACGTTCGGTGGTGCGTGGGGCGAGCTCATCGATGTTAGTACTGCTCGCAAGGCGGCTCAAGTCTACGGCCAACCGTTCGAAGCGATTCGTGTCAACGACAAGTTTCTAAATGGGTTCGGCGACTATGCCACTCGAGCTGTTCAGATCTCCGACGGTTGTCACGACGCGTTTGGAGCCCATGACGTCTTCTTTAACGAAATCGCGCGCGACATCGCCCCTGTCCGCCTGACCGGGAAATTCGGCAGCGAGATTGTTCGTATTCGCACGCTGGTGGAAACGACAAGCTACAAGCAAGGTCTACTGCACAACCGACTTCAGTCGCTCGTGGAACGTCTACCAGACTTTCAGGCGGCCAACGCCCAGAGGAACCAGTTGACCCGCGTCGTGACCAACGAGATCTCCTGGCACGAATACGGGCGGGTCGTCGTGGAACAGGCGTACCTCACGATGCGAACACCATATATGGACAATGCGCTTGTCAAGTTGATGTATCAGGCGCCCAAAGGGAGTCGCTCGGCCGGAGACCTGCAGGAGCAGTACGTAAAGGACTTCGCCCCAGAGTTTGCGACGTTCATCACGAATGTGGGGCGATTCTTCAGCTCGAGTGCCTTTCTGACCAAGCTGGCCTACTATCCTTTTGGAGCGCTTTTCAAGATGGAGTACCTCTATCTGACGACGACTCCGCACTGGATGACTCGAATTGACAGCACTCTCAGACGTGCCCGTCCCGAACGGTTGTTTAGTGGAAGACAGATGTGGCAGGGATATCGAATTTGGCTCAGAACGCATTTTTCAGAGTTCGTCCAGGATACGCTGCTCAACCCGCGAGCGGAGTTTACTGAGCATTTTGACCATAAGACCATCAGTTCGATGGTTCGACAGCATGTCGCTGGCACGCACAACCATCTTGTGGCGATAAACAAGGCGTTGTCACTTCAGCTCATCTACTCCAGTCTCCTGAGATCGTAGGGGAACCAGCCGTAGTCAGGTCAACGGAGAGCCTCGCAGACGCTTATGACTCCATGACCGGGCAGCGCACATTGTGACCAACTGAACGATGAAACGTGAGCATCGTCCCCACTTCAGGTGCGCCGCCGCCACAGCCAATTCTGGTGAAGAACTCGCTCAATCAAGACGCCTCTGAGGAGGCGGCTGGCCGCCGTCAGCGTGGCACAGAGTCGAGGCCGCCCGTGTCGTCGGCTCAGCACGTCGC
>Ga0247825_10000695_pt1 | contig 21563 bp, 18 predicted proteins | sample 13C_Vanillin_Day_FD_194413 | JGI IMG/M metagenome (GOLD analysis project Ga0247825, IMG submission 194413) | Soil microbial communities from agricultural site in Penn Yan, New York, United States - 13C_Vanillin_Day48 | ecosystem: Environmental > Terrestrial > Soil > Agricultural land | place...
CAGCATCGAGGGCCGGGCCGTGGGCGCGGGCGGGGGAGTGGCCAGGGCCAGCGCGGGCATCAGCACCACCGCAGCGACCACGCGAGAGACGAGGGACTGCATGCAACCTCCTGTTGAAAGAGCACTGCGATAACAGCTTCACCCCTGCCTGCTCTTCAGCCAGGCAGGTGATGGACCCACAACCCTCTGGGGCAGGGGCTATTCCCCTACGTGGGAGGGCCCCGGAGGGCAAGAGCGGCGGCCGGACGGTAAATCCGGGAGGAGTGGGACAGAAAATCCTTCACCATTCTGAGGAAGAGAGAGCGCAACTCTGTGAATTACCTGGGGCTAGGGGTGGCACGCCAGAAGCAATAGCCCACCTCGAACTGGCGGAGTGCCGGTGGGGGTGACGGCGTGCCCAGGATGAGATTCGGAGAGTGGTTGATTCACAACCGTGCGTTGACACCAGAACAGGTGCGGGCCGTGCTGACGTACCAGTCCCGGTGGCGGTGCAAGTTCGGCGAGGCCGTGCTGGGGCTGAACTTGATTCCGCGCGAGCAGTTCCTGCGCTTGTTGGCGGGGCACCTCAACGTGCCCTTCATCCGCGCGGAGCAGCTGGACAAGGTCCCGGTCTCGGTCGTGAAGATGGTCCCGGCGGACGTGCTCGACCATCTGCGCGTCGTCCCGCTGAAGCTCCAGCAGGGCGGCACGCGGGGAGTGCTCACCGTCGCGACGCACCAGCCAGAGAACCTCAAGTTCATGGACGAGGTGACCTTCGCCACGGGCTTCGTCGTCCAGCCCGTCCTCGCGATGCTCGAGGACATCGAGCGCACGCTGCGCCGCCATGGCGTCATTGCTGGCAGGCACGTGGAGCCCATTGAGCTGCCTCCAGAGGAGGATCTCCGGATAGAGCACGACCGCTATGGCTGAAGCTCGGATGGAAGGACGGGGGCTCCAGGCGGAAGAGCAGGCGCAAGGGCCCCTATCAGGAGCCCGGGGGATGTCTCGCCTGGCATGCGGGAAGCATCGGGCGGGCTCCCGGGGTTCCGCTTCCTGGTTGACTCCCTAACCCAGACACCATGCCCTTCCTGTCCATACGCGGCGTACAGCTCTATTACGAGGATACCGGCGGCCCCGGCGAGCCCATTGTCTTCAGCCACGGGTTGCTGTGGAACTCGCAGGCCTACTCACGTCAGATTGAAGCCCTCAGGGGCCGCTATCGGTGCATCGCCTATGACCATCGCGGTCAGGGGCGCAGTACGGCTCCACCCGGCAAGGGCATTGATCTGCGCACCGTCTACGAGGACGCAGTCGCCTTCATCCAGGCGCTGGGCTTGGCCCCCTGCCACTTCGTGGGCCTGTCCCAGGGTGGGATGGTGGGCCTGCGCGTGGCGGCTCGCCACCCGGAGCTGCTGCGCTCGCTGACGCTGCTGGACACCTCCCCGTGCTCCGAGTCCCTGTGGAACCTCTCCCGCTACTGGGTCCTGACGGCGACGACCCACTGGCTGGGTGTGCGGCCGGTGGTGGACCGCATCATGTCCGTCTACTTCGGGCAGACCTTCTTGAAGGATCCCTCGCGCGCCGCCGAGCGGGAGGAGCTGCGGCGTCAGCTCCTGCGCAACCCGCGCGACGCGTGGCGGGCCATGCAGGGGGTGATCACCCGGCGCAGCATCACCGACGAGCTGTCCCACATCACCACGCCAACGCTCATCCTGGTGGGCGAGGAGGATGTGGCGACGAAGCCGGAGATGGCGGAGCTGTTGCACGCGCGCATCCGGGGCTCGCGGTTGGTGCGGCTGCCACATGTGGGCCACATGTCCAACCTGGAGCAGCCGGAGCTGGTGAACCGCGCCATCCGCCGGTTCCTCGCGAAGGTGTCTCCCCCTCGGTACGAGGAGCGCGACGTCATGGCCGCTTCGGCCGCCCTACCCTAGCAGGGCATCCAGCCTGCGTCTTGCCAGATTAACGCAGGCCGTCGTGTCCACGGCTGGCGAGGGAGCGCGCCTCCGACGCGGTGCATTCTCGGAATGGCCGAAGGGGGGCTCTCGCGTTGTGGTTGTTGATGCACAACCCATTTCCTCTCGTACTGAAGACGTCGGACCTCGTCGGGGCCCTGGAGCGCAACGCGTTGATGGCGCCTGTCCCCGACTGGGCGAGCCAGAGCGAGATGCTCGGTCAGGCGACCTCCTGGTTGGATGCCATCTACCGGCAGCTCACCCACGGAGGTGATGTGCAAGCAGGGATGTTGACCCTGCATCACGGCCTCTTCCACCTGCGCCGCCAATGGATCCGCAAGGAGTGGCGCCGGTTCTGCCTCGAGATCGCGCGGGTTCACCCGCTGCGCGAGCTGCTCCACCAATGCCCCTTCACGCGCCACGGCTATGAACGGCCGAGAGGCTATGCGGGAGATGCGGCGCTGATTGACTATCTCTATGCGGACCGCCTGGACGGGGAGAGCCATGTCCAGCCCGGCGCCCACATCTACCGCTTCATGTACCAGCAACCCAGCCCTCGCAGCGTGCGGGAGCGGCGCGTGCTGCTGGCGCGGGAGATCGACACGGTGGCCTCCCAGGTCCACCAGCCCCGGCTGCTCTCCGTGGCCTGTGGGCACCTGCGAGAGGCCGAGCTGTCCTATGCCGTGAAGGAGCACCGTGTGGGCGAGTTCATCGCCTTCGATCAGGATCCGATGAGCCTGGCGGAGGTGGCGCGCCAGCACCCGGAGACAGCCATCCGTCCGGTGTGCGGCTCGGTGCGCTCCCTGCTCATGGGCCGCACCGTGTTCGGGCACCTGGATCTGGCCTACTCCGCGGGCCTCTACGACTACCTGTCCGACAACACGGCCCGGCGCCTGACGCAGCTGCTGTTCGACATGCTGAACCCTGGCGGGCGCCTGCTGGTGGCCAACTTCGCCACCTGCCCCGAGGCCGGCTACCTCGAGGCCTTCATGGACTGGTGGCTCATCTACCGCGATGAGGACCAGATGCAGGCCCTGACGCTCGACATCGACCCAAGGCAGCTCGCCTCCTGGCGGATGTGCCGCGACAGTGAGGAGAACGTCATCTACCTGGAGCTGACTCGGCGCTGAGCGGCTTCTCGCTCGCTGCGGGCTGCTCCGGGCCGCTCAAGGGCAGGGTGACGGTGAACGTGGCGCCCTGACCCAGGGCGCTCTTCACCTCCACCGTGCCTCCGAGCGCCTGGACAATCTCCCGCACCAGCCACAGCCCGATGCCAAACCCGCCGTAGTGCCGCACGGAGACGGCACGCTCGAAGCGCTCGAAGATGCGCTCGGCATCCTCGGGGGCAATGCCGATGCCCTCGTCCCGGACGTGGAGCCGGGCGAGGGTGGCGTCACTCTCCAGGGTCACCTGGACGCGCTTGCCCGCGCCGTACTTCATCGCGTTGGTGATCAGGTTGCCCACCACCTGCTCCAGCCGCATCGCGTCCCACTTCCCGATCACGCTGCCGTGGGCGTACAGCTCGATGGGGCACTCGGCGCGGGCCAGCGCCTCGCGCGAGCGCTCGATGACGCCGCGGACCAGCCCCACCAGATCCACCTCTTCGAGCTTCCCGAGCAGCTGCCCCTGCGCCACGCGCGAGATGTCCAGCAGCTCGTTGACAAGCTTGCCCAGCCGCTGCGTCTGCAGGTTCGCCGACTCCAGCTTGTTGGCCACGCGCTCCGGCGGCAGCACCTGCGCCGTCTGCCGTACCTGGGACATGAGCCCCTGGAGGTGCAGCTGGAGCGAGGTGAGCGGCGTCTTCAGCTCGTGCGCGGCGATGGAGAGGAAGTCGTCCCGGCGGCGCACCGCCTCCTGCTCCTCCAGGTAGAGCCGGCCCCGCTCCTCGGAGAGGGCGGCCATGCGCTCGAAGCCCTCGGCGTTCTCCAGCGCGACGCTGGCCAGCGTGGTGATGAAGCCGGAGAGCCTCACCTCGTCCTCGCCGAACAGATCGCCCACCTGGCGGTGGCTGGCACAGACGCACGCTACCGTCTTGCCGCGCACCTGCAGCGGCGCGCATAGCAGCGAGCGGATGCCGATCATCTCCATGCTGTCGCTGACACCACCCGGCATGCCCTGTCCCAGGATGGCCGGCCGCCCTGTCTCCAGGGCTTGGTTGATGGCGGTGCGGCTCACACCCACGGCGGTGCGGACGTCCTCGGGGAGCACGTCTGTGGGATCCAGCACCACGCAGTGCTCGGCGCGCAGCAGCTCCATCATGGACTGGCGCACCGCTTCGAACACGGCCTCACGCGTGAGGGCGGAGGCGATGCGACGGCCTGCCTCCAATACCCGGGGGAAGCGGTCGGCCAGGGACAGGGTCTCCAGCAACTCGGTGCTGGCCCCAGGCTTGAGCGACTCCTCGCCCAGCCCCTGCTCCATCTCCTGCAGCTCCCGGGTGGCCGCCCTGAGATCGTCCGAGGCTTCGGGCCAGCCCAGCTCCTGGCCTACCTGCCCACGCGCCAGCAGCGTCTGGGCGCGCTCGTGGCGCATCTTCAGCTCCTCGGCCACGTGCAGGCTCTGCTCCAGCCAACGGCGGGCCTTGCGCTTGCGCCCTGCCATGGCCGCCAGGAGCCCCCGCTCGCGCAGGGCATGGGGGAGGCTGTTGCGGTAGGTGCGCGCCACCTTGTGAGCCCGCTCCGCGGTGCGTTCGGCCTCCTCCAGCAGCTTCGCGCGCCGCTCGGGTGAGAACGAGGAGACTGCCTCCAGGCGCTGGCGCAGCGCGGTGGTGAGCCAGGCGGGGACGGGCGATACGTACTCCGAGCGCAGGTGGGCGTGCTCCACCAGTCGCTCAGCCTGCTCCAGCGTGGTGACAGCACCCTCCGCGTCGCCCTCTTGGAGCTGGCGGATGGCCTCGGCCATGAGGACGCCCGCTCGCGACTGGGGATCGGCCGTGGGGTTGGCCAGCTCCGCCTCCAGGAGGCTGCGAGGAATGCGGCCCCCCGCGGCCTTGCCCCACACCTCCAGCGCGAGCCGCACCGCGTACCGGTCGCCGATGGCCAGCGCCGCCTGGTGGAGCTGCTGGGCGGAGCTCAAGGCCTCCTTCAACCTGCCGAGCCTGTAGAGCGCCATGGCCAGCTGGAAGTGGGCGTTGTTCACCTCCCACCGGTCTCCCGTGCGCTCCAGCAGGCGCATGGCCTCGCGGATCTTCTCGATACACTCCTCGAAGCGGCCGGTGCAGTACATGGCCAGGCCGTAGAAGTGGAGCGACTGCCCCTGCCCCCACACGTCTCCCATCTGGCGGCGCATCGCCAGGGACCTGGACACGTAGTCGATGGCGCGCTGGTACCACGGCAGCACCGTGGCCACGGGAGAGTGCTCGGAGTAGGCCTGGGCCAGCTCGGGCGTGGGAGGGTAGCGCTCGGCGATGTTCAGCTCGCGCAGGTGCGCCCAGAGCACCGCCATGCGGCCCCGGTGGTACCAGTAGCCATAGGCGAGCCGGCTATAGAGGTGGACGGCGAGCAGATCCTCCTCGCTGTTCTCCAGCGGCCGCCGCGCCAGCCACATCTGGGGGAGCAGGGTGTGGCCCGCCTGCACGGCGAGCTCCCAGACCGCACCCAGCGCCCGCAGGGCGTTGCTGTCTGGCACCCAGCGCCCGAGCAGCTTGAGCCCCTTCTCCAGGGCCGCGTTGCCCTCGTCCCCCTTGCCGCGCTTGAAGGCCAGCTCGCCCAGCTTGGACCAGATGCGCGCCTGCTCCACGCGATCATTGGCGAGGCTCTGGGCCAGCTCGAGCTGCTGCTGGGCCTCCTCATACCGGCCGCGCAGCATGAGCACGTCCCCCAGCCCGGCGGCGATGCGGTAGCGGGTGCTCACGTCCGCGCCCTCCGCGCCGCGCTCGGCGATGCGGTAGTTGAGCTCCGCGGTCGCCAGGGCGAACTGCTGCCGGGCCCGCTCCGCCGCCACCAGCGCGTAGGGTAGGGCCTGGGGGTACTCGCCTGCGGCGTCGAAGTGGTAGGCCAGCTCGAAGGGATCGGCCTGAGGACTGCTGGCGATCGTTGCCGCCGTCAGCCGGTGCAGCTCCTTGCGCTCCTTGGGGCGCAGGAGCCCCAGCAGCGCCTCGCGCAGCTTGTCGTGGACGAAGGTGTAGCGGTCGCGGCTGTCCTCCCACAGCATGTGCCGCCTGCGAGGCTCGTCCAGCGACACGGCCACCCGCTCGCGATGCGTGCCCGAGAGCGCCGCCACGCGCTCCAGATCGAAGCTCTTCCCTAGCACCGCGCCCACCGAGAGCAGGCGCAGCGACTCCACGGGCAGCCGCTTCAACCGGCGCACCAGGAACGAGGCCGCCTGCCGCGACGAGCGCACGTGCGCCATGGCGTCTGGATCCACCTGCCACCCGTCCGGGCCGGGCACCAGCGCTCCATCCTCCACCAGCCCGTGGAGCACCGCCGAGGCCATGAAGGGGTTGCCCTCGGAGAGGCGGGCCACCAGCTCGGTGGCCTCGGGCGGCAGAGCCCCCGCCATGGACTCGGCCATGCGCGTCACCTCGGCGGCGCCGAACGTGGCCAGGCGCAGGTGGGCGGTCGGCTTCAGGCGCCGGAGCATGTGCCCGGATCCCGCCTCCTCGCTGCGGAAGGACACCACGAGCATGGCGTGCCCTTTGCTCTCCGCGGCCGTCTGCTGCCAGCTCTCGATGGCCCGCAGCGTCAGCTCATCCGCCCACTGGCAGTCGTCCAGCAGCACCACCGCCGGCTCCGCCTCCGTGCCCAGCGCTCCCAGCAGCGAGGTGAGGGCACGGATGCCGCGGCTCTCGCCGAAGGACTCGGGGCCCAGGTTCTGCTGCGGCGCCGGGCGTAGCACCGGCTCGAGCTGAGGCAGCACGGTGGCCAGCGCCAGCTCCTGGCCCACCAGCCGCTGGCGCAGCAGCTCCGCCAGCGCGGGCCGCTCCCGAGCCGCCGCGGCGATGCTGGCGGCCACACCCGCGAAGAGCTGGAAGGGCCGCTGCGCGGCTTGATCCATGGCCTGTCCATGGAGCACCCACGCCCGGTGGTGCACGGCACGCGCGGAGAGCTCCTCCAGCAGCCGGCTCTTGCCGCCGCCGGACTCGGCCTCCACCACCACCAGCCGCCCCGGCTCCGAGCGGGTGCGCTCCAGCTCGCGCTCCAGCACCGCCAGCTCTTCATGGCGGCCCACGAAGGAGGGCTCCGTGAGGCTGCGGCGCTGATCATGCGCGCCGGTGACGAGCTCCGGCTCCGCCTCTCCATGAGAGAGCGCCTCGTCCAGGGCGCGCAGATCCGCCAGCGCGGACTCGGCGGACTGGTAGCGGTCCGTCGGGTCTGTCTGCAGCAGCCGGCCGACCAGCTCCTCCAGCGCGCGTGGCACCTCCACGCCTCCGCTGCGCAGCTTGGGACGCGCGGCCAGATGCTGACGCAGCACCTCTCCCACCGAGCTCCCATCGAACGCGGGACGGCCGGAGAGCGCCTCGAAGAGGACGATGCCCACCGCGTACAGATCCGAGGTCGCCTCCACGGGCCGGTTGAGCAGCCCCGCTTGTTCCGGCGAGAGGTAGCGCGCGGTGCCCACGGGGAGATCCCTCAGAGAGGGAGCCAGCCGTTCACTGCGGGACAGCCCAAAGTCCACCAGCGTGGCGCGCTCCAGTGGGTGGCCGTCGACAATGATGTTGGAGGGCTTCACGTCCCGGTGCAGCACGCCATGGCGATGAGCCTCCGCCAGGGCCGCCAGCACACACTGTCCCAGGGTGAGCACCTCCGGCAGGGTGAGGCTGCCGCGCGCGAGCCGCTCCTCCAGCGTCTCTCCCGGGATGTACGACGTCACCAGATAGAGGAACTCACCCGACACGCCCAGATGGAGCATGGGCGGGAGGAAGCTGCTCCGCAGCTCGGAGAGCACGGTCGCCTCGTGCTCCAGCCGCTGTCGTGCGGTAGGCACCATGGAGGAGGTGGAGGCCACCTTGATGACGACCCGGCCCCCGGTCCGCAGGTCGCTCCCCAGCCAGGTCGAGATGCCCCGGCCGGCCTTCAGCCGTTGGACGAGCTCGAAGCGGTTGCCCAACCGGCGCCCCGGGAGTGGTTCTCCAGGAACGGCGCTGGCCTGTGGAAAGCCCTCTGCCATGAAGTGCCCTCGCCCTCCCTGCGCATTGCGGCGGCAATGCGGTCGGCTGCGCGTCGTCCCTGCGACAACCTTGGTGTCGGAACGGTTGATGCCAAGGGGTCAATGGTGACCAATGCAGATCGCCGCCATGCCGATCAACAAACTCGCCATGGATCCATCCCACCCTTGTGCACCAGCTTCCCTAGAGGCTCGTGGGGCAGCCAGCCAGGCTCATGACGCACTGCGGGCTTGACACCCTCAAGCCCACAGCCGAAAAGCCCGGCGCAAGGAGGCGGCCTGGCAACTTCTCTCTTGGCCGCCCAGGAGCCCGGCATTGAAGCTCGCCACTCTGAAGGACGGGACTCGCGACGGACGGCTGATCGTCGTCAAACGAGACAGCTCGGCCTACACCCTGGCCACCCCTGTCGCGCTCACGTTGCAGGCCGCGCTGGATGACTGGGCTCGCGTGGAGCCGCAGCTGCGCACGCTGGCCGATCAGCTCGAGGCTGGCGCCGTCCAGAGCCGCCCGTTGGACGTGAATGCGCTGCTGGCGCCTCTGCCTCGTGCGTACGAGTGGATCGATGGCAGCGCCTTCCTCAACCACGTCATCCTGGTGCGCAAGGCGCGCGGCGCCGAGCCTCCGCCCACGTTGAAGACGGACCCGCTCGTGTACCAGGGCGGCTCCGGCGAGTTCCTGGCACCCACGGCGGACATCCCCCTGGGAGACGAGGCGTGGGGCCTGGACTTCGAGAGCGAGGTCTGCGCCATCCTCGATGACGTGCCGCAGGGCACGAAGGCCGCCGAGGCGGGCAGGCACATCCGGCTGCTCATGCTCTGCAACGATGTGTCCCTGCGCAACCTCATCCCCGACGAGCTGGCCAAGGGCTTCGGCTTCTTCCAGAGCAAGCCGGCCACCGCGTTCAGCCCCTTCGCGCTCACTCCGGACGAGCTGGGCCCGGCGTGGAAGGACGGCCGGCTGCACCTGCGTGTGCGCACCACCCTCAACGGTCAGCTCGTGGGTGACACGGACGCCGGGGAGATGCACTTCTCCTTCCCCGAGCTCATCCAGCACATCTGCAAGACGCGCGGCTTCACCGCGGGGACCATCCTGGGCAGCGGCACGGTGTCCAATGAGGATCGCGCCCGCGGCATCTCGTGCCTCGCCGAGCGCCGGATGATCGAGACCATCGAGGAGGGCAAGCCGAAGACACCCTTCATGAAGCCGGGCGACACCATCCAGATCGAGGTGCTGGACGCCGCGGGCCACAGCCTCTTTGGGCGCATCTCCCAGAAGGTGATGAAGCGATGAAGCTCTACAGCTATTGGCGCTCCTCCTGCTCGTGGCGGGTGCGCATTGCGCTGAACCTCAAGGGGCTGGCCTACACCTACGAGGCTGTTCACCTGTTGAAGGATGGCGGGCAGCAGAACACGGAGGCCTACCGGGCCCTCAACCCCATGCGCACCGTGCCCACCCTGGAGTTCGAGGAGGGTGGGGTGGTGCGGCGGCTCTCCCAGTCGATTGCCATCCTGGAGTACCTGGAGGAGCGCTACCGCACGCCCGCACTGCTACCGGCCGATCCCCTGCTGCGCGCCCGGGCCCGGATGCTGGCGGAGATGGTGAACTCGGGCATCCAGCCGCTGCAGAACCTCTCGGTGCTCCAGTTCGTGAAGAACGACATGAAGTGGGACGACAAGAGCTTCGCGGCGCACTGGAATGCACGCGGGCTGACAGCGCTCGAGGCCGCGGTGAAGGAGACGGCGGGCACCTACTGTCTGGGAGAGACAGTTTCATTCGCTGACATCTCGCTGGTGCCCCAGCTCTACGGCGCCCGGCGTTATGGAGTAGATCTGACGCCGTTCCCCACGCTCACGCGCATCGAGGCAGCGTGCGAGAAGCTCCCCGCCTTCCAGGCGGCACATCCCGACCGGCAGCCTGACGCGGCGCCGGCTTGACGTTATGACAAGGCTTGAAGGAGTCGACCATGGGCAAGACTGAGTCGCTGGGCATCAAGACCATCGAGAGTGTGCACTGGTACGTGCACGACCTGGAGCGCAGCCGTCGCTTCTACGTTCAAGGCCTGGACTTCGCGGAGCTGGGCGTGTCCTCGCCGGAGCTGGAGAAGGCAGGCAAGCAGAAGTCGGCCGTCTTCCAGGCGGGGGACATCGTCCTGACCGACAGCCAGCCGGTGGGCGAGGGTGGGCGCGCGTGGCGCTTCCTGCGCAAGCACCCGGATGGGGTCGGCACCATCAACTTCGAGGTGCAGGACATCGAGAAGACGTTCCGGCTGCTGGAGCAGCGCGGCGGCACCTTCATCACGGACATTCAGCGCTTCAGTGACGAGAAGGGTGGCCGGCTGGCCATGTTCTCCATCACCACGCCGTTCGGGGACACCACGTTCCGCTTCCTCCAGCGGGACGGCTACCGCGCGCTGTTCCCGGGCTACCAGCCGCACGAGTCGCCCAAGGGCGGCAAGAACCGCTATGGCCTGGGCCGCATCGACCACATCACCTCCAACTTCCAGACGATGAAGCCCATGCTCCTGTGGATGGAGCACGTGATGGGCTTCGAGGAGTTCTGGGGAATTCAGTTCCACACCGAAGACGTGACGGCCAAGCAGAAGCGCGAGCACGGCTCGGGCCTGCGCTCCACGGTGATGTGGGATCCGGTGAGCGGCGCGAAGTTCGCGAACAATGAGCCGCTGCGGCCCTTCTTCAAGGCCTCGCAGATCAACCTCTTCAACGAGGATCACCGCGGCGATGGCGTGCAGCACCTGGCGCTGACGGTGAAGGACATCCTCACCTCGGTGAAGGACCTGCGCCAGAACGCGGGCATCCAGTTCATGCCCACGCCGGGCACCTACTACGACGCGCTGCCGGACCGCATCAAGAACCTGGGCATCAAGAAGATCGACGAGGACGTGAAGGTGCTGAGGGATTTGGAGATCCTCGTGGACGGCGACAAGGAGCACAGCTACCTGCTGCAGATCTTCATGAAGGACGCGGCCAGCCTCTACAAGGATTCGGCTGCGGGGCCCTTCTTCTACGAGATCATCCAGCGCAAGGGGGACCAGGGGTTCGGCGGCGGCAACTTCCGCGCGCTCTTCGAGAGCATCGAGCGGCAGCAGAAGGCGGAGGGGCGGATCTAAGCCATGTTCGAGCGCCGCGTCGTCGGGAAGGTTCCGCGCAAGCACCACATCCAGCTGCGGGATGAGAAGGGCACCCTGATGTACGAGGAGTGCATCACCCGCGACGGCTTCGAGGGGCCCTATACGATCGCCTACCACCTGCAGGCGCCGCACACGCAGAGCCTGGCCGAGGTGGGGCATGGGTGGAAGGCGCCGGAGGCCGTCACCGGCCGGGCCCTGGCCAAGCGGCACTACCAGACGCAGCGGCTCCAGCGCGTGGGGGGAGCCCCCCTGGATGCGCGGGTGCCGCTGCTCTTCAACGCCGACGTGACGCTCGGCGTGCTGCACCCCACCGCGCCGGATCCCGTGTACTTCAGCAACGCGGACGGGGACGATCTCTTCTACATCCAGGAGGGCAGCGGGGTGGTGCGCACGCCGCTGGGGGATCTACGCTTCGCGGCGCAGGACTACGTCTTCATCCCGCGCGGGCTGACCCACCGCATCCTCCCGGACTCGGGCGTGGAGCAGTACTGGCTGTCCATTGAGTGCAAGGGCGGCCTGCACCTGCCCCGGCAGTGGCGCAACGAGGTGGGCCAGCTGCGCATGGACGCACCCTACAGCCACCGGGACTTCCGGGGGGTGGAGTTCACCGGGCCCAGGGATGAGGGGATCCGCGAGCTGGTGGTGAAGCGCGGGGACACCTTCCATGGGTTCCGCTACCAGCACTCGCCGCTGGACGTGGTGGGGTGGGACGGCACGGTGTACCCATGGGTTTTCCCCATCCTGAACTTCCAGCCACGCGCAGGGCTGGTGCACCTGCCGCCCACCTGGCACGGCACCTTCGCGGCGCGCGGAGCGCTGATCTGCTCGTTCGTGCCGCGCGTGGTGGACTTCCACCCGGAGGCCATTCCGTGCCCGTACCCGCACAGCTCCGTGGACTGTGACGAGTTCATCTTCTACAGCCGGGGGAACTTCACCAGCCGCAAGGGTGTGGGGCCGGGCAGCGTGAGCCACCACCCCATGGGTGTGGCGCACGGTCCGCACCCGGGAGCGTACGAGGCCAGCATCGGCCACCGCACCACGGAGGAACTGGCGGTGATGCTCGACACCACGCTGCCGCTGCACCCGACGGCGGCGGCCCTCTCCACCGAGGACCCGGGCTATCAGAACAGCTTCATCCCGTAGCTGTGGGTGCCGTGTGGTATAAGGGCTGCTCTGGCGCGAGGAGGCCTCCGTGCTGATTGCCACACTGAAGCAACAGCATCAGGAGCTGGTCCGGCTCGTCGGGGAGATGAACGTCGTGCTGGAGCGGGGAGACGAGGCCGCCGTGTTCGCGGTGCTCTCGTCGCTGTCCCAGGCGCTGCGGACTCACCTGGCGCTGGAGGATCGAGAGGTCTACCCGGCGCTGGTCCGGGCCGCCGAGGCGAGCGGCGACGCGAAGATGCTGGAGACGGCCAGGCTCTTCGCCGACAACATGCAGCGCATCACCGAGTCCCTGAAGGACTTCCTGGCCCGGCACGAGACCAGCTTCCACCTGGAGCGGTTCCGGACCGGCTGGAGCACCTTGAGCGGGGTGCTCGCCAAGCGCATCGAGTCCGAGGAGACGACGCTCTACCCCCTCTACGAGAAGCGCGTCATGAACCGGTCCGAGCGCCGCGGGGCCTCAGGCGAAGGGTAGAGGCGCCACCTTCACGGGTGCCCCTTCGGCCAGCGTCAGCTCCGTGCCCGGCTCCAGGTGATCCCTGTGCACGTAGCCCAGCGCCACCCGCTGCCCCTGAGCGGGCGAGCGCACCACGCTGGTGAGCCAGCCCACCTTCTTCTCTCCCTTGCGCAGCTCCGTGCCCGGCGCCGCCTCCACGTCTCCCAGCAGCAGGCCCGCCAGCTTGCGGTTCATGTGGCCGCGGAACGTCGCTCGGGCGATCACCTCCTGCCCGATGTAGCAGCCCTTGTTGTAGGAGATGGCATGCGTGAGGTTCGCCTCCAGCGGGATGGTGGTGTCCACCATGTCCTGCCCGTACCGCGGCACTCCCGCCTCCACCCGGAGCAGCTCCAACGCCTGGAAGCCCAGCGGCCTCAGCCCGTGCGCCCCGCCTGCCTGGACCAGCGCCTTCCACACGGCCTCCAGCGACTCGCGAGGCACCAGCAGATCCACCCCGTGCTTCTCGAAGCCGGGGTACCCCACGAGCACACCCTGGGCCCCCGGCAGGGTGAAGGCGCGGGTGGCATTCGGGGCCAGGGGCTCGAAGGAGGGGACCCCCAGCGCCGCGCTCAGCAGCTCGCCTGCTCGGGGGCCGAGCAGCCGCAAGAGTCCCCACTCGCCCGTCGCCTCATGGAGCTCGGCGTCCTCGGAGATGAGGTACTTCTCCAGGAACTCCTTGACCTTGGAGCCCGTCCCTGGCTCTACATCCAGCAGGAGCTCCGCCTCGCGCTTGAGGAGGCGGGCGTCCGCCACCATGGCGCCCTTGGCCGTAAGCATGGCCGTGTAGGCCGCCGCCCCAGGAGGCAGACCGTTCACGTCCTGCGTCACCATGCCGTGCAGGAAGCTGGCCCGGTCCTCCCCCGTTATCCTCAGCGTTTCCCGATAGGAGCCGTCATGCAGCGCCACGGCCTCACGTGCCGCTCGATACTCGGCCTCCAAGTCCCCATAATCGGCCACCACCTCCCGGCCTCCCAGGGCCGTGAAGCGGGCGCCCGCCTGCTCGTGAAGAAAATGCAGCGTCAGCGGTTCCATGCCCGTCGCTATATAGACGCCCAGGAGCGAATGCCACGATGGATGTAAAGCACCTGTCCGCCTTCCAAGGTTTCTCCGCCGAGAAGCTCCAGAAGCACAACGTGTTCAAGTCCGGGCACTTCTTCCTGGACGTGTACTGTCTGTCGCCCGGCCAGGCCCAGAAGCCTCATCAGCACGCCATGTCCGACAAGGTGTACGTCGTGCTTGAGGGCCGCTGCCGCTTCCGCATTGGCGCGGAGGAGGAAGCCCAGGGCCAGGGCGCCGCCGTCTTTGCCCCCGCCGGGGTGGAGCACGGTGTAACCAACGAGGGGCCGGACAATGCCCGGCTGCTCGTCCTGATGACCCCGCCTCCGGAGCACGCATGAGCAAGAAGGCCAATCCGCCCCCTCCCGTCCCCTCGCGCGGCGCCGTGGCGCTGCTGGTGCTGGGCATCGCCGAGAGCGCGCTCTCCCTCTTTCAATGGTCCCAGCTCCTCACGCTGCGCGCCGGCGGCGCCACAGTCTGCGGCCTGTCCGAGCGCGTGAACTGTGAGACGGTCTGGAACACTCCTTTTGCCAGCAGCGTGCACGAGGCGCTCGGCATCCCCGTGGCGGGCCTGGGCCTGCTGTGGGGCCTGGTGGCTACCGGGCTCGCGGGGCTCTACCTGGCGTGGCGGCGCGGAGGCCATACGGTGCGGCCCGCCGTCAACGGGCTGCGGATGACGGCCGCCGTGGGCGTGCTCACCACCCTGGTGCTCGCGGGCGTCAGCGGCATGGCCGGCGCGCTGTGCCTCACGTGCCTGGGCACTTACGGGCTGGTGCTCGCCTTCGCCATCGTGTCCTGGCGTGGGCTGCCTGGTCCGGTCATGCCCCGGCAGGGCGAGTGGGGACGCGCGCTGCAGTGGACCGCGGGCTTTGCCGTGGCCGGCTTCGTGGCCCTGAGCATTCCGGGCCGGGCCACTCCCAGGGCCTCCGCCGCGGAGGCCGAGCTGCCGCTCCTCACGGCCGAGCCGAGCTCGCTCGAGGAGTACCTGAAGGGCCTGTCGGCGCAGGAGCAGCAGTATGTGTCCAACGCACTGGAGCAGTACCGCCGGGACACGCCGCTGCCCGCCAAGGCGCCCGCGCGCCGCCGCTTCGGTCCCGTGGACGCGCCCGTGAAGATCGTCGAGTGGACGGACAGCAAGTGCCCGCACTGCAAATCGCTGGTGGAGATCATGTCCGCCATCAAGAAGCGCGTGCCCGAGGGGAAGCTGTCGCTGGAGGCCCGCCAGTACCCGCTGGACGGTACGTGCAACCCGAGCATCTCGCCTCAGCACACCGACGGTGGGCTCCGCTGCCTGGCCGCCAAGGCGCAGATCTGCCTGGAGAGCGCCCCGGACTACTGGGAGCTGCGCGAGAAGCTCTTCGCGGCCCAGAGCACGCTGACGCAGGAGAGCGTGATGCAGATCGCCTCCGCCGGCTCGGTGTCCCGCTCGCAGCTCGAGGCCTGCGTGAAGAACCCGGAGACGACGCAGCGCCTCCGCGAGGACGTGGCCTATGCGCAGCAGCATGACCTCCATGGGACGCCGCTCGTCGTGGTGAATGGCCGCGAGGTGCCGCCCAACATCGCCGTCCTCTATGCCCTGGTGATGGCAGGGGGGGACGCGAACGCCCCCGCGTTCCGGATGCTGCCGAAGCCTCAGCCGCCGGTGGCCCACTCGCACTGAGGCCACTCTGGAGTGGCGAGACGATGGGAAAGAAAGACAAGAAGCCCGAGCCCGCGGCGCCAGCGGCACCGTTCCACAACCCCTTCGCGGCGCTCTCCAACAAACGCGAGGAGCTGCCCTCGAGGCCCGCTCCCGAGGCGGCCCCCCAGAAGGCGGAGGAGCGCAAGGGGCCCGCGCGGGCGGTGGTGCGCATGGAGCGCAAGGGGCGGGGCGGCAAGGAGGTGACGGTGGTGGAGCAGCTGGGGCTGCCGCCAGCGCAGCTCGAGGTGTGGCTCAAGGCGCTCAAGGGCGCGCTGGGGTGTGGCGGGGCGGTGGAGGAGGAATCCTTGGTTCTCCAAGGTGATCACCGGGAGCGCCTGCCCGCGCTGCTGGAGTCCCGTGGGGTACGGCGCGTCATCGTGGGCTGAGCGGCCTACTGGGGGTCCCGATGCGGCCGGAGCAGGTCGTGAGGCCGCTCGCTCGGGAAGGTTTGCAGGTACTGATCCATCTGCTCCCTGGCGCGAGCTGGCTGACCCAGCTGGATGAGCACGTTGGCGTAGAGCCGCCGGCACTCTCCCAGGTGGGGATCGAGCTGGAGGCAGCGGAGGAGCACTTCCTCAGCGTCGCTGAAGCGCGCGCGTGCATTGAGGTCCCGCGCCGTGGCGAGCAGCTCCCACGCGGCCTTCCTGTCCGAGAGTGAGGACTCCTGACTCCGAGACGGCGGGTTCTCCGGGGTGGGCACGGCGATGGGCGGCCCGGGCACTGTGCCATTCGGAGAGGAAGGGGAGCTGGGTGTGCGCCCGTCACCCTTCGGAGGACGAGCCGGATTCTGGGCCGGCTTGTCTCCGCTGGCTCCGGACGAGGGAGTCTCGGGGGCGGGGGCCTTGAGATCAGGCATCGAGATGGGTTGCGTGGGTTCCGGCGAGGACATGAAGCGGTCCCGGGCCCACGCGGGGATGAGCTTGTCCGGGCCCAGCTTGAGCACGGCCAGGGCGACGCCCCCGGCCACAGCCAGGGCGGCACCTATGGCGACGGCCATCGGGAGCAGCGAGGACCGGCGGCGTGACTGACGCCGGTAGATGCTCACCCGGGTCTGTCTGAAGGACTCGAAATCGACAGGCGCGGTGTCCTCCGGAGGAGCATCGGCCAGGGCCACGCGCGGAGCTTCGGGACCACCGTCGGACCCGACGTCGGACCCGACATCGGACACCACCTGGGGCGGAGCATCGGGCTGGGTGATCGGAGCCTGGGCCTCCGAGCGAGCGGTGGTGGGTGTGCGCCACTGCTCCAACTCCTGGGTGAAGGAGGCGGGGACCTGCACCACGCGCCCCTCGCTGCCCAGGTCCTCGCGGAACAGCGACTGGATGAAGTGAGAGAGCGACAGCGCGGAGAAGCGGGGCGTCGTGGAGTAGAGGTAGCCCGTGAGCGCGTCCCCGAAGGCATGGCTGGACTCGTAGCGATGGATCTTGTTGAGCGCCAGGGCCTTCATGATGAGGGCCTCCAGCTCGGGGGGGACGTCCGGACGCAGCTCGCTGGGGCGGGGGAAGGCGCCGTTGATGAGCTTGGGGAGCACGGCGTACTCCGGCCCCTCCACGGGCAGCCGGCCGCACACCATCACGTAGAGCACGATGCCGGTGGCCCACACGTCCGTACGCCCATCCACCACCTCCCCTCGGGCCTGCTCGGGAGAGAAGTAGAGGTACTTGCCCTTCACCACGCCCGGGGCGGTGTTGAAGTTGCGCTGCATGCGGGCCTTGGCGATGCCAAAGTCCACGAGCTTGACCTGGCCCTCGTAGCTGACGAGCACATTGTCCGGAGAGATGTCCCGGTGGACGATGCCCAGAGGCTTGCCGCTGTCATCCCTCCGGGTGTGGGCGTAGTGCAGGCCTCGGCACATCTCCAGGGCGATGAAGGTGGCCAGTGGGATGGGCACCGAGCTGAAGCCTGACTGGCGTGCGCGCTTGAGGATGCGGTCGAGCGGCTGCCCATCCACGTACTCCATGGCCAGGAAGTACTCGCCGTCCACCTCTCCGAAGTCATGAACCTGGGCGATGTTGCCGTGCGAGAGCGTGGCGGAGATCTGCGCCTCGCTGATGAACATGGAGATGAAGGCGTCGTCGCTGGCGTACTCGGGGAGGATGCGCTTGATGAGGGCGGGCTTGGTGATGCCTGCGGCGGCCATGAGCCGGGCCCGCCAGGTCTCGGCCATGCCACCCTGGCCGAGCCGGGATACCAGCTCGTAGCGTCCGAAGCGATCTCCGGGTCGAAGCCCCATGCGGCGGCCATCCTAGCCGCCATGGCCCTGGACTTCCCAGCCGGGACGGCACCCCCAGAGGCAGGGGGGCGCCGCGCCCGGACCTATGAGGCGTTGGGGACGGAGATATGGAGCTGGACGCGGCGGTTGGCGGAGCGGCCCGTCTCTGGCCGGGGGCCACCCCGCGGGAGCTCAGCACCCGGGCGACGGCCTCGCCACGGCGCAGGGAGAGCTCCTCGTTGTAGGCCGCCGTGCCCTGGCTGTCCGTGTGGCCCTCGATGCGGATCCGATCCTCCGGGTACTTCGCCAGGATGTCGCCGATGCGAGACACCCTCGGCAGGCGAGCGGCTGTGGACGCTGGACACAGGCCTGGGAGCCGCGCAGTCGATGCAGTACTGAGAGGAGGGGGCTCGCTATGTGGTGGATCAGGTGCTCCCATCAGCGCGGGGCGGCTTCTACCGCGCGCTGGGCAACATCCGGAAGCTGGTCACCTGACAAACCCCAGGGCGTGGGCTATAGGCTCGGGTCTCTCAAAGGACGGCCTACCATTCCACCCAAATTCAGCCCCGAGCTTCAGCGGCGCATCATGGAAGCCAGGGAGCATCTCGCGGTGGCGGAGCGGGAGCTGGAAGCAGCCCTCAGCGAGCTCAAGGTCGCCGAACGCGCCGACAAGAAGATGATCAGCGAGCGGCTCGAGATTGCTTTCGCGAAGCTCGCTGCGGCGAGGCAAAACCTGGAGGCCATCCTGCAGGAAGAGGGTTGAGGCTGACGCTCACCCCTCTGCCAGGATGCATGGCCGCATGAAGATCTGGGTCGACGCCGATGCGTGTCCGGGGCCGGTGCGGGACATCCTCCTGCGTGCCGCGCAGCGGCTGCGGATCTCCACCGTCTTCGTGGCTAACAAGCGCCTCACGCTTCCCAGCTCGGAGCTCGTCTCCACGGTGCAGGTGGGCGCTGGGCTCGACGTGGCGGACAGCCACATCGCCGCCTCTGCACAGGCGGGGGATCTCGCTGTCACTCAGGACATTCCCCTCGCCGCGCTACTGGTTCCCAAGGGAGTGGTGGTGCTCGACCCTCGTGGAGAGCTCTTCAGCGAGGAGAACATCGCCGAGCGTCTCTCCGTGCGGAACTTCATGCAGGAGCTGAGGGACAGCGGCGTGATGACGGGCGGTCCGAGCAGCTTCTCCGCCCAGGACCGCCAGCAGTTTGCCGCCACCCTGGACCGCGAGCTGACCCGGCTGCTCAAGCCACGCTGATGCCACGGAAGGGAGGGCGTGATCCTCGGCAGCGCGGCGGGTCAGGGAGCCTTCGGAGGCTGTGACGCCCACAACGGGAGCCGAGCCCGGAACTCCTCGAGCGGCCCCAGGTTCCCCGGCGCGCTCATCACGAGCAGCTCATCCCGTATGTACGGCCGCAAGAGGCGCTCCGGCAGGAGCTTGGCCAGGCGGGTCAGCGGCTCCCACCAGAAAGGCGGCTCCCGAGACGTCTTCTGGGCGCCGCCCAGGCAGTCTGGAGCGTCGATATACATGACGATCGGCGTCCTGCATCCCCCCGAAGGTCACGCCTCGCTCCCAGCTCCCGCGAGCCAGCGAGGTGGGGCACGAGAGTGCGTCGAGATCCTCGCGCAGGGCGGTGTAGCTTTCCTGATAGCGGGCCTCGGCCAGGGGCTTCATGTACTTCATCGTCTCCCGCTCGAACTGGAGCAGGGTGGTGGCGAGCACACCGCCCAGGATCGTGTCCGTACGGTAGGCAAGCCAGGCCAGTTGGCGTACATCCTTGGCCGCCTCGAGCGGCTGCCCCGTCCTCAAGCCATGCAGCAACCGGAACTCTTCGCCCAGAGCTGCAGCGGTGAGACGAAGTGAACATCGGGCCTGGTGAACCGGTCTTCCGGCCGGGTGGGGTTGCTCCGCAGGACGTCCCAGCGGTCATAGGCATGAAGCTGGCGCATCCAGCCGAAGTCCAGCATGGAGACGTCGGCCGCCAGCGCAAGCCAGCTCTCGAAGGCTTCACTGTCCTGGGGCAGGTGTGACGGGAGGGCCAGAGGCGAGCCCTCCGGCACGCCCCACAGGTCGCGCCCGTGCACCCACGGGTTCAGGAGCGGCCCCGCATCACTCTCGGGGCGCGGCTCATGGAACCACGGATCGCTGGAGAGCAGCGCCTGCTGTTCGCAGAAGAAGCCAATATCCTGCTGGAGGTCCCCTCTGATCGCGTCGAGGGGGAGCCCATAGTGCTGGCCGAACTGCCAGGAGATGACCCCGAGCAGGCCTCCACAGAGGATCAGGACGAGGGCCGCGAGCCCCACAGCGAAACGCAGCACCATTCCTCCGCGAGGCGCTGGACGTTTCAGGGGCATGGCAGACGCAGCTCCTCGATGAAGGGCTCAGGCTCCTCGTATCACAGCCCACCCTCGCTGATGGGGCTGCCCGAGTGATGCTCTCGGCCGTTGGACAGGCGGCGCAGCTGCCTTGAGGTCCACGCCTACCCATGCCGCGCTCCCATCAGGTGCATGGCAGGAGCTTGGGCCGCTTGGCTGTCTTGAGTCTCAACACCACGTGGCCTGGGGTGTCCCTCGCGCCGGGGCCAGGCTCGCACATGCCGTGGGCAAGCCCATGTGCTCTACAATTGCCCGCACCCCTCGCGCTCCCTTCACGTGTGCCGGAAACGGCGCTGCGGCCGAGTTGAATCGCTCTCGCCAGAAGCGTTAAGCGGCGGGTTCGATTCCCGCCGCCTCCATCCCGAGAAGCCCAGCAATCTTATGGGGTTGCTGGGCTTTTTACTTCCCTCTGATTCCTCATGTGCCCCCTATGGGCCCCTCTGGCGTCTCTAGCCCAGAGCGGCGCTCGGCTGGGGGATGGGCCGATCCAGTTCCTGCACCGCGCTCTCCCGCGCCTCGGGCGACAGGTGCGCGTACCTCATGGTCATCTCGATGGTGGCGTGCCCCATCAACTCCTGGATGACCTTGAGGGCTACACCACGCATGGCGAGATGACTCCCGTAGGTGTGGCGCATGTCGTGCCACCCGATGCCCCCATGCTCGCGGCTGATGCTCGCCCCGCGCAGTGCCCGCAGCAACGGGTGCTTGAGCATTCCAGCGGTGAGCGGCTGGCCGTCCGGCTGGCAGAACACGTGAGGGCCGCAGAGGTGGCGGTGTGCCTTGAGTGCCTCCACTGCCGATGCGGGCAGGTCCACCGTTCTTTCCCGTCCACCTTTGGGCAGCCCCACCACGCCGCGCCAGATGGTCCGGCGCACGTTGAGCTTGCCGCGCTGCAAGTCGAGGTCTGCCCACTGGAGCCCGATCAGTTCGCCAAGCCGCAGCCCCGTCTTGAGCGCCACGAGGATCAACGTCCGCCACTCCAGCTCAGCGGCGTTGATCAGGCGCTCGGCCTCCTCGAAGGTGAGGAAGTCAAAGGCGGGCTTGTCCGTCTTGAACAGCTTGACGCGCGGGACGTGTTGGAGCACGCCCTGTTCCTGAGCCAGTGCTAGCAACTTGTGCAGCACCGTCAGGACGTTATTGATCGACTTGAGTGAGAGCAGCTTCACCGCGCCGGAGCCCTTGCGCTTGAGGAGGGCCGCCCGCGTGGGGGCTTCCTTCCGTGCTCTCGCGCCCGAGGACTTCTTACGCATGGCCGCCTTAAAGTCTTCGATCTCCGCTGGACCGATGGCATCAAGGGGCGTGTTGCCGAACGCGGGGATCAGGTGATCATCCAGGATCTGCCGCTTGGTGACGACGCTGGAATGCTTGTTGTTGTTCTCGCTGTACGTCAGGAAG
>Ga0247825_10000696_pt1 | contig 21559 bp, 8 predicted proteins | sample 13C_Vanillin_Day_FD_194413 | JGI IMG/M metagenome (GOLD analysis project Ga0247825, IMG submission 194413) | Soil microbial communities from agricultural site in Penn Yan, New York, United States - 13C_Vanillin_Day48 | ecosystem: Environmental > Terrestrial > Soil > Agricultural land | place...
GTCCGGAGCATGCCGTCGCGTCGGTGCTCCGACAGGTGCGCAAACGCTCCGCGCAGCCGGTCCACTACCGCATGCTCCCGGGGGCGCTGTCGCTGCCCTCCACCGCGGCCGGTACGCTCGTGCTCAATGACGTCGGCCAACTGACCTTACGTCAGCAGATCGCCGTCTTCGACTGGATGAACACGATCGGGACGAACGTGCAGGTCATCTCGCTCACGCGCCGGTGCCCGCTCGAACTCGTTCAAGAGGGCCAGTTCCTCGAAGGTCTCCTCTACAGGCTGAACGTGGTGCGGTTGGAGCTCAAGGCCGTCTGAAGATCGCCTCAGTCAATCAACCCGCCTTCTCGAAGCGCACCGCGTAAACCGGTCGGGCTCAGCCTGAAGCCAATCCTGTTGATGATGAGCGACTGGGGCGCGCAGTATCAGGATCAGCTCGCGAATCTCAAGGTGGACCAGAACCTCCGTCACGCCGCACGAGGCCGGCGCGGCGTGCCGTCCCCCGCGGCCTGAGATCAGCCTGGAAGCGTGGCCTGTTCGGCCGCCTTGGCAGGTTCTCCGCCCGGTGGCGGTTGCCTCTGTGTCTCGAACGCTTGCTGGTCGATGGGGAAACCCTGCTCGTACACCGCATGGGTCTGCTCGCTCAACGCTTCGCGTCGCCTGAGAATCGCGGCCTCGTCGACCAGCCCGTCCCGAATCTCGGCAAGCAGCGATCGATAGCGCTCGCACACGAGCCACAAACGATGGGCGAACGCCCGATGCGCGTACACGCGAGACTCGACGCCCCAGGCAACCAGGAAGATCTGGCCGGCGAGCGCGAGGCTGGCCAATACTGCCGCGGCGATCTGATACTCGCGGCCCGGACGAAAAAGGCTCACGATAATCGCGGCCGTCGCCGTGGCAAATACGGCCAGCACGGCAATCCTGCACTTGAGCGCGAGCGCCGCCAGGCGCTCGGCAGCGCGAGCGTGCGTCGTGTAGTTCTGGACAGCGAGCGAATAGTTCATGCGCACGTGTTCGACGACGCTGAGAGAGAACATTGCGGCCCCCTTCCTGGGAAAGCGCCTCTGAGAAACTGCCTCTGACGGTGACGATTTTTTCCGGGCGACGCAAGCCCCAAGCCAGCTATGCTTTGCGAGGCGCTCGGGAGGGTCTGCACCTCAACCGGTATATGCATTGCAGCATAGCCGGGCACACCCCACGTCCGGCGCGGCACCCCCCTTCGCCAGACCTGCGGGCACGCGTGTATTACCAGGATTATGGTAGAGAAATTACACGGCGTGACGCCTCCACGTATCTGCGACATACAGACGGTTTTCGCCGTCGACGGTCGAAAGCGTGACTGACGTGTGGCCAGCCGACCCCCGAATCGCCGCGCTCCTGGTTGGCGCCGCAACGCTTGCCTTCCTCTACATCCTGCGCCGCCTCCAAAAACGGACAGAGGTCGAGCGCGCCGCCCGCCTGGAGGCCGAACGAAAGCAGGCGCTCGCCGACAACCTCCAGCAGCTGATCGCCGCCGTCTCGCGGGCCCGAACGCCCTCCAGCGTCGTGGAGGTGAGCTTACCTGAGTTCTTACATGCTATCCGCGCCGCCGCGGGGGCGTTCGTCATGGTGGTCGAGGGCGGCCGATCGGGCGAGATCGTTCGGGCGGTCGGGTGTGACGAGCCGCTGACGAGCGCCCAGTTCCCACTCACGGCCTACCCGGCGCTGGCCAGCGTGACGAGCCGTCACGCCATCGCGTCCTTCGACCTCCCGGCGGCGGCGTCACCCGATTCCAGCCGCGTCCCCGTCCTCGATTCGCTGGCGTCGGCTCCGGCGGCCATCTCCATCCCGCTGGTGACGGCGGGACGCGCAATCGCCGTCCTGGTCGTCAGCTTTCGCGAGGCGCGAAATTTCCTGCCCGACGAACGGGAGTTCCTGTTGAGCGCGGGGCGGCGGACCGCCGAAGCGTACGTGCGCGCCCAGGCGTACGAAACGGCGGAGCGCGCGCGTGTCGATGCCGAGGCCTTCCGCACGCGCGCGGATGCCGAGCTCCACGAGCGACAGAAAGCCGAAGCGGCGCTGCGGGAGAGTGAAACGAAGTACCGCGCCCTGGCCGCGCGCACCAACCGTCTCTACGAGTTGAGCGCCGCGCTGTCGGAGTCGATCACCGTGAAGGCGGTGGCCAAATCGATCGTGCGGCATGGGAAGACAGCAATTGGAGCCTCCGCGGGTGCGGTCGCCGTGCTCAACGAAGACCGCACGCGTTTCGAGACCCTCTACGGCGAGGTGTACGCGGAGCAGCCGGCCGATGGCGGCGACGGATTCGACGCCTCACCCGGGTTGTGCTCGACCGAAGCGGTCGAAACCCGACGGCCGGTCCTGATCAGCTCGTTCGCCGACTGCCAGCAGCGTTACTGGCGTTCGGCGTCGATCGCCGCCGATGGCGGCTTCATGTCGGCCGCCTTCCTGCCGCTCATCGTCGACGATGTGGCGATCGGTATGCTGGCGTTTCATTTCACCGCCCCCGTCCATTTCGACGAGGAATACTCCGCGCTGCTGATGTCGGTGGCGCAGCATTGCGCGCAGGCCATCGATCGCGCACGCCTTTATGAAACGGCGCAGCAGGCACGGGCGGCCGCGGAAGCGGCCAATCAGTCGAAAGACGATTTTCTCTCGACGGTGTCACACGAGCTGCGGACACCGCTGACCGCCGTCCTCGGGTGGGCGTCGATGCTGCGGAACGGATCGCTCGATGCGCCGCGGGTCGCGCGCGCCGTTGAGGCCATCTTCAACAACGCCACGCGGCAGTCGCAGATGATCGAAGAGCTCCTCGACATCTCCCGCATCGTCGGCGGCCGGGTCGAGTTCGATCTCCAGCAGCTCGATCTCAGCGACGTCGTCTCCGGCGCCATCGAGTCGATCATGCCGCAGGCGGACGCCAAAGGAGTCGAGCTGCAGCTCGGCCAGAACCCGAGCGTGCCGGTCACGGGGGATCCAAGGCGGCTGGAACAGGTCTTCCTCAATCTTCTGTCCAACGCCGTCAAGTTCACGCAACCCGGCGGTCATGTCACCGTCGATGTCGTCCCCGGCACGCAGACGGTCGAAGCCCGCGTCGTCGACAACGGGGCCGGCATCGACCCCGCGTTCCTGTCCCACGCGTTCGATCGGTTTCGACAGGGCGACAATTCGACCGCTCGAAGCAAGGGAGGCCTGGGCCTGGGCCTCTTCATCGCCCGCCAGCTCATCGAGGCGCATGGAGGCACCATTCGGGCCGAGAGCGCGGGGCCTGGCCTGGGCGCCTCGTTCATCGTGACGTTGCCGGTAGCGTCGGCGCGGTCCACCCGGTCGGTTTCGGCCGAGAGCGCCCTGAAGGTGTCGGAAGAACGCGACATCGCCGTTCCTTCCCTGTCGGGTATACGCGTCTTGATCGTGGACGACGAACCGGACGTCCGGGAGCTGATGGCCGCGGCACTCGAACAATCGGGAGCGACGGTCACATCGGTCGGTTCGGCGGCCGATGCACTGAAGGTCCTGTCCAGGGCCGAGGTGGACGTGCTATTGGCCGATATCGCGATGCCGGGTCAGGACGGCTACGACTTGATCAAGGCCACGCGGGCGCTTCCTTCCTCGCGTGCCGCTCGCGTCCCTGCCGCCGCGGTCACTGCCTGCGCTCGTGACGACGAGCGCCAGCGTGCGCTCGCGGCCGGTTTTCAACGTCACGTGCCCAAGCCGGTCCAGCCGGAAACGCTCGTCCGAACCGTCGCCACGCTAGCCCGGAAAGGGCCTGCCGCAGCGGCCGCCGCGGCTCGGTGACATTCCGGATCGCCTTCAACCACCTCTCACCTCCGGAACGCAAGCTGAGCCGTAGATCGCACAAGAAGGCGTCTGCGTCGTCGTCACCGTTATACGATTCACCGGAGTGCACGTCGCGGCATGAACACCAAGCGCGCGCTTCCGCCGTGCACCTGGATGATTCATGCAGCAGTCAGCCACCGAAACTCCGAGTGCTCGTGTCCCCTCCACAGCCGGCGTGGAGCTGCTGGGGATCGAGCCGCTAGAAGAGCACGCACGACGCCTGGCCGCGCTCTTGACACCGGTGCATCGGCGACGGGGCAGCAGCAGCCGCGCGCACATGCGGCGGCTGGCCGACGCTGCACGGACGCTTCGCACCGTCTACACCGCCCTTACCGATGACGTGCGACGCGGCGAGCCGACTTCGCCCGCCGCCGAATGGCTGCTCGACAATTTCCACGTCATCTCGGCCGCCATCCGCGACATCCGTCACGATCTGCCGTCCTCGTTCTATCGTCGTCTCCCGCGAATCACGGCCGACGAGTACGCCGGAGAGCCCCGTATCTATGCGATGGCGGTCGAGCTGATTCGCCGGAGTGCGGGACGTCTCGATCCGCAGCGGCTGCATCGGTTCATTTCGGCCTTTCAAACAGTGACCCCTCTGACGATGGGCGAGCTGTGGGCGTGGCCAAGCGCGCTCAAGGCGGCACTCCTCGAGCAATTGCGTGCCCGCGCCGACGTGCTGGCCACGTCACGCGTCCATCGCGAGGACGCCGATCGGCTGGTGAACGCGCTCGAGACCTCTCGAGCGAAGAGCACATGGCCGGCCCAGGTCCATCCTGCGTTCGTGATTCGCCTGCTCGAGCGGTCGCGTGAACATGGCGCGCGTGCCGAGGCGCTGCGGCACCAGCTCGACGCGGCGCTGGCGGCTCGCGGCCAGACCATCGAGGACGCCATTCGATCCGAGGCGCGGCATCAGGCGGCCGAGCAGGCCTTCATGTCCAACCTGATTACGAGCCTGCGGCTCATCTCCTCGTTCGACTGGAGTGAGTTCTTCGAGAGCGTGAGCCTGGTCGAACAGGTGCTTCAGCGCGACCCCGCCGCCACCTACGGCGGCATGGACTTCCGCAGCCGCGACCGCTACCGGCACGCCGTGGAGGAAATGGCGGAGCCGACGGGCGATGGTCAGCTGCGCGTCGCCCTCAAAACCGTGGAGCGGGCGCGCCAGGTGGCTGAACAGCGGCCGGCCGATCGAGAAGCGCACGTCGGCTACTACCTCATCGGCAGCGGACGCCGGCAGTTCGAAAAAGGCATCGCGTGGGTTCCCGGCGTGAGGCTCCGCCTTCGCCGGTTGTTCTTCAGGTATGCGACGCCCGGCTACCTGGGCACCATCGCGATCGGCACGAGCCTGCTCGTGGCGGCAGCGCTGGCCTGGACCTATCTTCATGGGTGGCGCGGAAATCTGCTGTTCTGGGTCGGTCTGCTGACGGTGGTGCCGGCAAGCGAACTGACGATTCAGATCATCCAGCGCATCATCAGCAACCTGATCCCACCACGGCGCCTGCCGCGGCTCGATCTCGATCGGATCCCGGACAGCGCGCGGACGATGGTGATCGTGCCCACGATCCTCGACAGCGTGGAACGCGTTCGCGATCTCGTCGCGCACGTTGAGGTGCTGGCTCTCGGAAACGTGGATCCGCACATCCATTTCGCCATCCTGAGCGATTTTCGGGACGCAGCGACCGAAATCGTGCCGCACGACGAAGAGATCCTCGCCAGCGCTCGGGCGGGCGTCGAGGCGCTCAATGCGAGGCATGCGCCCGAGTCGGGGGACCGTTTCTTTCTGTTCCACCGCATGCGGCAATGGAACGAGAGAGAGGGACTCTGGATGGGGTGGGAGCGCAAGCGGGGCAAGATCGAGGAATTCAACCGTCTGCTGCGCGGATCCACGGAGACCAGCTTCGTCCTGCACGTCGGTGACATCACGATTCTGCCGCGGGTGCGCTACTGCATCACGCTCGATAGCGACACCCGCCTGCCACGCGACGTGGCGCGGCAGTTGATCGGCATCATCACGCATCCGCTGAACCGTCCCGCGCTCGACCCGCAAGGGGGGCGGATTACCGACGGCTACGGCATCCTGCAGCCCAGGGTCAGCGTCACGTTTACAAGCGCTGCCGATTCGCTCTTTGCCCGGCTCTACTCCGGTCACACGGGCGTCGATCCGTATACCACAGCGGTGTCCGACACCTATCAGGATCTGTTCGGGGAGGGCATCTTCACCGGCAAGGGACTGTACGACGTGGACGCGTTCATGGCGGCGCTCGAGGACTGCGTCCCGGAGAACTCGCTGCTCTCGCACGACCTGTTCGAAGGGCTGCACGCCCGCGTCGCTCTCGTATCCGACGTCGAGATCGTGGACGAGTATCCGTCGAGTGTTCTCACGCACGCCAGACGCCAGCATCGATGGATCCGCGGAGACTGGCAGATCCTGTACTGGCTGTTTCCATGGGTGCCGTCAAAGCACGGCATCAAACGCAACCCGCTGCCGCTCATCGGGCGCTGGAAGATCCTCGATAACCTGCGGCGCAGCCTGGTCACACCCACGCTGCTCGCGATGCTCGTCGCGGGCTGGACGGTCCTGCCTGGCTCTCGCTGGTTCTGGACGCTGGCCGTCCTGACGGTGCTTGCTTCGCAGTTGCTGCCGTTGCTCGCGCGGTTTGTCGCCGGTCCACGGAAGGCTCAGTCGGTTCCGGTGTTCTGGCGCAACCTTCGAGAAGATGCGGCGACCGCGCTCGCGCAGGTGGTGCTCAGCCTGACGTTCCTGGCGTACCACGCCTGGGACACGATGCATGCGATTGGTCTGACATTGGTCCGGCTGGCGGTGACCAAGCGCCGCCTGCTCGAGTGGGAAACGGCCGCTGCGGCGGCAGCGCGCGGCGCGGGCCTGGTGGGCAGGAAGGGCCTGGTCCTGTTCGCCGTCGAGATGGTCGCGAGTCCCATCATCGCCGTCCTCGTCGGGTTGATCGTGGCGGTCACGGCTCGCGAGGCGTTGTCGACCGCGGCGCCGTTTCTGCTCCTGTGGCTCGTCGCGCCCGCCATCGCCTACTGGCTCAGTCTGCCCGCCGGCCCGCGCGAACGTCCGCTTGGCGATGACGATCGCACGCTGCTTCGGCGCACCGCGCGTAAGACCTGGCGGTACTTCGAAACCTTTGTGACGGAGGCCGATGCGTGGCTGCCTCCGGACAACTACCAGGAAGGCGACGGCGGACCACAACTCGCCCGGCGGACCTCGCCGACCAACATCGCCATGGGACTGCTGTCGACGCTGGCCGCGCACGATCTCGGCTACATCTCGACCCGGAACCTGGGCCAGCGTCTCGATCGGATGCTCACGACGCTCGAAGGACTGGAACGGCACGAGGGGCACTTCCTCAACTGGTACAACACGTCGACTCTGGCGCCGCTCCATCCCCGTTATCTCTCGACGGTCGACAGCGGTAACCTCGCCGCCGCGCTCCTGACGCTCGCACAAGGTCTCCTCCGCCTGGAGTCCGAACCCGAGTCGCAGGTCCGCCTCGCCGAAGGACTCATCGATACGGCCGACGTGCTGGTGTCGAGCTGTTCAATCGGTTCGACGCCATCGGGCCTCGAGTCCACGCTTCAGTCGATCGAGCGAATCGCGCGCGAGATCGTCGCCGACGCCCGCCGGCTCACCGAAGGGTTCCACCCGGCCGGTTTGCAGCCGCTTGCCCGTCAGCTCGCCGATCGAGCGGCGGCCATCGACTCGAGCAGCGCGAGCGCCGCCGCCGCCGACCTGGTGTTCTGGTGCGAGGCAGTCGTTGATGCGGTTGAAACCCTCGCGACCAGCCCGAACACACGACCGCCGTCGCTGAAAGCGCTCGCCGACCGCTCGACGGCGCTCGCCGAGGGCATGCGATTCGACTTCCTGTACGATCGCCGACGCCGTATTTTTTCGATTGGATATCGGCTCGCTGATGCCGAAGGTCCGGGTCGCCTCGATAGCTCGTTCTACGATTTGCTCGCGTCCGAAGCGCGGCTGGCGAGCTTCGTCGCGATCGCCAAGGGCGACGTGCCGCAGCATCACTGGTTCCATCTGGGTCGTCTCGTCACGAACGTTGACGGTCGGGCGACGTTGATGTCGTGGGGCGGCACCATGTTCGAGTACCTGATGCCGCTGCTGGTCATGCGCAGCTACGCAGGCACTCTTCTGGACCAAAGCTGCCGCGCCAGCGTCCGCCGTCAAATCGAGTACGGCCGGGAGCATGGCATCCCCTGGGGCATTTCGGAGTCGGCCTACGCGGTGACCGATCGCGTTGGCGCCTACCAGTACAAGGCCTTCGGCGTTCCCGGGCTCGGTCTCAAGCGCGGGCTCTCCGACGAGCTCGTCGTCGCCCCGTATGCCACCGCCCTGGCCAGCCTCGTCGATCCCTCCAGCGCCGCATCGAATTTCCGGCGTCTGGCCCGCATCGGGCTGGACGGGCGCTTCGGATTCCGCGAGGCCATCGATTACCGGCCGCGTTTTCGCCCGGAGGGGACGGCGCCGAAGGCCACAGATCGACGTCCCGAGCTCGTCGACGCGTACTTCGCTCATCACCAAGGGATGTCGCTCGTCGCGCTCGCCAATGTGATTTGCGACGACCGTTTTGTGGAGCGGTTTCACGCCGATCGGCGGGTCGAAGCGACCGAGCTGTTGTTGCAGGAGCGCGTGCCCCGAGAGGCGATCCTCTCGGAGCCACGGCCGTCGGAAGGCGCCACGGCGTTCGCGCCGGTGCCGCTGGCCGCGTCCCGGCGCATTCGTACGCCCCACACGGCGAGCGCGCATGCGCATTTCCTGTCCAATGGACGCTACACCACCTGGGTCACGCACACCGGGGGAGGGGCCAGCACATGGCGCGGCCTGGCGGTGACTCGTCAACGGCAGGATCGGACCTCCGATGCGGGCGCACATTTCATCTACCTGCGAGACCCGTGGTCGGGTGAAGTCTGGTCACCTACCTACCACCCGGTGTGCCGCGAGTCCGACGACTACGACGCGACGTTCGAGCTCGACAAGATCACTATCCGTCGCCGGGACGGCGACTTCGAGACGCAGCTCCAGATCGCCGTGTCGCCAGAGGACGACGTGGAGGTGCGGCGGCTCTCGATTACCAATCGGGGCGATCGACCACGCGAAATCGAGGTGACGAGCTACGCCGAGATCGCGTTGGCTCGTCCCGACGACGATGTTGCCCACCCCGCGTTTGGGAAGCTGTTCATCGAGACCGAGTACGACACCCAGAGCGCCGCGCTGCTCTTCGGCAGACGGCCGCGCATGGCGGATGAGGCGCCGCCCTGGGCGTTTCACGTGCTCGGCGTCGAGGGCCGGCTCGGCGGCGCCATGGAGTGGGAAACCGACCGCGCGCGGTTCCTTGGTCGCGGCCGTTCGCCCGCCAATCCGGTCGCGATCGAAGGTCGGGCGCTATCGGGCACGATCGGCGCCGTCCTCGATCCGATCGCCGCCCTTCGCGAGCGACTGCGGCTGATGCCGGGTTCGTTCGTGCGGGTGACCTTCACCACGGGCGTCGCACCGGACCGGCAGACGGCAATCGGGCTCGGGCGGAAGTATCGTGACGCCGGGGCGGTCGCGCGTGCGTTCACGATGGCATTTACTCAGGCCCGCACGGTGCTGCAGCACCTCGGGCTGACTGAAGACCAGGCCATCCTGTTCGATCGAGTAGCGTCCCGCGTCTTCGGGTCGGATGCCTCCTGCATCAGTCCCAAAGACCTCGCCCGAAATCTGCTCGGCCAGCCCGACCTGTGGAAGTACGGCATCTCCGGCGACCTGCCCATCGTGCTCGTGCGTGTCAGCGAGACCGCCGGGATACCGCTGGTGCGCCAGCTGCTTCACGCTCAGGAATACTGGCGTCTGAAGGGACTGCAGGCCGATTTGATCGTCCTGAACGAACACCCGGCAGAGTATCTCGACGAGATGCAGGGTCTGCTCGTTGCGCTCGTCGGTGAGCCGCGATGGGCAGCGTGGAAAGATCGACCGGGCGGGATCTTCCTGTTGCGTTCGGATGGAATGCCAGACGCCGATCGCTGCCTGCTCGGCGCCGTCGCCCGCGTCGTCTTGGGCGGGGATCTTGGCGAACTCGCCCCCCAGCTCAACCGACCGGCGCCGTGGCTGCATTTCGACGAATCGCTGCCAGCTTCGGAAGAGCTCCGTTCGCCGGAACTCACCTCGAGAGCCGTTTCTGTCCCGCCGCTGGCCATGGATAACGGCATCGGCGGCTTCACGCCTGACGGTCGGGAATACGTCATCGTGCTCGACGGGGATCGCGAGACCCCGTTGCCCTGGTCGAACGTGCTCTCGAATCCCGACTTCGGCACCATGGTCACGGCGTCGGGATCGGCCTTCACGTGGGCTGAGAACAGTCGCGAGAACCGGCTGACACCCTTTGCCAACGACCCGATTACCGACCCCACTGGTGAAGCGGTGTTCCTGCGCGACGACGACGCAGGCACGGTGTGGGGCGCCTCGCCGGGCCCGCTGCCCCGAACACCCGCTGCAGGCCGATGGGTGGTGCGCCATTCAGCCGGCGCGACACGCTACCAGCACGCTGTCGCTGGTCTCGAGCACGAGCTGGCGGTGTCCGTCGCGCCCGACGACCCGGTCAAGTTCGCGGTGTTGACCATCACGAACACGTCGACCGTCCGGCGTCGGCTCAGCGTCTTTGGATACGTCGAGTGGTGCCTCGGACGGCCTCATGGTCACGAGCAGCGGTTCGTGACGACGGACTGGGACGAGGCGGCCGCCACGATCATCGCCCGGAACACGTACAACACGGAGTTTGCCGGTCGAGTGAGCTTCTTTCAGGCCACCGAGAGGCCGCGTTCGTTTACGTGCGACCGCGTCGATTTCATCGGCCGCGATCGCACGCTTGCGCGCCCGTCGGGGCTACTTCGAGAGCAGTTGTCCGGGCGATGCGGCGCCGGCCTCGATCCGTGCGCCGCGTTGCAGCTCGCCCTCGAGCTGGACCCGGGCGCCACGCGTCGGCTGGCCTTCGTGCTCGGGCAGGGAAAGAACGCCGAGCATGCGCAGACGCTCGCCGCCCACTACAAAGCGCTCGAACATGTCGAGACGGCCTGCGCGAGCGCGGAACGGACGTGGGACGATTTGGTCGGCACGCTTCAGATCAAGACACCGGACGATTCCTTCGATCTCGTGGTGAACCGATGGTTGCCCTACCAGACTCTTGGGTGCCGCGTGTGGGCGCGCTGCGGACCATATCAGCCAGGCGGCGCCTTCGGGTTTCGCGATCAGCTGCAGGATGTCCTCGCGCTGATCTATACGAGGCCCGACATCTGTCGCGAGCATCTGCTGCGAGCAGCGTCGCGACAATTCGTGGAAGGCGACGTCCAGCACTGGTGGCATCCGCCGGGAGGGCGCGGTACGCGCACACGGTGCTCGGACGATCTGCTGTGGTTGCCCTACGCCGTGGCTGTCTACGTCGATCGAACGGGCGATGAGTCGGTGCTCGATGAGATCGTGCCGTTCCTCGAGGGCCCGGTTCTCGAACCGGAACAGACCGAGGCCTACAATCGGCCCTCGACGTCGGCCGAAAGAGCGTCGCTGTTCGAGCACTCGCTTCGCGCCATCGATCGCGCGATGAAGTATGGGGCGCACGGGCTGCCGCTGATGGGATCGGGCGACTGGAACGACGGGATGAACCGGGTCGGCCATGAGGGCCAGGGCGAGAGCGTGTGGCTCGGATGGTTCCTCGTGGTCATCCTGACCGAGTTCGCTCGGCTGTGCGAGGCTCGTGGGCGGACTGACCTGACCCAGCGGTATCGGCACGAAGCCAAGTGGCTCACCGGCATGTTGGAGCTGTCGTGGGACGGGGACTGGTATCGACGGGCGTACTTCGATGATGGGACGCCGCTCGGATCCGCTCAGAACGACGAGTGCCGTCTGGACTCGTTGACGCAATCTTGGGCGGTGCTGTCCGATGCCGCGCAACCGCGCCGTGCCGCTCGAGCCATGGAGGCCGTCCGCGCGCACCTGGTCCGGCGCGACGCCCAGCTCGTGCTCCTGCTGACGCCGCCCTTCGATCACATGACGCACGATCCCGGGTACATCAAGGGCTACGTTCCGGGCGTGCGGGAGAACGGCGGCCAATACACGCACGCCGCGCTCTGGACGGTCATCGCGCTCGCACGCCTGGGACTGGGCGACGAGGCGATGGAGCTGTTTCACATGGTCAACCCGATCAACCACATGCGGACTCCGGAAGACGTCGAGCGGTACCGCGCCGAGCCGTATGCGGTCGCCGCCGATGTCTACGCGCACCCGATGCACCTGGGACGCGGGGGCTGGACGTGGTACACGGGGTCGGCTGGCTGGATGTATCAGGCGGCCATCGAAGCTCTCATCGGACTCCGCCGGCACGGTGCGACCTTCGGCATCGAACCGTGCATCCCGGCCCGATGGCCGCAGTACTCGTTGGAGTGGAGACCGAATGGGACCACGTATCGGATTACCGTCATGAATCCGGAGCATCGCTGCTCGGGCGTCCGGTCTGCCGAGGTCGACGGGCTTCCTGCCGATCCCCAAGCCATCCCTCTGCTCGATGATGGACAAACGCACGATGTCGCGATCGTGCTCGGAGAAGCGACCGCTTCCGTCGTTCGCACCACGCCAGTCGGCGCCGCCCAGTGGGAGCGGCCCTAGGCAGAGGTCGTTTCAACCCTCAAGAGATTCCCGGGCGGACCCGAAACTTCAGTGTATCGTTGTGGCCAGCAACTTCCTCAACGGAGGCCCTGATGATCCGTTCTGTGGTTCTGTTGTCGGTCGTGCTGTTGGCGCCAGGGCCCGCGGCGGCTCAGACCCGTACGGTCACAGGCACCGTCGTCGACCAGACCGGCACCGGCGTGCCAGGTGCGAGCGTCCAGCTTAGCGGAGCGAGCGGCGCGGTCACCACGTCTGGCTCGGGCGGACAGTATGTCTTCCAGAACGTGCCTGCCGGTTCTTACACCATCGAGGTCAGGCTGATCGGGTTTGCGCCGGCCGTTCGGGACAATATCATCGTGGGCGCAGCCGACGTTCAAGTTGCCGCCATCGCCCTCAACCTCGCCAGTCTCAGCGACGTCGTGGTCGTCACGGCGACCAGGGCGGAGACTTCGCTGATCGACGCGCCGGTGACCATGTCGGTGCTGGGAACGGAGGAACTGGCGACGAGCGGCGCGCAGAATTACGGCGATCTCCTGCGAAACGTGCCTGGATTGAATGTCATCCAGACCTCGGCCCGAGACATCAACCTGACGAGCCGACAAGGCACGAGCACGCTTTCGAACACGCAGCTCGTGCTGATCGACGGGCGCTCAATCTACCTCGATTTCTTCGGAATCGTTCTGTGGGATTTCATCCCAACGAATCTGTCGGACGTGAGACAGATCGAAGTCGTCCGCGGCCCGGCCTCGGCGGTCTGGGGCGCCAATGCGGTAACCGGCGTGGTCAACATCCTGACGAAGTCGCCCCGAGAAGCGCCAGGCATCACGGCTTCGCTCTCGACCGGCGGGCTGGGACAGAGCGCCGGGTACAGCCAAGGCGAAGGCCCCGGGCTTCTCTTCGGGAGCAACGCCAGCGTGTCGCGCATCGTGAACGATCGTTGGTCGTACAGGTTTTCCGGCGGCTACTTCAATTCGGATGCGCTGGCCCGGCCCTCCGGCACGATCCCGATTATCCCGGACCCTCGCGATCCCACGAAGACCGTGGGCGGTGCCACGTATCCTGCTGACGGCGACGGTCCTCCGGGCACGGCGTTCCGGAACAGCGGCAGCAGCCAGCCCAAGTTCGATGCGCGCATCGATCAGGAGATTGAGGGCGGCCGCGTCTCCTACTCGGGCGGGGTGGCAGGCTCGAACGGGATTATCCACACCGGGATCGGCCCCTTCGACATCCAGGACGGGTCGAATCAGGGATATGGACGGGTCGGATACAACAAAGGCACGTTGAAGCTGAATTTCTTCGTGAACTACATCGACGCCGAGGCGCCGAACCTGCTGCTGGTGGGACCGACCGGCGCTCCGTTGCAGCTCGATTTTGCGAGCCAGACCTACGACTTCGAGGCGGGCGACGTGTTTCCGATCGGGCGGCGCCACATCGTCAGCGTCGGCGGGAACGTGCGCCGGAACAATTTCGACATCACCGTAGCGCCAACGTCCGAGAACCGAACCGAAATCGGCGGGTACGCTCAGGATGAAATCTTCCTGGATCCGTTCCGGTTCTCCCTCGGAGCTCGAGTGGACAAGTTCGGCAACCTGAGCGACCCGGTCTTTTCGCCACGACTGGCCGCCACGTTCAAGCCAGCACCGGATCACGCCGTGCGTTTCTCATTCAACCGCGCGTTTCGATCGCCCTCTGTCATCAACAACTACCTCGACGTCAGCATCGTGGTGCCCCAGGATCTCAGTCCTCTCGCGCCGTTGCTTCCACCCCAGTTCAAACCGCTGGTCGCAACGCCGTTTCCGCTGACCGTGCAGGCCGTGGGCAGCAACCTCCCGGTGGGGACCGTTCAGCAGGACGAGTTGGTCGAGGAGTCGCTCACGGCCTACGAGATTGCCTACAACGGCTCAGTGCAACGCACGACCTTCGGGGCTGCCTTCTACATCAACAACACGAACAATCAGATAAATTTCTCGCAGCTTCCACCGAGTCTGGACCCGTACACAGCCGCCAACCCGCCGCCGGGGTGGCCGCTGCCAGCATCGGTTCTCACGCTCATGGCGGCGAACGGCGTCTACCTGCCGCGAACGGGATTCACCTATCTGAACCTTGGACCGATCCGCCAGAAGGGTTTCGAGATTTCTCTCGACCACCAGATCAACGACCAGGTGAGCGCGTTCGCCAACTACTCGTGGCAAGGCGATCCGATCGTCCTGGACGATCCTGACCCGTACCCACTGCAGGAGCTCGCCCTGCCGCCGACCAACCGCTTCAACCTCGGCTTCAACTTCGACAACAGGCGGTACCTTGGGAGCGCCTCGCTGAATTACTCCGACGAGGCGTTCTGGAGCGACGTGCTCACCAGCCCGTACCACGGTTTCAGCGACGCGTATACGATGGTTAACGGCAGTTTCGGCGTGAGGTGGGCCAATGGACGCGTCACGACACTGGTGCGCGGCACCAACCTGTTCAACCGGAGCATTCAGCAGCACGTCTTCGGAGACATCGTGAAGGCATCGGTCGTCGGCGAGGTGCGTGTCAACCTGCCCTGACGGGCCTGCCAGGCCGATCACGGGCCCAGACGAAAGCCAACCGCACCGTTGACCCGCAGGTGGGTTTCCCACCCGATTCGGGCCTCACCTGCGACGTACATGCGGCGGCTCATATGCACCCGTGCGCCGCCGCCTGCCGTGAACGTCCCCTCATTCGAACTGAATGGCTCCGTCGCGAAGCTCTCGCGCGTCCGGAACCACCCACCTCCGACGACCACGAAGGGATCCACCTTCGGAGGCAGGCCGGCAATGACGTTGAGGAAATCGAAGGTCAGATTGCCTGTCACCATCAGATGGCTGTGCCGGTCGCCATCGATATAGGCGACCTCAGGCCCCAGAGCCAACCTCGGTGACACGTAGAACCGTCCGGCACCGCCAACCAGAACTTCACTGACCACGGTGTTGTCGGCGAACCCGACCCAGCCGACGGCGATCTCCAGCGCGGGGCCGGGGCGCATCTGGGCATCGGCAGCCGACGTGTTGAGGACCGTCAATCCGACCGATGCAGCGGCCACTGCTGCTTGTCTGCGCCACCGATGACAAATTTGTGATACGTGCTTCCTTTTCATGGTTCTGCGATCCGTTTCATGGTTCTTCGGCGCGTTGTGCGAAAGCGTGAAATCGGTCCTGTGACCGGCGGCTACTATCGAACTCATGGCTATACACAGACGACTCCTCGCGGCGATCGGCGCACTCGTGTTGGTTCTATCGACCGATATGTCTGCACAGCAGACGGGCGTCGATGTCCAATCTGCCGAGGCAGTTCGCGCGCGGGCTCAACGCGACGGTCGCGTGCGGGTGCTCGTCGAGCTCAAGCTCCCCGTCTCGCACGTCCCGGAAGCCGCGCTGCAGACGGCAGAGATTGTCGCCCAGAGACGGGCCATCGCTGACGCCGCTTTCCGACTGCTCGCGAAATTGCCGGCCGGTTCGAACCGCGCCGTGCGTCGGTTCCAGACCGTCCCCTACCTCGTCATGGAGGTGACGCCGGGGGCCCTGACTGCGCTCGAAACGCTCGACAACGATCTGGTGCGGGTCATGCCCGACGAGGTCCTGCGCCCCACGCTCGCCGAGAGCGTGCCGCTCATCGAGGCGGATACCGTGTGGGCCAGCGGCTACGACGGCATGGGGACGACGATCGCCGTGCTCGACACCGGTGTCGACGCCAGCCATCCGTTCCTGGCCGGCAAGCTCGTTGACGAAGCCTGCTACTCGAGCACCGTGGCGGGCACGAGCGAATCAGTGTGTCCGGGCGGGCTCGACGAACAGATCGGTGCCGGCGCCGCGGCGCCGTGCCCGATGGACGACTGCTTCCATGGAACGCACGTGGCCGGGATCGCAGTAGGGCACGATCCGTCCAACAGCCTCCAGGGCCCTGGCGTGGCCAAGGGCGCCCACCTGATGGCCATCCAGGTCTTCTCCCGAATCATCGATCCCGACAGCTGCGGCGGAGTGGCCCCTTGTACTGGCGCCTTCAGCTCGGACATCATCGCCGGACTCGAGCACGTGTACGCGTCCGCCATCGCCGGCCAGAACATCGCGGCGGCCAATCTCAGCCTCGGAGGCGGCATCTTCGAGGAGGTTTGCGACGATCAGCCTTACAAGCCAATCATCGACAACCTGCGAGCAATCGGGATCGCCACAGTGGTTGCGGCCGGCAACTCTGGATGGCCGTTGGGCCTTGCTGCCCCCGCCTGCATTTCGACGGCGGTGAGCGTGGGCTCGACCACGAAGACCGATGCGGTCTCGGGATTCTCCAACTCCGCATCGTTCCTGTCGTTGTTTGCGCCTGGAGACCCCATCTCTTCGTCGGTGCCTGGCGGTTCCTACGAAGCGTTCAGTGGAACGTCAATGGCCGCACCCCATGTCGCCGGTGCGTGGGGCCTGATCAAGCAGGCGGTGCCAGCAGCAGGCGTGAGCACTGTTCTGAATGCTCTGAGGACAACCGGGCTGCCCATCACCGACACGCGACTCTGGTTCCTGCCTGGCGCGACAGTTCCGCGCGTGAGATTGTTCGAGGCGCTGAGGACGCTGGCCTCGATCGACAGTCCCGTTCCTATCGTGACGTCGCTCTCCCCTGCGAGCGCGCGTGCGGGGCTTGGGGCGATCACGTTGACCGTCAACGGCAGCGGTTTCGTCAGTCAATCGACGGTCGAATGGAACGGCGCCGCCCGCCCCACGCAGTTCAAAAGCAGTTCGAAGCTCGAGGCGTCCATCGCGGCCTCCGACGTGAGCGCCACCGGAACCGCCCTGGTTCGCGTGACCACGCCAGCACCTGGCGGCGGTGCGTCATCCTCGATGACCTTTTCGATTGAGCCGCCACCTGTCTTGACAGTGGACGCATCGGTCGTGGGCGCCGGACAACAGGTAACAGTGACACTCGTCGACGGCTTCGGCGGTTCGACCGATTGGCTTGCGCTCGCCTCGACGAGCGCAGCCAACAACAGCTACTTGCAGTGGGTCTATGTCGGCACCGGAATCACCGATCGCACGTGGACGGTAACGATGCCGCCAACGGCCGGCACCTATGAGTTCCGTCTCTTCCTGAACAACGGGTACACCCGGGTGGCGACGAGCCCGCCCGTGACAGTGGATACGTCGCTGGCCCCGACTCCCATTGCGACATCAATCTCGCCTGCCACAACCGTTGCTGGTGGACCCGCGTTCACCCTGACGGTCACAGGAAGCAAATTCACAGCCTCGTCGGTCGTGCGATGGAACGGGAGCAATCGAACGACGACGTACGTGTCGTCCCTCAATCTCCAGGCGGCGATCCCCGCTTCGGACATTGCCGCGGCCGGTTCGGCCCAGATCAGCGTCTTCACACCCGCACCGGGCGGCGGTTTATCGGCTTCGCTGACTCTCGTGATTGGCCAGGCGCCCGCATTGGCCGTGAGCGCTACGAGCGTGGCCGCCGGCGCGTCGGTCACGGTGACGTTGACGAACGGTCTGGGACAACAGACAGACTGGCTTGCCCTGGCTGCCGCAGGGGCTCCGGATGTCACCTACCTGCAGTGGACGTACGTTGGCGCAGGGGTAACGAACCGCACCTGGACAGTCACGATGCCAGCCAATGGTGGGGTATACGAGTTCCGACTGTTCAAGAACGGCTACGTCCGGGTAGCGACGAGCCCGACGGTAACAGTGTCGGCTACGTCGCCGCCAGCGTTGACGGTCAGTGCGACCAGCGTTACGGCCGGCAGCCCCGTCACGGTGACGCTGACCAACGGACTGGGCGGAGCGAGCGACTGGCTCGCGCTTGCGGCCACCGGTTCGGGTGACGCGAGCTACCTGCAATGGACCTACGTGGGCTCCGGCGTCACAACGCGCACGTGGACGGTGACCATGCCAGCGACAGCCGGGACGTACGAGTTCAGGCTGTTCCGAAACGGCTACATCCGGGCAGCGACGAGCCCCCCTGTGACTGTCACAACCGGACCGCCTGCCACGCTCAGCGTGAGCGCCACGAATGTCGCGCCAGGAGCGCAGGTCACGGCCACACTCACCAACGGATTCGGCGGCCAGACCGATTGGATTGCGCTTGCCGTCGTCGGTTCTGCCAACACCAGCTATCTGCAGTGGACCTACGTCGGCACAGGCGTCACGACCCGGACCTGGACGGTCAACATGCCGTCGACTCCGGGAACCTACGAATTCCGTCTCTTCCGCAACAACGGATATACGCGGGCGGCGACGAGCCCTCCCGTGACCGTCGCACCCTGACAGCGGTTACGAACCCGCCTCTCCCGATGCCCTTGATGTTCGTCACTGGACGGACATCAAGGGCACCTGAAAGTTCACTCGGAGCCGTCTGCTCGGACGACGTCGACGATACGATCCTCTCCGCGGCCACGCACGCGGATGCGCCAGGGGTTGCAACACACCTCGCAGTCCTGGACCAGACTGCCGCGCACGTCTTCCTCCAGATAGATCTCGACCATCTCACCGCAGTATGGGCAGGTCACGAGAAACTCTTCGGGCATGTCTGTAGAATCCTAGAATAGTCGCGGGAAGGATGGACGATCCGGGAACCACGCTCTGGTCCTTGACGAAGAATGGCCGCGAGGTTGCGTGCCGCGTCCGATTGGTTCCCTATGGGATCGAGATTGACATCGACCGCGACGGATCGACGGTCGTGACCAGAACCTTCGAGGCTGAGGCTGAGGCGCTCGCCTGGGCTCAGCAAAAACGACGAGCGCGAGAAGCAGAAGGGTGGATATAGATCTTGCTCAGCCTTCGCCGCCGGCGGGCCGTGACAGTCGGTCTCCTCCTTGGCATGAGCCTGGCGGCCCTGGAAGCGACCGTGGTCTCTACAGCCATGCCAACGGTCATCAGCACGCTCGGCGGCCTGGCGCACTACAGCTGGGTGTTCGCAGTCTATCTGCTGACCTCGACCGCGTCCGTTCCCATCTGGGGCCGCTTGTCCGATCTGTATGGACGGCGCCGACTGTACCTGACGGGAATCGTCGTTTTTCTTGCGGGCTCCGCATTATCGGGCGTTGCGGCGACCATGCCGCAGCTCATCGTCTTCCGCGGCATTCAGGGACTCGGCGCCGGGGCGGTCATTCCGCTCAGCATGACGATCATCGGTGAGCTTTACTCGCTCGAAGAGCGGGCCCGCACGCAGGCGCTCTTCAGCGGGATGTGGGGGCTTGCATCGATCGCAGGGCCGCTCGTGGGCGGCTACATCACCGACGCGCTCTCATGGCGGTGGGTGTTCTTCCTGAATCTCCCGTTCGGGGCACTCGCAGTCATCGTTATCGCGCTCGCCTATCCAGTATCCGCCCGCCCGAAGGCTGCAGCGGTGGACTGGCCGGGAGCGGCGCTGCTTTTCGGGGGAACGACGACGCTGCTCATCGCACTGGGGGGTGTCGCGGAATCGATAGCCGGCTGGCTGATCGCGACCATCGTCTTGCTGGGAGCCTTCCTGTTCGTGGAGCGCCGTGCCAGCGATCCCATCCTGCCGCTCGCCCTCTTTCGCTATCCTGTCGTGTCTCGATCTCTGGTCGTGGTGTTCATGACCGGCATGGCCATGTTTGGCGCCATCGCGTTCGTGCCGCTCTTCGTTCAGATGGTGATGAGCGGCACCGCGACCGAGGCCGGACAGGTGCTCACACCGCTCTTTCTCGGGTGGGTGTTGATGTCGATTGCCGCCGCGCGGCTGACGGTTCGCATTGGGTATCGCCCGGTGACCATCGCAGGCAATGCCCTGCTGACGACTGGCTTCCTCGCGCTCGCGACAATCGACCAGAACACGACCCGCACGGCGCTCTTCCTGGCGGTTTTCGTTCTGGGCTGCGGCATGGGTCTCGCCATGCTGGCGCTCCTGCTCGCGGTTCAACACGGCGTGGACCGCTCGCTGCTCGGGCTTGCGACCTCGCTCAACCAGTTCTCCCGGAGCGTCGGCGCGGCGATAGGGGTGGCTGTAATGGGGGCTATCCTGGCGCGCAACCTTGCGGGAATCCCGCTGGTGGCGGCAACTCACGGCCTTCCATCTGCGATCATGTCCCTCGACGCCCCGGCGCGCGCCCAATTCGCCCTGGCGCTCGGCAGAGTGTTCGCGGCCGGGGCGGTGATGTCCGCGATAGGTCTTGCCGCGTCGTTCGCGCTGCCCCCGGTGCAATTCGCCGCCGGGGTTCCGGCAGCGGCCGGCGGACGGATGCTGGCGGCCGAGATGGCCACAGTCCAGTCAGGTGACGGACCCGACCGCGAGTCGACCGCCACTGCCGAGATGTCGAGCGAGAGGACGCCGTAGCCTTTCACGATTTCTTCATAAATGTCTCATTGTGCGACAGTTGCTCTCTTGACGGCCACATGGACAAGATTCTATGGTGACTCATCCATGTCCACGCGCCGAGAGACCGCCCCAGAGCTGCGCGCACGATTGCAGAAAACTCGGCGGACCAACAGACGGCTGCGTGCCATCATCGATGAGTTCCGCGTCGAGGTTCGGGCCATCCGAGGCGATTTGGAAATCCAGTTCCGCCGGATCGCTCAGCTGCAAGCCGAACTCGACACCACCAAGCGAGCCGACAAACTTCGTTAGGTTTCCTGCCCAATCTCCCTCGCACTTTCATCCGGAGAAATCGGACCGTCCGAAATCGAGCTGAAGCGTTTTCGAGCGATCGCGCGGGTTCCAACGAAACATGAGTGCGATATACTCGTTTCCTCGCCTGCGCTCGGCCTCTATTGTGATGTGATCCAAAGGAGGCGCTCATGTTCTCGACAGCGCGACTCGTGGAGCGAATCCGGAACGAGTACACGGCCATGCCGGGGTTGAAGCTCACCGAGGACCAGGTATGTCGGCTCTGGGGTGTCGGACACGACACATGCAGCGCGGCGCTCGACGCGCTGCTCTCAGAGGGCTTTCTCCATCAGACCGGTACCGGGAAGTACGTCGCGCTGCCACGGGCAGCGTGCGCTGTTCCGCTCGCCGACGGAGCGCTCGCGTTCGCTCCTCCGATTCGGTGCCCTCATTGCGGCAAGCTCAATCTGCTCGGCGCCACTTCGGG
>Ga0247825_10000697_pt1 | contig 21558 bp, 5 predicted proteins | sample 13C_Vanillin_Day_FD_194413 | JGI IMG/M metagenome (GOLD analysis project Ga0247825, IMG submission 194413) | Soil microbial communities from agricultural site in Penn Yan, New York, United States - 13C_Vanillin_Day48 | ecosystem: Environmental > Terrestrial > Soil > Agricultural land | place...
ATGCGCTGCTGGCACAGGGCGGCATCTACGCCACCCTGTGGGCGCATCAGTCTGGTGGATTTCTTCCCGCGTCTGAAGAAGACGCGCTGGTGTGACGCCGCCACTCCACCGCGGAGTGGCGCGTCGTTCAGTTTTCCGTTGGTTTCTCGTTGATTGAGTCGATCACCACCACGGGCATCGGCCGCTTCGTCTCCTCCATCCGGATCCCAAGCTGCCGCCTCATCGCGTCCTGGAGAGACAGGGCTCCGGTCGGGTCGAGAGCAACGCCCGCATTGGCAGCGCCGAGTTCAGGGCGCGCTCCCTGTACCTGTTGGATCGGGCTGAAGTTCAGCGTGAAGTCGTAGCCGCCCTGCAGGCCAGTGTTGTCGAGCGCCGGCACTCGCGTGTATCCGCCAGCGAACTGGGGAAGCATCTGGGCGAACTGCGCCATCGATACGTTCTGACACGTCACCAGCCGCGGAAACTGCGGCGGCTTCGCCGCCGCCGGCGACCCCGCGGGCGCCCCCTCGAAGCAGCGTGTCCGCTTGGTCGGGTCGGCCTTCGCCATCTTCGGGCTGTCGGGAAGAAGCTCGAACGCCGGCATCGGCCGATCTTCGAAATGCCACTTGATCTGGAGCTTCTCGACGAGCAGCGACCGCAGCATCAACCTGATCAGATCCTCGTCGAGCTGCGCCTGATTCGCAGGGTTTGGCGTCGCGAACGCGCGGCCCGTGACGTCGTACAGCGTCGTTTCCACCCATTTGGGGCCGACGAGATACGGTCCCGGAGGGTCGGCGGGGAGATTCCACGCCAGACCGATGATGCGATTCAACGGACCGAAGCTTACGTCGACCTGGCCCGTCGGGCGCAGTTGCGCGCGCGCCGGCTGATTTGGCTCCGGCGGGCTCAGTTTCAGCACGGCGACTTCGAATTGCGGGGCGGGCGCCGGCGGCAAACGCTTCGCGAGGTCGGGCGGGTTCGGCGTGAACTCCAGGGTCGCGGAATCGACAACGATCGACAGAACCTTGATTTCCTTCGGCTCGAGGACGAGGCCCAGCTTCTCGAAAGCGGCCTGAAGTGTGACGCCGTCGGAGCCGGCCTGGGCAAGGAGCGGCCGCGGGGTGTACTTGTACTGGAACTCGAAAAACCCCGTCAGACCGGTCTCGTCGACGACCTGCTGACCCGGAGCGAGGTACGGGTTATTGGCAGTCCGCAACTGCTCCGCCAGTTGCGCCATCGCGATGCCGGTGCACGTCACGGTGGTGGCGGTCACGCCATTGGGTTCCGGCGCCTGCTGCCCCTGACAACCACCGACGGTCGAGACCTCACGCATTTTGTGAGCGCCTTTGACCCGCAGCGCCAGGGCAGTCGTTGGCGCCATGTCCTCGCGGACGACCAGCTTGAAGCGCTCCGCGAGCAGCGTTTTCAGCATCTCGCGCACGCGTTCCGGCGGCGTGTTTTCAGGCGCCAGCGCTGCGATGTCGAAGCGATTCCACTCGAGCCAGCTCGGCCCGCCGGTGATGCGTTCCACCTGCTGGACGTTATAGGCGGTGCGGATCAGATCGACCATATGAGCGTTGCGTATCTCATACCGATTGCCGCGCAGGATGCCGCCACGCATTCCGGGCTGCTGGCGCGTGCTGGCCTGAATACTGGCGACGTCGAACGCCGGCTGGGGGGCGGGCGCCTGGCCGAAAATGGGAATAGAGCACAAGGCAGCAACCCAGAGGATCACCAGCAGCCGTTTCATATGAAGTCTCCTGCTGTCACCGTGTTCAGTTATCGGTAGGCGTCTCGTTGATCGAGTCGATCACCAGTACCGGAACCGGACGTTTCGTCTCTTCCAGCCGGATACCAAGCTGGCGCCTGACGGCGTCCAGCAGCGACAGCGCTCCGGTGGGATCGAGCGCGACGCCCGCATTCGTGGCGCCCAGCTCGGGACGGGCGCCTTGCACCTGTTCGAATGGACTGAAGTTCAAGGTGAAGTCGAAACCGCCGGTCAGACCGCTCTTGTCGATCGCCGCCACGCGCGTGTACCCGCCGGCAACACTGGGGAGCATCCGGCCGAACTGCTCCATCGAAATGTTCTGGCAGGTCAGCAGCCGCGGAAACGGCGGCGGTTTCAGCGCCGCCGGGGATCCGGGAGGCGCGCCCTCGAAGCAGCGCGTGCGCCGCGACGGGTCGGCCTTCGCCATCTTCGGTTCATCCGCCACGATGGTGTACGCCGGCATCGGGCGATCTTCCATGTGCCACTTGATCTGGAATTTTTCGACGAGCAGCGATTGCAGCATCAACCGGATCAGGTCCTCGTCGAGCTGAGCCTGATTCGCGGGGTTCGGGGTCGCGAACGCGCGGGCCGTCGCGTCGATGCGCGTCGTCTCCAGCCACTTCGGGGCAACGAGAAACTGTTCGTTAGGCAGGTTCCAGGCGAGACCGATGATTCGATGCAACGGCGCGTTGCTGATGTTGGCCTGCCCTGTCGGCATCAGTTGAGCGCGCGGCGGCTGCGTCGCTGCGTCCGGCGGACTTGGTTTCAGTACCGCCACTTCGAATCGCGGCGGGGGCGGCGCCGGTAACCGCTGTGCGAGGTCGGGCGGATTCGGCGTGAACTCCGCCGTCACGGAGTCGACGACGATCGAGGGAACCTTGATCTCCTTCGGCTCCAGGATGAGCCCCACTTTTTCGAGAGCTGCCGGAAGGGAGATGCCGTCCGAGCCAGCCTGGCCGAGGAGCTGGCGCGGCGTGAACTTCAGCTGGAACGTCCAGAAGCCCGCCAGACCGGTCTCGTCGACGAGTTGCTGCCCGTCGGGGAAATAGGCGGACTGCGCACGGGGCAACTGCTCCGTGAACTGCGCCATCGACATGCCCGTGCAGGTCGCCATCACAGCGATCACGCCATTTGGCTCCGGCGCACTCTGGCCCTGGCAGCCGGGACCCATCGCGGAAGCCTCCTGCAGTTTGTGCGGGGCCTTGACCCGAAGCGCCATCGCCGTCGTGGCAGTCATCCCTTCGCGCACGACCAGCTTGAAGCGCTCGGCGAGAAGCGTTTTCAACATCTCGCGCAGCCGCTCCGGCGGCGTGTTTTCAGGCGCCAGCGCCGCGATGTCGAAGCGATTCCACTCGATCCAGCTTGGTCCGCCGCTGATCTTCTCCGGCTGGACGTTATACGCCGTCCGAATCAGGTCCACCATGTGGGCATTGCGCAGCTCATATCGGGTGCCGCGCAGAACGCCGCCGCGCATGCCGGGCTGCGGGCGGGTGCTGACCTGGATACCGGCAATATCGAATGCGGGGCGCGGGGACGGGGCCTGGCCGAGCACGGAATTCGAGCAGAACGCAGCAATACCGAGCACACACAACAGCCGTTTCATTTCGAGAGTCTCCAGCTGGATGTTGGACGTAACAGGCGCTGGAGAAGTTCGAAAACCCCGCCGTCCACGCCACCGCCGCCGTGGGGCGAGCCTCGTCAGGCTCGCCGTCAGTCAGGCATGCGGTGTCAAACGGGGCGCGTCGAAAGCCGAATTCTCGAAGATGACGTCGGCGCTGGCCTTCGGATTACAGCAATCCAGATAGAGCTGCTGGCCCGGCACATACCTCACCGCATAGGCCGCGCGCGTTGCGGTTTCGTCGCCGCCGCGGGCCGCGTCCCGCCGCACGGCGCGTTCGACCGTCGTCTCGAACGGTGCCTCGACCCAGACGATGAAATCCCACGCGTCCGCCAGGTGCGGCACCTGGAGAAAGACGCCGTCCACCAGCAGAATCGCGTCGCGGTCCGCCGTGAGAAGCAGCGCCTCGATTGGGCTGTCAACGCGATAGTCGAACGCCGCGCTGCGGTACTCCATCGAGCCGCCGGGCCCGAGCGGATCGAGCAGCTGCGAACGCAGCTGCCCGTAGTTGAAGGAGTCGTGGAAATAGGCGTCCGCCGATTCCCGGCCGCGCTTGTAACGGTGAGCGCGCGGATAGTGAAAGCCGTCGATCGAGGCACGGATGATCTGCCGTCCGCTGCGGGAGAGGGGGCCGACCAGCTCGTCGGCAAGATGCGTCTTGCCCGCCCCGTCGACGCCGTCGAGCGCGACGCGCGCGGGATGCGGCCGTTCGACAGCCGCAATCATCGAGGCGAGACGTGCAATACAGGCACCGCGCGTCACGATTGCCGCCTCTCATCTTAGACTCGTCCGTCGGTCAGGCGTTCGCGAACGGGGGGATAATTATCCGAAGGCAGCGAGGAGCGAGGTGTTCAGCGGAAAACAGTTACGCGTGCGTCTCGTTGCCGCCGCGCTGATCGCGTTGGCCGGCTCGTCCTACGCGCAGTTTCCTCGAGACTCGGGCTTCGGTCTCCTCCGCGGCGAACAGGGGGATCCGGCGGAGCTGCCGCCGCGGGAATGGCCGGATCGAAATGTGGCCGGTTGCCACATCCTCTACACCAGCGTCCGTCGTGAAGCCAACGGTTCCGGCTGGCGCACGGACTATCCATGGGCGCAGCGCAATCTCCTGATCCGGATGTCGGAGCTGACGAAGACGCGCGTCAGCTGGCTGGAAACCGGAGTGCCGCACGTGTGGCTCGTCCGGCTCACAGACCCGGCGCTCTTCAAGTGCGCATACATCATGGCCTCGGACGTCGGCACGATTGGTCTGTCGCAGGACGAGGCGGCCGCGCTCGGGATCTATCTGAGAAAGGGCGGCTTCCTGTGGGTGGACGACTTCTGGGGCGAAGAGGCCTGGGCGCAATGGTCGCGCGAGCTCGCGAAGGCGCTGCCCGCCGCTGAATACACGGTCGAAGACGTGCCGCTCACCGATCCGATCTTCCGCTCGATGCTCGAGGTGAAGCGGGTTCCTCAGGTCACCGGTATCGGCTTCTGGCGTGCCTACCGGGGCCAGACCACATCCGAGCGCGGAGAGGAAACAAAGGAGCCGCACCTGCGCGCGGTTCGCGACCGGCACGGCCGCATCATCGTCGTCATGACTCACAACACGGATCTCTCCAACGCCTTCGAGCGCGAGACCGAGGATCCGGCGTACTTCTATCAGTTCTCAGTCGAAGGCTACGCTCTCGGGATCAACATCCTCCTCTACGCGATGACGCATTGACGCATTACCAGACCACCCGCAATCCCGCGGCAAGGCTGTGTTCGGTTCGCGCGTCGGTGAGCAGACCGTCGTAAGCGACAAACGCACGGCCATGGGACGCGAGCACCACGCTGGCGCCGGCATCGATCACCGCGCCATGGCGGGAATCGGGCATGCCGTTCAACGTGAACATCTGGAAGTCCGGCCGCGTGGTCATGCCTGCCAGCGCCGCCCGCATCCCGCTCCGCCTGTCCATGCCCTCGTGCGTCCACGCCAGCGAGAGTGACGGTTCGACGCGGGCTCCGAACAGCCGCGATGCCGACGTGGTGCGGAAGCCCGCAAGCGTCCGCAGGCTTCGCGCCTCGAATGCGCCGGCACCGGTCAGGTTCACGCTGCCCGCGCCCGTCTCGTCGAAGCCACGGCGCGTGATCTGCGAATGGCGCATCTCGACGAACGGTGCCAGCGCAAGCGCGCTGCGTACCGGAACCGCCACGCTGACCCGCATCAGGCCCGAGTACTGATCGGCGGTGTAGTCCGCTCTGGCCTGGCGGTGGATCGCCCCGACTTCGATCAGCCTGGCGGTGCGCACGCTGTGCTCACCGTACCCAAACGACCCTTCGACGAGCACCGGCCCCGACGCGTATTGACCGTACACGGCGGGCATCCGGCTACGCACGGTGGCGCCATCCGAGGCGAACGAATCGAGTCCGCTGCGGGCGCGGGCAAAGCCGAACGATCCGCCCAACCGGGCCGCCCGGCCGATGGCGAAGTCCACTCCGCCCACGAATCCGGACACGCCATAGGAGGTTCCACTGGCGCTGCCGATGCCGCGCAGATCGCCGCTGAAGCGAAGGTAATCGGTCCACATCGTCACACGTTCCCCGGCCTCCTGGGCGCTCACCCGCCGCGTTGCCGACGCCGAGAAGAACCGCTCGCCGGTGCGCAGCAGCGTGGTCGGCAGCGACGCGTGCATCTCGCCGCTCAGCGTCCGGAGCGCCGACTCCTGCGCCGGGGCATCCATCGTCACGAACTCGTCCATCACCGCCTTGAAGTCGCCGCGCGCCATGGAGCGCTTACTGGCATCCAGCACGCCGCTGAAGCCCTGCAGGTCGGCGGTTCCGGCCATGTCGGCGAACGAGATGTCGTTGCGCACGAACGCAACCGTCACGCTGGTCGGCAGATAGTCGACGTAGGCGTCGAGGTGGTCTGCCCCCGACGTCGTGGCGGCAAACGTCCCTTCCACGCCGCCCTTCGCATCGAGAATCGTGTACTCGGTAGCGATGCCGAAGCGGCGCGACTCTGGTACCAGCGACAGCGTGCCGCCGAGCGTCGCCCGGCCGGCGACGTTCAGCCGATCGCCAAAGTCCGTGAAGATGGATCCCTCGATCTCCAGGACGCCGGTGCTGGTCTGCGTGTAGTCGCCGCCGACGCGAATCGCGCCGATCGACATTCCGGGCGACACGGTGCCGGCGTTCGTGAGGCTGCCGACGCGCGCGTTGCCGGCGAACAGGCCGCCCGGCTCCACCGAGCCTGCGCCGGTGAGCGTACCGTTCAGCACCAACGTGCCTGCCCGAACGTTCCAGGCCATGGAGCTGGAGCCGGTCAGCATCCACAACCCGTCGCCTTCCTTGTGCAGGCGTTCGAAGGCATCGAACGAGGCGAGATCCACCTGCGCGCCACCCGCGCCCGTGAGGTTCAAGGTGTCGAATCCCGTCCCTCCGTTCGCCGACCCGCCAAGCCGTGCGGACGGACCGAGGCTCAGGGTGTCGTCGCCGGCGCCCAGATCGATCGCAGTGCCGCTGCCGCTGGCGACGACTCCGTGGTTCTCCACCTGCTGCGCGCCCGCGCCGCCGGTAATGGCCGTGCCGTTCTGGTTCACGATCACGCCGACGTTCAGGATCGCGCTGCCGGTGCCAGGCGCGTCGATCGAGCCGTCAACGGTGCCGGCGTTGACGAGTGTGTTCGGTCCATCGAGGACGACCGCCGGTTTGTCGTCTCCCGTCAGGCTGCCGGAGGACCCGACGAAGATCAGCGCGCCGTCGCCCTGGCCCGTCGCGGCCGTGCCGGTGATATTGCTCGTGACGTTGAGCACACCCCAACCGACGGTCACGTCGAGATCGGCATCGCCCACAACCGTCCAGAGCGACGCCTGCATGACGATGTTCTCGAAGCTGGTGAAGGCCGCGGCGATCGTCGAGGCATCGAGCGTCCCCGTCGTACCGCCGAGGACCAGTGTGTCGGTGCCGGCGCCGCCGTGCGAGACACCGTTGATGAGCGAGTTGCCCTCCACGGTCAGCTCGTCGTCTCCGGCGCCCAGGTCGACCGCCAGGCCCGCGCCGCCGGTGAGCACTCCCGAATTCGTCACCGCCTGGATGCCGTTTCCACCCTGGACGGCGAGCCCCGTGGCACTCGTGATCGTCCCCGAATTGGCGAGTACGTCGCCGCTGGCGAGCGCCACTCCTGTGCCACCGGCACTGATAAGGCCCTCGTTGACGATGACGTTCTGACTGCCGCTGCTCAGAACGCCGACACCGCTCGCCACGATGCTGCCGTTGTTGATCACCAGGCCGTTCAAGCCCGAAAGTGCCACCCCGGTAATGCCGGCGATCTGCCCGTCGTTGACGAGGACGCCGTTGGTCTGCAGCGTCACGGCCGGCTTGGAGCTGAGCGAGGTGACGAGGCCCGTCGCGTTCACGGCTACCGTCGGACTGAAAAGATTCGTGCCCTGTGTCGAGATTGCTCCGGTCAGCGACCCGCCGATGGCGAGCGTTCCGTCCTCGACGGTCCAATCCATCGCGCGGCTGCCAGTGAGCGTCCAGCGGGACGTCCCCTCCTTGCGGAAGTCCTGGAACGCGGTGAAGACGTTCATCCCGGCAATCGGACCGGAGCTGGACAGGTTCAGCAGGCCGGCCACGTTTCCTCCGAGCGCAAAGGTATCCGTCCCCTCGCCCGGGTTAACGGTGCCGGTGATCGATGCGCCGGCGCCCCAGACGAGCCGATCGTTGCCTGAGCCGAGCAGCACATTTCCGAACGTCTGCGAGCCGGATCCAAGCACCACGCGATCGTTGCCGGCGCCGGCATCGATGGCGGTGCTCAGCGCGGTTCCGCCGCTGCTGACTTCGTTGGAGGTGATTACGCCGTCGTTGACGACGGTGTCGTTTCCGCTGCCGGTCTGAATTCCGACCGCGGTGAGCGTGAGGTGGCATGTGCCGGTGCAGGAAGGCGTGTATTTCGCCTCGACGTCGATCACGCCCTGCTCGGTATTGACGATGGTGTTGTTGCCGGTGCCCGTCTGGATTCCGATAGCGCTGGCAGTGACCGTCGTCGATCTGGTCGTTCGATCCGCGTGGGCGATCGAGATGGCAGTCCCGGGAGTGGGAGCAGCCGTGACCGACAACAGGCCGTCGTTCACCACGACGTTGTCGCCGTCGCCGACGTTGATCCCCACCGCCGTCGCGTTGAGCGTCGCCGTGGCGTCGGCGAAGCCCAGCCCGCCGCCGCCGCACCAGGTGCCGAAGAAGAAGTCGATGCAGATCGTGGCGGCAGTCGTCACGTCGATGCTCACGCGCGCTGTTGGCTCCGCAAGAACGGTCAGCGTGCCGACGTTGACGATCGTGTTCTGCCCATCGCCTGCCTGGATGCCGACAGCCGTTGCGCGGGCGGTTGCCGTCCCCGTCCCGAACGCCTGCGCTTTCAGGTCGCCATCGGCAAAGGCGGTGACGCTGGCATTCGGTCGCGCGGTGACGGTCACCTCACCACCGCTCATATTCACGATGGAGTTGGCGCCGTCGCCCACCTGTACGCCGAACGCGTCGGCCTGCGTGGTGGCCGTCGAAGTGGCCCTGCCAACCCCGTCCAGACCGTTGCCATTGGCCGCCGCGTAGGTCGGTAGACCCTTCGTTGCGGTTTTTGGCGTGGTCACACACGTGGGCGTCCCTTCGGTCGACTGGAAGATCGGGTTCCCGTTCTCGTCCAACACCTGGTTACCGTCTTCGTCGAGCACGGGCTCTTCCGAATTTCCCACCGTCGTCGAGCAGAATTCGTCGAACGTGTCGGCGTCCTCGAGCCGGGCCGTGCCGGCGAGGCCGAGCACGGACAGCAGTCCCCGGTTGACGATGGTGTTCGGACCGCCGAGAGTCGAGATGCCCTTCGCAATCGCGGTGGCGGTCACGTCCGCCGTCGCCGTCGCGGCACCTTTGACCGCGATGTGAGCGCCGCTCGCGTAGGCGTACGAATATCCGGACGCATTGGCCGTGACCTTCAGGTCGGCGTCGTTGTCGATGGTGTTGTTGCCAGCGCCGGCGGCAATGCCGAACGCGTTGACGGTGCTGAGCGCGTTGGAGCGCGCTGACGGCACGCCGCCAAGATTGAAAACCAGGCCCGAGCTGGCGGAGTGGGACGTCTCCGAGTTGCCGAAGGCCGAAACATCGACCAGGCCCGCGTTCGTGACGTCGTTGACGCCATCTCCGCCGTCCAAGCCTGTCGCCGTCGCGTTCGCCGTTCCGGCGCCACTCGTCCTGGGGCTGCCCACAAGCTTGGCATCGACTCCCCCGGACAGCTTCGAGATCCCGGTCGCGCGCACCAGGATGTCGCCGTCGTTGAAGATCCCGTCGTTCCCGGCTCCGCCGCCGAGGCCGGTGGCGGTCGCGTGTGCGGAGAGCAGGGCGGTGGATGTCGGCGTTCCGGCGAACGAGACAACAGCCTTGGTGGCCGTCACATCGGCCTTCGCCTGGACGTTGATGAAGCCAGAGTTCTGGATGACGTCGTCGTCCGCCTCTCCCGCGATGCCAATGGCGCCGCCGCTCGCGGTGAGTTGCGTGTTCTCTTTGGCGCCGCCGAAGATCGCGGAACCATCACCGGTGGCCGTCAGCTTGGACGTGAAGAAGACGCTGAGCGAGCCGCCGATGTCGTTGTGCAGTTGATCGGCGCCAGCGCCGCCGGCGATGCCAGCGGCCAATCCCCCGGCGCTGAATATCGTCGAGGTGGTGGCCGCGCCGCCAAGCGTCCACGACGATCCACTGACTGACGCCTCGGAAAGTCCGGTGGCGGTAACGAGCGATCGATTGAACACCCTGTCGCTGCCAAGTCCGCCGTAGAGACCGAAGGCGGACGCGGTCGCCTGTGTGCCAGCCGTCGTCGAGGTGCCGCCGATGAAGTTGATGCTCCATCCCGTCGCCGAACTCGTCGCGTGCGCGTCCGCGGTAACGGTGGCGTCGTTCACGACGAGGTCGTCGCCGGCTCCCCCATCCAGACCTGTTGCGGTCGCCGTGGGCGTCGCCTGCGTGTCGCTGCGGCCCGCGACCGCGAGCGTGAACGACTTGCTGGATGCGAAGGTCTGGGCGGTGGCGTCGGCGTTCACGTTTCCACCGATTGCGTTGACGACCGTATCCGTTCCGTCTCCGCCCTGAAGCCCGGCGATCGACGTGGTGCTCGCGCTCACGGCGTCGGCGTCCGCAACGCCGATGCCGGTGAAGCTGAAGGCATTGCCCTGCGCCGTTGACGTACCGGTCAGTTCAACCTTGCCACTGTTCACGACGGTGTCATCCCCCTGTCCGCCGTCGATCCCGCTGCCGATCACCTGCGAGCGGCCCGACGCGTCGCCCAGTGCTGCGCCAGCGACGACATTCACGGTGACCGCACGCGATTTCGACTCGGCCGTGAGCGTGGCGGTCGTCGTGCCGTCGTGCCCAATCGTGTCGTTGCCTGCACCCCCGGCCACTCCCGTGGCGCGGGCGGTGGAGACCGCCTGTGAGTCGGCGATGCCGACGATTGCGAGCGTCACCGCCACCCGGGTGTCCTTCGTGCTGGCGTTTGACGTCAGCGTCGTCGTGGACTTGTTGGTCAGCGAGATCGTGTCCGCCTCGTCACCGCCCGCAACGCCAATCGCCACCGATTCCGCGCGCGTGGCAGCGTCGAACGCGCCGGATACGGCGCCCAGCGACGAAACACTGATAGCGGCGCCGGTACCGGTTGCTGTCGCGTTCGACACCAGCTTGCCGTCCACGACGATCGCGTCCACGCCGGCTCCTCCGTCTATGCCGGTCGCGTTTGCCGTGGCGGCGGAGGCCGCCGAGCCGGCCGCGAGTCCGACAAGCGTGACGGTGACCGCTGTCGAGTGCGAATCGGAGGAGGCGCTCGCCGTCAGGGTTTTGTCAGCGTGCGTGATGCTGTCGTTGCCTGCGCCGCCGGCAAGTCCGGTCGCGTTGGCAATGGCCTGAGTGCCGCCGTTGAAGAACGAGTCGAACGCCGCGCCGGCGCCAACGCCGACGGCAGTCACCGCGATGCCCCTGGCCGTGGACAGGGCCGTGGCGGTGGCGTTACCGCGATTGACGAGCGTGTCGACGCCATCGCCGCCGTCGATCGCCATCGCCGTCCCCGTCGACGTGGACGTCGCGGTCGCGCCGCCGACGCCGATGCCGCTGACACTGACCGCCACCGAGGTGGTCGTCGAATCGGCCTTCGCCGCGATCGTTCCGTCGTTCGTGATCGTGTCGCTGCCCAGTCCGCCGCCGGCACCTGTGGCGACGACGTTGGCTTTCGTGCCGCCGTTCCAGACGGTATCGCCGGCAACGGCGGCCCCGATCGCGGTGAACGTCGCGTTGACGCCCACGCTGGTCGCGGTGGCGTCCGAGGTCAACGTCGCTCCCGCAAGATTCGTGATGATGTCGTTGCCGTCGCCACCGTCGAGCGCCGCCGAGCGGGCGTTGGCCGTGGCGGTGGACGCCGCCGCTGCGACGCCGAACACGCTGATCACGAAGGAGACGGCGGCGGTGTTGGCGATCGAGGCGATGTCTATGACACCGCTGTTCCAGACCTCGTCGGCGCCGTTACCGAGCCCGATTCCCCAGGCGTCCGCGTTAGCCACCGTGCCACCATCCCACAAGCCGGTCGCTCCGCCGGCCACCCCTCCAAACGCGAATCCGATCGCGGCCGCCGTGGCCCACGCGTCCACGTCCACGATCAGGCCACCCGAGTTGGAGACGAAGTCGGATTCGGTGTCCAGGTCCGGATCGATCGGATCGCCGTTAGCGCTTCGGATGTTGTCGCCGGTCTTGATGCCGGCGCCAGAGGCCGTGGCCGTCGAATTGACGATCGCTGCGGCGACGCCAAACACGGTGATCGCCGCGCCCACCGAACCGGTAAACGCCGACGAATCCACGTCCATTGCGGCGGAGTTGACGACGGTGTCTTTGCCTGCGCCGCTGTCGATTCCAGCCGCACGTGCATTCGCGGTCGTGCCACCGCGCCACACGGCGTCGGCGGACACCGCAACGCCCGTCGGAACCACCGTGACGCTGGCGGCATACGCATTCGCGGTCGCGTCGGCGATGAGCTTGCCGGTGCGATCGGTCTGACCGCCGCTCATGTTGACGACGGTGTCGTCGCCGGCAGCGAGATCGATCGCGGTGGCCGTCGAGGTCGCCGTGGATGTGGCGACCGACGCCCCGACGCCGGCAACAGACACGCTGACGCCGAGCGAGGCACTGTCGGCGATCGACACGGCACTCACGTCGCCGACGTTCCGGACGCGATCCGCGCCGTCACCCGCGGCGATCGTGCGCGCCGAGGCCTCGCCCTTCGTCCCGCCGTCCCACACGGCGTCGCTCGTCGCCGCGACACCGGCCGTTGTCACGGCGACTTGCACCGTCGGTGCGAGGGCTTTGGCGTTGGCGGTGAGTTTGCCGGTATTGGTCACCCGGTCCGCGCCATCACCTGCGTCGATCGCCGCGGCGTCAGCAATTGCCGTGGAAGTGGCGACCGACGCGGCGAATCCGGTCACCGCCACCGACGCGGTGAGCGATCCCGACTTCGCGTCGGCACCGGCGGTAATGCCGGCGTGGTTCTCGATCGTGTCGTCGCCGGCGCGCGCAGCAATGCCGGCGGCGATCGCCTCAGCCGTTGTGCCGCCGTCCCACACGGAGTTGCCGGTCACGCTGACGCCGGCCGTCGTCACGGCAACGGGCAGCGAAAACGCAAGCGCGTTCGCCACCACCGTGAGCAGGCCGCGATTGACGATGAGGTCCTGGTCGGCGCCGCCCTGGACTCCCGAGCTCGCGCCGGAGTCGATCGCGGCGGCGTTCGAGAGCGCAGTGGAGTTGGCCGCCGCCACCGCGACGCCCGTCACCGCCACCGCGATGCTGGCCGAGCCGGCACGGGCGGTCGACGTCGCGTCGATGGCGCCGAGGTTGTCGATCGTGTCGTTGCCGGTAGACGTCCTGATGCCGCGCGCCGCGGCATCGGCGGTCGTGCCGCCGTCCCACACCGCGTCCGAGGCAGCGGCCACGCCCAGCGAGGTGGCGGCAACAGCCGCCTGCCCGGCATTTGCTGTCGCGTCCGCCACGAGTTTCCCCGTGCGGTCGGTGAGGCCGGCGTTGCGGTTGACGATGGTGTTGTTGCCAAGGCCGGCGTCGATCGCTGCCGCCTGTGAAGTCGCCGTTGAGGTTGCGATCGCCACGCCCACGCCGGTGACGGCGAAACTGACGGGAACAGACACGGTCGTGGCGAGCGACGTCGCATTCACATCGCCAGCGTTCGTCACAGAGTCATCGCCGTTGCCGCCGGTGATGGTGCGGGCAATGGCGGACGCTTCCGTGCCGCCGTCCCAGACGTCGTTGCCGGCGACGGTCACGCCGCCCATGGTGACGCTGACGTTCGCGGTGCCTGCTCGCGCGAGCGCATCGCTCAGCAGCCGGCCTCGATTGACGAGGGTGTTGGCGCCGTCGTCACCGACCGCGATGGCCGAGGCGTCGGCAATCGCTGTCGCTGTTCCAATCGCCGCGGCAACGCCTTCAACGGCGACACTCACCGTGGCCGAGCCCGTGTTCGCGCGCGCATTGCTCTCGATGCGGCCGCCATTGATAACGGTGCCGGACCCACCGCCGTCGCCGATGCCCCTGGCCGTGGCCGTGGCTGTCGTGCCGCCGTCCCAGACCGAGTCGACGCTCGCGGCGAGTCCCAGGGTGGTCACCGACACGTTCGCGGTGCCCGCCAGCGCGTTGGCGTTGATCGTCAGCGCACCGGTGTTGGTGACGGAATCCTGTGCGTGACCGACCTGGATGCCGGTGGCGCCGGCAATGGCCGTCGATGTCCCGACGGCGGCGGCGACTCCCTGAATCGCCACAGCAACGCCGAGCGAGCCGGTCGTGGCATTGGACGTCGCTTCGATCGCACCGTGATTCGTCACGGTCTTCGGGCTCTCGCCTGCTCCGGTAATGCCCGCCGCATCGGCACGGGCCTTGGTGCCGCCGTCCCACACTGCGTCGGTCACACCTGCGATTCCCAGGTTCGTGTAGGCGATGTTCGCAGTTGTCGCAGTCCCGTTCGCGCTCGACTTCAACAGGCCGCTGTTGTTGACCGTGTCCGCCCCGCCCGCTATGTCGATGGCGGCCGCCACGGCTTCGGCGGTTGAGGTCGAGGCGCCGATGGCCGCGCCCTGAATCGCGACGGGGACGGAGAGCGCCCGGGTGGTCGCCTCGGCGTTCGCGTCGATGTCCCCCGAGTTCTCGATCGAGTCGTTGCCCGTCGCCGCGACTTCCGTCTCCGTCTTGCCGGTCCCGATGACTCGCGTGAAGGTATTCGTGCTGCCGCCATCGCCGGCGATGCCGGTGGCCTTTGCCGCCGCGGTGGTGCCGCCGTCAAAGACGTTATTACCAGCGCCCGCGAGACCGGTGGTGGTCACGACCGAGACATTGAGTTGACGTGCTATGGAGCTGGCATTGGCGTCGAGCTTTGCCGAGTTGGTGATCGAATCGTTGCCGGCGCCTCCGCGTATCGCGGCAGCAGTGGATTCGGCAGTGGACTCGCCGACTGCCGCCGTGATCCCGTTGGCAGTGCCGGCGACAGCGAGCGTGTCGGACTCCGCCGCAGCGTTCGCCGAGATAGCGGCAAAGTTCTTGACCGTGTCGTTGCCTGCGCCGGTGACCGCGTCTTCGATCGTCTCGCGCACGACGGTGACGCCGCCGCCCTTCACGGTCAGCGTCAGCGTCTTGCTCGACGTGGAGACGCCGTCCGCGTCGATTCCAACCGCTGTCGCTTCGGCCTTGGTGCCGCCGTCCCATATCGCACCGCCCGCGATCGCCCCACCGTCCTTGGCGATGGCGATGTTCGCCGCCGCGGCAAGAGCGCTGGCGCCGGCCAGGAGCGAACCGAAGTTGGTGATGTCATCGTCTCCGCCGCCGCCGCGAATGCCAGTCGCCGCGGCCGTCGTTTCAACGGTTGACACCGTGGCGGCAACGCCCGTCTTGGCTTCGTATGCGACGCCGAGCGAGGGAACAAGGGTGATGGCGAACGCGGCAATCACCTGCTCGTTGGTGATGGTGTCGTTTCCGGTCGCACCCGTCTCCTTCTTCTCGATCGCCAGTTCTCCGCCACCCAGGTCCGCCTGGAAGGTGATGGTTTTCGATTTCAGGATTCCGCCGTCGCCGTCAAGGCCGATCGCGGTTGCCGCCGCCTCCGTGCCGGAGTCCCACAACGTGTCGACCGCGACGGCGACACCCTTGCCCGAGACTGAGACGGTCACACCGCCCGTGAACGCGGTGGCGAACACACTGGTAATGCGAGCCAAGCCCAGGTTCTCGATGACGTCGTCGCCCTGACCGCCGCGGATGCCCGCTGCCAGCGCCTTGCTCTCGAGATCCGAGACGGCACCGGCGAATCCCTCGCCGCTCGATGACACATTGAGCGATGCGGTCGCCGACATTGCGTCGACCTGGATGCTCCCCGTGTTGGTGATCTTGTCGTTCAGATCGGCGGAGACGCCGTCCTCGAGCTTCTCGAAGCGGACGTCCACTCCGACGATGCCGTTGAGTGCGACGTCAACAGTGGTGGATTTCGCGGCGGCACCGGCACCGTCGATGCCAAAAGCCGTGGCGGTCGACTCGATCCCGCCTTTCCACAACCCTTCGGACGCAGCGAAAAAACCCTCGGTCGAGGTCGCTCTGCCCTTGTTGGTGACCGCCACGCTGAGCGCGGAGGCGATCGATATCGCAGACGCCTTGAGCAGACCTTCGTTCGTCAGGGTGTCCGCGCCCGCGCCAAGATCGATTGCCGTGGCAGTGGCGTCGGCGGTCGACGAGGTCCGCACCGACGACGTGCCCTCGGCAACCAGGCCAATCCCGGCCGCGAGAGTCGTGGCGTTCGCCCGAACCTCGATCTGACCTGTATTGGTCACCGAGTCGTTGCCGCTCGCACGCGCGTCAGTAACGGAAAGCCCGAATACGGCTCCCGAAAACAGGTCGTCGCCGACCGTCAGCTTCACCGTCAACGCGCCGTCGCTGGCCGTACTATCCGCCGCAAGTCCGGTCGCCTGCGCGTTTGCAGTCGCAGTGGCGTCGACGGACGACTTCGCGCGTGTCGGAGTCGTCGATCCCTCGGATTTTTTGCCGACGATGGTTGCGTTGATCGCTTCGGCCTCCGCCACGGCAGTGGTCGTCACGACTCCGTTGTTGGTCAACGTATCGTTGCCGCCGCCCAGATCGATTCCGGCTGCAGTCGCATTCGCAGTCGACGTCGACTTGACTGTGACGTCACCACCGATCCCCATTGCCGCCGCGATTGCGACGCTCGATGCCCTGGCGTTGGTCGTAATCGCGCCGTCGTTGGTCACCGTGTCGTCACCGCTCGGACGCGTGTGCGCGACCTCGACGTCGAGTTGAGGCCGGAATCCCTGCAGGGTGAGCGAGGCCGCGAATGTGGAATCCGCGCGCACACTGTCGGCGGCGAGGCCGATTGCCGTCGCGTTGGCGGTGACGCTGCCGTCCACGGCCGCCTTGGTGTCGGCCGCCGTCTTGGCCGGTTTCTCCGGTGCAGCAGTGCCTGAGGACGATCCTTCCACGCCGATCGCCAGCGCGAGCGTGCGGGCCGTGGCGGTCGCGTTGGTGACGATGTCTCCGGTGTTGGACGTCAACGTATCGTTGCCGCCGCCGAGATCGATGCCCACGGCTTCAGCGGTCGCAGTCGACGTGTTCTTCGACGCCGTGCTGCCGTCAACCGTGAAGCTCGCGCCGGCCTCGCGGCTCGTGGCGGTCGCGGTGGACGTCACGCTCGCGGCGTTGGTAACGGTGTCATTGCCACCGGCGCGGGTCTCTGACACCTGCGCGTTGACGGTCAGCACTCCCTCGAGGTGTTGAATCCTGATTCCGGCCGTGGAATCGGCGTTGAGCGCATCGGCCGAGATGCCGACCGCTCGCGCAACGGCCGTCACGGCCGCCGCAGCGGCCGACTGCGCGGTGCTCTTGGCGGTGGAATCTGACTTCACGCCAAGAGCGACGGACAGCGCAAAGGCGGTCGCGTCGGCCGTGGCTTCCACGGTGCCCGCGGTGCTCGTGAGCCTGTCGTTTCCGGCGCCGAGGTCGATTCCGGCGGCGGTTGCCTTGGCTGTTGAGTCGACATTGGCGGCAGCCGCATCGTCCTGCTTCACGCTGACGTCGAGCGCGCGCGCGATCGCGGCGGCACTGGCGTAGATCGTGCCGCTGTTGGTGACCTCGTCATTCCCGCTCGCATGCGTCGTGGTCTTGTCGAAGACGACAAAGGTCGGTCCCCCGCCGATCTGCAGCTGAACCTTCCACGCGGTGTCCGCGAGCAGTCCGTCGGCGCTGATGCCGATGGCCGCTGCGCTGGACTCTGCGCTGGCGTTGGTCGTCGATACCAGGGGAAGAGGCGTCGTCGCGGCGGGTGTGGCGGACGTCGAGGAGTCGGTGCCGGACGTCGGCGGCGGATCGTTTCCACCTTTGACGCCGATCGCGATGCCTATCGCGTGGGCGGTGGCGTTAGCGGTGGCACTGATCGCGCCCGTATTTGTGACGGTGTCGTTGCCAGCGCCAAGATCGATTCCGCCGGCATCCGCCTCGGCCGCCGACTTCGCATCGACCGTCGCTTTGCCATCCGAGCTCATGGCAATACCGAGAGCGTTCGTCGTCGCGCTGGCAGTTGTAGTGATGCTGCCGTTGTTAGTCACGCCGTCGTTGCCGCCGGCGAGAGTCGTGGTCTTCGCCACCTCGAGCGACAGCCCCTGTCCCCCGCCCACTCCCAGCGTGATCGTGGAAGTGCTGTCGGGCTTGGCGCTGTCTGCGCTTACGCCCGTCGCTCTCGCCGTCGCGGTTGCTGCGACAGTCGCCGCCGACTCTATCTCCGCCTTCGCGGCCTGATCGGTCTTGAAACCGACGGCAAGCGACAGCGCGTTGGCGGTGGCGGTGGCCGTGGTGTTCAGCTGACCGGCTGCGGTGTTCGTGAGCGTGTCGTTGCCATTCCCCAGGTCGATGCCCTGGACCGTCGATTCAGCGGTTGACGTGGCCTTGATCGTGGCCGCTCCGTCCGCCGCGATGCCGACCGCTGCGGCGCGGGTCAGGGAGGTGGCCAGCACGCCGATCACGCTGCTGTTGGTAACGCTGTCGTTGCCGGTTGCCTGGGTTGTGCGCGTCTCGCGCGTGAAGTCGAGTTCCGGTGTCAGATTGATGCTGGCCACAATCTTGTCGGTCTCGCTCGCGGGCGCACCGTCGGCGGTGATCCCCGTGGCAGTGGATGTGGCTGTCGCACTGGCATCGATAGCGGCCTTAATCGCCACCGTATTCTTTTCTTCGTCCGCCTTCGGCGTTTCGCCGGCGGGAGGCGTCGTCGTCGCAGTGGCCTTCTGCGCCACGGCGATGCTGATCGCCGTCGCGACCGTATCCGCGATCGCGTTGATCGTGCCGCTGTTCGTGAGCGTGTCGTTGCCGCCGCCAAGATCCACGCCGACGGCCGTTGCGGTGGCCGTGGAGGTGGCGTTGCCCGTCGCGCTGCCATCAACGGTGATGCCGCCGGCGCCGGCGAGCGCGCGCGCGGTCGCGTTGACGTCGATCGTCCCCGAGTTGTTGACCGAATCGTTGCCGCCTGCCCGGGTCTCGCTCGTCTCGCGCCCGAGGGTCAGGGTTCCCTTTGCCAGGTTGAAAATCGGCTCGCTGTCCGACGTCGCCTCGACGGCATCGGCACTGATACCCGACGCGGTGGCTGTCGCCTTGGCACTGCCGTCAACAGTAGAGTTGAGCTCCTTGGGCGACTCCGGTTTCTTGGCGGCATCGCCGTTCCCCGGCTTGGTCGTGCCTGGCGCGGGCGACTCGTTGTTTTTGTCCGTGATTGCGATTTCCAGCGAAATCGCCCGTGACGTCGCATCGACGGTGAGAGAGCCCGTGTTGATCAGCGTGTCGTTGCCGTCACCCAGTACCGTGCCCTGCGCGGTCGAGGTCGCCTCGGATTGAGCAGCCGTACCGGCGCTGCCCTTCGCCTTGATCTGGGTGGCCCCGGCATCGAGCGCAACGGCAAAGCCGGTGACGATGATCTCGCTCGTGTTGGTGACCGTGTCGTTGCCCGATCCGGTTGTGATGCCGGACGCCGTGGCCGTAGCCTTGACATCACCTTTGAAGGTGAACTCGCCGTCATTGCTCTTGTCCGCTTCCTTTTCCTTTTCTTTTTCCTTCACCGCTGTCGGCGTCGGCGATTCGGAAGAAGGCGGCGCTTTTTTCTCCGATTCCGTTGACGTGGAGATGCCGATACCCGCGGCGATCGCAATCGCGCGCGAGGCGAGGCGCCCCGTATTCGTGATGAACGAGCCGCCATCTCCTGACTGGATCGCGGTGCTCGTCGCCGTGGCCTCCGACTTCACGTCGGCGTTCTTCTGGTTGTCGGCGTCGGGGAGCTGACGGGCAAGGAGCAGCGCCGTCGCGGACGTGGACACCGTCCCGTTGTTGGTGACGATGTTCTGGCCGTCGCCGGCGTCGATTCCGATCGCCGTCGGTTCGGCCTTCGCGGCGGCGTTGGTTTCCGTTTTCTTGCTCTCCTCCGGCTGACTCTTCGGTGTTTCCGACTTAACCGCAATCGCAGCGGCAACCACGGTGCCGTCGTTGACAACGCGGTCATTGCCTTCGCCGAGGTTCAGGGCCGTGGCTTCGTCCGTCGCGTCCGCTTTGTCCTCGTCAGATGGGTTGTCCTTCTTGTCCGAGCCGAACTTCGTCACCAGCACGATCGTGGGAGAAGTCACTGCAACCGTGTCGTTGCCCCTGCCGGCGTCGACGCCGGTCGTGTCGATCGCAAGACAGGTGATGGTGTCCGGGCTGCCGGTCCCCTTCGGTTTACAGCCGATGCTGCCGGGACCAATCGTGGCTGGATTGACGCTGGTCGGAAGAAGAACCTCGCGGCTGTCGGCGAGGTGATACACATCGTTGACCTCGATGGCGCCTGCCGACAGTTGATTCGCCAGCGTTATCTGGCCGGTAGCGCTGTCGAACGCAGTGATCTGCGTGATGAATCCTGCGGGCGCGTCAGGAGTGAAGAGCCGGATCCACTTGCCGACCAGCTCGGACGCTTCCTTGCCGATCAGCGTCGCATCGACGAACGTCGTGGTCGTCGATCCACTGATCGCCGTGACCGTTGACGCGAGCGGGAGAGGAGCCGGCTCTTCTTCCTGCTGGTGCGGCGCGGCGGCGAACGCCGGAAGGGCCATCCACTGGTTGAGAAGGGCAACAAGGACGACACGGGCGATGAGGCGGTGCCCGTCCGTAAAATTGCTGCGGCGCACGATCGAGCCTTTCGCACGCTCGAGGATCGCGTCACCGCCAAGCCAGGAGTAGCTTCGGGGAAAGCTGATCTACGAGCTATGGATGAATTCGGGGGCAGATACCCAAATGAGGGCAAGAGTCTGAGTTAGGGATGGATGTAAGTCAACGGTTTTTGATGAGCTGAGTGCCCTGAGTCACGAAAAAATCGTGCAGCTGGAGGCTCGGTCGTGCCGCAGGGTGGAACAGACCCGCAGCAACGTGTGCAGACTTACGACACCGAAAATCCCTTACAACCAAATCGCCGGTCCAGCTGTCTAAGAAAAGCAGCGAGACGCTGCGCGTGGATCGCATCCGAAGTATCGTCGCGTTTTCAGTGACGGGCTGGGTCCTGATGCTGGGCCTAGCATCGAGCGAATGGGTGTCGAAAGTTCACGCCCAGTCGTCACCCGGAGCACGGGACGCGACAGTCGTTGCGCCAGGCGCGCCTGACAAGGCGCGCCCCCCGACGCGAACGCTGCGACTGCCCGCCACACCCTACCCGTACGCCGACGTCGTCCTGCCGCCGCATTTCAAGGTGGCGGCGGCGATGCGGTTCGACAACACGCCGCCCGGCAACCCCGTGACGAATGCCGGCGCCACTCTGGGGCGCGTCCTCTTCTACGACAGGCGTCTCTCGGCAAACAACACCGTGTCGTGCGCGTCGTGCCACGTCCAGGCGAACGGCTTCGCCGACCCGAACGGCGTCAGCCGCGGGTTCGCCGGCGGACACACCGATCGTCATGCGATGAACCTCGTCAACCTCCGCTTTCATCCGCGCGCGCGATTCTTCTGGGACGAGCGCGCCGGCAATCTGGAGGAGATGACGCTGCTGCCGATCGAAAACAGCCTCGAGATGGGCCAGAAGGTCGACCATCTTCCGGAGATCCTGGGGCGCGATCCGCACTATGCCGATCTGTTCCGCAACGCCTTCGGCGACGCGCAGATC